>Ga0187873_1000201_pt1 | contig 69899 bp, 67 predicted proteins | sample June2016WEW_16_1_2_FD_133012 | JGI IMG/M metagenome (GOLD analysis project Ga0187873, IMG submission 133012) | Peatland microbial communities from SPRUCE experiment site at the Marcell Experimental Forest, Minnesota, USA - June2016WEW_16_100 | ecosystem: Environmental > Terrestrial > Soil >...
CCGGTCCAATGCCCATAACACCCGATCCCGCAAATCCTGTGAATAGGATTGCATCCTTGCCTCCCCTTTACCGGCAGAGGCATTATCGCATATCATGTATACACTTAAATCAAAAATGCTCTAGCCCTCTGGCAAGGGTACTCGGAGGAATGGAAATGGTCGAACGTCCGTGAGTATGCAGGGTTGCATGCAGGCGAACAAGAGGGCCGATGCGGGCTGAAGATTGATTCCGCTTGGCGGGAATGCCGGCCGATGAGAACACCTCTCTTGCAGGAACGGAGGCCGCATGACGGGGGCCGATACCCCGAGGCTAAGGGCGGCCACACAGCTTATGGCCTCTGCCGTCCCCAGTTCAACTCCGTGACCTAGTGCTTTCCCCTTTGCCTCGCTGGCCAGCGACAATGTAGTTAGCGTGCCAGATGTAAAGCTGGTGATGCCCCGGAATGTCACCACCGTCCAATTACGTCGTACGGCGCCGCTGAGTGCTTTGATGACCTTCGGCCCCATGCACCAGGCAATCCGCGCCCCTGCCATAGAAGGCGCTTTGGTTATTCCAGCACTCGGAAGGTATACATTTTGCCGACGGAGCCTCCGCTACTTGAGAGGACAGCGCCCGGGGGCAGAAATCCATACTCGCCCGCGCCCATGTTGCCGAGTTCGATCACTTAGGTGCGGTTGGCGATCTTTTTGCCCTCAAATTGCATCAGGTCGCGGGTGGCGCCACTTGATACGTGCATCACCCCGCCCGTCACCGTGCGGAATTCACGCGCGTTTTTCTGCTCGTGCAAATGGATGAGTTGGTACTCCGTGATTCCCACGCCCTCCGCCATGTAAATTAGAAACTCGACCGGCGTGCGCACCTGGTTGCGGCTGTGGGCACCGTTTATGTGGGCGTTGATGTCCGGCTTGACGAGGCCGCCTGATAGGAACGTCTTTCCCACGCCGCCGCTCTTCACATTGACGACCTCGGGATCAACTTGTTTCCATTCGTCGCCTACCTTGTGATAGACGCCGATTTCACTCACCGGCCCCGCTGCGGGTGGCGCCACCTGGTAACCTTGCGCCGCCGTCGAAATGTATACCTCCTTCCCATAGGCCAGTTGCGCCAACCCTTCGAGTTCATTGGTCCGTGGCGTTTCTCCTCGCTTTCCAAGGCCTGGCCCGAGTTTCTGGCGTCAATGACCAAAACTATATGGCCAGCGTCGATTGGCTCAAAGACCTTCTCGAGGTCACCGTCGGAGATGCTGTGGCGCTTTAGGCCCTTTGCCAGCAAGGATCTCTGCCAGCAGTCCTGGATAATGAAATTCGTTGAAGAACCGTTCCAGAGGCGCCACATCAAACATGCTGCTTGAGAAACGCCAAAGAACCTTCACCCACGCAGCCTTCGATCCATCAAAGAGGCCGTCGGGTGTGACAACTAGCCAGTCAGCCCCTTCCCGCAGAGACAACAAGGTGGCCACCAGTTCACCATCCTTCGGATCCCAGATTCGGACCGTGCCATCTGAGCCGGCTGAGACAACCCAACGTCCACCGAATTCAAAACTCGCGCTATTTACCCGTCCGGTGTGCCCAACCAGGTTAAGTGCCATCTGCCCTGTCGCAACCTCCCAAACCTTGACCAACTTGTCCCATCCAGCCGAGACTAGCCAACGTCCATCAGGGCTGAACTTGACGCCTCTGACCTGCGCAGTATGGCCATGGAAAGTTCGCAATTGCTGCCCTGTTTCGACGTCGAAGAGAATAATTGTCCCGTCGTCGCCTGCCGACGCCAGCAGCCGATCATCAGGGCTAAAAGCGAGCCCGCCAACTGCGAAACCCTGGAAAGTGTCGGTCCCGGTTCTCCGGCTATGCCCCCTGAACTCGTGCGCCTTTTGCCCCGTGGACAAGTCCCAGAGCGCGTTGCCCGCTGCCAACCAGCGGCCGTTGTGGCTGAATGCGACGGCTAAGGGGAACCCGGAGAACTCCCGGAGGTCTTGTACTGTGCCCCCGGTATTCGAATCATAAACTTTGACCCTTTCCCGCCAGCACCAAGCAAGCAAATTGCCGTCGGCACTGAAGGCAACGCTTGCGAAGGAATTTGTGTCCCCAGTCGGATACAGGCTTAACACTTGTCTTCCAGAAGATAACTCCCAAATGCTCAACGTTCCGTCATTGCCCGCTGAAGCCAAACGATGACCGTCAGAGCTGATATCCAAGCCACTGATCCAGCCCGCGTTCCCTTGAAGACTCTTCACTTGTTTTCCGGAGGAACTGTCCCACACTCTTACGGTACCGCCCTCGCCTGCGGAGACTCCCCAGTGACCATCGTGGCTAAAAGCAGCAATGCTCACCTGGGCGAATGAACCTGTTAAGCTCCGCAGGACCCGTCCCGTTTTGACTTCCCATAATTTGAGTGTCTTGTCGACGCTAGCAGAAACGAGTGTCAGTCCATCCGGGCTAAAAGCCACGGCCGTAACCGAGCCAGAATGTCCAGCCAGAGTTCTTAGTTCTGTACCCGCAGTAGGGTCCCACAGCTTAACCGTCTTGTCTTCGCTTGCTGATGCCAAGAGGAGGCCATCGGGGCTGAAAGTGACATCTGTAATTGCTCCTGTATGGCCGAACAGAGTGTGTACTTCTTTCCCATTTGGAACATCCCAGACTCTTACAGTCCCGTCCTTACTTCCCGTGGCGAGGCCCTGCCCAGTCAGGCTGAAGGCCACGCTGGTGGTCGGATTGGATTGGCCCCTGCATAAAGGGAGTTCTTTACCCGTCTTGATGCTCCATAGGTTCACGCCATCGGTTCCATTAGCCGCCGATGCCAAGAATTCTCCGTTTGGACTCAAGGCCAACGAAGCGAATGTCCTGGCACCTCCGCCAATGACGTGGTGAATGCCGGGGTCAAAAGTTCGCACTTCGCGACCCGTATCCACCTCCCAAAGTGAGATCTGGCCGTCCCAATCCCCCGCGGCGAGCCAAACTCCGTCACGACTAAAGGCGAGAGTCTCCACTTCGAGTCTAAATTGAGCTTGCCCCACGGTGGTCGTGTGACCAGTAATAGTCCGGATTTCGCGACCCGTTTCCACATCCCAGATCGTAATCGGGCTCCCTCCGCCCGCGGCGGCTAGTCGCCGCCCGTCGGGACTGATAGCGACCGCCCGAACAGGCCCCACGTGCTCGCTCAAGCTACGCAACTCGTGTCCGGTGGCAGGGTCCCACAAAATGACCGCCTGGTCCTCAGATCCCGAGGCCAGCCAACGACCGTCGGGACTATATGCAACACTCGTCACCGCGTTTGCGTGGCCCGTCTGCAGAATAAGTTCGTGTTTCCTTTCGGGAATTTCGTGGCTGACCGGGTGCTTCGTAGCAGAATGCAGAATTCCTGGACTGCTCACAGGGAGAACAAGCAGCACCGCCCCGGCAATGCGGCAAAGCCAAGTCGACGGCTTCGGAACTCGCCGCCCTGCTTCTGGGTCATTTTTGAAGACTGCCTTCATCTCGCAGTTGATCGGCATGGAGAGAGTCCCCCTCGGATTGAGGCTTCGTGGCAGAAAGTTGGGCGTAAAACTTCGGGGCATGCAGGCCAAGCCGAAGCCGGCGAGCCGGGTGCGCCGGCGATTGGTCTCCGGGAAGTGCGGCCTTGCCGAATCTATGGTTGTACTGTCTGCGTGACCGTGGCGGAAGAACTGCTGTTGAAATTACTGTCGCCTCCGTAGCTGGCCGTCAGCGTCCTCGACCGCGCGGTGTTAAACGTCAACGAGCAACTGCCCGTGCTGGAACTGAGAGGCCCGCTGCAGCTTTCACCAGTGCTGGCACTCACCTTGACGCTTCCCGTCGGCACGCCATTCCCTGTTGCACCAAACGCGACAGTCACCGCCTGGCCTACCAGCGAGGGGTTGGGCGTGTGCGAGGTGATCGTGGTCGCGCTGCTGGCCTTGTTGACTACCAGCGTGACCGTGGCTGTCGCTGTTGTGTAGTTCGTAGTGTTGGTCGGTGTGAAGGTGACCGACAGAGTGTGGCTCCCCGCGCTCAGCACCGTCCCCGTCGGAGGCGAATACACAAAGCCGCCCGCTACTGACGCGGTCGCATTAAGTTGTTTGCTGCTGAGAGCAGTTCCATATGTGATGGCAGACGGCTTCGCCCAGGTGATCTTTGGCGTGGCTGGGTTTACTTGCAATGTGACCGAGGCGCTGGCCGTCGTGTAGTTGGTGGTGTTGCTCGGGGTGAAAGTGACCGACAGTGTCCGGGTTCCCGCTCCCAGAACCGTACCCCTTGCGGGTGTATACACAAAGCTGCCGGTTACTGACGCGCCGTTGTAAGTGGCCTTCGCGTCGAGCTGCGTACTGCTAAGGGCGGTCCCGTAGGTGATAGCTGCCGGTGTTGCCCAGGTGATTGTCGGTGTAGCCTTGGTGGTCTGTGTGGACTGTGAGGCCGAAGCCGCAAGATAGTTATTATCCGCGGCCCAGGCAGAACTCAGCGAACACGTGCCCGTGCTCGTCGCGATGGTCACGGTGTTGCCAACGATCGAGCACGCCCCGCTAGCTTTGACCACCGCTGTCGTGCTGGCGTTGGTGGTTGCTGCCACGATGAACGTTGAGTGGTAGGGCGCGCTGGCAGGGGCACCAGTGAACGCAACCGTTGGCGCGATCTTTGTTGCGGTGGTGGTTTGGCTGGCAGAGGCAGCCAGGTAGTTATTGTCTGCCGCCCAGTTGGCCACTAGCGTGCATGTGCCTGTGCCACTAGTCATTGTCACGATGTTGCTCGAAATCGAGCAAGCCCCCGTCGCCGTGATAACTGCCGGGCTGGTCGCGTTCGTCGTTGCTGAGACGACGAAGGTGGAGTGGTATCCTGCGCTAGCTGGGGCACCCGTGAAAGTCACTGTCGGGACAGCCTTTTTGACCACCAGTGTGACGGTGGCCGTCGCTGTCGTTAGTAGGTGGTGTCAGTCGGGGTGAAGGTCACCGACAAGGTTTGGGTTCCCGTGCTCAGTACCGTTCCCGCCGGAGGCGTATAAACAAAGCTGCCTGGCACCGACGCCGTTGCGTCAAGCTGCGTGCTGCTTAGTGCCGTCCCATAGGGGATCGCCGCCGGCGCTGGCCAGGTGATCGTCGGTGTTGCGGCGGTTCCACTACCATTGAGATTCGCGCTCTGTGGGCTGCCTGCGGCGTTATCGGTGATCGTCAGGCTCGCTGTGCGCGTCCCCTTCGCCTTGGGCGTGAAGGTTACACTCACCGAGCAACTGCCATTAGGGACCACCGTGGCTCCGGCGCAGTTGTCAGCGCTCTTGGCAAAGTCCCCTGCGTTGGTGCCACTAATCGTGACCGTTGTGATCGTGAGGTTGGCCGTGCCAGTGTTGGTGACCGTCTCCGTCTTAGGCGAACTCGCAGTGTTGATCAGCTGATCGCTGAACTCCAAACTTAAACTGGAAATGGAGACTGCGGGGGCAACACCCGTGCCGGATAAACCTATCGTCTGGGGATTCCCTGAGGCGTTGTCCGTCAAAGACAGCGAAGCGGTTCGCGAGCCGATGGCTGAAGGTGTGAACGTGACGCTGATGCCGCAAGTGCCGCTAGGCACCACCGCAGCTCCCGAGCAAGTGTCAGCGCTCTTGGCGAAGTCACTAGCGTTCGTTCCCGTAAGGGCAACGCTCGTGATCGTGAGGTTTGCCGTCCCGTTGTTAGTTACGGTGACCGTCTGGATCATGGTCGTCGTGCCGACAAGCTGATTCATGAAGCTGAGTGTGGTGTTGGAGAGCGTGACGGCTGGGCTGCCGGGGTTCACCGTCAGAGTTGAAGCTGTGGAGACTCCATTGTAGGTCGCGGTGACTGTCGCACTCGTTTGAGTCGCGACGGCGGAGGCACTAGCTGTGAATATCGCAAAGCTAAGGCCTGCATTAACACTCGTGGTGGACGGCACCCGGACGGCGGGATTGTCACTAAGGAGGCTGACTGTAGCGCCGCCTACAGGGGCCGGTGCGCTCAGGTTGACGGTTCCAGTGGAAGTGCCCGGGCCGACCAGCGCCGTGGGACTGAAAGCGAGTGAGCTGACGACGACGGGAACGGGATTGACGATTAGGGTCACTTGGACTGTCTGGGGGGAGTTGGAAGCCCCCGTAGCCGTGATGGTGATGGTGGCATTGTAAGTCCCGGGATCTAGGCCTGTGGGATTCACCGTAACGTCTATCGTTGACGGCGCAGTCCCGGAAGGCTGACTGAGCAAGAGCCATGTTTGTGAAGTCGTAGCCGACCATGTCTCCGTACCGCCGCCAGTATTGGAAATTGTGAGGCCAATCGGAGAGGTGTTTGCTCCACCTTGGGTAGCGGCAAACGAGAGATTAGAAGGCGCTACTCCGATGATTGGGCCGATCGACTGGAGCAAAATGGAAACGCCACCGCTGGAAGCGGAGTTTGGCACGAAGATGTCAGGTGCCCCGTCAGCATTGATGTCGGCGACAGCAATGGATGCAGGATTTGTGACCGGTATCGTAACAGGCGTCGAGGAGAACGTACCATCACCGTTACCGAGGAAAAGGAGGGCTTGGCGGCTGGGCTGAAAGATTACAGATAAGAGGTCAAGCTTGCCATCACCATTGAGATCGTCAACCGCGAGGTAGTAGAAGTTTAGCCCAACTCCATTGGGCTGTGACAAAGCGAAGGTGCCATTGCCATTGTTACGAAGAATGACGATGCCGGAGCCAGTGCTTCCGAATGGACCCTCGTTTGCTACGGCGATGTCCGGATGCCCATCGCCGTCAAAATCGGCAACCGCGATTGATCCGGCATAACCATTGGTCGGATATTCCTGCTGAGATTGGAAAGTGCCGTTGCCGTTGCCGAAAAGGACCGCCACAGCCTTATTAACAAAGTCGGGGAGAGCGATGTCTAACTTCCCATCACCGTTGAAGTCGCCCAGACCTACACTTAGCGGCTGGTTCACTGAACCAAAACCTGCCGGAGATCCAAACGTTCCATCGCCATTCCCCAGGAGAACGTACGCCTGGGTCAGATAGTTGCCTGTCACGACTAAATCCAAAGATCCGTCGCCATTCAAATCGCCCAAAGCGAGAGCGGCATTGATGCTCGGCGAACTTGGGAGACTGATGTCAGGCATCGCCGTAAAGGTTCCGTCGCCATTGCCCAAGAGAATGCCGATAATGCCGCTACTGGTAGTGCTCTTGTTGAAGACAACGTCCAACTTGCCGTCCCCGTTGAGGTCACCGACGGCGACCGGGGAGGTGTAAATGGATGAGACTATGCGCTCTGGCCCAAAAGTCCCATCGCCGTTGCCTAGGAAGATGGATAAACCGCTCCCATCAGATTTGCCGATCACGAGGTCTAGCTTGCCGTCCCCATTGAAGTCGCCTGTGACAACAGTCATCGGCGAACCACTTACGGGGAGCGAGGAAACGCTAAATGCAGGCGAGGGAGTGGGATATGTCAGGTGTTCGGGAAGCGGATTCGATGACAAGACTTCCTGGCCTGGATTTGTGACGGTGACAAGGGTAGATCCATTCGTCTGAATGCTGGTCGGGGAAACGGTAGCCTGGACTTGGGAGCCGCTTACGAACGATGTGGGCAAAGCTGTACCGTTCCACAGAACCTGAGCACCCGGAACAAATCCCACACCGTCGACATTGAACGAGAAGCCGGCACCTCCTGGTGTTTGACTGACGGGCATTAGCGGAGAAGTGAGGAAAGGCACCGGGTTCGTGGATGCGGAGGCCCCAGGGAGATTCACTGTGAGGAGGCTGCTTTGTGAAACCCCATTAAGGGTCGCGGTGATCGTCGCCGTTGAAATTACAGGAACGTTGGATGTGGTCACACTGAAGATCATGCTGCTGGCTCCAGGAGGGATAGTGGTTTCGGGCGGAACTTGGACAGCGGAATTATCGCTCGAAACCGTAAGGACTGCGCCTTCTGCCGGCGCCGGTCCCGTGAGCATTACAGTTCCCGTCGAAGTGGACCCCCCTGTGACTGTTGGGGGATTCAGCGTGAGTAAGCTTGGCGCCAGGGGTGTGCCGGACGGCACGATGGTGAGTAGGACGCTTTGTGATGTGCCGTTATAGGAGGCAGTGATCGTTACGGGGGCAATGAAGGAAATCGGAGATGTGGTGATCGTGAAATTGGCACTTGTGTTGCCTGTCTGTACTATAACATTTTGGGGCACGTGGGCTACAGCGTAGGAGGCGTTACTCGTCAGGTTGACCACTCCTCCAATCCCATCGAGAGGCGGGGGAGCGGTGAGGGTGACTGTCCCGGCGACGGAAGAACCGCTATTCACCAGGATCGGATTAAGGCTCAAAGAAGCCAGGAACGGAAGCGGCGGGACGAGTGTCAGTGTCGCGTTTTGTGAAGACCCACCGTAGCTTGCTTTCACGGTGACGTTGGTGACCGAGTTTACAGTTGATGTCTCGGCAGTGACGGGGGCGTACCAAGCCCCGGCGGGAACAAAGACTGTGGAGGGCACTTGGACAAGACCACTAGCGGAGTTAAGCGCCACATTAACTCCCCCAGTTGGTGCGAGCGCAGTTAGCGTCACTTGGCCAGATGCGGAGTTACCACCTGTAACCGTAGACGGGCTGAAGTTGAGCGAGTTCACAGCAAGAGGCGGCGCGGGCAATACCGTAAGCGCTCCTTGGGCAGAACTGTTGTTGTAACTGGCGGTAACGGTGACGGTGGTTTGCGAGCCGACCGCAGACGTCGTTCCTGTCACGGATGCACTCGTAGCTCCCGTCGTTAGTTGTACGGTTGAGGGCACCTGGAGCAGTGAGGGGTTGGAACTAGTGAGGGAGACAGATGTACCCGCAGCGGCAGGGCCTGTCAGGTAGACAGTTAAGGGAGCGGAATTGCCCGCAGTAACGGTCGATGGATAGAAGGTTACTCCACTGACAGCAACGGGCAAAACCGTGAGGCCCGCGCCGTACATGGTTCCGTTGTAACTGGCGGTGATCGTTGCCCCAACGGTGCCACTGGTAAAGGATGTAGTGATGGGGAAGGCCCTACTGTTGTAGCCCGGACTGACGGTGACCGTGGGCGGAACCTGAATGGAGTGATTATCGGTGCTCGTGATTGAAACCACCGCCCCGCCCGCGGGAGCGTTACCAGTGAGGAAAACATTGCCCTGCGGGGAGTAGCCACCGACGATGGTCGCGGGGGTGATGGTGAAATTCGAGAGGACAAGTGATTCCTGCGACTGTTGCTGCGCCGTCACGTTCACAACGTTGGAAATTGCGCTGCTGTAATTGCTGTCTCCGTTGTAGATCACTGTAAAGGCGTGCTGCCCCGCCAGTAATGAGCCTGTTGAGAAGGTTGCGGAATACTGTCCTCCAGTAGATATCGACACGTTCCCGATGTTTGTAGCAACGCCATTGAAGTTATCGTAGAAGTACGCCAAACCGGTCGGGGTGCCCTTCGTGGCTCCCGTGAAGGTAGCTGTCAGGTTCACACTCTGCCCTGCGTTGACCGTGGTCTGCGAAGCACTGAGGACGATTGTGAGTGCGATATTCGCGGAGGGGTTCACCACCACGCTTGCCTGCTGAAAGCCGCTGTTATATGCCCCGTTGACTACCACGGTCGTGTTCGCACTGACGGCTCCGGCCACAATTGGCGACGACGACCCGCTGGTCTGGCCTGCAGGAATTATGAAGCTGGATGGGGCAGGAAAAGCAGTTGGGTTGCTGGAGGTGAGGCTTACTTGCGCTCCTCCGCTGGGCGCTGGGCCACTCAGCGTAGCCGTTACGGTCGCAGATGCACCCAGAGTGACCGTGGACGGAGTGACTGTCAGCCCCGTCAACGTCGGCAGCGTGGACTGTTGCTGTACAGTCACTGCCACCGGGATGCTTGTTGAGGTACCGTAGTACATGCTACTCAGGTTGCCGGGAAACGTTGCCGTGATGCTATGTACCCCGACGGACAAGGAGCTTGTAGAGAATGTAGCGACGAAGTCGCTCGCTGACGCACCATACTCCAACGTCGCATTTCCCAACTGAGCGGAATTTGTCGCGTCCCAGAACATCACGTTCCACCCTTCCAAAGGGGGATCCCACTCTTGGGAGGAGGCCTGATTGGATGGAACGTAAACCGACGCTGTCAAGGTGACGGGCTGCCCGAAGTTGGCCACACCGCCTCCGGGGTTGGTGACCTGAAGTGTTGTTTTCGTGCTCCGGAATATGGCTTTGTCCCATTGTTCCAATAGGTTTAACGCATTTACCGAGCCAAGACCGGTGGCCGGATCGTAGCCAGTAGTAGCGACAAAGTTTGGCAAGACACCGGTGGTGCAAAATGGGTCCTGGGCACCAATCTGGCAGGGTACACCGTTATAACCAAGCGTAATGTCATTGAAGATACAACCAGGATCAGGACCTCCCGGGCGGAGCGAGCTGCAAGCGCTCAAGTCTTGCTCTGCCGCCGCAAGATTATAGTAAACGTAGGCTGCCTGACCCTGGCGCCCATACCGTTGATCTATGAGCGCTTGAATACCGGCGAAGGCTGGCACGGCGATTGAGGTCCCTCCCAAAGGCAGTGCTGTTGCCGGGCCTTTCGTCCAGCAATTACCCACCAAGGGTACTGTTTCTGTGCAGAGAAGGTAACCATCGTGACCAGCGGCGTTTAGTGAAACATCCGGCAAGTATCGGGGTTGACCCTGAAAGCCGGTCGGGAAAGGCGAGATGAGGCTTGTGGGAGGCAGCCCAATCCCTGCCTGCCAAGGAGGCGTGGGATAGAGCTTACTGACGCCGCCACCGCCGGCCGAGATGCCGTTGCCCCCATTATCGCTACTTTCGTTCCAAACGACCTCAGGAATATAGCGCAGAGCTGAAGTATAGTTCAGGCCAGCCGACGTCACGTAATTTGAAGTACTCCAATAGGTTGAATCGCTGCCAATCTCTTCATAGAATTCAGTACCGCCGACCGCCACGTTATAGGGGGTGGAAGCTATTTCGTTGACTGCATAACCTTGCTGTGAGATCAGGTATTTGTTGGGATCGTCGCAATTGGCGGAACCGTTGTCACCCGTGGAAACGAAAACCGTAACGCCTTGTGCCGCGGCCTGCTCCCAAATAGTGCTGAAAGAAGTGCTCAATGGCGATTCGCATTGCGAAAAACTTACACTGACTATATCGGCTAAATTGTTGTCGACGAGGAAGGTGGCCTGTGCCAATAGTGTGACGTCTTTCGAAATAACTAGGATGATTTGTGCTCCCGTCGCGACGGCGCCCACTCTGCTGAACCCGCCTTCGTTGGGCAGTCGCCAGGATCCCGTCAGCGGGGATGAGCAAACCGCCCCGGAAAGGATGGCAGGATGCGGGACGAGGCGCTGGCAAGACGCCAGCCAAGGGTACAAGCGGCGGTACGGGGGACCACGTTGGCAGTTGATTTATGGCTCGTATCAGGGCATGGAGGAACATGCGCTCAATGAATTGCAGGATTCGATTCGACAAGCCCGAGGGTGAAACAGCCAACCAGCGTTGTGGGTTGTGCTCACCTTACTGGTCGTAGGTCGAAACGCTATTTGTTTTCACCTGCTTAGAAAATAACCAACATTCGCGAAGCATCGCGCGCAAAGGCTATTTGACAGGAAAAAGGATCTGTTCTATTTTGATCTCAGGGGATTCCACGCGATACGCGTCTATAAGCCCACACACTGGTCTGACTAAATCCGAAGAATGCGCCCCAGGACTGTAATTCGGAGGTGACATGCTCCCGTTGCAGACCCGGGGACAACTGGGTCCAGACCATTGAGGTGCTCAGGATTCCACCAAGTAGAGGTGATTGCCAAGCCAAGGCGGACATGACCCAACATCTGCTCCTTGTCTGAGGATTCAGTTCAATCCGTCTTGATGAGCCGGAGGTCACTTAACCTTCCGGTTTGACGTGCTTCCCTCGGGGCGATCCAGCCCGGTGGGTGGGCAGCCAGTTCGGAAGGCAACGTGACATAAGCTAATGGCATTTGACTCCGCAACCGATCAGATCGACACCACCACCGCAGGACTGCCATCGGTGTCCTTTGGTGCAGAAGCGCTCCTGACCGTCCATGAGGTGGCCGAATTCCTTCGCGTACCCGCTTCCTGGGTCTATGAACGCACGCGGCGGCACGGCAGGGATCGCCTGCCCCACGTCAAAATCGGGAAGTACCTCCGCTTCCGCCTGAGCGACCTTGAAGCCTATCTGGAGACTTTGCGTCGTGGGTGAGAATCGCGTTACACTAATGCCCGACCGAAGAAAAGGCGGGCGAGTCAACAAGGGAAAGGAAACCCCTATGACTCGTCGACGCTATCAGAAAGGCTGTCTGGTGCAGAAAGGAAAGAATTGGGTGCTGCGTTATCGCGAAGATGTGCTCAATCCGGACGGCACGGTGGGACGAATTCACCGTTCCCTCGTGCTCGGTGCCCTGAGGACCAAGCGAGAAGCGCAGCGGGCGGCGGATGCCTGCCTTCGCAAGATTAACGATGGTTCGCGCCAACCGCAATCCGGTATTACTCTGATCAATTTCTGGGACTCGTATTTTGAGCCGGAAATCCTGCCCACCTTGAAGTACTCAACCCGAAACCTCTATCGAATATTGGCCGCAAAGCACCTCCTGCCCGCACTCGGCAATCACAAGCTTTGCGAATTAGCTCGGGTGCACATCCAGCAATTCATTGGGCAAAAGCAGCGCGAGAAGTATGCGCCGCAAACCCTCGCCCACTTCCGCAACCTCCTCAGTAAGCTTTTCAGCACAGCTATGAATTGGGGCTGGATGGAGTTCAATCCCGCGCAGAACATTGGCTTACCTCCCATGGAGCGCACACGCTCGGCACGGATTCTCACGCCTGAGGAGTTAAGCAAGCTCACGGGCGTTCTGGCAGAGCCAGTCCGCACGATCCTGATTTTAGGGGCTCTGACAGGGCTACGCATCGGAGAACTATTGGCCCTCAAGGTTCACGACGTGGACACAACACACGCACGCATCTGCGTCCGCCGCGATGTGTATCGCGGGCAAGTGGGGATCCCGAAAACTCCTGGCAGTGAGCGCCAGGTCCCGTTGGCCTCACCCCTCATTCCTGTACTCCAAAGTTGGCTCAGCAGGAGGTCCGCAAATTCCGACTGGCTCTTCCCAAGCGCCGCAGGGACTCCCTTGCGCGACCGTAACCTCATGCGGCGGCACGTGTGGCCTGCGTGCAGTCGGCTTGGGATTCCTCGGTTCGGATGGCATTCGCTCCGACACACGTTCAGCACGTACAACGGCAATGCCGGAGTCGCCGTGCCGGTGCTTCAATCGCTCCTCGGGCACGCGAACCCCGAGACGACCATGATCTACACGCACCCCCTTGAAGACGTGAAACGCCGGGCCGTCGAAGACCTGGCGCTCTTGTTGTTCCCAAATGTTCCCTCGGAAAAGAAACAGGTAGTAAAAGGAAGTGTGCTAATCCAATGAGGCAGTGGGGGTTAAGTTGGTACGCCCGGGGTGATTCGAACACCCGACCCCTTGCTTCGTAGGCAATGCGGTTCTCCCAGAATCGTAATGATAACAAACGAGTTGGCTCGCTGGCGCTGGGAGAAAGAGGGAGCAAAGGGTGGGAAAGTTTGCCCCCAGAACTGACACCTGGTTGATTATAAAAGACTTACGCTTGGGGGCAGAATCTTATTCCGTAAGTTATTTGGTTTCAAATGGATAACTGAAATGTGCTTGAATTCTGCCCCCAGATGATTCTGCCCCCAGGTTTCCGGGCAGAGGGCAGAACCGGGGATGTCGGCAGTCATGCAGAAACGTAGAAATCTGGACACAGGCCGGTCTTGGAGAGTGAGTCATCATGATCGCCGCAGGCGCTTTTGGAGGCAGCAGGATTTGGTAGGATAGGTTCGCGGAGGCGTACAGAGGAGAACCCCGGTTGTTCGCGCAACCGGGGTTTTTCATTGGTGGCCCTGATCAAATCCAAGGACTTCCAACGCAGCGAGAGCCATCCCGCCACGATCGGCGCCGGTTGTCTAGTGCTCCCTCTCAAAACCTGTCCTGCCGTTGGGACAGATGGCCCATTCCAAATACCCGGGTAAATCTCTCCTCGTGATTTATCATATATATCAGATATAGAGTTTTAATCATTTCCAGAGATGTAGGCAATTCGATCCCTCGCGGGTCGAATGCTGTGGCTTCGGACTACCCGTAGGAGTCGGTTGGTACCTCCTAAGAGCATCGGGCACACCCGTTTCGGTAGAAGCTGGGGAGTTATTCATGGATTTTTGCTAGTGACCCGGTGAGACTCTTGAGTGACGGGTTCGGGCACCCGACTTCCGCCATCCAATCCGGTCAAACAGGCGGTAGATGTAGCTTATGGATACCTTTATGCGCGTAGCCTGGGAAACCTCCTCTTGGACTTGCCTGGCTGTGGGGGCATCACCTCGTTGAGAACGCTTCTGGAGGCTCTCCAGCAAGGCTGCTTCCTGGGACAGGGACAGATAAGCCCGGTGGCGCCCACCCCGACCTTGCCGCTGCAATCCATGTGGCCCCAAGCGGTTGTACTGGCTCACCCACAGCCAAACGGCTTGCTTGGAAACGACCAATAAGCTGGCGACGCGGTGGGCCGGAAATGGCCCCATCGCGGTCATCCAGATGGCCACACGTCTTTGGTACTCCTCGCGGCTTTGGGCTTTTCGGACCCATGCCTCTAGCTCCTTTTCCGACAACCAAGCGTGAATTAAAGCAGGTCTCCGCATACCATGAATTCCTCCAGAGGTATGCTATAATACTCTAGGGGTGATGTCAATCAACGATTTCAACCCGGCGAGACTTATCCCCTTGGCAGGAGTGCCGCACACCGGCCCCTGCCTGATTTGAGAACGATGCATGGAGATAACTCCTGTGTTATCAGTCCGCTGTCGAGAGTCGTGAAACGCGCCAAAGAGGACTCATGAATATGAACATCGAATGCTTCGCAAGGAATCACCACCTGAGACTAAACCGGCCCCCAAAGGGCTACAAACCAGGTCCACATCCTGACTGTCCCCATATTGCCGGCCGGCGGGGGTGGATTACAGCGGGCGCCAGCAGCATGAAGCTCTTCGTCACGACAAACCGAGTTGGAGATACGCTTCGACAAGCTGAGAAGTTGGGCATGGAGCCACAAGGCCGCGGGGATCAGGAGCTTATGCTCTGGTTCGACCCTTCCGACCCTGAACAGGCTAAGTTTGCCGTTGATACCGTCAAGCCGTACCGGAAGAGAATCATAGCCGTTACTCCTGAGGTGCTGGCCCGGCTGGAGGCAGCGCGGGCATCGCGCAGGATGCCCTTTCCTGCTCAAAAGTTCTATCAGGAAGGGGGGGTAGGCGACCCTTGCCCCGTAACCCCGGGCAAAGGGCTGACGGCGGAGCAATGCCAGCTTGGGAGTAGCTGAGCAGAGGGAAGAACGACTTGGTACAGAGGAGCGAGACTGACATGTTGACCGAAATTGATCTCCAACATCGAGGGCGAATGTGCTGCTCACCGTACAAACTGAGCTCGGACGGCGTGGCCTGCGGCAGCGGGAGGCAAAACCCCTATACTATATTGAGCGGGCAAATCAGGGCACGGGGTCTGTGCATAAGTGCCAGGGGGACGTGAATGAAACCAGGAAAATGCGCATCCACCGTGACGAATGCCGGCAATAAAGGAAGCCCTTTTGAGGCAGGAGCAGACTCCAAGGCGAGGATGCTTTCCCCGGTGCTGGCTAAGCTGGAAGCCCGGTTTATTACCGCGGCAGGGCGAACACAGGGTCAACAGGCCTCCAAGGAGCCAAGTTGACCCAGGATAAGACGGTCTCGGATCCCCGGTCTGGTGGCTGTCTTAGACCTTCGGATGGCCTTCAGAGGCTGCCCGAAGGTCGCTAACTTGAAGAAACGGGAAGGGTTGTCTTCTCTCGGGGCGGCTTAGATCCAGCGGAGAAGGCAGCCAGAAGTCAGGGGAACCTGGCAGATTCCCGTCATCAGCTGGGGGAGAAGGAACTCCTGGAAGGATATAGGTGTATCTAAGGCTTATCTAACCTCCATTTTTTCAAGTACATAGATAATATTCTTCGTTAACCTATCTACCGTACCAGTAAGCCAATCACGCTACCCAGCATGGCTGCCTACGGCGGGCATCAGCCCAGTTCATATTCCGAACTCAACACCAGGAGGTACAAAATGTACTCCGCTCAACAATCCAATCTGGTTTCTGCCTATGGAGACTTCATCTCCCAATGGCCTTGGGATCACTACGGTACTTTCACCTTTGGCAGGCAATTGTCGCAGTCCCGATGCCTCCAGCATTGGGATGACTTTATTGACTCTCTCGGTCGTAACACTCGGGGGCGTGTGGGATGGGTTCGGGCAGATGAACAGCGATGGTCTGGTTACGGCAGCCCAGAGATCCCGCTGCATTTCCACGCTCTTCTCAAGTACCAGAACATGCCTACCCCTGAAGCTGTGGCAGCTCTCGGAGTGCAACCGATCTGCGCACGCAGATTCCGCCGCCTGGCTTGTTGCCCTTCCAACCGAAGCGGGCGCGACCTTACCTGTACTCTGAGGAAGAGATCCGCAGCTTATTGCGCGCCGCCCTCCGGATGCCCTATCGCTATGAGCGCGATAAGCTGCGACCGCAGGTTTTTTATTATCTACTCGGACTGCTGAGCGTTTCCGGTCTACGCCTCGGCGAAGCACGCAACCTCGAACTGCAAGATGTCGATCTGAAGGCGGCAGTGTTGACGATCCGCGGCGCCAAGTTCGGTAAAACTCGCCTAGTGCCTTTGCATGCCTCGACCTGTGCGGTGCTGGCGGACTATATCGCCAGACGTCAGCGCCATTGGGCGGGACGAGTGGTGTCCTCCTATTTGTTCGTCTCCAACCGGGGCCATCGATTGGATGGCGGAGAGATTCATCGAACGTTCTATGCGTTGTCTCGGCAGATCGGTCTGCGGGGCCCCTCCGACCATCGTGGTCCTCGTCTGCATGACATGCGCCACCGTTTCGCGACCAACACTCTGGTGCAATGGTACCGGTCCGGTCAGGACCCCGAGCGACGACTGCCCCTGCTGTCCACCTACCTCGGTCATGTGCATGTCGCCGACACCCAGTGGTATTTGGACAGCTCTCCAGACCTCATGCGCGAGGCGATGCACCGGCTGCAGCAGCGTTGGGAGGGCCGGCCATGAACACCCCAATCAGCCTGGCGGTACTACTGGAGCGTTTCTTTACCCATCGCCTGATGCAGCAGCGTCAGGCGAGCCCTCACACCATCGGTTCCTATCGTGACACCTTCCGTCAGTTCCTGAAGTTTACCGAGCAGCGCTTACAGAAGGCGCCGTCACAGCTGAACTTCCAGGAGATCGATGCCCCTCTGATCCTGGCGTTTCTGGATCACTTGGAAAAGCACAAGGCATCAGCATGCACAGCCGCAATCTACGCTTGACGGCTCTGCACTCGTTCTTTCGTTTCGCAGCGTTCGAAGCCCCGACTCATTCCGCACAGATTCAACGGGTGCTCGCCATCCCTAGCAAGCGTTTTACGCGGACCTTGGTCCAGTTTCTCGCCCGCGAGGAAGTCGATGCCTTGCTGGCCGCTCCGGATCAACGCACCTGGTCTGGCCGGCGGGATCACGCCTTCATTTTGCTGGCCGTACAGACCGGTCTACGCCTCTCCGAGATGACCGGGCTCCAACGCCAGGACCTTATCCTTGGAACTGGCGCCCACGTGCGGGTGATTGGAAAGGGGCGCAAGGAACGCTGTACACCCCTCGCCCGATCCACCCTCGCCGTGTTGAAAGCCTGGTTGCGTGAACCGCAGAGAGGTGGCGGGCAGGGGTGCTTGGGGCTGGCCACGTAACTGAGAAAGTGCAGAACCTCCTCCGGGCTGAGAACGATAGGCAGTTTCTGGGGTTTCTTGGGGGCGGGGATGATGTCTTCCACGTTCCTATCCTTGTGAAGCGTGACCTTGTAGAGGAAACGGAGGGCGGCCACGGCGATGAGGGTGAAACCGGGAGCCAGCTTCTTTTCGTTGGTCAGGTACACTTGGTAGGAGCGAATCTCCTCCGGGCCCAGGACTTCGGGGGACTTACTGAAATGGCGTGCGAACAGTGAGACCTGTTGCGCGTAACAGGCTTGGGTATGCGGCGAGAGATTGCGCACTTGCATGTCTTCCATCATGCGTTGACGAAGAGAGGTCATGGGAAGCTCCTTTGCGAAATGGAATGTGCTGCAAGCAGCGTTTCCATGATTTCGCAAAGAGGCTCACGGTGGTAGCGAGGTTAGGCTGTAAGTTGGCGGGCTCCGGTTGTCTCAACGCGGAAGGTTGGGTTGCGCCTACCGCGTAGCCGTTTAGTACAATTGCGACTACGGAAACGTTTGCGTAGTTGGAAGAGCCGTTTACTTTTTCGGGTAGGTGTTCTTACTGGAAGCGCATTTTGAGGAAGTCGGGCGATGTGCTGAGTATCCCTTTTCAAAAGGCCCCGTCCGCTCCGCGATGCATCCTTCCAGCTCGGCAATCTCCGACTCCACGAAGCGGACATGCTCCAGTAATCTTCCCAGCAGGAAGCGATGATGCGCGGTCACTCGCACCCGCAGGGCCTCGCAAAGGGCGGGAAGTTTCGCGCGCAGCCGACAGTGGGCCCTTTCCGCCAGCCCTCGGTTTCGATTCCAGCGGAATGATCCAAACTCGCGTTGTCAACCTGCACCCCTACCCGCGCCCCGATGTCTTACAGGTCTCGCCAGAAGGACCTTTGAATCCTTTGCTTTTAGTTCTACACCGAGCGGCATCCCGGCCTTTGTGCGACCGAGCTCGCGGCCACCGAGAAGGTCCACTACAAGAAATTCGTTGCTTTCACCAAGGTTGAACGTAGTCTTTACCGGATGGTCGAAAGGGTTGAATAGAAACGCGAGATAGTCCTGCCTCGAATGTGCCACTCGTACGATGATTCCGCCGGACGCCTTGGCCTGTGGCGAAGCACCACTTGAAGCACAAATTGCGGATAGGAACTTTGCCAACTGTCTCCCACCTGGCCGGAAGTAGTTGACGCCCACAAAGGACCCCAACATAATCCCATGTCCGCGGCCAAACTTATTGATGGTCAACACTGGCTTGTTCTTGTGAGTCCCTAAAGCTGTCGCTCCCTCCAATCGGAAGAGTTCAACGAGGAGGTGACCCCGCAATGTGCCGTGTAAATCTCCGATGGGGACATCACTATTGAGATGAATCGACGGATCGGGTGGGTAGATTCTTTGACGATGTCTTACTCCAAAAACCTCTGCAATCTCATTCGGCGGGACATGCTTGTTGACGTAAGTATCGGGATCATAAAGACCGTACAGCGGACCAGCGACCAGCGTCCCTCCTTTCTCCACCCACGCTTTGAATCTTGCAGACAAACCCGCGCGATCGAAGACTTGAAATGGATCGAAGACAACCTTGATCTCTTGGGGTACACCTGATTCCGCCACCAACCGGGCATTCAGGATCTGTACGTCATAGCCCTCGTCGACAAGTCCACTGTAAATTCCGAGGAAATTGTTCCAGACGAGGCTTTCTTCTTCTGGAAGAGGCCGCAACCCTGAATAGAATTCACCGTTATAGTGTTCGTACATGGCCGCAGAAATATCCCATACGAGGCCGACCTGAGGTTGAGGCCATTCAAGGCAGTCGAAAATCGGTTTTTGCTTTTGGAGCATCTCGGCGACCTGGCGAACAGTCTCAGTTCGCGATGTCGGCTCGCCGTCAAATCCCGTAACGCCATAGTTTGATGCTTCCTGGCCATAAATCTCCGGCCTCCACTGCCACAAGAGCACCCCTTCGGCGCCGAAGCCAAAACCCAAAAGCATCTGCATACGAAGCTCCGCATCCGTCCGTAAGGCTACCCCCAAGCCATTCCACACAGAGCCAGCCGGCATCTCGGCCACCCACCAAGGCCTGCCTTGAGCAGAGTCACGAATGGTATTAAAAATGAGGGCAATTTCATGAAAATCTTCGGGCCTAAGAGAATGCCTTCCCGCACCTGAATAATCGCTGCCACCCCACTTATCCACCGATCCCGCTAGGCTCCAAGGATCGACGTACCAGCCATAAAACCCCCCGCCGTGGGAAACGACCATATGCGTTCGATCGACAGCTCGGACAGTTTCCGCGCGCCACCGCAATTCTTCCGCTTCTGTCCACAGAAAGAACTCGGCGTAGTCGAACATCTCACCGTAAACTCCGTTCTTTGGAATACGGGTTTCCGAGAAGCTTGAGTAGCTACGCCCATACTTCCGATTTAGGATGCCAATTTCGCTGTATCTGGTTTTTAACCAACTTTTGTACAGTGACTGCGTGGCTTGGCAATAGCACTCAGGCAAGCCCACTTCATTCCAGACGTCATAGGCGAGGAGGTTTGGAAGACTCCGGTAGCGTTCAACAGTCCGACGCATGAATTCTCCCATAGCCTCTTTTGCCTTTTTGTTGTGGACACATGGGCCAGGATATTCCCCGAAGGTACCAGAAGGAGCAGAATAGTACTCTATTGGTCCGCCCTCCCTGTCCTTGTAGGAAGTGCGAGGGAACCTCGCTTCGAACCAATATGGCGCCATTTCGGGCATGAGCTGTATCAAGACTTTCAGTTTGTGTTTGTTGGCGAGAGCGAAGAATCGGTCATAATTGTCCCAGCGCCATTCACCAGGATGCGGATTGACTTGCGACCAATAGACCCACACACGCACTACTTCGAGCCCGTCCTGTTTAATTAGGTCAAGATCTCGATCCCAATCTTCTGGACGGGGGTTGGGTGGACGGTAGTACTGAGTTCCGAGGAAGAGACTGGATTTTCTCGGCAAGTTGTTACCAACAGTGGCGAAAGCATTTGGGTCAGATTCCTTTTTCCCCTCACATGCCCAGCACAGCCCGATGGTGAGCAGTGCACAAACAAACTTCCACAGTCCCACCCGCTGCTTATGAAGTCGTTTCAAGGACCCTCCCGATTTTCGGTATTCGTATGTACGGACGGAAAGTGATCATCAGAAAGTGTTTAATCAATTCGCTAACCGATGCTAAGACCGAGACGTAACGATCAAAAGCCGATGCCAAGCACTCGAAAGGTCTGATTCTTTGATTGGAACGTTCGGGATCTTTAGACCATCCGTCACCTTGTTTTGAACTTCTACACTCCTGTATCTTCTGCCAACGCAGCAATGAATTTTTCAAGATCGTTGGGACAGCACGCGGGTCTCCTCTCCGAGAATTGAGGATGCCCTCGTTGTCATTCGCTACTTGAACAAAATCTAATGTGAGTGGCACAGGGTAGCCAGCCAGGACATACGCAATGATGCTCACGCTCACAGAGACGAGTGCTCGTTCCAGAAACTGGTTCCTTGCCAAACTCCATAAATGCCGGTGGAATTGCAGGTCAAGGGAGTAAAAAGCTGCTATGTTTTTTCTACTCGCCGCGTCTCACATTTGATCAACTATTTCGCAAAGCGGAGCAAGACCAGCTTCGCTGGGTGTGGATTCGCTCACCAGTTTCGCTGCCATAGCCTCAAGCTCAGCTCTCAAATCGAAAGTCTTTTTCAGATCCTCAGCGATGAACGTTCGTACCAGCGTTTGACGGTTGGCATGCTGGATCACGAATCCCTCATTCGCCAATTCCTGAATGGCCTCTCTCACAGTAGCTTGCGACACTTCCATTTGTTTGGCAAGTTCAGTTTGAACGATGCGCGACCCAGGAGGTAAATCTCCCCTAAAGATCGCTGCCTGCATCTGGCCTGTAAGGTGTTCCTTCAGGCTCGTCGCCTTCACCCGGCTGAAAAATGCAGAGCTTCCGCCGCGCTGGATCTCACCCTTTAACCTATTTGGAGGCCAATGAGAACTAGTCGTAATCAAGAAAGCTCCATTCTTGGTAGCGCGATTTTATGGGTGTGCGGGGCTTCCCGTACCCTCTCCGACCACCTTTTCAGGAGTATCCGCGGCCTTTCCCCTGCTTCGAAACACCGTTTCATGATTGTACGCAGCCGCAGTCCAGGTGAACATGCAGCCGACTCGCTCCAAGCGTCGGAAGAGCGTCATGCGTATCAGGGCGACGGCCCTACCGTTTCAGTCGCGCAATTTAGGCCGAGCTGACCGGAGGGCGTCTTACCTGCCTTTTGCGCCCCCAGAGCGGCCTCCGTACTGTCCATCCTTGGTTCCCGCTGGGGATAGCTACTCTGCCTGGGGCCACCGTCACCCGGAATATGCGCACTTAATTCACTCCAACCCTGAAAGTTCGCCTCCTGGCGACCTCCACCGATCTTGCATCCCGCGGCCAAGGTAAACAATCATTTCAAGGTCGGGGAACGAGCGTCGAGTTTTCGGGGGTTGTGGCCGTCCAGCTACTGTCTTGTAGCCATGTAGGGCACGAAGACCTACCCATCGCTCTTACTCCGCAGCACCCCCTTTCTGATGTTATGATAGCTGTTCTTCGGCTACCGATGCTTACAATTCCAGTTTTACCCCAAACTGTCCCAATGGCGGCAAGTTAGCTTGACTTGATACTATTCCGAAGACAGTGTTTGTTGGCGAAAAGAACGCGTTGCCTCCGCTAAACACTACCTAGTTCCACAGGTTGAAGAACTCCACCCTGAACTCAACATCCACAGATTTCCGGACTCCTAGTGCGCTTCAGTAGATTGAAGTCCGTATCCGCGATAGGGAAATTTCGAGGGTGGCTCTGTACTCCCGGAGCATTCCCAAAGGTGTAGTCGGCTGGCTGGGAAAACGCAGCGGCATTATAAACCTTGTTGACAGGGGGATCAAAGTTCCCTCTGTTTAGCTGTGGATTGACACCGGGAACGATGTTCGGTCGATTTCCTCCACCAAAGAACGGCAAGACATTCGCTGCGGAGACGCTCACTGGAGTACCACTATGGTATGTGTCAATCAAGCCGACTTGCCACCCGCCAAGAACCTTTGATGCAAGTCCTCGCTGCAGAACTCGCTTGCCAGGCCCGATGGGTAACTGGTACACAGTGGCAAGCTTAAATGCCTGCGGTGTATCGGTAGGCTGTAGCGCCCACTCCGCTTTGCGATTGTAAGTGTTTACTGGCGCAGCATTGGAAGTCGAAAAACCCTCGTCCGTGTTACCTAAAGACTTAGATGCCACATAACTGACAAGAAATTGGAGCCTGTCACTAAATCGCCGCTGAGCACTTAGTTGCAAGCTGTTGTAACTGGAGGCACCGATCGCCTCGAAACTATTGGTGATTGACGGAAATTGCGGGTATGGCCGCAGGGCTTGGGCGACGCTTCCGGAAAACCCTGGATAGGGTGATTTAATGCCCGCGGTGATCGCCGCTGGCGAATTGATGTCCGCCAGCAACGTGCTGCCCAAAGAAAGGTAGCATGGATCGACTTGATCCAAGTTTTCTAAACTGCTGGGCATGCGCGTTCCTTTGTTGCCGACGTACGGTGCGGTTACCAGCACATTCCCTGGCACCGTTCTTTCAATTCGAAAATTCCAATTCTGCATATAGGGGGACCGACCCTAATCACGCCCGTAGTAGGTTACAGCCTGACCATTTGCACTGCTAGGTCCGAGGGGGGAAACTGCACGGGCGGAAACGGCTGATCCCACGATCCGTAGCCTGGCGTCACACCATTGTCTGGAGATATGAAATTCTGCAAGCCTGTAAATCCGTTCAAGAAACTATCTGTGACCAGAGGTCGGAAAATGTAATCGGCAGCGTCTGGAATGTATACAAGGACAGTCACTCGTTCCAGATTCAAGAAGTGCACAAACCTAGGCAGAGATCTGGGGCAACCTTACACTTTCGATCCAGCCCTGTGGCAGGCCAATGGAGCACCTTGAATTCCGCAGTCTATCTTCGTGATGTGCCAGCGTCCCAGGTTCGACGCAAAGAGAGTGTCGAACCCGGCGCCACCGAACGCAATGTTCGTACAATTCGATAGGATGTGACTGGTTGGATCTTCGACGAACACAGTCGTGTTGCGGTCCGGGCCGATTCTGTAAATACGAGAGGGGGCGTAACAGGAGCAGTAGAGGTTTCCGGCAAGGTCGAAAGCCAGCCCATCCGGAACCTCCCGCAGGTCACCGACAAAAAGCTCCCGCGGCCCCGCAGTTCCATCCGGCAGGATACGGTATCGTGCGACTCCCGGCAGAAAGCTCTCGACGACGTACAAGTACTCCTCCTCAGGGTCGAGGGCCAACCCATTGGCAAATACCAAGTCCCCGCCTGCCCACAACTTCGCCCGGCCTTCCCTGCCAAAACGAAAGATCCTACCCAATCGCTTTCCAAATTCGCCCGATTCAGAAAGGTAGAGTTGTCCGGAACGGTCGAACACCGGATAGTTGGGGATGTTCAGGCGCCAGCCTTCCACGACCTCAGCCAGGACATGGAGCTTCATCTGGGGCAGATCAAGCCGCCACAGCACATGCTGCTTCGAATCGCAGACAGCCAACCACGTCAGATCGGGGGCGAACGCGATGCCTAACGCGAAGCCCTCCGTTCGTGCGACTTCTTCAGCATTGGTTCCGGAAGGATCGATGCGATAGATTTGCCCGGCCTCCCCCCCACACCAGACGCTCTGGTCGGGATGGACGGCCACACCTTCGGGGTGATCCAAGCCCTCTACGAATACGCTCAGCTTAGGTTCCATATTGACTGCTTCCTTATTTGGAATTCTTGCCGCCACATAGAATTCAATTTCGGTCTCGTTCCGAAATTCTCGGCTCGGAACGGAAACGGGCACGAGACTTGGGCTCATTTCCAGTACTCGGCTCCTGGCAGGCTGCCATCCATGAGATAACCGCCGTCGACCGCCAGAATCTGGCCTGTAATGTATCGCGCCCTCGCCGAGGCGAGAAAGGCCACCCCATCCGCGATCCACGAAGCTTCGGCAATTTCCCGGAGCGGAATGCGCATAAAGAGGGCCCTCTTCACTGACTCGGTGTACATCGGGATTGTGAGCTCAGTGTAGGTGGCGCCCGGCCGCACGCAGTTGACCGTGATCTTATGGGGGGCCAGCTCCGTGGCCAGCGTGCGAGAGAAGGCCTCCATTCCACCTTTGGCAGCGGTATATGCGCTCGCGGAGGGCTCAGAAAGCGCCGCGTGTATTGAGGAGATGTTCACAATGCGTCCCCCGCGCCCCTGTTTGATCATCTGCTTGGCGGCCGCCTGCGAACACAGAAAACAACTGGTGAGGTTGTTAGTCAGAATCTTTTTCCACTGCTCTTCTGACATCTCAATTGCTGGCGCCTGAAGAATAATTCCCGCGTTATTGATCAGAATATCGACACTACTCCATTCTTGCAGCACCCGCTTGACCATACGATCCACATCGCAGGCGAGAGAAACGTCCGCGCCCACCGCGATAGCTTTTGCGCCTTGTTTCACAATTTCCCGCGCTATCGTTTCGGCGCGATCCAGGTGAAGATCAACCACGACCACTTGAGTCCCCTCGTTCGCCAGCGCAAAACAGATAGCCTTACCGATCCCTGACCCACCTCCCGTCACGATTGCGGCTTTGCCGTTTAGACCCAAATCCATGGTGTCACCTCCTTGGTGAACTGACTCTTTTGCAAAGGTATAATCGGAGCTTCAGATGGACTTCAGCACCTCTAACAGGACATGACCGTAACTTGGAATTTCCACATCGATGTCGTACCGATTTCCAGTTCTTCGAGCCGGCGCCCCCCTAACCTCATAGCTTCCCTTGGGATCAAGACTGAGCCTGCCAGGCTCAAACTCAACCCGGCGTGTGACCGTATGGTCCTCCAGGTTGAAGCAGTTGATCACGGCCGCCGACCCGCTGGGATGAACATGGACGTGGACCGTTTCGTCCAAACCATAGAAAGCCCCCGCTTTGAAAAAGGCTTCCAATCGTCGATATGTAGCCATACCCTCCTTGTGGGCCTGTCGGGCTGCGGGATCTTTGTGCGTCCCTCCAATGCCGAGGTGACGACACGTGGAAGCGTTCCACCAGAACATGAGCGCGTTCTGGTTGTCCGTTCGCAGATCGATGTGGAGGTAGAGTGGAAGGCCGTAAGCCAGACTGTAATAATAGAGCGTAATGGCGTGGCCGCTGATGAGGTCCTCCATCGGGCTCCACATCAGTTCAAAGCCCCACACAGAGTCGAATCCCAACGCCTGCGAAAAGCCCAGCTTTTCGGGGATACGTCCGTGCCCGTAGTAGGTCGGCGTTGGGGAGTGCATCTCAATAAGTACTTGTGGGTCCTCCGCATGAACCATCCGCGCCAAGCGATTCATCCCTTCGACGTGTTCCTCGCGTTGGGCTGGCACGCTGTGGCCGTGCTGTGGGTCCCAACACTCTCCACGGTAGGCGTTACCGTCAAACATGAAAAAGGTCGCGCCGTCGCGAGCCAGCCTTTGCAGTCGGCGCCCCGTTTCCTCAACATACTGGCGTGAAGCTCCACAAAGCGGCGACTCACCGGATCCCCTGCTCTTGTCCCAAGTGAGGCGCTGTCCGAACCGATCCATGCGGTACATTTCCGGAGGGTACGCCGTCGGATCGCACCATCCCGATAAGGGTGTATGCAGGGACAGCTTCAGACCGTAGTCGCGCTGCAACATCTCTACGAAGGACTTACACGTACCCAGCCTGGCCTCATCCCAGATCTTGGAGCCGAAGAGAGTATCCCAGCCGGGGTCCAGGTAGAGCGCTTCACAACCGATCGCCTTGGCCTTAGCGGCCTCTTCCTTCATATCGCTGAGTGTGTAATACCTCTTGCGCATTTCTGGGTCGCCTTGCTGGTCGGCGGGAAGCCACCAGAGTTTGTTATCGTAAAGTTCGTTCCAGTGAACCGGCGGATTAAAGGCTGGAGGGCAACCGTGTCCTCGCTCTGCCATTTCTTGGCGAAAAGTATAGAAGCCTTCCAGCATGCCGCCTTGGTAGGCTGTCAAGCGCGTCACCCCAAAGCGGTGAGATTGACCCGGCGGCAGCCAGGCACCATGCACCGGCTCGCCAAGGTAAAAGCCGAATCCACCCCAACGCAGGCCTGCGCGGTCTCGCCCCAGCGAGACCCGATCGAGGATGGACCACTCCATTCCCTCCTGGCCGTACTTCGTGATCAGGAACCCTTGCGTTCCCTCTGTCCATGCCCAGCCCTCCGAGGCGTAAACCGCTGTCGCTCTCGTTTCGTTGGTTATGAGCTCCGACCGGAATTCCTCTGTTAAGATTTGATCCAAAGAGAAGTCGAAATACTGTGACTTGCTACCTTGGGGCTCACGGCGGTAAGGAATGGCCGTGAACTTGAAGTCCTTCCACTTCCCGCTTACCTTTGCTGCGGCAAGGGTCAGCGGCAGCACGAATCCGCAACGGGCACCAGAGAGATCCAGCGGAATAGACCCTCGATTGACCACTGTGTTCCGCTCTTCGATCCATGGCTTCCCGTGAGGAAGGCGGAACTCCTGGAGAATTTCCAGACTTCCGCTCAAGGCTATCCCTTCAAGGTAGACGGTGACGGAGCCGTCATCAGACTTACTAATCCGGTCCTCCCGGAACTTCGGACGCTCGAACGAGTAACTGTAGTCTGCATCCGCCAGAACCAGTCCGCTGGATAAGTGGACCAAGCGAGTATGTCTAAGGCCCTCGAGCGACGAGAGGGACAAGCGGAAAGCGCCGTTCTCCACCTCGCCCGTCGGCCATTCCGGCTCTTGGGTGTTATCCTCCGCCGCTAGATCAGGAAATCCAGCCAAAGCGGGAATCGCTCCCGCCCTAGCGAAAAAACTGCGTCTGGTAATTGGGCTCATTGGCACTCCTCCTTTTGATGCTTTGTCTGCTGTCCCCTCGCATGTAATCCTTTACAATATAATGACATCGTGATGTTATAGGCGCATGTTCATGCGCGCCGCTGCTCTTATGATCAACGAAGCCAAAAAGCAACGGTTGGAGGCGTGGGCGCGGGCCGGTACCACGCCACCAAGGGTGACCCGCAAGGGTAAGGTAATTTTGGTGGCTATCAGAGGGTCTCCAACCATTCCATTGTGCAACAAACCGGGCTGTCGGGCCCTACGGTTCTGGCCAAGGTCAAGCCCCGCTATCTCCCACGGGGAAAGATTTAGATTCACGGTCTTGGCGTGATCGGAATAACGTGTCACTCACAGCCGCGAGCATGGTAATCCACTACGGTTCCGTTCACCTGCAACTTTCCGCCGTCATAAACCGCCTTGCCGTCGGCAGGCACGAGCACTATTCACGGAAATCTCCGCGCCTACTGGGCACGCGTCGCCAGTAACCTCGCATCACCCTTGCTCTCTATCCGGGCAAGTGGCCAGACAGGTGTAATACTCACTGCCGCCGTAATAGAGCCACCACTTCCCTTGATACTGCGTGAGGCCAGTAAAGAATATGGTGTCATTCCAGACTGAAATCATTTCATGCGGCGCTTTGGCTGTGAAACCGTGCTCAAAGGGGTATTTGGGTTCAGCGAACAAGGGAGAACGGGGCAGCCACTGGAGAGGCTTTTCCGGATCGGCTTTTGAGAACAAGACCTCGCCGACCGCGTAGAAGTGGCCCGTGTGGGCGCCCCCGGTAAACAGTATAATATCGTCCGGCCGCTCCGGGTTGTGGTCCGCCAGGGCGAAGCAACACTCCCCTCCCGGCCAGCGATGGGGATTCTCATGCGACTCCCAGTGCACCATGTCCCTGGAGTAGGCAATCAGCCCGTCGTTAATGTACATTACATATTTGCCGTTGACCTTTACCGCCTCGTTCTGCGGGTTCTGGACCACAACCACATTTTGATGAACACGCTTGGCATTGGGAAAGACGAAACCTACCTTCGTCCAATGAAGGAGGTTCGTGGAGGTAGCTAAGAAAGCCCCGCTAATTGAGGGATTGCGCATCTGTTCCCACAGCCATCGAGTGGTGAACAGATAATAGGTGTTTCCCTCTCTGGAAATGTTTACCTCTTCATAACTGTATTTGCGGTCTTCACCGTGACGGAAGAACGGGCTGTGCTGTGTGTCCTTGGTGAAGTGCATCCCATCATCGCTTACCGCAACCCCGATATCGCAGATGTAGTCGATGGTGGTCTTCGGCGGGATGTCGATCGGACGCTCACCGCGGTAGACGTAATAGAAACGCCCGTCCTTTATGATGACCGAGCCATTGTGAACTCCGCCACTCAAGTGACCCTGATCCCAGGAGCCCGGCGTGGGAGCCAGAACAGGATTGCCGGGGTACTTTGTAAAAGGGCCCATTGCCCAGGGGTTGTCGGCGAACATGTCCATCTGATCCGGCAGGTCATGCGAGAAGCCGCCCCACCACCGGTCAATGCTGAACGACCGCTCTTTCCACGTTTTCTCGCTCTCTTTGCTTGGAAAGTGTAAGTCAAACAAATTATCGGCGCTCTGAGGATTATGGTCGCCTTGCGGAGTCCTGATGCCCTCTTCTGCGTAACGGTTAACAGACGTCATCGCTGCTCCGATCGCCGCGGCGGTCGCGCCAAACAGAAATTTTCGTCGAGAGCTTCCTCCCCTATTCCCACTAGATACAGAGCACGAAGAATTTGTCTTATTCATCGAGTTTGTATTTCTCATCTCTGTTCCTTTCCAACAGCTCTAGCCACAATTTGGCGATCGCCCCTCAAGCCCTCCAATGACCTCAGATATGCAGCTCAACACTGTGCCTTAACCTGCATGAATGCATATCCCAGCATCTGAAAGTCTGCTGGAATCAGCACGCCATCTCTCGTCCACGGAACGGAGCTACCTTCGTGACGCCTCCTAAGGAAAGTGAAAGTGTGCGGTCTCCGGCTGTCCGCCTTCTCGAGTTCCTTGGCATGAAGCTTCTCGAAGATGGTCCGGGTTCGTTGTGCTTCCTGGAGGTTACCCAGTCCCAACTAGACCTGTGATAGTTGCAGGTACAGTTCGGCATCCTCCGGTCGTCTTTCTCCAGGCTCGGAATTCGGGCTTCATTAGTTAAGAAGATATCGAGGAATCCGTCTTCATCGTAATCAAACACTGCGACGCCACCCAGAACAGAGTCGATGATGGGTTTGTCCGGGATGGTGCCGTTGTTGAGTATGAAATCAACCCCGGATCCAACGTGCCGATTCTCAAAACGTATGGGGAACCTCGCCCTGGCACGCCCTGACGGCGGCACGGGCGCCGGACTGTTGAGCACACAGGCCCTCGAAGCCAGCCCGGCCAAACTAAGCCCGCCAAGCTTCAGGAATTTCCTCCGGTGAATTTTGTTCGAGTTCTTTGCCACAGGTCTTGGGTTGGCGTCTGAGGTCACAAGACTTCACCACACATTGGAATGGAATCCGCTGGTGGCAAAAACACCCCTTGAAGACGGCCTGACTCCAATCGAAAACGACGGCAGAATGAATACTGAAAGGGGGCACAACCACCCACAGCCATCGATTGTCACGGTGACATTCGACGGGCATTCCCCCGGGTTCCATCCTTACAGTCTTAGCAGGCTGATGAAAAAGTCTTTGGGGCGCTGCCGTAGCGCCGGCTTCCAGCCGGCAATTCCTTTAGGTTCATCAAAGGCCGGCAAGATGCCAGCGCTACAGATGGCGTCGCGGCGACTTTTTCATCAGCCTGTTAGGTAGTCGGGAGTCCAGAAGCTTTACTTGCACGCCTGCGATTGAGGCTGGCGATTCGACGATCTGCGGGTGCCCGACGCGGCGGTCCGGCTGATACGCGACCAGGTGAATGATGGACCTCTTTTCATCCTTCGAGTAATAAATCTGGACCGACGGGGGACCAACCCGTTCGACAGTTGGGTTCAAGACCACGCGTCGGACCATCTTCTGGAGAACGTACTTGGCGCCCGGATTACCTCGACTCCACACCTCGGTGGCCAGCGGAAGCGCGCAGAATAGCACCTTTCCTTCTTCATAGCGATGAGCGGTTAAGGCAGGCGAATCCAGCCGCTCTCCTGGGGGGTGCGCGCCACCTTGATATGTTATTCCCGGAGCGGTGAGCGTCGCAAGCACTTCTGCATTTAAGGCACGGACCCTCGCCGGCCTTCCCCGGACTGGGATTGCTGGCCGGAAGTTGTCTTTTTCGCGCCAGAAATCTTCCGCCTTGGTGCCCCGCAACTCGAGATAAGCTAGGTCGAATGCGTGCTCGCCTTCGGCAGCCAAGCCAGCTATCTCCTGGAAACTACCTTTATCAGCCGCTGAACTGGGCTCCTCAGGGTCTACCGCTTGAGGCAGGCAGCCCGTCACAATCAATCCGCCACCGCCACCCACAAATCTCCGAATTGCCTGGCTGGCGTTTCGCCCGATGAACGCCTGTTCGGGAACGACTAGTGCCCGATACTTGGCCAGGTGGCCCTCCGAATCCGCGTCAAAAAGGATATCAGCAGTTAAGCCATCTTCAACCAACGCCAGATAAGCGCCTTTTAGCGGATTCTCGTCTGTGGTCCACTCGCCCCCGCGACTCCGCAGCGTTTCAGGGCTCGACAAGATAGCGATATCGGAAACTGCTTGCGTGCCTTTTGCAATCCTCTCCCGCGGCGCGCAAAAATCGAAACAGGTCCGAAACAGCGTCATGACCTCTGGATCGGGCCTGACGTTAACGGGTTGGAGCAGGTCGCCGACAAAAAGCTTGCCGCCCGCTGCGAGGGCGGTGGCAAATTCCGTCTCGATGTTTTCCGGAGTGCGGCACGTGAAGTCGCTCCAACTATGCAGCATGCGCTGGTTCATCAAGTCAGCGGGCTTGTCGCGCCAGGACCATGCCGCAAGTTGATACGCTGTCTCGAACGCGAGATTGTCGACGGGGGGATCACCGGTGAGATATCCAACAGAGGCTGGAGGGGGTACTGAATACCAAGTTGAAGCCATCCAGTTGATCCCCATCACACAACCAGGACGAACCCGCGCGACTTCCGCGGCTGCCCTGCCAAAAACGTCCCATATGCGCTGCACCTGGAAATGACGAAAAGCTCGCCAGGTAGGGTCATCTGGCTGATGCGGAATCGGCCCCCCGAAGGCTTGCCGGCAGCGCTCGCAATAGCACGGGCTTTTGAAGAAACTGTAGACACCGTCCAGGAAAAACCCGTCAACGGGGTAGGTAGAGGCAATTTCGCGAAACTGCGGGATGAGCATTTGTTCGGGGAAGGGGCCAATGGGGCATGCCAGATATCCCGAGTCGTCATTCAGTCGCGGTACGCCGTCCGGGCAAAAACGGCACCATTCGATGTGCCGCTCGCCCAGAGGGGGGGGAATATTATCGATGGCGTAGTAAGCGATCACCCGCAAGCCCTTACCTTTCAACGCTTTCACCCCATCGCCGAAAACATCCCGCTGGAGATGAGGATGGGGGAGCCCCACTCGGGTTGGATAGTATGACCAACCGTAGCTGCAACGGGAGAAGTAAGACACTGCCTCGGTCCCCGTCTCCTTCAAGGCCTGTGCAAATGCCTGGGGGTCGAAGTCGCGACCCACATTCTCAACCTGCGCCGGGGTGTGCATGTCGAAGTGTATCTTTCGTGTAACATCCCGATACCAATTCGGAGCAGCCGCTTCCGCATGAGATTCCGGGCCCGAGCCCAATCCCAAAGCGGCCATCATGCCTACTGTGTCACTCATGAATTCTCGACGATTCATGGTGTAAGACCTTTTTTGCATAGTGTAGACTGGGCGATGTAGCGCCGACCTTTAGGTCGACAATTGCCGGCCTGAAGGCCAGCGCCAGGTCGAACTCACCGAAGTAATCCGCGAATTGCTTCACCGCGGAGCCGCACGGCCGGACAGCCCCGCGCAGGAGTCATCAGAAGGTCAAGCGGAGTGCGAGTTGAATCTGCCGCGCCGCGTTCGTTGTGCTGGTGACACGCCCAAACGCGGGGTCGCCGACCAAGGCGTCCGGCGGAGCGTAGTTCTGGATGTTGAAGATGTTGAACAACTCCACCCGGAACGCGAGATTCATTCCCTCACGCACTGGGAAGTTCTTGAAGAGCGAAAAGTCCGCCGTATAAACCGGCGCAGAACGCATCGTGTTCCGTCCTAAGTCGCCGTAGCTGAACGACGGTACCGCGAAGGCACTCGTGTCAAGAAACTTCTCGCTTGTCCGATTCGACAAGTTTGGGTTTCCGACCAGATTCGGGCGCGCGTAGTTGAACCAGGCGACTGTGTTGCCGATATTGGCCACATCGCCGCTGACGGATACGGTGTAGGGCTGCCCCGACCGTAGCTGCAGTATGCCGTTCGTCTGCCAGTTCCCGAAAATCCAACTGGCCGCGCCGTGCTGGCTGAAGTACTTCTTCCCTCGGCCGAATGGAAGCTCATACACGCCGCTCATCGACAGAAAATGCGGGACATCATACGACGACAAGCTACGGCTTCCGTTCGCATCGTAGTAGTTCTGCAGCCCTCCCCCCGCCCCGTTCTCCGCATCAAACCAGCCGCTGGATCCGATGTCCATAGATTTCGACCACGTATACGACACCAGATAGTAGAGGCCATTGGCGAAGCGGCGTTGCAGTCTCGCTTCCAGCCCATTGTAGGTGGCGGTGCCGCGGGACGTGCCCATGAAGTTCGTGCCAGGCCACCACGGGAACGGCCGCCGGGCTTGCACCTGGGCCGTTGTCCCCGGCCCCGGCGTTGTCGCCGTGTTCCACAAGCCGGTTACATCCAGCCGGTCCGAGTAGCTCCCCACATAGCCGATTGAGAGAACCAAATTTTCGGTCGCTTGACGCTGAACCTCCACGTGCCACTGCTGCGATCTGGCGTCCTTGCGGTAAGGGTCGAAATACCAGTTGACTTGTTCCCAGGGATCGGCCGTCGGAAGAGCGCGGCCTTGCAGCCCATAAGTCTTCTCAATAGGAGTCAGCGGTTGGCCTACCGCGTTCCAAGTGAGGTTACTCCACCCCCCCCCTGCTGCCGGCCATTGCGCAATAATCCCTTTCCAGTCCTGATCGAGGCCCGACAGGGGGTCATAAACAACGCCGTAACCACCACGGATCACCGTCTTTTGGTTGAGCCGCCACGCGACCCCCACCCGCGGCCCCCAGTCGTCCCACTCCGTCGCCGGCCCCCAGGCTGACCCAAAGGGCGACAGCATAATGTGGTTGCCGTTAGGGATCTCCGACAGCGGGGCTGGCAGGCAGGGCGCCGTGCCTACAACGCTGCAAAGACCCGGCATTTTGTTCAGCCCAATCCAGTAATCGCCGGTCTTCGGGACGGGCCCAGACACATAGGTCGAGTTTGGAGTTCCCGTAACAAAGGGACGCCTCAGGTCCAACCGCAGACCATAAGTCAGCGTGACGTTGTTGCGCAACCTCCACTCATCCTGCGCATATGCCCCCCACGTGGAATAGCGCAAGGAACTGTAACTAGCCGCAAGGCCTATGTTGGTTTGCGAAGGAAGACCAAGCAGCGCCGAAGCCAGCGAAGCCCCAGTCGTCCCCGCTTCCTCCGGATTCTCGGTCTGGGCGTTGTTGAATGTGAACGAGCTTTGAGCGGGACCACTACCATCAGTGCCCTGTTTTATGAGCTGCGCGCCGAACTTGGCATTGTGTCGCCCGTGCACCCAAGTCAGATTGCCCGAGATATGGTAGGTTGGGTGACCGCCAATGCCGCCGGTATTAATTCCCGCGCTGCCCCAGGGCGAGGCAAGGGCAATGGTGCTGCCGCCAGACGCAGTCATGCCTATCCCTACCATGGCCGCCATCCCTGCACTGTTATCGGTGTACCGTAGGAACGGCCGCTGCGTGGCCCCGCCCCGGGTTTCCAGGATCAGCGTCGGGCTGAACGTATGGTTCCAGCCCGCCGCAACCTGGCGGGCCGGCACGTCCCCTCCCGTGGTTTGCAGGGTCGAGGTCGCGGTAAACTGGGAGGCGTCTACCTCACTCCAGCGGAAGAACAGGCTGTCCTTGTTGCCGATCAGTTCGTCCAGACGGCCATTCCATTCGTTGGCAGTGGCTATGTTCGGGCGCGTCACGAGGTCGTTGTGCACCGGGTCGCCGACCAGGATGGGCCGGTCGAAATAGGTCTTGATGAAAGTCACGACATTCGGATCGATACGGTTGGGGGGAATCACGTTCAAAACCCCATTGTACTGAAACTGGGTGCGGAGATACTTGCCGGGGTTGCTGGGGTCGGGCACCGTGGTCTCCGGGTCGTAGATGTTCTGATTGATAAGGGAGTGCGAGAAGTCACCGGAGAGTTCCGCGTCGGTGGGCACGTAGTACCGGGCCTGGGCAGCCTGCGTGTAGCGCCAGCCTTCGTATCCGAAGTAGAAAAAGGTGCGGTTGCGCCCGTTGTACAGCTTAGGAATCACCAAGGGCCCGCCCACCGTGAGTCCGAACTGGTTCTGGCGGAAAGGCGCCGGCCCGCTGCGGAATTCGTCCGCGAAAGGATTGCGGGCATCGAACCAGTTGTTGCGCACGAACTCATAGGCGCTGCCGTGGAGGCCGTTGGTTCCGCCCTTCGTGATCACGTTAACCACCCCGCCGAGGACGCCGCCATATTCCGCCTTGTCGTTGTGCATCTGCACCTTAAACTCCTCAATGGAATCCACGATGGGCGGGATAACGTAAACGCTTCCCAAGAATTCAGTATTGCTGACGCCGTCTAGCATATACATGTTTGAACGGTTCCACTGGCCCGCGACCGCGGGCAGGGCGAAAGTGGCCGTGGGGACGCCCAGGACACCTAGGTCAACTGAGGCGCTGACCGCAGTGTTCTGCGACGTGTTGACCGGCGAAACGCCGGGAACCAGCGTCAAGAGTTGGGAGAATTGGCGGCCGTTGAGTGGCAATTCGTTCGTAGCCTTCTGCCCCACCACTGTACCTAATTCGGAGGTGGCCGCCTGGATTAATTCAGCCTCCGCCTTCACTTCGACAGTTTGTGTAAGGCTACCAATCGCGAGCGTAACGTCCTGTGTGAGGGTTTGGTTCACTGTAAGCGTGATTTCGGGGAGCTCGGCAAGCTTGAACCCCGCCTTGGTCACGGTGAGCCGGTACAGGCCGGGCCTCAACAGCGAAATCGTGTAGTTCCCGCTCGCGCCCGATTGTACGGTGCGCTTCACGTTAGTCTCGACGTTGATAACCGCCACATCGGCCTGAGGAACTACAGCACCGGTGGAGTCCGTGATTCGTCCCACAATTTCGGAGGTGGCCGTTTGGCCGCGAGCTCCGGGTGTCCATACGATGATCACTGCCGCCAATATGCAGAAGCAAGCGCAATATTTCCTCATTTCAATTTCTCCTTTGTTATGATCCCGTTCTGTCAAGAATCCGGGTCTTACAGCCCGCGCATGGCTCATAGAACCGTGAGTTGCTAGGCCATGAAATCGAAAGTGAGACTTATAACAACTTTTGTATACAATCCTAACCCCAAGACTAATACTGCACATCGCTTCGCTTGTCAAGAAAAAAATATGGTCCGCCCCTCCCGAGGTTGTTTCGAACATAAGTACTGTGTGTAGAACGACATAGCAAAAGATAGAGCGGCAATCGAGCAGTCATTTCAAAAACAACTTGACAAGAGCCGAATTAATTCGGACCATATATTGTATGCAAAGAGGACCACAAGGCGATGGTAACGATGCAAGGGAGCAAACCAACAGAAGGATTTACGCCGATATTCTCGAGCAGATCGTGACCGGCAAACGATCCCCGGGGGAACGGCTTAAGGAGGAGGAGCTGGCGGAAAAGTACCACGTTAGTCGAACGCCTATCCGAGAGATCCTCATTGCACTTGAAAAAGATGGGTTGGTTGAACGCACTCGTAATCGGGGCGCCAGAGTAAGTTATTTTACTCCGGACGATTTGGAGCAGGTTTATGACATGCGGATCGCTCTCGAATGCCTGGCTGTGCGCCGAGCGATCACCCATATATCACTGAACGATCTGGGCAGGTTTGAAAAGCGTTTGGAGGACCTGGACCACCGCCAAGGGCCGGGATTGACCCAGCGGCGAGCGGATATTGACCTCGAGCTCCATCGGTTCATCGTATCTCAGTCACACAACCGCCGGCTCGTTACCGAGCTCAACAACATCTCATTCCTGCTCAATTCATTGCGCTTGATTAGCTACCGTAACGAGGAGCACACCCGTCGTGCCGGGCAGCAACACTTGGCCATCATACGAGCGCTCCAACGCAGGGATCTCCAATTGGCAGAGCGTCTCGTGACCGAGCACATCGAAACGAGTAAGCAAAATATGTTGGAGTTGCTTTTCCAGCGGCGCGAGGGACTCGCCCCGCTGTAAGCTCAGCGAGTCAGTAACGAAGAAATCGCTTCGACCAAACCTGCGCAGGAACACAACACTGAGTGCCGTTGGGCCGCGCAGCTGCAACTTCGTAGGGCGCAGCGGCGCTTGCCCCCGGCCGAACGCCGTTGGGCCCTACCTTTACAAGGTTGCGGCAGCGGACACGCCCGCCACAGGGGGCGAGACGTCCACGCTACAGCAGGCAAACCGGGAAGTGCCACTCCACTATTTTCAGTACTCGGCTCCGGGCAAGCTGCTATCCATTAGGTAGCCCCCATCAATGGTCAGTATCTGTCCCGTGATGTAGCGCGCTCTGTCCGAAGCCAGGAAGACAATTCCATCAGCAATCCATGCGGCCTCCGAGATTTCGCGTAGCGGTATGCGCGTGAACAGCGCCTTCTTAACTGCTTTCGTGTACATCGGCACGGTGAGCTCAGTATAAGTAGCCCCGGGGCGCACACAGTTCACCGTTGTCTTGTGAGGGGCAAGTTCAGTCGCGAGCGTGCGAGAGAATGCTTCCATGCCACCTTTCGCAGCCGTGCAGGCACGTGCGGAAGGCTCGGAAAGCTCAGCGTGGATAGAAGAGATGCTGACAATACGGCCCCCACGTCCTTGCTGAACCATCAGTTTGGCAACGGCCTTTGAGCACAGAAAGCAACTCGTAAGATTATTGGTCAAGATTTTATTCCATTGTTGCTCCGCCATGTCCACCGCAGTGGCCTGAAGGATGATGCCGGCGTTGTTAACCAGAACATCAATTCCCCCGCACACGTTGAAAACCTTTTTCACCATCCGCTCGACGTCTGCAGATGAGGAAACGTCTGGAGCAATTTCTATCGCCGTGCCTCCCCGTTCAAGAATGGGCTTGGCGACATCCCCCGCGCGATCCCTGTAAAGGTCCACCGCCGCCATGTGTGCGCCTTCCTCTGCCAGCAGCAAACATACGGCCTTGCCAATACCAGAACCGCCACCAGTCACAGCCGCCACACAATCGCCACCTTAGCAGCCATGCCCAAATTTATGATAGACTGGTTCTTTGTAGATTTTCCCTTGTACCTTGCCACACACGTCAGTTTTCATCTACTTCAGTTCCACCAAACGATGACCGTAAGCCGGAATCGGGACTGCCAGAAGATACAGTTCGGCGTTGCGGCTACTCGCTGCACCGACGACTTCGAACCGCGTTCGATCATCCACGCCAAAGCGCGACGGTGCGAAATTAAATCGCCGGGTTACGAGATGTGCGTGAGGCGGCGGCGATGTATCAGGCCAGCAGTCGCCGAGAGGCCCAACGGAGATTCCGGCGCTGGGCACGTAAGTGGCGCCCCAGGCGTCCTCGGGCGGTCGCCTGCGTAGAGCGGGACCTGGAGGAGTTGTTGACCTTCTCCGCTTTTCCTTCTGCCCACTGGCGCAAGATCCGCACCACCAATATCATCTAGCGCGCCTTCCGGGAGGTGCGCCGCCGCACCCGGCCCATGTCCAGTTTCACGAACCCGGCGAACTGCGACCGCATCGTCTTCGGCGTCATTAGTCACTTAAACCGCTCCTGGGAGAGAAAGCCCCTCAAGGAATTTACACAAAAAGCTTGACGCTACCCGCCGCGAGGCGTATTGACACGGGAAACTCACAGGGCATAGCATTGTCGTGGGTGCGGGGGGTGCCGGTCCATGGAAGTGAGGGGGAAAAAGCGCGGCATGCCGGCAGTCGAAGGCGCGGGGGAGGTTTGCAATTTAGCCACGGACATGAGCGGAAAGCGTTCGCGCATCGAGTGCCTCAGCAGGGCCATCTGGCTCCGAATCAAACCGGGGAAAGAGAATGGGGCCGGTCACCGAGCGCGGATCAAGCAGGCGGCAGGTCTGTTGATGGCGTTGCTCTTGGTGGGCGTGGCGGCTGCGGAGCAAGCCTCGGTCGAAAATGCACGGGACCTGCTCGCAAAGGGCCGCTTGAAGGAAGCGGCAGTTGTGTTACATGAAGTCGTCGCGGCCGATCCCGGCAACGTCGACGCCCGGACCCTCTTGGGAACCACTTTGGCTCTCCAGGGGATGCGCGGCGAATCTATAGAGCAATTGACCGAAGTTGTCCGCCTGCAGCCGGACTCCGCCAAGGCGTATAACACGTTGGGTTTGGCGCTGAGCCGTTTCGTTGAGGTGAAAGGCGCGCGCGAAGCTTTTGAAAAGGCTCTCGAGCTTGAGCCCAATCTGGCGGAGGCTCGAGTCAACCTCGCGCTGCTTCAGGCACAGGCTGGTGAGTTCGGGCCGGCGGGCGAAAATCTGGACCGTGCCATCCAATTGCAAGGCGACACCCCCCCCGCAGCCTACTCCCATTATCTGCGGGCAAGAACCTGGATTGCGCAGAAGCAGATGGGGAAGGCGTCATCGGAGCTCGAGGTGGCAGTGAAGTCGCGGCCCGACTACGCCAAGGCTTGGTCTGATCTCGGTGGGGTTCGACGACTTGAGGGTGACCCTAAGGGCGCCCAGCAAGCGCTGGAGCGAGCCGTTGCGCTAGACCCTGGCGATGAAACGGCACAATACCGGTTGGGCCTCCAGTGCCTAGAAAACCGCGAGCCGCACAGAGCGATCGATTACTTTAGAAAGGCTTTGCAGCATGAACCCGACGATCGCGCGATCCTGTACAACCTCGCGTTGGCCCTCCGGAGAGATGGGCAAGAGGTCGAGGCGAAGCGCGTTGATGACCGGCTGTCCAAGCTGATCCAAACAAGGAACAAAGTGGCCGCCACGGGTCAGGGCATAGGTGATCTGAACGATGCCGGGATGGCGCTCGAGAAAGCGGGCGACGTCCGAGCCGCGCTTGAAAAGTACCGGGCTGCGCTCGATCTGGACCCCACGGACGTCGTGCTCAGGTTGAATTATGGACTCGCTTTGTGCCGGCTCGGACGGTGGCAAGAAGGCGCGGCGGAGCTCCGCGAAGTCCTACGCCTCGACCCCAATAACGCCCATGCCGCAAAGGCGCTGTACATCGCAATCGACGAAACACAAAAGCAAGCAGCCCAGGCGGGGAAAGCGGATTCCCAAAAGCCGGCCCAGTAGGACTGGCGCAATCACAATCACCGGATGGAAAGGCTGCGAGGTGTGGAGCGGAATATCCTCGGTGCCCTGTAAAAGTCTGGGAAGATGTTGACCGCTGGCCGCTTTTAAGCAAGTTTCTTGGCAACCTCGGGCCCATCCTTTACCATCCGCACCAAAAATCACTTCAGGCGAAGCTCATAACCCGAAAGGTCAAGCCTGAAGCCTGCTATTTCCCTCCCCAGTTACCAAAGCATCCGTCTACTGAAGGCGGGCCTCGAAAGGCGCCGCGATTTGGTGGATGCCCATGGAGACTTGGGAAGAGCTTACGAGAAGAAAGGCCGAGGACGGCTTAGAGAACCAATTCTACAAGCTGACCTTCGAGCCGAAGTATGGGTCGGTGTCGAGCCTCTTTGACAAGGAAGTGAAGCACGAATTCGTCGATTCGCAGGCGGTTCACGGCTTCAACAGCGTCGTCTACCGGCTCGACAAGATGCTCACCAATCGCGAGAACCAACATCTGGCCGAATTTCCACTGGGTAACGTGCAGATTTCTCGCGGCGCACTCGGACCGGTGTACTCAAGTGTGAGAGTCTCCGGAAACATCGAGAATATCGCCTGGTTCAAACACGAGATCATCCTCTATTCGGACCTACACCGGGTCGACTTCTATAACCGGGTGAAAAAGAGTCCGATGTACGCGAAAGAGTCGATGCTCTACTCATTCCCGTTCGCGGTTCAGGATTCCAGGCAGAGGCAGATAGAAATGCCGCTCACAGGCGGGCACGACAATACCTACAGGATCGATGTTCCAGGCGCCATCATGGGACCCGACGTGGACCAGATCATTGGTTCGAATCGTGACAACTACGCGGCCTGCCACTTTGCGTCGGTTTCGCGCCCCGACTACGGCGTGCTCTGGTCATCGGCGGATGCGCCGCTGGTGCAATTGGGCGGGATTCAAAGCGGCAAGTTTCTGCCCCGACTGACCATGCAACATGAGGACTGGCTCTATAAGGGCTGGCTGTATTCGCTCGTAATGCAGAATCATTTGATAGCCAACACGCCGTGGGCCCAGGAAGGAGATTACCTGTTTCGTTACGCGGTTTCGACGCACGGCCCCGACTGGACGTGGAATGACGTACATCATTTTGGCTGGGGTTTCATGAGCCCGTTGCGGGCCTTTGTGGTCGAGGGTGCCCGGCAAGGGGAGTGGCCGGAATCATCGCGCGCCTTCGTCGAGATTGAGCCGGAGAACGTTTACCTGTCGGGATTCAAGGTCGCTGAAGATGGCGAGGGTGTGATCTTGCGCCTGCATGAAGGCGCGAGACTCGAAACCACGGCAACCATCCGCCTCCTCTTCCCGAATCGAATCCCGTCGGCAGTGATCCAGTGCGATGGCCGGGAACAAAACGGCGATTCGGTGAAATCAACGGGCGGGACCTTCCGGATCTCACTGAAGCCGTTCGAAACAGCGACAGTTCGACTTCGATTTAGCTAGTTTGCCCGGCCAGCTAAGACGGAGCAGGGATAGTCGGAAGACCCGCTGGCGACGAGCGGCACCTCCATAACGAATAGGTCTTGCACCATGACAGGAGTGCTTGACAGCCAGCAGCTTGACAGCCCAGGGCTGCGTCAAAGTCCCAGAAGTATAACAATCTAAAACACTCGATTTTCTGCTGGCAATTTCCTTTCGGATTTGCTAGCCTGCTGCCGTGGGAGAAGCCGACAACGGTTGTGCGAACTTGGCCAGCCTCATGGTTCGTCCTGTGCGTTGCGAGGAGCGAGCGCGCTGGCGAGAGTTGATGAACACCCATCACTACCTGGGATTCCGGCCCCTAGTAGGACAATCCCTCTGCTATGTAGCCACCTGCGCGGAGCAGTGGGTGGCGCTGCTGGGCTGGGGCGCCGCCGCCCTGAAGTGCGGTCCGCGGGACGCCTGGATTGGCTGGACGCCCGCCTTGAAATTTCGCCGTCTGCATCTGATTGCCAATAACGTCCGCTTTCTGATTTTGCCCGAGTGGCATCTGCCGAACCTGGCCTCGCACGTTTTAGCTCTCAATCTGCAACGTCTCAGTCAGGACTGGGAACGCTACTATGGTCATCCTATCCTGCTGGCGGAAACTTTTGTGGACGCCTCCCGCTTTCGCGGGACCTGTTATCGGGCCGCCGGTTGGCAGATGCTGGGCAGCACGCGCGGCTTCGCCAAGCACGGTCCCGGTTATGTGGCCCACGGCCAGCCCAAGCAGGTATGGGTTCGTGCGCTGCGCCCGCAGGCTGGCGAGAGTTTGACGGCGGCTTTCTTGCCTCCCTCCCACTTCCCCGGAAAGGAGACCCTGGCGATGATCGACTTGAACAGCCTTCCCTTGGAGGGTGAAGGCGGATTGATGGAGATGTTGCGCACGCTGGTAGACCCGCGCCAACGGCGTGGGGTGCGTCACCCCTTGGTGACCGTAGTGGCGATTAGCGTCTGTGCGGCCCTGGCCGGGGCGCGCAGCTTTAAGGCCATCGCGGAGTGGGCCAAAGACCTGAGCCGCGACACGCTGCGCCGTTTGGGTTCGCAGCGTTGGCGCCCGCCTTCGGAACCGACCATTCGGCGTGTCTTGCAAAAGCTCGATGCCGACCGCCTGGACCTGGAAATCGGTCGCTGGCTGATTCCGCATTGCCGGGTAGCCGGCCAGGGCCTGAGCGTGGACGGCAAAACCTTGCGCGGCGCTCACGACGCCGGGAAAACCGCTCCCCACTTGCTCAGCGCCATCCTGCACCAAGAAGGCGTGGTGGTGGCGCAGCGGGCGGTGGGTGAGAAAACCAACGAAATCCCCGAACTGCCCCACCTGCTGGCTCCTCTCGCCATGGAAGGAGCCGTGGTCACCGGCGATGCCCTGCACGCCCAAAAAGAGACGGCTCGCTACCTGGTGGAAGTGAAGAAGGCAGACTACCTGTTCACCGTGAAGGACAACCAACCCACCCTCAAACAAGACATTGCGGATCTGCATTTGGAAGCGTTTCCCCCCTCAGCACGAAACTTGCGATAAAGGCCACGGTCGTTTAGAAATCAGGCGCATCTGGACCAGCACGGAACTGAACGACTATCTGGATTTTCCCTACGTAGCTCAAGTTTTCGTCATCCAGCGCGAAAGAACGAATCTGGTCACGGGCGAATTTCGCAGGGAAACCGTGCATGGCCTCACCAGCTTGAATTCGCAAAACGCCGACCCGAGGCGCCTGTTGTCTTTGAATCGCTGCCACTGGAGCATTGAAAATGGCTTGCATTATGTGCGCGACATGAGCTTTGACGAAGACCGCTGCCGCATTCGCAAGCAGGCCGGAGCTCAGGTCATGGCCTCGCTGCGCAACTTGGCCATCAGCTTGTTGCGTCTGGCCGGAGCCGTCAATATCGCCGCCGCGCTTCGCTTTTGCGCTAACCGTCAACACCGCGCTTTGCGTTTGATTGGTCTGGCCAGCGTCTGATGACAGACGCCAACTTCCCGCAGGGAGGACCATCGACATCACCCGCTCACCGCAAAGTTTCCGCCCACCGATCCGCGCCCCTCCCTCGCCCGCTGAGGGTCGGGTGTCGAGAGTCCCGCTGAACACGTTGCCATGGCCTCCATTCCGCCATACCATCAGATCCCACAGCATTGGACTTTGACGCTACCCTGCTTGACAGCCAGGAGTGCTTGCGACGCTCACCGCTCCGGGGATAAAATATCAAGCTGGCGCTCGGCCCCCTGGAGAGAGGCTGGATTCGCCTACGTTCTACACCACTCAACCAAGGAGCTGTGACAAAGAACTCAAACAAAATCCACCGCAGGAAATTCCTCAGGTTCGGAGGACTCGGGTTGGTGGGCTTGGCTTCTCGGGGCCTGTGTGCCCAACGGTCTGGCGCCCGTGCTGCGGTCAGGCCGGCTGGGGCGAGCCCACCCATACGTTTCGAGAACCGGCAGGCCCAGTCCGGTGTGGGTTTTGTGCTGAATAATGGCACTATCCCAGAGAAACCCATCATCGATTCTGTCCTGGGTGGTCTCGCCCTCCTTGACTACGATAATGATGGGTTCCTTGATATCTTCTTCACAAATGGGGCAAGAATCCCCAGCCTGGAGAAAGACGGTCCCGCCTTCTTCAACCGCCTCTATCGAAATAACCGAGACGGAACGTTCACCGATGTGACCGAACGAGCCGGAGTCGCCGGCGAGGGATACTCGATGGGTGTCGCCGCCGGCGATTATGACAATGACGGCTGGACCGACTTGTACGTGACGGGTGTAAATCGAAATTTCCTCTACCACAACAATGGCGACGGGACCTTTACGGATGTCACCGAGCGAGCCGGTGTGCCGGGCATGGATGCGAAGGGAAGCAAGTTGTGGTCGGTGGGGGCGGCCTGGCTCGACTATGACAATGATGGATACCTGGATCTGTTCGTTGACAACTACTTGGACTGGAGCTGGGCCAGCTCGAAGGTGTGCGGTGAGGAAGGGAAGCGCCTTTCCTGTTCGCCGCTCATGTATGCTGGGCGACCCAACATCCTGTATCACAACAACGGCGATGGGACGTTTACGGATGCCTCCGAGTCCACCGGGATTGCCCATTTCATCGGGAAGGGAATGGGGTTGGCGATTGCTGACTATGACGACGACGGCTTCATGGATATATTTGTTGGGAACGACGTGATGGGGAACTTTCTCTTTAAGAACCTTGCAGGTCAGGGTTTCACTGAAGTGGCCATCGAAGCAGGGGTCGCTTACACCGAGGATGGACTCCCCATCTCCAATATGGGAGTAGACTTTCGCGATTTGAACGACGATGGACGACCAGACTTAGTGATTAGTTCCTTGGGAGGAGACACCTTTCAACTCTACTTGAACACCGGCCAAGGCTTCTTTCTCCCCGCCACGTTCCAGGCTGGCCTCGGGTACGGGACGCTTAAGATGAGCGGTTGGGGCGTGGGCGCTTACGACCTCGACAACGATGGCCGTAAGGACGTGTTTACAGCTAATTCGCACGTCAGCGAAAACGCCGACTTCTACGGACACGATCTTTACAAACAGCCGAATGCGGTGTTTCTAAACCTCGGCAACGGACGCTTCCGAAACGTAGCCGCAGAAGCCGGCCCGGCCATGCAGGCCGCCGCCGCACACCGGGGCTGCGCGTTTGGAGACCTGAATAACGACGGCCGGATCGACGTCGTCGTTTCCGCAATCGGGCAGCCAGCGGAGCTCCTCTATAACACCTCGGCCAACGACAATCACTGGATTCTGATCCAGGTGGAAGGCAGGAAGAGTAATCGGGACGGCATCGGCACCAAGATCAAGCTCACGGGCGAGTCTGGAAGGGTCCAGTACAACCACGTCACGACGTGCGTGAGCTACCTCAGTTCGTCCGATAAGCGTGTGCATTTCGGATTGGGAGCGGACCGGCGCATCCGGGAGATTGAGCTTCGCTGGCCGAGTGGGAAGGTTCAGGTCGTGAGAGAGGTCGCGGCCGATCAGATCCTGAAAGTAAGGGAAGAGTGAGGTTTCAACGAGGGTCTTGCGATGGGCGGGAAGCCAAATGATACGGTCCGATCGAGATTGATGGGCCTTCTCGTATTGTCATACTTTGGCCTCACCGGTACCCTCTGGGGCCTCACTGCTGCTTCACAGGTTGGTGGCAACCCAGCCCCTTGCGCAGGAGTGGAGCCACAGCTTCGCGCAGCCCAAAAAGCGCTCGACCAAGACGACCTCGCTAAAGCGGAGCGGCTCCTGACCCCTCTCGAAACCTCCCACCCCGATTGTAGTGAAATGCTGGTGGACCTGGCTCGCCTTCACGCCTCACGAAAAGACCCGATAAGGGCCCAGGAGCTTTTCTCTCGAGCCACCGCCTTGGCTCCCCAAGATGCCCGGCCCTACTATTACTTCGCTCAGTTTTATCTTTCCGAGGAGCAGTATCGGCAGGCCGACGATCTTTCAGAGCAAGCGCTTTCTCGTGATCCTGCCTACCCGGCTGCGCTGATCCTGAGGGGCCAGATCCTGGCGATGAAACGCCAGACGGCGGCAGCTCGGGAACTGCTTGAAAAAGCCTGTAAGCTTGACCCCGACAACCCCGAAGCCCACTTCCAACTCGGAGTCTTGTTCGACAGCAGGCAGTTGCATCCCGAGGCCGTAGAGCAGTTCGAAAGGGTGATTTCGCTACGCCCCCATGACCCGCGTGCGTACGATTACTTGGCTCTCAACCTGGAGTCCTTGGGTGAGCCCAAGAAGGCGGAAGCAGCCTATCTGAAGGGACTACAGGTAAACGATGGTCCACTTTTCGACTCCTTTCTTGATTACAATTATGGCCGCTTCCTGATGAAGGCCAACCGGCTTGCGGAAAGCAAAGTGCGCCTGGATCCGGCTCTGCGTATTTCCCCGGAGACCCGCGCTGTTTACTACGAACATAGCAGGCTGAACTTACGCTTGCAAAAGTACAAAGAGGCCCAGGTTGACGCCGAGCGCGCACTAAGTCTTCCCGACCCTTCCGGCTTCATATTAGACCTCCAGGTCTATTACTTACTCGCCACCATCTATTCACGCCTGGGAAATACTGAGCTGGCCCAAAAATACGCGGCTTTGTGCAGAACAAGTCGAGTTCCGATCCAGTCGCAGGGGCGCGGTGAGCGTTGAGAACTTTTTTTGGCGTAAGGGAGTAGCTGAATGAGAGTGCATCTCTGTCGGCTCGCCCTATTTCCATCCGGCCATGGTGCGGATCTGCGGCCTGCGCTGGTACAAGAACCGCGCGCTTTACAACTACGACATGGATGCCAAGCAAATTCAGTTTGAGCGCATACGTAATGCCGCGGTGCGGCCGGAAAACCCCGTCATCCATCGCCGTGCCATCCTCACCACCCTGTCGCGCATTTTCCCCATGCACCGCGAAGCGCGCAGTCCCAGACCGGTGGACGCGTTTACGGGCGTTTCTGAATGGTTAGTGCTGAGCGGCAATTCAGAGGTTGTGGGTGGCGAGACTTGTAAAGTGGTGTTGGCCGCCAACGGCTACAAGCCGGTGAGCGCGGAAGCCTCGAACGGTATGGCATCGCTCGAGGCCGTGCGGAGAGCCGGGGACCTGGCGGTGCTGAGTGTTGATTGCCCGAAGAATAGCGCCCTGGCTTGGAAGGTCAAGTTCGCAAAGTAGCCTGCGCCGCCAAAGGCAACTAGAGGAGGCTTAAGAACCTTTGCCAACGTTGTCATTCCCAGCGAAGCGAGGAATCTCGCACGTCGTAAGTTTCCAGAGCGAGATTCCCCTCCGTTGCCTAACGGATCGGAATGATAAAGTCCACAAACGTTTTTCAGCATCCTGGTGGCAATGAGGGGGACCGATATGTGTGGCTCGAGAGTCGTGGCAGCGTGGCTCTGCTGTTGTGTGATGGCTTGACAGCCATCGAGCATCTATTTCCGTTTGGAGCACGAATAGTCGGCGATGAAGCACATTGCCGCGGCCGTCGCGGATGGCAGCAGAAAACACGTCGAGCCGGGCGGGTTCTTTGCGATTGAGGTCGTAGAAGACCGCCCCACGGCCGAGATCATCCTGAACACGACCCTACAGGTCCTGCCGCACGCATTCGAACAAGGGGTGACCGGGTGTGACCCATTCCAGGGTCGCGTCGTCAGATAGGAATTTCTTGTCGAAGACAATCTGCTTGTATTCGCGGCCTAGCTTCCCAAAGCGGGGCTCAAGTTGCTCTCCGACAGGCCACAGGGTTCTGGGCACACGCCCCACGCGGTAAATGTGCCGGTCCTTCTGTCCGTCCTTCAAGGAGAGGCCCACCACAGGCGCGGCTTGTGAGAAGAAGTCCTCAACAATTTCGGGGACCAGCCGTCGCTCTTTGGCCTCCGCCGACTTGCCCACAATAGCCGAGAGGTTGAGTTCGCGCTTTGCCAAGCCTTCCAAAGCGGAATGCGTAATTTTCCTGAATCGCTCGGTGTCCACCTGTTCGACGATGCGACTCTTAATGACCTCTTCGGTGAGGTTTTCTTTCCCGTCAGGAGGCTCTCATCCCTCCCTATCTGGCGTTTGATTTCTGTGATCTCGGCGTCAGTCTTACGCAGCCGCTGTTTCAGAGTCTCAACCTCGGCCAGGAGCGGCTTCCGACTCGCCTCCGCTGCCTGAAGCTCCAGCCGCCGCTGTTGTGCCACATGCTTCTCGGTTTCCAGGGTCTCAAGACGGGATGACACACGTGCAAGCTGCGCCTCAACTTCCGCGGGATCTTCAACCCCGGCCTCCCCCAGCTCCTTCAGGCTTCTCGCCTGGCCATCCAGGCCAAGCGTGGTCCTGGCCACTTCCTCCCCTTTCTCTTTGGCTGAAGCCGCAATCAGTCTCAGCCGGTCCAGGCCGAGCAACTCTCGGATGAACAGCTCCTTCCGCTCGCTCCTTTCAAGTGAGAGAAAGTTACCCGTGCGCTTCTGGCTCGAATAGATGCTGGCAAGGAAGAACTCGGGGGTGCCAAGGTGTTTGCGGATAAGCTCCTCAAAGGGCTCCTTTTTGCCGTTGGTGAGCGGTTTCCCCTCTCCGTTGAAGAGGTAGCTCTCCATCTGGCGGGACTTGGGATCGACCTTGAGAAGCGACCGGTAGCGGGCACAATTCACACTGAACGTGAGGTCGACTTCGGGTTGGGGATGGGTGGCGAAGTCATAAAGCGAGCGCTTCTGGCCGGGCAACTGGCGGAACAAAGCCGCGAAGACCGATCCAATCAGCGTGGACTTGCCGGCCCCGTTCTCGCCCACAATGGCGATTAATCCCTCACCCAGACTATCGAAGTCGACGCAGACTTCATTTGGGAATGCCTCGGTGATTCCCCGCAGACGAAGGTAATGCAACCTCATCGTGGGACCTCCCAGAGGTAGTCAACGTTACGGTGGGTATATATAATGTAGGTTGTCAGAATTAGTGACATTCGTGCCAGAGTAAGTGACATAACAGTGTCACAATTAATGTCACAAAGCATCTCCCACATTCGGCAGGCCGCGTCTTTGGCGCGGTGGCGGCTTAACGGCGACGCCTCTGCCCAGTAGGTTTATGTCAATAATTGTGACAGGAACATAGGATATTGCCAGGAATTGTGTCACAGATTCTCACGAACTGTGGCATCGAGCGCTGTAAGCGCTCTGATATCAACGTGGGTACTGTCAATTACTCTGACATCCTACATATAAGGATGGGGTTTGTAGCTTTCTTAACTGGAGAGAACTGCCTTTTCGAGTTCCGCCAGCTTGGTAAGCAACCGTTCCTGGCGGTCGGCTGGCGGGGAGCCTTTCATCGCCCAGTAGGCACGAAGCTTCCCCTCGGCTGAGTGGGCGGCAGCGATAGGAGCCGGCTCCGCTGGGATGTCCTCATCGTGCTCGATCTTCACCTTCAATTCAGCGGGATTGGCAGCCAATAACTTCTCCCTGAGATTGTCCTGCTGCTCGCGGCTGAGCAAGTGGTCAGATCCGTTGGGGACCGTCACCACGACTTTCACCCGAGAGTCCTTCAAGGTGAGTCGATCCAAGTTGTCCGGTAGCCGCAGTTCGCCATCTTCGTAAACCGCATGAAGTTCAACCATTCGCCGCGTGGGAGACACCCTGAACTCAACGTCCAGGTCCGACAGGTCCGGGCAAACCTCGGGAGCATTCAGTGTCACCAGGTTGTAGCCTTTGTCTTCAACCTCGCTGTAGTCACAGCGGGAGAGTGACCCGGCATACCAGACGCGCGGAGTAAGCTGTTGTCGCAGATGAACGTGGCTGAGTCCGACATACTGTGCCTGCAATCTGCGTAACGGATCAAGGGGATACTCCGCGCATCGCCCGACCAGGGGCTGTCCGCTGCTCACCCTGGCGCCAGCCACCCCGAAATGCCCAAAGAAGAGCTTGTAGCATCCAGGCCGCTGCTCAAAGAGCCGGTTGAACTCATCGAGTTGCTGCGCGAAGATTTCACCCAGACTGTGCTCGTTGCCAGCCATCACAGCTTTGCGGGGATACGGGCAGACCGCGACAGCAGCCTCAGCCAGTTCGATGAACTGCGGCTCAGTGCAAAGGTATATCGGGTGCTTCCCCTTAGCTCGCCCAAACACATATAAATCTCCCTCCAGCTCAGCACCATGATTTCCCGCTACCAGAATCACCGGAGCGTGGTTGGCCATTTCGACCAGCCTGTCGACCCAGAAGTTCCGTTCCTTAATCGTGGCCTTGTACGTTGTGAGATCGCCATTGATCACAAAGAAGTCAACGCCCGCCTGGATGGCATCTGCGACAAACCACTCCAGGCACTGAGCGGTGTCAACGAAGTAGCGGTCCTCATCGAGGTGAAAATCACCAGCGTGAACGAATCGTAAGGGCATGTGCGGCCTCCCTTCATGTCAAAAGATCAATGCATACTTTTGTTAATGGAGAACGGTAGGGTTCCCGGGAGAGGCACCGATGGCCCCTCCCGTGGCCCGCGGAAGCACCTTGCACTGCAAACCCGACTGACAATTGCATTCGGCAGGGGGTCAGGCGTATCTTATCGGTCAGTCCGGAGGTCGATAATAGAAATCACAGGAGGTTGTGAATGGTAAGCATTCCTAAGCATGTGCAGGAGTTTTTCCCAGGCAAGATGGCTTGGGTTGCCACCGCTTCAAGAGAGGGAGTGCCTAACGTCACTCCCAAGGGAACGGTCCGGGTAATGGACGATCAGCACGTTGTCTTCGCCGATCTCTTTTCCCTGAAGACACGGCAGAACCTAGAGCAGAATCCTCGTGTGGCTGTAACGGTAATCGATCCGACGACTGCCAAGGGTTACCAAATCAAGGGGACAGCAGAACTGGTCTCGTCAGGTCCACTTTATGACCAGATGGCGGAGCAACTAAAGCAATCATCGCCGTCACTGCCCTCGCCGAAGTACGTGGTAAAGATCGCGGTGGATTCGGTTTACGATCAGTCCGTAGGACCAGATGCCGGCAAACAAATTGCCTGAGCTAGTAACAAGTTCCGCCGTTGGCGCATATACAGCGCTCTGGGCGATGCGGGAGCAAACTGGTAACGGTTGTTCCGTCAGGATCTATCCATAGGCTGGCGAGCACAATGGTGCGAGTCGCTATTTTTCTCGCTGCATCAGCCGCTATCACTCAGTTGTCGTGGCGGTCGCTGAGGGATTTACGCTCTCACGGCTTCTATCGGTTTTTCGCGTTTGAACTCCTGTTGGCCCTAATCCTGCTGAACGTGCCGATGTGGTTTCGCGACCCGCTCGCGGCTCGCCAACTGGTGTCATGGTTCCTCGGAGCTGCCTCGATAGGACTGGCGATTGAAGGATTCCGGCTGCTTCGCCTGATTGGCAGGCCAACGCCCACAGCCGCTCGCAGCACCAATCTTCCTTTTGAGAATACAACCACGCTGGTCACGGTAGGCGCGTATCGCTTTATCCGACACCCTCTGTACGCGTCGTTGCTGGCGCTTGTGTGGTGCGCTTATCTAAAGAAACCGTTAGCGATCAGTGGCATTGTGCTGGCGCTGGGCGCGAGCGGTTTTCTCATCGCCACTTCGATTGTCGAGGAAAGGGAGAACCTCATGCGCTTCGGTGCGCCCTATGCTAATTACATGAAAAGCACGCGACGATTTGTCCCGTTCTTGTTCTGAAGCGGTATCACGGTCAGGGCTCGAAACGGACGGCGTAGGTTCCATGAGACTTTCAAAGACGAGAGTGTTGCCCGCGAGTAGTCGCCTTGTTTATCCACGATTCCGCAGGGGCAATCCGCAGTCCTGGCCGAGTGACAGCGTACTTTAGCAAGCAAGTGACTGCTGCCGGGCGCGGCTCGCCTCACCTTTAGCTCTGGAACAATCCCAGCTGATCTGATGTCGTGGCGGCACTCGATGGTCTGCGCGAGGCTTTGCGCCTGGGTACACTTTCAAGTGAAATACCGAACATGAGGAGTTGTGTCACCACTGCCGGGATCGGTGCTGGCGGCGGAATGATGACTTCCGGTACATTCCTCTCCGGAGGTTCTGCTTCGGTTTCCGATGGGGAAGTTTCCACGGCCTGAACTCCGAATACTTCCGCCTGCTGCCTTTGCAAGTGCTTCCACACCGCATCGGCGGATTCGCCGATACCTTTCTCGGTGACCAGCTCCCGCGCCATCGCCATCAGTATGTCATCACCTTCGTCAATCGCCTGCAGGCCGTCAGTGGCGAACTTCCCTTCCATCGCCAGCGAAACCAGCAGCTTCTTCCCCATCAGCCTCAAACACGCTTCCTGCATGGTGCCGGCGTAGTAGAAGAACTTGACGTTGACGTTCGACCACTGTCCAATCCTCCAGGAGCGCCGGCTGGCCTGCCGCAAGGTGTAGATGGAATAGCCAGTCTCATAGAAGAAGATGTCCGGGAAAGACCACAGATCGAGTCCCGTCTGAACCAAACGCGGGTGCGCGATCACGACCTGAACGCCAGCCCGCAGTTGTCTCTCGTACCAGGACTCCCGCTGCTCCGGGGCAATCTCCGTGGTCAGCACCGCAACCCTGACTCCCTCTTTCGCCAGGATCCGTTCCAGCCGTCGCGTCACGTCGCGCTTCTGTGTGTAGACCGCATAGACCTGCACCTTCCTTCCTCGCTCAAGCGAGGCTTTGACCTCCTCAACCAAGCGCCGCTCCTTGGCATAGACATAGTTCTCATCCAGGTCGCGTGTAGCTGCGATCAGGAAAGGCTCACGACGCTGGGTTTCGGGATTGAACTCACGCCCGACCAAGTCCCCGAAACCGAAAGGCCGGTCAGGGTAAGCGAGGAGAGCATTCAAGGCGACACTCGCGACTGACTGGTTGCCTCGATGCTCGCGAAGGGCCTTCTTGATGTCCTGTTCCAGGTCCTCGTAAGCCTTCTGCAGGGGTTGATCCATCTCCACGCTGACGATTTCCTCCTTGTAAGGAGGAAGGGCATCGGAGATATCTTCCAGCGACACGAAGGCGCCAAGACTCATCAGGAAGCGGCCAAACAGCAGGGGTGACGCACCCGGGCGATGGCGGAGCCGGGTGGTGACGCGCGCCTCAGAACAGGCGTTGTCGGCGGGCTCAATCACCGTGATCTTCTCCAACAACCCGTAGGTTTCGGTAAAGGCCCGAACACCGGCTTCTCCATACTCAAAGCCCTCTTCCAACATCCTGGAGGGTTCAAGACGAAACAGAATGTTGAAGAGTTCATCTGCGTAGCCCCCGAGCAGTGTGCCGGTGAGCACAGCGATGTGGCGGGCGGACGAGGCCAGTGTACCAAGGGCATTGCCCTGTGCCGTATCCCCTCCCTTCAGCTCGTGGACTTCGTCAGCTATGGCGTAATCGAAGAAGCCATCCATGTACCGGCCGATGAAGTCAACCGGCGCAAAGCGTCGAATCTTCTTCCCATCTGCCTGCCAAAGCGCGCTGTAGAGTGGTCGGCGGGCATGATTGATTCCATCACCTTGGCCCAGCATTTCACTCAGCTTCACCTTCTTAAAGTCCATAGCCAACAGGCGCTCGCCTTCTGTGCCGAGGTAGACCGGAGCCCCGCTGTCAGGATTAACGACGCTGCCCTGAAAACGCCCGCACCGGGCGACCTGGTAAGCATGCCTCCAGAAGTACCCGAGCTTGGCACGGTCCCGGCCGACAACGAACAGTGCCGGAGAAGAGCAAATTGAATCCCAACGCTCTCTGGCTGAGGGTGATGTCTTGCGCAGGCGCAACTCGCTCAAGCTGGTCCGCAATCCCTCGCGCACGATGCGTTTGTTTCGCAGCTTGACTTCGTTCACGCCGTGATGACTGTTGGAATTGGTGGGCGTCCGCAGCCCATCGATGATGAAGACGCGGACACGTGGCAATGTGAGGAACGTTTCGCGACACCATTTTTCTACGAGCTGAGGTGGCACCATGGTAATTGCTGTAAATGGTCGGCCCTCGGCATGGGTGTAAACGGCTCCCAGTGAGATTAACGTCTTGCCCGTACCGCACTCCGCGATCACCGCCCCTGCTCGGGCCTGCTGCCAGCGTCGGACCAGACCCATGATGGCGAGGGTCTGAGCTGGGTAGGGTTTCCGAAGGAGCTTGCCAATAATTGGTGACGGTGGGTCGTCGATGGAGTGCAACGGTGGGTAGGATTCAAGGATTCTGTCCCCTAACTCTTGGGCATGGGCACGCAAATATGTGGCGATGTCAGTTATGGGCTCCATGACTCTGAAAGTGCCTCCTATGAGGTTTGGGTGCGATACGAGATGTGAGTAATTATTAGTGGGTCAGACTTGCGTGGTGGGAACATTGGTAGTTGCTGCGGCTTCAAGCATGGCGAGTGGTATCTCTACCGTCTGGACGTAAAAGCTGGCATGTTTCGGAATGGCCATGAACGCGATGGAGTCCTCACGCACGATCATTTGTTGACATTCCACGGCGGCGATCTGGTCAGGTGACCCTTGCAAGCTCTCAGGAAGGCAGACTATTTCCTTCTCTTCAATTGGAAGCCCATCCAGCATGCTATCCAATGTCACCCTGGTGCCCTCAACTTCCTTTCCAGAGCTGGCGAGATCTTCCCAGGGAGAGAAGTACTCCGCGAAGTAGGCCCAGTAATACGTCTCGATGATATCCGGGTCGAGGTTCTTCTGTTCTCTGAGTGTGGCGATCCGTCCCAGGGCCAGCGCAGCAAGTTCCGGCGTCAAATCCACGAGGGCGAACTCACATCCCCCATCGCAATACTCGTTGTTGCTTGAAACCTTCAAGACGATTCGCATGACGGTGTGTCCTCCTCCACCAGGGTGGCAGGACTATCTTCGCCTAGCCCCTGACGGCTCCCCTCCCCTAGGTCATCCTTGCCAACTCGGAAGAAACTGTGGGCCAGGTTCCACCGGACCGGGCCATTGCGGTCAGGAACCTCAATCCGCTTCTGCCGCAGGGCGCGTCGAACCCATTTCAGGAACAACTTCTTCGTGCCGCTGACCAGCACCGGAGAGCATCCCAGGCCGATAAGCGGTTTGATCGCTCCACGGCGGCTGAGTTCATCGTTGAACCAGTCGGCCCACTCGGGCACGACAGGCAACCCAAACCGTTGCGCGATGCGATACAGCACAAACGTCGGGTCGTTGTCACACAGGATGGTTCGCCTGCCTTGTGGGTCTGCTCCCGGTCGCGTTTTGGCCAGCTCTGCCGAGGTCGCGACCAGGTGGCGGATTGGTTTGCGGCCGGCGATAGTGATAGTCCCGCGGAAGCATTGGGCACCTTCACCCAATGTCGCTGCTAGCGGCTCGATCCCCGGAGCTTCCACGGTAAAGAGGTTCTGCTCGATGACGGCTGCCCAGATGGCGCCAACGTCGGAGTCACCACCTAAGACAGAGATGAGGTGGGCCTTACAGTTCCGGTCGTTTTCGACTTCACCAATAAAGCGATCGAGCCGCAGCCGGATTCGCGTAGTGGTGTCCTTCATTCGCTTCGTGTATTCCAACACCCCGAAGCGCTCGTGGGCATTCTTCATGGTTGACCTTTGGTGACTCGTGGGATTTGGCTGAATGGGAACCCTGCGTGGGTGGCGGGCAGCGCATCGAGGCCCTCACGCCTCGCCTTCGAGCCGGAGCCGATGTCGGTGTACTCGTGGACAACCTCGTAGCCACGGCGTGACGCCATCTCCCGCAGGTCGTATAGCTGGTTCTCAAGGCATTGCTCGGGCGTGCTCACCCTGGCGTAGATTGCGGCTCGTGGCATCCGGGCGGCTCCTTTGCGTTCAAGGTTGGGTTCGGGCCATCGGGCGCAACCTTCCGGCTTTCGGCAGGCTCGATGACCTCGGGAGGGACTGGCCGAAGAGTCAGCGGGTCCCATTAGTAACATACATTCGGGAATCGGATTTTCTGGGGGATTTTGAGCCTACCAGTGATGGCCGAAACCGCAGTTGTCGTGCGGTGGACGCGATTCGCCAGCGGGCACGCCCGGTACAGTCACGCGCACGCGGGTGTCGTCCGGGCGTTTCCGGTGTTGCTGCTGGGCCAAAAATTCGGCAAAATGATGGTGCGAGAGGCAAGACAAGCTTGAGGGGTCCCGATTCCGATGACGCCGCCGGAGCAACAAAAGGACTTTGAAGACCTGGAGGCGAGCCTGCTCTTCTGCCCGACCTGCAAACGCGCCATGCCAGTGCGAAAGCGCCTTCTCCTGGTGCTGCTCGACAAGGAAATCTTCGACTACATCTGCACTGGGTGTGGCTCTGCGGTGGGGAAAAAGGAGCAGCCGTGGCAGAGACCGGCTCAGTGGTCGAGATTCTGAGGAACCTCCTGCGCAGTTTCTTCCGCACTCAGTCCCCCAGAGAAGCGCAATTCCACAAGGTCCAGCCCGCTCCGACACCAAAAGTGCTGCTTCGGAAGCTGAAGAAAGAGCCGGGGACCGGCATGCGCTAGGTGGTCAAAAAGGCTGGCGTCACGGCGGGCCATAACCCTATTGGTTGGAGCGCCGGTTTCTCTACGATTCGCTGGTCTATTAGCTACAGTCAGTAAACCAGCCTGGCTATTCCTTCAAGCCGACCAAAAGCATCTGGACCGTACGTGCCCCGTGGACGAGCTTTCGGGCGGGCAGTTCGTTCTGGTCAATGAAGCGGTCAACCTCGGCATCGCGATCTACAACATGCGGCAGGGCGAAGGCATACATTACGAAACGCTGTTTCGGGACGAGACGGTGGGCGCTTTGGATGCTGCGAATGCCAAGGACTATGTGCGCATGCTCCGTCGGGCCATGGACCTGGGTGGCTTCCACCAAGTCATCTTTATCTGCCATACGCCGCTTGTTTGGGAGCTGGCGGATTGCATGCTTACAATCAGTGGCGGTTTTGTGGATATCTCTACTTCTCACCCGCGACAAAGGCTCGGAGTTTAGCGGCCAAATCCATCTTTTTCAGAGTGTCGGCAGCTCCCGCAGTGACTCGTTCGACCAATTCACCGCCTCCATCTCTTCCTGCGATGAAGTTCCAGAATCGATCAAAGCTCCAGATTTCTTCTGAGTGAAACAGCGGCTTGTCTGTGGGGAGCCATTGTTCGTGCTGGTCCTGTTGGTCGGCATAAAACGCCGCCGCGATCGTGAGATTCTGTGGCTTTCTTCTTCCAAAGGCGTAATGGGCAAAGAAGCGCAAGTAGATCAATCGGCGCCGTAGGTCCTCTTGCTCAGCTCGGTCGGAGCCGTAGCGGGTCATAGCCAAAATTGATAAATGGTCTTTATCGTCCAGGGTTAACAGATCAAACGGCACAGAAATGTTCGTACAGATTCCCCAGTTCCGGTCCTCGGCGAAGGCGTCTCCCAAGGTTGCGACCCTTCGCTCGATGGCCTCGAATGGTGGTAATTGTCCCTCTTTAGCTTGGCTGCATATCGTGCCCGCCATATTCTCCAATGCTGCCGGGATGTGGAGGATCACGTTGCCGGCAGTGATGGCCGTTTGTTGAGATAGTTGCACCCGCCTCAGCAAATACATTCCGCCAGCAATGCCCGTCTGTTTGCATAACTTTTTCGCGATCCAGTGCGAATCCCTCACGAGGTCTTCTTCACGATGGCAGAACCAGTTGATAGCGCTCGTGGCCATCAACCCTTGCAGAACAAAGGCTTGCAGGTCTTGCTCGGAGAGACAACTAACATCCTCCGGCCAACAATCCACCGACGCAAGCAATGACCAGAGCTGCTCTCGGTAGGTCACCATCCCGAATCTTTTGGGTTGCACCGAACACAGATTCCAGGCTATAGCTCGGTAGATTTTTGGCAGGACCGACCGAGCTTCGTGCATGAGTTTGTAGACAACAAAGTGGGCAGCAGCATCGGGTTCGAACGCCTCCCAGATGAGGCGCGCAGGCATATTGGGGAGGGTTTCCCACCCCGCATGCTTCCGAACTCGCTGCTCTCGCTCGGCTAGGTGTTCGATTCGGTAAACGAGTCCCGAAGCGAGACGGCTCGAAGCGTCTCCAACTGCCACTTCCAGCGGGTCTCCTTCGATTAAGCGTAATTGCACGGGCATGGCAATTAATTCTCAGCGAGGCGATTTCGATTTTGGTCAGGTCTTCTTTTTCCTTAAGCGGAGGCGATTATCGTGCCGACCCAACAAGTATAAAGCCCCGGTTGCGAACCACCTTTGTTGGCCTGTTGTGCCTTCAAGCGAGTGAGACGCCATTAACCCAGTTAACCTTCGAGCTTGGGTAGGCCGCATTCGCGGAACAGCTTGTCCGCTTCGTACTCTGCAACCGATCGTTGTGGTGTCTGCTTCAGCAGCCTGGCCAACACCTTTACTCGCAATTCGCGGACATAGTTCTCATAAGTTTTCACTGTTCGGAAGATGCTAATCATCTCCTTCGGCAGCGCTACCTCAGCAACCCCACGCATTTGGGCGTAGATAATGAAGTTGCCCTCTGCGGGATTTCTCACTTTGCAGAACGCACCGTCGTCCGTTCGGAGAAAATACGCCGCCGTGTTATCTTGTTCCAAGCGGAGGGGCACATCGGGAAGTTTGATCCGTTTTCCCTCGATAAGGGAATTGTCGGCGAAATCATGCGGGAATTGCTTAAGGTTTCCACCTAGAAGTTTCGTCAGCACAGCCGGCCCACTTAATCCGGGGTCCCCCCGCTGAGCCTGCTCCTGCTCGATTGGATCAGGCTTGAAGAGTGACGGCTCTCGTAATTCGATTTCGTTGAGCACTTTGAGTTGTTCGCGCAGGCAGGTCAAGACATCAGGGAGGAGATTCCATAGGAACCGTATCCCGCTCTTGGTCGGGCCTTGGTAAGTAGGTGTGTCCACGTACTCGCGGATGTCGACTGATGGCAGTCCGTCAGTCTCTTCATCAGGCAAAGTGACAACGCGGATGCGTTCAGTGGCGCTCTTCGTAATGGTCTGGAATTCGTGCTCCGCTTTTGGGAAGATGGTGCGTTCCAGTCGCGCCAGCACGCCGATCAACTCACGAAGTAGCTTACTACCGACTACAAAACCAGACTTCGTTGGGCCGTCGTACCGTTGAGTGGTAACAAACTTGCGGATGCTAGCAAAATGTTTTCCCCGCGACTCGTATCGGCTGAAAACAAGGGTGCTGTTAGCTTTCAAGACGACCCTGGCAATAACTTGGTCTCCCATACTGTCCTACTGGCTCGCAATTACAGGCAACTTGAAACGGTCGAAGGTGGCTTGTGTGAGGCGGGCAGCGACGCTCACATCGAGGGTGCGACGGTAGAACGCGTCGTACAGCGTCTTGTGCAGTTCGCGCAAATAGGTCTCGTAGTTGGCAACTGTTCGTGACACTTCTACAGGCTTTGTCGGTAGGAATGCAACGGACTGCCCTGCCTGCTGGCAATAGATGATGAATTTGCCTTCCGCCGGGGATTTCCGGTGCGCAAACAATCGTTTGTCGGCGTCCGTGTAAAGGCTCACGACCATAGGGGTGATGTCCAGACGGAGCTTCGCTTCGGGCAAGACAACCGCAACTCGCTCGCTTCTGGCAGCATCCGCGGAGAGGAAGTCGTCCGGGAAATGCCTGGGTCCTTCTGGCAGAATCTCATCGAGCACTTCCTGATAGCTTTCCTTCTCTGCCTTCGCCTTTCGTGCCTTGGTCTTGCGCATCTTCCCGCGTTGCTCGCCAAGGCTGATTCGCTCCTGAACCAATTCACACAGGGCATCATAAATTGGCTTCAGGTACCTCTTCGGATCCAAGCCAATCGCGGTGAGAATAGCCGCATCCAGCGCCTGCCGGTCCCTCTGTTTCACTTCCTCAAAGACGTTGCCGATCTCGCGTTTGCAGAGCGCGTCGAAGGCAGAGGTAATTGCCTTTCTACCAGCGACGGATAACTTGCGAAGATCGGGCACGAGGAGGTAGTCCCGCGCATCTTCAACGGTCAACTCGAGCGCCCCGTCCCCCATTGTGACTCGCCCGGTGAGTTCAGTCGCAAGATTGGTAATCGAAGAATTTATCAGGGCCGCCAGCAACTTGTTGTCGACAGCTGTGCCTTCGAGGAAATAAAGCCTCTTATCAGCTATCACCGGGCTGTCGCAGAACCTGTGCACGTGCCGCGTGCCGTATGCTGCCGCGATAAAAACTTGGGCCAAGTTCGTCTCTGAATCCGGCAAAGCGTACCAGCCGGGCTGCCTTTTCGAGACCCACGTTCCTTCCGGCCAAGGCAGGCCCTGGAACTCGCCGCTTTCATAGGTTTGCGCCTCGCCCCATTCGATATACTGCAGCGCGCCCGTGTGCCCCAGCCTCTCCATTTCCGCTTTTGGCTGGCGGCACACGAAGATCCTGAGTTCTAGCTCGTCGATGGCCATCGGGATTCGGACCGAGTCCTTCGGGCTCTTGATCAAAGGCTGAAGGTACTCACCCTCAATTCCGAATTGCTCCGAAACCTGCGGGGTCACGTGGAAGAATTCGTTGATACGAGTCGTGCCGCCGCGTTTTGGCACCGCCAGGTTTTTGAGCAGGCAAAAGCGCCCTTTCTTGACCAAGTCGTAGTACACTTCCGGCGCACGAAGGAAACGTCCCCATTTGACCGACTTCTCTTCTTTTTCTAGCTTCTCTCGCATTTCGCCTTGTCGGCAGACGCGGACACGAAAACTCTCGCCTTCTTCCGTAATGACACCAAGGGGCACCGTCTTGGCGTCCTTCCGCCCTGCAACCTCGATCCGCTCCATAAGTCGGCGCAGTCGTTGCCAGCGTTCCATAGCTTGGACTTGTGGATCAGCCGTGACCAGATCAGCCAGCCTTTTCTTGACCTTCACAAACTTTACCAAGTGCCGGTCCCGTGCCTTCGCGTCCTCACAGCGTTCCAGGATTGTGTACACGGTGTTGACCGAAGCCTCCGTGAACCACGGCTCACAGCGACTTTCCAGAATCGCCACGATTTTGAACTGGTCGCAGAAGAATCGTTGCAATTCATAGCCATAGTTTACGTCGAGCCAAGCGTTGGAGGTGATGATGCCCATGCGCCCACCAGGCTTAAGGAACCGGGCCGCATGAAAGAAGAGATAGACGTAGAGATCCGCATAGGTTGAGATGCGCAGTCGCAGCGGAGCGCGGTCACAGGTTTGGTGTTTGCCGGTGGCAATGGCCTTTTCGAAGCCCTCTTGATCGCGCTTAGTGGGGTAGTAAAAGAGGCGCGGGTACAATTCGAACCAATCATCGATCAATGTGCGGCGGAGGAAATCAAGGTAGTTGCTGTCATTCTGTTCAATCTGGTCGGCGCCTTTGTAAGGAAAGTTGCCGACAATGGCATCAAAACAGGGAATAGGCTCATTGATCTGATCTGGATGCGCAAAGTCCATCTTGGGCGGTGGGAACGGCAAGGTGTCGCCCGGCTTGATCGTGAAAAAGTCTCGACAGGCGATGCGAGGAAAATTGCCAGCGGCAGTCAGGTTTTGACGAAATAGGTTGACGACGGCAAGTTCCGCCGGAAAGGGCGCTACGTCAATACCCCAAAGTTGCGACAGCAGTACCGTGTGATCTTGGTTGCCCAACCAACGTTTGCGGTCATAGGCGCGTATCAGAAATGTTCCCGTTCCACAGGTCACATCAGCCACCAAACCGTCAGGAGCAAGCACGCAGAACGCGATACCGATGTCGCAGAGCAGCTCACCAGTGAAGTATTGCCCAAGCAAATGGCGGTCCTCAGGTGGAATGAGGCGTTCAAAGACCGTCCCAATAACATCTTGCGGCAGGCTGGAAAAATTACGGGTGTTGAAAACATCGATTAAGGCCGCCAGGCGTTTGGAGGCTTCGCTGGGCCAAGCGACGGTGTCCGGCGCGTCTTCGGAGAAGACTGCATGGTAGTCCACTTTGAGGGCATCAGCGAATGCCCGGCGGAGTGTCGGCAGCACTTGGGAGGAATCGACGCCGGAGAGATCCAGCGGCGGCAGTTGCCGGGCGACGCGGCGCAGGCTTTGGTAGAAGATGATTTTTCCAAGCAGGCGATAAATGATTTGTCGAGCGATGGAGAGTGAGTATTCTCGATCTTTGTAGCTGCCGGCAATGCCTTGAGCGGTCGCCCATTCTTTGAATTTGGCGCGTAGTTCCAGGTCAGCCTCGAATCTAGTGTAAAGCGAATCTGTCACTCTCGGGAGAAGCTCATGAACAGCGTCGATTAGGTTTTGAACAAAAAAGGTTGCATCGATGCGGACTAGCTCCAAAGCCCGATCTTTGAGGAGGCGCTCAAGGTCGGAGAAGAACTTTTGTCCTTGGGCGATTGTCCGCAGTCGGATCGGTTCGTCAAAGGCTTGCTTGTCACCGTCCTGGGTAATTTCGTAGTTGTGCTCGTATTCCTTGACCTTCTCGATCTGACTACGTTCGGCAGGCGTACCGGGCTTTGGTGTCTTCCAGAGAACGCTGTCACGCAACGTCCAAGTGATGAAATACGGAGCTTTCTGCGCCCGCGCTTTGAGGATCGCCAGATTTAGCAGGCTGGGATGGTCGGGGGAAAACTTAGGAGAGGTGAGGACAAATACGGCAAGAGGCTCTTTCTTCTCACCGGTCGTCCCAAGGATTAAAGCCGTGCCGATAGGTGATTTTAGTGTCGTGTTGTCGTCAACTTGGTTAACCTGCTCTACCGTTAAACACTGATGCTCATCGTTTGAGAGGAGCGCAAGGGTACGGTTGAAGATGTCGGCCAAGACATTCTTCATAGTGCCTTCTCAGAGCCTACGGGAAGGGTTGGCTGTACGAATTTCACATAAGCGAGGGCCCCCATGCGATCTACGGTAAATCGCACTACATTGGGCGCTTCCTTCTGCCAAGCGCGGAGAAGTGTGCGTGTCCGCGAGAGTTCCAAGATGCGCCTATTCCGGAAAAGCAAGTGGATTCCGGCGAGCAGGCCCGTATCTGTGATCGGGCTATAATTGAGTGTGCTTTTCAGTTCGTGCCCGGCCTGTATGAGGGCCTGCCTAGCCTCGTCCTCTTCAGCTTCTTGCACCTTGTACTGATACATTCCGGCCAGGGTCGCGAAGAAGCGCGTTTCCAGGAAATCATCCGTCGATTCCTGGTCCTGCCAGGTATTCATCAGGGTCTGCAGCGCTGGAGTCGACCTGTAAACAAACCGATGCTTATCAGGTTTGGTAAATAGGCCTAGGTCGCAGTAAGGTTCCAGCCGGACGCGAACGAACTCTTCGCGTGCACCGCTGCCGGTGTAGGGTTTTCCCCTCCATTCTTCGATGCTGCGAGCAATCTTGTCCAGAGCGCTCAACCGCTCGCGATCATCACCGGGTAGAGCGGCAGCGCGGAAGGAATTAACAGAATCACGGATGATCTGGGGAAGCATGTCTCCAGCCTTCCGCTCGTCAAAAGCACTTTCGCGAAGCTCAAGAAGGCCATGAAAAAGTCTGTGGATAATTTCGGCATCGTTATCAATGAAACAGTAAAGCAATACCGCAACTTGTTCAGGCGAGACGCGCAATGGATTAATGTCTTTGTTGTACGCACCGAAAGCCGCGATCTCGTCCTTGGATGTAACGGCAAGCAACACGAGCGCTCGCGTCATGAGGGAATATGTACCTGGTTTGATGAGGTCCAAGCATGTTCCCAGGTAGGGATATTTCTTCCAATCAGCCTCCACTAGTTTTCCAGTGGTTGAGGGCAAGTCGGGATCAGAAAGGTAGACATCTTGAATCTCCAGGGAAGCGCCATTCGACCTCGGCGAGTTGTCAAGGACAGACTTTCGCAAATCGTGATACACCTTGTCGGTCAACCGGAGGCGCACGTATTCGCGGAGCGTATCGGCGTAAGGAGGCGTCAAGCGCACCCGTTTCATGAGCGTCTGAACGAACTGCTTGCCCACGGATTCCAAGTTGCTCGTTTCGACTCGTGCGGTTTGTGCGCATAGCAACTTGAGGAATCCTAACCGTTGCATCCTGCGGTTCGCTGAAGCCAAGGTACGAATCTTAACCGACACGGTTCAGAATCCTCCATGGACGCTTACGCGAGGTCGAATATCAAGAATAAAGGCCCGGTCTGTCTCAGTGTTGGAGACGAGTGCCTGCCCGATATCCAATCCCCGTAGAATGTCGTCAAGCGACAACACAGCATTTGCGTACTTCACCTCATCCGGCATACTGGACTTCATGTTCCTCTTAACATAGTCAATGTCGCCCTGAACCGTGAGCTTGTGGGCGATCAAGGTATCCACTTGCGCCAGAATGCGGGGATCGATCGAAGTCGGCTGCTGGGTGGCGATTACAAACGAAAGACCATAGTTTCGGCCTTCCCGCACGTACTTCACGATCACTTCCGTGGCAGTGGTGGCTCGCTCGGAGGGAAGGACATTCTGCGCCTCGTCTATCGCGACCCATGTTGGCGGCACGGCGTCTTTGAGGCTTGCTTTGAGCCTGGCCTCGTCCTCAGGAGAAAGGTTGTCCAACAGCTTTAGGTGTTTCTCCGTTTCAGACGCCCGAATGCGTGACGCGATAAGACGGCGCAAAAAGGCTGCCACCACGATCAACCGCAATTCGTCGGACATCTTGTTCATCACGATGACACTCATGCGGCCCGGCTGTAGGAGGTCTTGCAGGGAGGTGCCGTCATCCGCGAACACAGGATTGTGCTCGTAGGTGCAAAGCTGCTGCCGCAGGGCGCGCCGCGTTTCGGGTGCGTAGCTTGTCTCTAGTTCTCGATCGGATTCCACGCATTTTATCAGGGCGACCAGCGAGTATGTTTGCGTCGGCTTGTGAGCGTGGTCACCGTCATTCCAACCTTCCAACGTGACCTTGATGAAAGCGTCATTGAGAAGCTGGCCCATCCGGTCTTGGTAGATGTTCAGCCCGAGAAGGTAGCCCCAGTCTTCGGCAGCGAAATCGGAGCATCGGATGGTAAATTCCTTGTGGCTTGCAGGAGTGCTCTCCGAGGCGCTGCCCTTGGGAATCCAGATCGCGACATCGAGTGGTTCCGATTTGATGTTCCATCCGCGACGCACGGCAAATTGGTGTTGGATCGTCTGATGCTTGCTTTTTTCATTGAGAGTGATGTTTACCCATTGGAAGATGCCAAGGGTGTCGAAAAGAAGAATGGCTTGCGTTCGCGCGTTCTGGCTGATCGTCGTCGTAGCTTCACGGGTGCATAGCCCCTCCAGGAGAGTTCCCAAGGTGTATGATTTGCCGGAACCCCGCTTGCCAAAGAGCCCCGTCACATGAGCCATTTCGGTGTCGAAGCGGACGTCCGTGAGCGGGCCTGCTTCGGCCAGTCGGCCGAGATAAACCCAACTCGCCGCAGAGCTGCCGTGCATTCCGAATTCAGCCGGCGAACTCTTGAAGACGCGAGATCTGGTGGTGAATCTTTTCATAGCAGTTGCCTAAAGCTCAGCCGAAGACGACTGGCGCAATTTCGTTCACGATCTCATCATCAATGATTCTTTTCTTTCCGTCCCAGGCCGTGATCGCACATTCATTAATAGTACGAATGATGTTACGAGGCGTCGATTTGATCGCGTCTTGGCATGAGTAGTCGCATAGAAGATCAAATGCCGATGCCGTAAATGGATACGTCTGGACGGTCGATTCGAGTTTTTCCGACTGCATCAGTTGATCCGCCGCCTTCTTGTCAACGAGGTCATTTAACATCTCTTCGACGAAGGTCTTGACGTTTGCGGGCGCCGCGAGTGTTTCCAGTTCAATCAGGTTTGCACGAGAGATTCGTGTGCGCACATCCTCTCGAATCAGCATCTGGGGGGCGTCATCTAGAGTCACTGCAAACATCCCAATTACAAATCCAACGGAGGAATTCGAGTTGTCCGCGAGTTTGCGGGCATATTGATGCCATGACTCGGCCGCGTCTCCGGCCTTGATATTGCGAAGCTCCTCCATCTCATCAATGAAAAAAATGAGGCAGTTGTCCACTGCGCGAGCCAGATTGCCAACCGACTCCAGAGCTGCCACCATGTCGCCTACGCCGATATCAGCCAAGTTCTTTGTGACTTTAATTTCTTGAAGCTCACTGGCGTTGAGCTTTTGTCCCGCCAGCCAACGCCAGGCTTTGAATGCCAGGTCACCGCCGCCGCGCAGTTGCTTGAAAGCCATTGCCACGTTGGAGTCAGCGGCGCACTTTTCCACATCCTGTTCGAAATTCGCTGACTTCGAAAACAGAGCTTGAAGCCAATTCTGAACGGTGGCCATGCTGAGGGCCTCCATCATCTGCAGATGCCATTGGTCCGCCAGTGACTTGCTCTGAACTTCGATGTCGAGGTGAACGACATGTGGCTTGCCTTTGCATGAGGCAGGTGGACTCTTCGTTAACTGGTATGCCAAGTAATGAAGCGTTTGGGTTTTGCCTGACCCGTACGCGCCATAAATCATCATTTTAGGCACCTGCGGGTCAATAAAGGCACGGCCAATTTGCTTCTTCATTCGATCACGGAGGGGGTCCCTCCCGAAATAGTACCGTGCGTCGGAAGGGTTAACTTTTGGGTCAATTGTAAAGGTTTCGCGGTTGTTTAAACAAAACCAGTCCTTGAACGTCGTGCTCATGTTTTCCTCCTCGTTGCTCTGATCGGTTGGTGCAGCATACTTTCCTCAAGTACCCGAAGGCGGTTGTTAGCCCAGTAGTGAAGCTCTTCAACTAGAGGTCGTCCTTGCCCGTGTGCCTCGATCATCATACCTACCTCGATATTGTCGGAAATCGAGCGTCCAGTTAGATTTCCCGATCCGAACAAAGCGAAGGATTCAACTTCAGGTATAGCGGCAGAGACAAAGACCTTCGCGTGAATAGACTCGTTGTACCTAATTTCAACCCACTCGTTGGCAGCGAGGACCGCCATTGCCTCCTGCTGATACGGTTGGGTGGGCGACCGAGTGACCACATACGTCGGGATATGTTCCCGTCTGATTTTCGCTGAAAGGTCGGACAGCGTGAATCGTTCTTCCTCCAGAGCATTGATGAACGGCGAAACAATGGTAAGACATCGCACTGTCATATTTCTGAGAAAGAGACGCATTAAGAAATGCTCCACCGTACGCTCAGTGAGCAAGCGAATGCACCGTCTTTCGAAGCCAAAAACTGTGGGGAAGTCTCTCATCCCAAGACGGTGGGCCCCACAGAATCTCTAGGCGAGGCAATTCCACCGCCGTCCTTTTCTAATAGCTGACTACTCACGAATAAGCCCCTGGGATTGGTCTCCCTAAGGCGGAGCGGGATACTTTTTACATCTCCTATACCGTTTGGGACCAACTCAGCACCGACGGCGAATGCATCCTCCAAACCGGAATATCTTGTACGACTGCATGAACCACCGCCAATTTACGCCTAATAGCCTCAATATGCAATGGCTTAGCCAACTTGCCCTGTTCGTGTTTCAGCACGGGCCTCAGTGCAAGCGTGCGAAGAAAAGGTTTCGCCCTGGCCAGGCGGCGCCTTGGAACGAGTGAAATCGAGCGAGAACCCAGACCACGTCAGAGGCGTCCGCAACAGGCAGATCGTGTGCCTCTGAGTGAGAGCGACTTGGGTAAAGTCGGGCCGGGGGCCACTGTCCTCAAGTAAGCGCGGTGGAGTAGGGCTCTCGTAGAGGGTGTTCGGCACTTGGTTTATCAATCGTGATTACCTCACGTGAACCATCTCGAGATATCGGCAAAACGCGTTGGCAAGTTCCATCTGTCGTGGCGTCTTGCATCGCACGTGGAACAGCGCCGGGCTGGCGACAACCACGGCGACGCATCGCGCCCGAGAGATCGCCACATTCAATCGGTTTAGGCTATACAGGAACTCCATCCCTCTCGGTGCATCATCAGGGGTCGAGGTCGTCATCGAATAAATCACGACCGGAGCCTCTTGTCCCTGGAACTTATCCACCGTCCCAGCCCTCGCACCGGCTGGAAGCTTCTCAGCCAGTGCCGAAACTTGAGCATTGTACGGCGCCACGACCAAGATATGGTCGAGTTTAAGCGCGGCCGTTGTTCCGTTTTTGTCCGTCCAGGTCGCACCCGTCCGTAGGAGTCCGTCGACCAGCTCGACAACCTTGTCAACCTCCTCTGTGGACTCGTTCTGGTTTCCGAAATGATCAACCGGGATGAACCTTAATCCGGTTCCTGCAAGAGACCCTTCCGCGTTGAGTCGCTGATTCTGGTTCTCAGGGCGAGACACAAGCCGGCCGTCGTAGAAGAGTTCTGAGGTAAACGCACAAACATCCGGATGCAAGCGCCAAGTCTCAGCTAGAAAGAGCCCTTGGTCGGGACCGATGGTCGCCTGTTGTTGCAGCAAGTGGGTTAGGGCTGAAACATCCGCACCCGGAGGGTGGACACCGCGTTGAGGCTGGTCCAGCTGCTGGGGATCACCAAGCAACACAAGGCTTGAGGCTGCCTGTGAAACCGCCAAGGCGTTGGCGAGGGACATCTGCCCTGCCTCATCTACGAGAAGCACATCGACGGAATTGGCCATCTCTTCCCGCGCCCAAAGCCAAGCTGTACCGGCGGCGACCTGCGCCGTACCGCTGGCCAGCGCACTCCGAACGTTCTCGTTCGTGGCAACTTGACTTACTATCGAATCTTCGCAGCCATCCTCTTCGTTAGCCTTTTGTATCGCCCGCAATACGACGCCTGTTTCCCTTGCAGCACGGCACACTTCGCGAAGTAGATTGCTGATAACTTTGTGGCTTACAGCGGTCAACCCAACTCGTTGTCCTTGCTTGACCAGCTCGACAACCATGCGTGCTCCCGAGTAGGTCTTGCCGGAGCCAGGCGGGCCTTGAACGGGGAGGGTTGAAGCCCCCAGTGAGAGGACCAAACGCTTAACCGCTTCAGTCAAGGTTTCACCTTGATAGAGCAGGGGGCCCGGGCTACCGCGTGTGATTCTTGGCGGGAGGCGAAGCAGAAGGTCGCGTGCAGCCTGAAGCGGCCCCGGTCCGGAGATGCCGTAGTCAGCTACCCAGGTTCCGAGGCGCAGTAGACTGTCACGCAAGACTATGGAATTAACAATGTCAAACGGAATCAGCGCAGTTGGGTTGGCAACCGTCGAGGAAATGCCCCTCTTGAGGTCTATGGTCCGGTTGCGTTCATCAATCTGCACCACCGCGCCGGGACTCTTTCCGGTCCGAGGATCGCGGACTTCCAGCGCCCGATCAATGGCGTGATCCTGAGGAGGAAATTGGTAGCGGTGGACGACCGACCTTTTCACTCGGGCAACTTCACCAAGATAAACAAGTCCGCCCAAAGCGTTTTTATCCTCTTCGAGCTCATCATCAGAAAGCTCGCAGAGGCGGAAGTACTCCCACCACGCAGATTTTTCTTCTCGCCGGTGCCATTCGAGTAGCTGTGCAAGCAGCCATCGGGCCCTTTGCTCATCACTCCATTCTGATTCGTCGGTAGGGAAGCCGGCGACGAGACGATCCATGAGCGAAGCGACCTCTTGAAGATGGGCAGCCAAGTCCTCGCTGGGCTCACCCGGTCTGACCTCAGGTCGCGCCAGGGGCGTGCCGGTCTTGGCTTCCAGATCGCGCCGCCGCTCCTCCAGCCATTCCCGAAGCTGGAATGCCGATAAGCAGTCGTCGCGATTATAGCCTTCAATGGTCTGAAGAAGTTCGGTGATGTCTTCCCCACCGGATCCCAGAGCCAGCACGGCTTCGAATGCTTGTTGCGCGAAAATAGCATCTCGTAAAGGTATGACCCGTGTGAAGCCGTAGAGTGGTTCCAATTGCTTGATTGAATAGCTTTCGACCGAGGCTCGCAAACCTTGCCGGACAGTGTGGTAAAGGTCGACGAAGGCGCCCGCCCTTAAGAGCTGGTCAACCTCTTCCACACACGTAGCGTGCCGACCGGCCAAGCGTTTGATCGCACTCGGCTCATAGGGAGCGTAATGGTAGATATGCAGATCCGGATAGCGGCGCCTCCGTTCCATCACGCCCG
>Ga0187873_1000202_pt1 | contig 69763 bp, 54 predicted proteins | sample June2016WEW_16_1_2_FD_133012 | JGI IMG/M metagenome (GOLD analysis project Ga0187873, IMG submission 133012) | Peatland microbial communities from SPRUCE experiment site at the Marcell Experimental Forest, Minnesota, USA - June2016WEW_16_100 | ecosystem: Environmental > Terrestrial > Soil >...
CGTTCCGACTGCCTTGGGCCGGGTGAAGTACTACCAGAAGCGCAATTATGTCGCTTATCTCTCTCATCGTAAGTCAAAATTGGACCGACTTGCTATCCTATTCGCCAATGTCGCGCTGTAATGATAGTCTAATATGATATAGTATATAGTGCGATATATGAATATTTCCTTTGTTATCCAACGGCAAATAGGACTTAAACAGGTCGGATGGATAGACTGGCCTGCTGTGCAAAGTTATCTTGGTTATATTTCAGGTATTGGCGGGGAGCAAACTTTTCAGCTGGGAGAACATCACGGCGACCAGGATGATGCCACAACCCATTACCTGCAGAGGCAGCAAGCCCTGATGGAGCGCCAGCCAGGCTGCGATGGCGGCGAAAACGGCTTCCAGTCCGAGGATCAGGGCGGCATCGGTGGGGGGTGTGTGTTTCTGCCCCCAGACCTGCAGGGTGTAGCCAATCCCGATTGATAGGCTGGCACGATACAGGATTGCGCCTATCAATGGCAGGGGGGTCAACTGCCCCAGGTGTTCGAAAATCAGGCCCATCACGAAATTGAGCAAGCCGGTCACGAAGAAATGCCCGGAGGCAAAGGAGACCGGCTCGAAGCGGGAGGCAAATTTCCCCAGCACCACGAAATGCAATCCCCAGAAGACCGCCCCGATCAATTCCAGGCTGTCGCCATTCTGGAACTGCAAGCCTTTCCCGGCGCTGGAAAGGAAATATGCTCCGACCAGCGCGGCTATCACTGCCAGCAGGTCGATCCAATGCGGTCGTTCCCGGAATCCCAGCCACAGCAGGAAGGGAGTGAAAACCACATACAGGCTGGTTAGGAAACCGGCGTTGGCGACCCGGGTATACAGGATGCCGACCTGCTGCAGCGCCGTGGCTGCAAAAAGGATTCCGCCGGCAATCAGCATCCACTTCCACTGGGTACGTGGGATCTTTATCCCGCGCGGAATAAACGGTATCAGGAAGACAGCTGCCAGGATGAAGCAAGCGCCGTTGAAGAGATACGCCAGATGGTAATGTCCGGCAACGGCCTGGGTGATAAAGCCCGTGCCCCAGATGACCGCCACGGCAAAAAGGGTGAGGTTCGCTTTGAGACGCATTTTCTTATCCGATCTGATGGTGAATGCGCTATGATAGCACACGAATTTGGGATTATAGTTTCTCTGTACGGGGTTTACAGGTATGCAGCCAATTCTTATAAAATCAGCCCGGACGAAAAGTCTGAGCTGATTTTTCCCTAGAATCTCCTGACAAAATATCTCTTATGGCTGGTATTGTTCAAGCCAACGGTTCGTTCCATCTCCCTCAGCGGTCCAACCGGAGCCGCCGGGGACGGATTGTGATTCTATTTTCCAGAAGACCAGCCCATCCTGGCAAACCGGTCCATCCACAATCTTCCCGGTCATTCCAGAGGAGATCTGACCAATGATGTTGTCATTGGAAACATGCGGCGTGGCGCGCACCCGGTTGGGATGGCCGACTTCGATAACCGTAATTGTCTCGCCGATGGAAAGGCGGGAGAAGCCCTTGTCACAGTTGGGGGTGGCCATCGAAACGGGCGTTGGCGTGGATTTTGGCTGGCTGCTGCATGAGACAACCAGCGCAACCAAAATACAAATCGACCATAAAAGTGAGAATCTTTTTTTCATGATGCACTTCTTTCTCTTAAAGTGGAGTTCAGCCTTTTTCCAATCATATTTCATCAATTACACTCCTGCCTACGCCCCTATTATATTACAGGCAGACTCCCAGGACGAATCGGATAAATTCCAACGTTTCTTCCAATTTGTTGAACACCATGCCCGGCCTCCAGGCTGCAGCCGCAGAAATTAAGAGACGCCAGGGGTCCCCGAACTTTTTTATAGCCCATCCAGTTGCCTGGGTTTTGGTTGCCACGCGCCGGCGTTCGAGCACATGCAACGACCGGTAAATGGTCAGGATGGCGTAATCCGGAAATCCACTGCCCAGGTATCTTTTCTGCCAAGGGTCCTATCAGCATATTCGTAAAACGGTCGCGCAAGTGATAAAACGACGAGGAACGATGAAACAATTTGGTGAGAAACATTTTTTATGGCGTGAGGGAGGGGAGATATTTTCTTTATCCTCCATCCCAAACTATCATTGGATATGGTCGAATTAGGAAATGAGAGCAGCTAACCCGGAAAGAACTGGGATTGACAATGTTCGATTGGCCATGTCGTGTTAGAATTTGGATACCCATTGGGTGACGGTTTTCTCCCACTTATGCAGAATGAATTGGGGCAGAGTTAAATAAACCTGATCCATAAGCCCATCCAATAATTACAAGGAAGCGACTCCTACGCCACTCGAGTTAGGGTGTGGGAGCCCGACCAACGAACTAATTTTTCCAAGGAGAAAATATGAGTACTGCAACAAAGATCGAGCAACGCGTGGAAGACCTGCTTGAACAGTTGACCCTGAGCGAGAAAGTCTCCCTGCTCTCCGGACAGGATGTCTGGAATACTGTACCGGTAAAGCGCCTGGGGATCCCCTCCATCACGATGACAGACGGTCCGCATGGAGTGCGTTCCACTGCGCCAGAAGCCGGCCGTAAAATGGGCGCGGTAACGGCCTTCCCGACCGGCATTTCGATGGGGGCGGCCTGGAATCCGGAGCTGGTAGAGCAGGTTGGACAAGCTCTGGGCGAGGAGACGCGCGGCATGGACTGCGACATCCTGCTGGGGCCATGCGTCAACATTGTGCGGGATCCGCGCGGCGGGCGCAACTTTGAGACTTTCTCGGAAGATCCCTACCTGAGCGGCCGGACGGCGGTGTCCTATATCAATGGCGTCCAGAGCCGGGGCGTGGGCACATCGCTTAAACATTTCGCCGCCAACAACTACGAGATCGAAAGACACCGGGCTACATCCAACGTGGATGAACGCACCCTGCGAGAGATCTACCTGGCACAGTTCGAGATGGCGGTCAAGGAAGCCCAGCCCTGGACGGTGATGTGCTCCTATAACCGTGTTAATGACACATATGCCAGCCAAAATCAGCACCTTCTCAATGAAATCCTGAAGGATGAATGGGGTTTCAAGGGCGCGGTCGTGTCAGATTGGGCCGCCAACCATACCATTTTCGAGTCGGTCCAGGGTGGCCTGGACCTGGAAATGCCCGGCCCGGCCAAGTACTACAAACTGCTTGGGGAGGCCGTCCAAAACTGGCAGATCGACGAAGCGGCAGTGGATAAGGCGGTGCGGCGCGTTCTGCGGCTGGTGGTACTTTCCGGCCGGATGGACAAGCAGGTTTCCAAGGGCGTAGTCAACACACCGGCACACCAGAAATTATCACGCAGCCTGGCTGAGGAAGCCATCACCCTGCTCAAGAACGAAGATGGGCTACTGCCCCTGGGCAAGGGGGTCAAGTCTATTGCGGTGATCGGACCGAATGCCGCCGAAGCAGTCGTCGAGGGCGGCGGCAGTTCCAGGGTCCCGCCGCTGTACCGGGTCAGCCCGCTGGAGGCATTGCAGAAAAAGGCAGGAAGCAAGATCAAGATCGAATACGAAAGCGGAAGCGATAATGTGGATGAACCTTTCACCATCCCGACCAGCTGGATGCAGGGCGGTCTGCGCGGCGAATTTTACGAATCCGCCGATTTCAGCGGCGAACCGATCGAAGCCCGGGATGGCTTTGGACCGGATTTCTGGTTGCATATCGCCTGGACGCCGCTGCAGATCAAGCCGATGGCGATGCGCTGGACGGGCAGCCTGACGGTCCCGGCGGATGGAACGTACAAAATTGCCCTCAACCATGTTGGCAAGGTGAAGCTCTTCCTGAACGGCAAAGCCATCCTGGAAAGCGTTGCCAAGAATACTGCCACGCGGGATCTGTTCACCCGGGGAGTGACGATCCAGAAGCTGCAGGCCGGCAGGACTTACGAATTCCGGATGGATTACGTGCGCTACCAGGAACAGGAAATTGTCAATTACAGTCTGGGGATTGGCCTGACCTTCGAGGCAGACAAAGACACGCGACTGGCCAAGGCGGTGGCACTGGCTAAACGCTGTGATATGGCGCTGGTCTTTGTAGGTTACCCGGATGCCTTCGAGAGCGAGGGCAACGACCGCCCGTCGATGGAGTTGATGGGCAAGCAGAATGAACTGATTGCAGCGGTGGCCAAGGCCAACCCGCGCACGGCGGTGGTGCTGAACGTGGGCGCCCCGGTGAGCATGCCCTGGGTGGATCAGGTGGCGGCGATCCTGCAGGCCTACTACCCCGGCATGGAAAACGGCAATGCAGTGGCAGCCGTGCTTTTAGGTAAAGTCAACCCGTCCGGAAAGCTGCCGGTGACCTTCCCCGCCCGCTTGGAAGACAGCCCGGCATTTATCAATGCCTCCTATCCAGGCTGCCGGGAGGTGAATTATGGCGAAGGCATCTTTGTGGGATATCGCTACTATGATATGAAGGATGTCACGCCGCTCTTCCCGTTCGGGCACGGGCTGTCGTACACCAGCTTTGCATACAGCAACTTGAAGGTCTCGAAGAAGGTTAAGGCCGGAAAGATGGTAGAGGTCAGCCTGTCGGTCACGAACACCGGCAAAGTGGCTGGCAAGGAAGTGGTCCAGCTATACGTGAGCGATCTCCATTCTTCATTGCCACGCCCACCCAAGGAGTTGAAGGGCTTCGCCAAAGTGACGCTTGCGCCGGGCGAGGCCGGGACGGTGGCCTTTACACTGGACGAGCGCGCCCTGTCCTTTTATGACCCGCACAAGCATGCCTGGGTGGCCGAACCAGGCGAGTTCGAAGTGCTGATGGGCAGTTCGTCAAGAGATATCCGGGTGAAGGCGAAGTTTACGCTGGAATAAAGCAAGACAGACAAACAGACTTCCGAAGTTTCTAAAACTTCGGAAGTCTACTAATCCTTTCTCCAAGAACCCGTTTCGTAAGATAAGACCCCGTTTCCTTCAAGGAAACGGGGTCTTCCTTCTAATCATCTGGAAGGAGCTGGAAAATCTTAATGATTTCTGGCGGCACGGCCATCGGAGTGCCAGTTTTGGCATCCACAAAGACCCAATCCGTTTCGCCCTTGACCAGCAGTTTGCCATCCGCCACACGGATGAAGCGGTAGCGGCGCAGGGAACGGACTCGGCGGATGTTCACCACCCAGGTGCGGACCTCGATGCGGTCACCGGCAAAGGCCGGGCGCAGATATTCAATACTGTGTGAACGCACCACCCAAGTGGCGCCGATGGCCTGCGTGAGAGGAATCCCGCCGATCGATTCGTAATGGCGGACGGCAGCCTCCTGCATCCAATGGACAAAGCGGACATTGTTGACGTGGCCGTTATCGTCCAGCGCGTCTTGGGGAACGACGAATTCGTATGAGTAGATGGGATTGACAAGGGCGCCGGTCATGAGAGGAAAAATACCATTAGATCTTCATCTCATACACACGATACCTGCGCAGCGGGGTGGCACCCAACTTCTTAATGGCATTCACCATCGGCCAGTTATCTTCGAGCACGTAGTTGATTTCCATCCACAGATCCGAAGTATAGAGCGTATCGTGCATGGCGCGGTAGATCAGGCTGTCAATGGCTTTGCCCTGGTATTCAGGCACCACACCCAGGGCGAACATGCGGTAGCGGCGCAAACGCGGAATGCCGGTCAAAATCTTGATAAACCCGAAGGGGAACATATGGCCGTTCAGTCCCTTGAGCAGGCTGTTTACATCCGGCAGGGTGATGGCGAAACCGATCGGCTTGCCGTTGGGGTCCTCGGCGAACAGCACCCCTTTCGGCTGGAGCACTGGCTTCATGTCGTGCGCCATTGCCTGCACCTCGGCCTCGGTGACTGGAGAATAGCCCCAATTATCGATGATGGTGGAGTTGGCCAATTCGATGATAATCTTGACCTCTTCATCATAATGTTTCATGTCCAGTTGCCGGATGCGCACGTTGTAACGTTTCTGAACGGCATCCGTCAGCTCCAGGATGCGGGCGGGCACATGGTAGCCTTCCGCCGCCGAGATGTACCAGCACAACATGTCCTTGACTTTCGCCAGGCCGAAACCGGCCAGATGGCTTTCATAATAAGGTGGATTGTACGGGCCCATCACAACCGGCGAAGGCTCGAACCCCTCCACCACCAGACCCCATTCCTGGGAAACGAACGACCACGGGCCACGCATGGAGGTGCAGTTCTTGGTCCGGAGCCAATTTCGGGCGGCATTGAGCAACAGCTGGCTGGCGGCAAGGTCGGGAATGCATTCATAGTAGCCGAACAACCCTATGCGTTCCTTCCAGAAATCGATGGCGAGGATATCAAGGAAGGCGGCAATACGCCCGATATATTTCCCTGCGTCTTCCAGCAGGAAAAGTTGCCACTCGCAATGGTCTAGCAGAGGATTGCGCTTTGGGTCGAATTGGCCGCGCTGCTCGTCCCGCAGCGGCGGGACCCAGACCGGGTCGTTCTTATACATTTGGTAGGGAAGGGTGAGGAAGGAGGTGAGGTCTTGTTTGGTTGAAACAGGGTGGATTTGCATTGCAGGGCCTCCGGATGATTTTACCTATCCTAGCAGAGATTGAAGGAAGGCGCAATAGGTTTACATCAAAAATTTCCCGTTCTTTTTAAGCCAGGCCAGGCGGTTCCTGTAATCCGGCATGAGTTCCCCGACTTTATTCCAAAATGTTTTGGAATGGTTTTTGATCTGCGTGTGGACCAATTCGTGCATGACCACGTAATCCACCACTTCGGCGGGCGCCATGATCAGCCGGTAAGTGAAGCTGAGCGTACCGGTCGAACTGCACGAACCCCAGCGGGTGCGCGCCGAAGAGATGCGGATCTTCTGGTAGCGAAAGGCATGCTTTCCGGCAATTGCAGGCACGCATTCCGCAAGGAACCGCCGGGCCTGCTGCTTATACCAGTGCACAAAAACTTCTTGCGCTTTTGGCAGGCTGGATTTTGCCAGCCGGAAGGAGTCGCCGTCAAAGACCAGGGCCGGATGCCGGGCAGGGACTATAGAAAGCGGGTAGGCATGTCCCAGGTAGAGGAAAGTCTCGCCGTCCACGTAGCGGTGGACGGGCGGAGGCGAGGCGGCTTGCAACCTTATCCGGTTTTTTGCGATCCAGTCGGCATGGCTCTCGACGAACGCCTGGATGCGCGGCACGGAAAGGTGCAGTGGAACGCGCACCGTCAGCTGGCCGTCGCGTTCGATGACAATGGCAACCGTCTTGCGATGGGTGCGGACCAGCCTGTCAATAGGTATGGACATGCGGCGATTGTAACCGAAACCATCCTGAACACGTTATAATTCTTTGGATGGATGCCTTTGCCTGAAATGGAGTATTTACTGAAGTCGTTTCCATGGCGTGAAAGGAATTAATATGGATCAGGTATTTATTACAGACCTGGTTGCACGCGGTATCATTGGGGTGAATGACTGGGAGCGTGAGCAACCGCAGGATATTTTGATCAATATCGTGCTATTTACCAGCCTGCAGCAGGCCGGGCAAAGCGACGATGTACGCGACAGTGTGGATTACAGCTCGGTGGCGAAAAAAGTCCGGGTACATGCCGAAACAGCCCGGCGGTTGACCGTGGAAGCGCTGGCGGCCGACCTGGCGCAGTTGTGCCTGGAAGTGCCGCGGGTGGAAAAGGTGCGCGTACGGGTGGAAAAGCCGGGCGCAGTGCGGTTTTCCCGATCGGTGGGGGTCGAGATCGAAAGGGCGAAGGAAGATCCTGAATGAATAAGAAGGGCCTGGATCGGTCTGATTCGGCCTGGAAGCTGAAATCTATCTGGAATATTCCTTGTTAAAACACTTTATAGGATGGCAGCGATGAGGAATAAGCTTAGACTTTTCTTTCCTGGACCAAAGAATAACATCGTCCTGGCCCAACTGCGTGAGCGCCTACTTAGAATAATGCTTGCCTGCTCAATCGTGGTTGGAACCGTGCTTTTTGGAATCGCCCTGATCCCTGTTCTTCAAAAAGGGATGTACCCGACGATCTTCATTTACAGCCTACTTTATGTTTGGACCATCGTGATCACATTCGAGCATCGCCTGCCATATCGTGTGAGGGCCATCGGTTGGCTGGGCATACTCTTTGCTTTTGGGCTCATCAATCTATTTGAAAGCGGCTTCAATGTGGACTCCGGCCTGTTCCTGATCACTTTCATCGCCATGGCGGTCCTGTTGATGGACCTGCCAGCCGGACTGGTCGCTCTTGTGCTTAGTTCCGTTTCAGTTTCCATTCTGGGATTTATCAATACAAACGGAGAGGTCAAATTACCGGTCGGTTTGTCCCAATCCAACCCGCTGCTCTGGATCATTGGAGGAATCATCTTTGTGCTCGTGGGGGTTCTGCTGATATATTCCCTGACCATCGTTGTCCACGGCCTGGAAGAAAACCTGGCGAAAGCCAATTTGCTGGCGGATGAGCTGGAACAGACGAACGAAACTTTGCGGATGAGCGAGACACGTTACCGGACCCTGGTGGAAACATCCCCGGACCTGGTCTTAATGCTCGATCTGCTTGGGAATATCATCACATCCAATCAGGGTGGGTTGGCGCTTTTCGGGTATGAGCACCTGGAAGAAGTAGCCGGCAAAAACATGCTAAGTTTTATTTCCCCGGATGACCGGCCACGCGTGGCCGAATCTTTCCAACGAACACTGGCAACCGGCGGGCTGAAGAATTTTGAATGCCTGGCAGTCAGAAAGGATGGCAGCACCTTCTTTGCCGAATTCAATGCAAAGGCGATCAAAGATGTGACTGGCCGGTTGCAGGCGGTCATCAGCATAGGCCGTGATATCACAATCCGCAAAGAGAGCGAGCGGCGATTGCAAGAAGCCAAGGATGCGCTGGCCGTGGAAGTGGTTGAAACAACCGTCCGGTTGCAACAGGCGGACTCCCGGCTGGAGGTACTGGTCAGGCATGGTCCGGTTGTGATTTTCAGCTTTCGGGCTTCAGACCATGTTGTCACTTATATAAGCGAAAATGTTGCCGCCATGGTGGGGCACGAAGCCTGTGAGTTTATCGCGGATAAGAATTTCTGGCGTAACCACGTCCATCCGGACGATAAAGAGCGCGTTTTTGCCCAGGTGGACCATCCTGACAAACAAGACAGAGATGTGTTCGATTATCGTTTGTTGAAAAAAGATGGAACGTATTGCTGGTTGCGGGGCGAGAGAATGTTAATGCGGGACGCACAGGGAAACCCGCTGGAATTTGTGGGTTCATGGTCAGACATCACCGACCGTAAAAATGCCGAGGAAACCCTGCGGCTTTCCGAAGCACGCTACCATGGCTTGTATGAGAGCATGATGGACCCATACGTTCAAGTTGACTTGAATGGCAGGATTGAACAGTTCAACCAATCCTATCAAGCCATGCTTGGGTACGAACCGGATGAGTTGCGCAACCTCACCTATATGGATCTAACGCCTGAACTATGGCATGCCTTTGAGGCCGGGATCACTGAAAATCAGATCTGGACGCGCGGCTATTCCGATATTTACGAAAAAGAATACATCCGCAAAGATGGTACCGTTTTTCCGGTGGAATTGCGCTCTGCGCTTATGCGTGACGAAGCGGGCAAGCCGTCTAAAATGTGGGCAATTGTCCGGGATATCAGTGAACGCAAAAAAGCCCAGGAAGCATTGCGGATTTCAGAAGAGCGATACCGCAACCTATATGAAGGCATGATGGACGCGTTCGTTAGCGTTGATATGGAGGGCAGGATATTACATTGCAATAAGGCCTATGAAAGGATGCTTGGCTATCCATTAGAAGAATTGCAAAAGATGACTTATAGGGATTTGACTCCCAGGAAATGGTACGACTTTGAGACCGAAATTATTGAAAAGCAGGTACTCCCGAGGGGCTATTCCGAAATCTACGATAAGGAATATATTCGGAAAGATGGCAGCGTCTTCCCGGTAGAATTGCGTACCAAGCTGAGTAGAGACAAAGCCGGCAACCCCGCCGGGATGTGGGCGATCATTCGGGATATCAGTGAGCGCAAAATCATCGAAAAGACTCTGCGCGAAAGCGAAGCGCGATACCGGGAATTGCTGGACGCTTCCATGCAAGGTGTGATCATCTTCCAGGATATGCGGGTGGTATATTCCAACCAGGCAATTACAGAATCACTCGGTTATATCCAGGCCGAATTAAATTCCCTTTCCCCGGCCGAGATGGTCATGCATGTACACCCGGAAGACCGGCAAACCTTCCTGGAACGGCTGCAGAATCGACAGGAAAATACCACAACTTCAGAACTCTATTCCATGCGGATCATCCACAAGAATGGCGAAATCCATTGGGTCGAGGCCAGGACGATGCCGATTGTGCTGGATGGGAAACCTGCCATGATGACAACCGCCATCGATGTTTCCGAGATCCGGAGGGCGGAAGCGGAATTGCGGGAAAGCGAGCGAACCCAGCGCTCCATATTAAATGCATCCGACGCGACAGTATTCCTGGCGGATGCGAATGGGGTCATCATTTCCGCCAATGAGAAGTTTCTTCAACGGTTGGGGTTCAGCGCAGATACCGTGGCAGGCACCTTTGTACATGGCATCTTCAAGGAAGATGTGACTAGGGAAAGAAGGGTGCGCTACAACCAGGTAGTCAGTTCGGGAAAACCGGTTATTTTCGAAGATACGCGCGACGGTAAATGGTTCGAGAACAGCTTCTATCCAGTGTTGGATGAGTCTGGAAAAGTGGTGCGGGTGGCCGCTTTTATTCGCGATATCACCGAGCAAAGACGGATGACGGAGGCCTTAAGAACCAGCGAAGAAAAGTACCGGACACTGGCAGAAGCTGCACATGACATGATATTCATCGTCAACCGGGAAGATTGCATCGAATATGTGAATTCATTTGGGGCACAATTCCTGGGACGGCCTGCCCAGAAGCTGGTGGGACAACCGCGCAAGCGCTACTTTCCCCCGGAGACCAGCCAGCACCTGGAAGATTCCATCCTGCAAGTCTTTCAGAGCGGGGAGGCAATTTCTTCCGAGAGCGCCAATGTCTTTCTGGATAAGACGGTTTGGTTGAACACCTGGCTGGTCCCACTCAAGAACGGAGCAGGCGCAGTTACTTCGGTAATGGGCGTGTCGCGTGATATTACCTCCCGTAAAAAGGACGAGGAAGATTTGCGTCAGGCGCGGGATTTCCTGGAGGAACGTGTGGTGGAACGAACCACGGAATTATTGGACAGCCAGGAAAAATTGCGATCTCTCACTGCCCAGACCGTCAAAACCCAGGAAGAGGAACGCCGGACGATCTCGCGCGAATTGCACGATGATGCCGGTCAGGCACTGATCACCCTGCAATACAGCCTGGCGGCGATACAAAATGAACTTCCCGAAACGGAGACATTTTCCAGGAAACGATTGTCTGAGTCGCTGAGAATCATCGACCAAACCATGCAGCACATCCGGTCTCTGGCGCACAGCCTGCGGCCTCCGGTATTGGATATTGGCGGGATCAACCTGAGCCTGGAGGAGTATTGCCGGGAACAAACTGAACGAACGCGCATCCCGATTCTCTACCAGGGTCAGGACATCCCGGGATTACCGGATGAGATAAGTATCAGCCTGTACCGCTTTGTCCAGGAAGCCCTGACAAATGTTTTAAGGCACGCCCAGGCCAGCCATGTGCAGGTCAGACTGCAATATAAAAAGGGAGAAATATCCATTTCCGTTTCTGACAACGGCCGCGGTATGGAGGAAGGCAATCCATCAGGCGGAATAGGATTGCTTGGCATCCGGGAGCGCTTAAAGCTTCTGGGGGGCAGGTTGGTGACTCATTCATCCAAGGGTCGAGGTACCCGGCAGGTGGCTTTTGTGCCGTGGGCGCGATCCGAGGCCCAATAGGAAGAACAGTTCCTCTAATTTAATGGGAAGAAGCCAATAGGCATTTGTATGGACGGCATCAAAATTCGTTCATTCACAACTAAAATCTGCACGATAATAACAATAATCAGGGGGATGCGGGCGAATCCGCCGGAAGGGGAAGCAGGGGGGAACCAGGCGGTTCAGCTTGCAGGGGAATGGGGGTGGATGGAGAAGCGGGCGGTTCAGCAACCTTATGATTATCCTTCCTTGTGGGGTATCCCGTAAAGGGATAAGCAGGCGGGATAACCGGCAAGGTTTATGACCGCCCGCTGGCCCCTTTCCTCATTCTCAAAAGGATGTTATTCTATATTATGTGCGTGATGAATATGGCAGAGAGGGAATCCAATGTTATCTAAAATCCGTGTTGCCATTTTGGATGATCACCAAAGTATTATTGATGGCCTTAAGTATCGTCTTTCCATGGATCCGGAAATCCAGATCGTCAGCACAGCCCTTTTTGGGGAAGACCTTGAGCCGATGATCGCGAACAACCCGGTGGATGTATTAATCCTGGATGTCAGTGTACCCAATTCTCCGGAGGATCACAATCCCTATCCTGTTTTGCATACCATTCCCGGCTTATTGAAGAATTACCCGGGATTGAATATCCTGATCATTTCCATGTTCACACAGCGTTCCCTGATCGAGGCGCTGATCAATGCGGGCATATGTGGTTACATTCTAAAAGATGACCAGTCTTCCATCCAGCAACTGGACAAAATCGTCAGGCAAGTTGCCAACGGCGGGATCTATTTCAGCGAAGGAGCCACCTGGCAATCGCAAGCTGGAAACCCTGATGCCATCCTTACCCCGCGCCAATTGGAGGCATTGTCATTGTGCGCCTCCCACCCGGATGGGGACACGGTCTTGCTGGCGAACAAGTTGGGAGTTACCGGTTCCACATTACGGAACCTACTGTCTGGCTCCTATCTCCGCCTGGGGGTGCGTACCCGTGCGGCGGCGATTGCCCGGGCCCACCAGTTGGGGATCATTCCGGCGGAACCCGAACCCGCTTTGGGGGCTGGCAAGGCTTCCAAGGCAAAATCCGGGCACAGTCAACGTGCCCCGAAGAGGGCAAGGAATAATGAACAGGTGTCAAAAGTATCCTGACAGTTAAATTCCGACAATTCTTAGTGAACCAAAAAACTTCCCTGGCGGGTTTTGCCAGGGAAGTTGTCAAATATATATACTGCTATTAATTTGCAGATGTGTAGGGCAGCGCCGCACGTTCGACTTTTTTCAGGGGGAAAACATCCACCAGCTCGTACTCCCGGCTGCCCAGATCGTATTTTTCGGCATATTCGGTGGTCAGATAAGGATCCTTAAGCGGGCCGTGCAACTGCCGGAAAGGGTGCCCATGGCGAAAATGTACTTCCATTGCCAGCGGGATATTCTCTTCGATCAGTTTGGTTTGAGCGAGCGCGTCAAGCATGGCCTGTTCCACGGCCACAATATCATCTGAGCCGAAGATGCCAACATCCGGCAGAATCGACATGCCGGTAAAACCGAAGCAATCACATACCGGGGTGATTTGGGTGGCCAGGTTGAGATGGATGGCATTGCCTGGCTGGAAGGTGGACATGGTTTCGCTCACGGAAATTGCGCAGGCTTCCATGAAGGCCTGGAAGTTGACCTGGTCGATCTTCAGACTTCCCGGAGGTGCCACTTTGAGGCAGCGCCCGCATTGGTTGCATTGTTCCATATGCAAATGCATTGTGCCGGGAACCTGCTTGTCTTCGACGATGGCCTCGAAGGGACAGGTTGCAGCAATCTGCGGGATGACAGAAGCGGGATCCGGGCAGGCTGCCGGGAACCAGTACTGATCGAAGTGCACGGTATCGTGCATCTGGCTGCGGGTCTCGCCAGTCATGCAACCCAGTGCCAGGTTTTTAATGGCGGCTCCAAAACCGTTGCTGGGGTGGCCCTTTACATGGGCAAAGTTAACCAGGAAATCCGCATCCTGGATAAGCCCGGCTACTTGCCAGCTCTGGATGTTCTTGAAGGGTCGTTTATGCGCGTAATAATATTTCTCGTCCGGCCCGGCGGCCGGATAAACCGGGCAGCCCAGTGATTCGGCGGAATAACCGCGCGTTTCCGCGCCGACTGTATCCCAGGGAACGTCGGCAACGAAGGGCTTGCCGCCTCCTTCCTTGATGGCCTGGACAACCTTGCGCACAAAAACCGGATGGATGGTGGAATAGCCGATGTTGTTGGCGGTGTGCATTTTGATGACCACCCGTGCGTCCTTCACACGCTCGCGCAGGTGGAGTTGCTCCAGGATCAAATCGAGCTTGGCTGGTAAGGTCTCTCTGGCTTCCAGAAGAGCCTGGTGTGCTGTACCGAAATAAACCTTGCTGGTCATTACAGATACCATTTTCCTTTCAATGAGATACCGGAATTATAATGGATGGAAGGATAAAATAAAAACCATTTTGGCTTTTCTGGATTGGGGCGGAATAACCAGAGGCGGTTTATCTCCATTGAACAAAATAAAAAGGTAAAACCCCTTTGACCTGGTACCCGGAGAATTTGCAAATTTCCTGCCTGGCAAAAGAAAACAGGACTGCTTTTCAGCAGCCCTGTCAAGGTAAATCGAAACGATTGTGCCTATCCGACCGGTTGTTGCTCGGATGGGTTGGTGCCCGTGCCGCGCACATTTACCAGTTTCCCCAGGATATCAAACCAGAAAGGCGCGCCCTGGGCGGCGGCCAGACCGGTCATCAGCAACCCCATTATTTTCACCAGCCAGCTAATAATGTCGGGCGGCAGATTACTAAATTGCAAACAGACTGGCTGAGCCTGGCTGCCCTGGCTGGGAATTCCCCACACCTGGCTGGCCTGTAACGGCAGGAGGCTGCATTGACGTCCGGCGGTATTGAACGGGGCGAATGTCCAGCCGAAGGGAATATTTAACGCCTGCAATTGCGTTTCCAGAGCCGGTATATTCTGCAGGGGACTCGCGGTGGTGACGCCACCCTGAGAAGCGGCAGGAGCGGCATAGCTCTGGGCCTGGGCAATAATTGCCTGGCGTAAGGTCGGTTCACGCCACAGGCTGGTGGCCACACTAATCGAATCCACATTCAATATCAGAGCCAGGATAACGCCAATAATGAATGCAATTAACTGGGCCTTGCGTTTGTAGGTACCGGAGAGCCGGTCCATGGCATCGTTGAACCAGGTTTCCAGGTTAAGGCGTGCAGTGGCAACCACCTGATCTGCGTTCAAAGCATAGCCCTCGGCTTGTTTGATGATGGCGGTAACCGAATTGCTCAGGCGCGGATTGGTTTTTTGCAGTCCCAGCAAACCCAAGCGGAACTGGCGCATGGCCAGGCCGGTGTCGGCACCGGATTCCATGGTCGAGCGTTGATTCTGGACGAATTGCCCGTAATACGTATCCAATTGCGGGACAAGCGCATCCAGGCTGGGCTTGGCCTCAGGGTATTTCTCGCCGAAAACCTGTACCTGGAGTTTGAGGCTGTCAAGCGCAGCCGCACCGAGACCCGAGCCCGCCAGGTTTTTGGCCGTTTGCAGGATCGCATTCCAGTCTGCTTTGGCAAGCTTCTGCTGTTCGGGGCTTTGGATGGAAGCCAGTTGTTGGTTGATCTGGCCAGTCATTGCCCGGACCGGGGAATTGTCCGTGCCGGCCTGAACGACCAGCGAAAACAAGGCCGCGCCGAATTTACTGGACGGGATATAGGATGGCAAGCGCGCCTTTTGTCCGGCTTTTTTAGGTTGTTTATAAAGATTGGAGATCAGCGGGTGGGCATAGAACTGGCTGGTCGTATTTGGGGTGCTTAACATCTGGGAGATGGCTTTTTCCAGCTCTTTGGCACGCGAGTTGAGGATGTTCCCCAACCATTCCTGCAAGGACATTGTTGCAACACTTAGAACCAGCCAGATGAAAACCAGGCCAATGGCAACTTCGAGAATTTCTTGAAGGTACATGGCATCCTCCTCGGGGATCGGAAAACAACACACCCAGTATAAAGAGAAAAGGCGCCGTTAGCAAGTCCTAAGGCGCTTCGTTTTCGACATCTGCAAGCAGGCCCGGGAGCAGATCCAGGGTTGGAATGACCGCCTGCGGCTGGATGGTCAATTCGCCTTCTTCCGGGGGGCAGGCACGGCGCGTGATCAAGATGCTGTAAAACCCCATTTGGTTCGCTCCCAGGATATCCGCCTCGGGAGAATCTCCGACCATGGCAACCTGTTCCGGGGGTACTCCAAAATGGTCCAGTGCGAGCCGGAAGATACGCTGATCGGGTTTGCGGAAGCCACAGCCAGCCGACGTGACGATCGTTTCGAAAAATGGGCGCAATTTCCATCGATCCACCAATTGCTGAACATTCTTATCATCAGATGTGTTTGAAACCATTCCCAGACGATAGCCGTTTTCCCGCAGGGTTTTGAGGGTTGGGATGGTATCGGCTTCGAGATACCAGTTCTGCTGGGTGATGGAGTACATGGCTTCCAAGGCAGCGCGTACCACGGAAACCGGAATTTCTTGAAAGCCTTTTTGCTGCAATAATTCCTGTAGGGAGGAAAAGGTGGTTTTCTCGATCGGGCTGGTGCCGCGCTCGGCATAGTAGGAATCAAGAAAGGTCTCGAATTCGCTGGAGAAAGCCTTGATCTCCAGTGAAACTCCGGCCCGCTTGAATACCTGTTCCAGCGCCCGGTCGGCTTGCTCGTAGATCGGCGGCCAGGGATCCTTTGAGTAGATCAAGGTTGATCCGAAATCGAAGAGGATGACTTTGAACGAGGAAGCAGCGCCCAGCATGATTGAATTATAGCCTGCAAATCGATACAGCGGTCATTAAACCTCCGGGTAGTTTGGACTATTTTTTCTTCAGATCAGTTTTGCACCGGCCGGATCGGCAATCCGAGGCTCCTTTGAAAGTGCCTCAGGCTGGTTTCCAATGAACAGGCTGGTCTTATTCGTTGAAGGGTGGGTTCCCCGGTGGTAAGGAATGAAGATGCCAGTGGGTATAGAGACCGATCAGCAGCGCGCCGATGAGGATGGCTGGCAGGATGATAAGACCGGCCTCCGGCCCGAACGCTCCGCCGGTCCACAGCAGCGGGCCTGAGACATGCATCCGCAGGAGCGGATAACTGGCGGTTCCACTGACCGGGAAGCCGAAGACGATCCCCTCGAAAAAATTCCAGCCGATATGCAACCCAATCGAGAGCCAGAGCTGGCCAGTGCGCAAATATCCCAGCGCCAAGAACAAACCGGCAAAAAAGATGCCAACTGCCGAGATCCAGGTGGCTTTCGGGTTGCCGAGGTGCAGCGCTCCGAAAATAGCCGAAGAAATCAGCACTCCCCAGAACAGGTTAATGCCGCTGGAGAGCGTCTGGAGGTGGTACCCACGGAAGAGCAATTCCTCCTGCCAACCGGTGATGATGAAGATCAGCAGATACAGCAGTGTTTGTCCCAGAACGACCGGCAAGGGGTCAAATTGCCAGGCAAATCCGTCAAAGTGGATCCAGCCCAGCCGGCTCATTGCCAGATAGATCAGCCCCATCATGATAAAAGCGATGCCAATCCCGGCCAGCAGGTCGGGAAAAGCCCGGCAGCCCAGCTTCAATCCGAGGCTGGCAAAGGAGCGCCTGTCCAGGAAACGGCGTGCAAGATAAACCGAGGTTGTGATGGCAACCAGCTCAACCAGGATGCCAAGGGTGAAATATAAGTTTCCCTCCATGTTCCAGTGCAGAGCCAAGGCGAGCAGGAGCACCGGTATGGTCAGGCCGATCAACATCACCAGCATGATAATGGTTTGGATGGCCAGGCGCCAACCGGCGCGCAAGCGTGCTTCCTGCGGGGAAAGGAAGAGTCGCACCCGGAATGATCGGTTGGGGGTTGTAACCGTTTCGTTCACCTGAAAATTTACCCGCTTTTACTATATATTCCGGCGGGGTCCAGCTCTTCCCGCAATATCTGCAGTTCTTTTTCTGTGACAGGTTCGGTAGTGCGTACATCCCCGGCCACTTTCAGCGCCCAGCCGGTGTTTTCAATGGCCTGCGCAGCCGTCTTGCCGGGATGCAGGGCGGTTAGAACCAGTTCGCCGGTATCGTTGGGTTCCAAAAAACCGATATCAGTCACCACGCCGACCGGCCCCTTGCCACGCAGGCCGGCTACGCTGCGCCCGCCCAGGCCATCCAGGTACCCGGCGGAGGTCAGAAAATCCACTTTTTCAGGGAAGCGCCGTTTCTGGTGGGGTGTCATGATATAACAGCGGTTGGCCCAGGCAGAGATCTCCTGTGCTCCACCGGAACCGGGCAGCCGGACTTTCGGGTGCGCATAGTCGTTGCCAATCACGGTGGCGTTGATATTGCCATATTTATCAATCTGCGCGCCGCCCAGGAAACCCACATCCACGTTCCCCCGCTGGAGGTAGTTGGCAAAAATATCGTAAATGCTTACCACGGACAATGCCCCACTGACCAGGGTTGGGTCGCCGATGGAGAGCGGCAGGCGCCTGGGTTCCGCCCCAATGACGCCGGCTTCGTAAATCATAACCAGGTCAGGGGCGTGGGTGCGTTTGGCGAGGTTGCAGGCCAAGTTAGGCTGGCCGACGCCCACAAAGACCACATCGCCATTCTTAAGCAACCTGGCGGCGTTCACTATCATTAGTTCAGAGGAGGAGTAGGTAAGTTCAATCATGGCTTATCTTGTCCGGGTTCATTGCCAACCTCCTGAAAGGGGGGAGGGGAATAAGGGGCAGGGATTTCGTGACCATTCTCCCCAAACCCCTGCATTTCAATAATTCCCATAATTGACTGCATCACTTAATTGGGGTTGAACCGTGAGACGCTTATGGGTCGGGCGGCCGAGCTTTTCCCAATATTCGGCCCGGTCTTTGACGCCATAGACCCATTCATCCAGGTAAGATTTCACTGCTTCGGCAGATTCGCTAATTTTGTCCCAGCCCAGATAAAAGTCATTATCCCGGTCGTAATAGCCTTGCGCGTATGAGGGGTGCGCAGCATAGGGAACGTGGCAGACTGCCGCAACAATGAAACCGGGCAGGAGGGTCCGGTTCGGGTCGGAGCGGATGACAGCCTCGTCCACAATCTCTTCAGCGGTCAGGATGACACGTTTGGCTGCGAAGGCGGACTCTTTCTGCTCGCCAATAATACCCCACAGGTGGGCGTTACCATTCGCATCGGCGCGCTGCACATGTACGATGGCAACGTCCGGGTTCATGGCCGGGACAGTGATGACTTCCCGGCCGGAATACGGGTCAACCACTCGTCGGATGAGTGGGTTGGTTCTTTCCAGATCAGTTGCGGCAGTCTGGTTCATCGGCATGAAGGGCAAGCCAGCCGCGCCGGCCTGCAGGCGCGAGATCATGCCGAAATGGGAATATTCTTCCAATTCCAATGTGCCCTTTTCGATGGCAGTACGCAGGATGCGCAGGGAGCCAACGCCCGGGTTGCCCATGTAAGAGAAAATCACTTTGCGGGCACATCCGGCAGCCACCATCTGGTCGTAGATCAGGTCGGGGGTGGCGCGGGCCAGAACCAGGTCACGCCGATGTTGACGAATCATTTCGTGCCCGGCGGCAAAGGGGATCAGGTGAGTGAACCCGGCGGCATAGACGGTATCTCCGTCATGCACAAATTGGGAGACGGCCTCGGAAAGTGGGATCAATTTATTCATGGGTTTTCAGGATTATTTCTTCGGATTCTGATTCGTTTTTTCTTCACGACGCTGACGACTGTTGGCGCTGGCCCGGCGGATTGCATTAAACCGCCCGCTGTCACTGGCCGGTCTATTCGGCTGCAAAAGAAGTCCCACCACTAAAGTTACAATGGATATCACCAAGAGACTGGAATTGGTATCCTTGCTCAAGACGGATCCGACATACAGGACCAACAAAACCAGACCAACCAGGATGAGGAAAGTACCCAGACGACGAGGAGTTTGCATTTTATAACAGAAAGGGGCACAGTCTGGCTGTGCCCCTGGGTGGAAAATATTATTTAATGAGCGTGCGGATCTGCTCATGCATATAAAGAGGCAAGTAGTAGTGCCCGCCGGCATTCTTACCGCTGGAACCGGAGCCTTTCCAGCCACCGAAGGGTTGGAAGCCCGGCCAGGCACCGGTTGTCGCGCCCTGAGGACGGTTTGCATAGGTGACGCCGGCTTGGATCTTATCGAAGAACCAGTCCGCTTCCTCCTGCGAGCCGTAGAAACCAGCCGTCAGGCCGTAGTTGACCTCGTTGCCATGCAGCATGGCCTCGTCCAGGTTTTTGACTTTGGCAATGGTGCTGATGGGCAGGAACATCTCATGCTTCCACAGGCGATGGTTTATGGGCAGATCGGTCACCAGGGTGGGCTCGCAGAAGTAGCCCTTGTCGAAGAGACCGCCGCTCTTGACCTTACCGCCGGTCAGAAACTTGCCGCCAGCCTGGTTGATCTCTTCGGTGAAGTTCTTGAAGTCATTGTAGGAGCTCTGGTTGATGACCGGCCCGAGGAAGTTAGCCTGCTCGGTCGGGTCGCCAATGGCGAGTTTCTCGGTTGCAGCCTTGAGCATACCGACCAGTTCATCGTAGACCGGCTCCTCGATATAGATGCGCGAGGCAGCCGAGCATTTCTGTCCCTGCAGGCCAAAGGCGGAACGGATGATACCGGCGGTGGCCCGTTCCAGGTCGGCATGGCGTGAGACGATGGCGGGGTTCTTGCCGCCCAATTCCAAAATGATCGGGCGGACGTATTTGCCGCGGGCGTAGTCCTGGAACATCTTCATGCCCACGTCGAACGAGCCGGTGAAGGTCACACCGTCAACTTCGGGGCTGTCCACCAAGGCCTGGCCAAGCGTCCGGCCGGGGCCGGTGACAAAGTTGCAGACACCCTCCGGCAGACCGGCATCCCGGAAGCATTCCGCCAGAAGGCGGACGGTCCAGGCTGTATCAGTGGCGGGCTTGATGACGAGGGTATTGCCGGTGACGAGTGCCGAGCCGGCCGGGGCACCGGTTAGAGCGAAGGGGAAGTTGAAGGGGCTGACGACCAACCAGACTCCATAGGGCCGCAGAACCGAGAAGTTGGTGGCGTCGTACCCGACCAGTGGATCTTTGTCCATTTCGACAATAAAACCGTTATTGGCCTCCATCTGGCTGCAGGCATAGCGAATGTGATCGGAGGTCTCGGCGATGTCTCCCAGGCATTCCATGCGGTTCTTGCCTACTTCGAGAGCCATGGCCGCGCCCATATCAAACATGCGCTGGTCGATCAGGTCAGCCACTTTCCGCAACAACCGGACTCGCTCCTGCCAAAGCGTATGGCTCCAGCCCGGGAAAGCCTGGCGGGCCGCGGCCAGGGCCTGGCGGGCGTGTTGTTCATTGCCTTTCTGCATCACTGTCAGAACCCAGTCGGTGTTGACAGGCGAGCGGCGTTCGTATTTTTCCCCGGCGAATACGTCTTTATTATTAATGATCATGGGATATTCCCGGCCGAGCCCTGCCTTCACTTTGGCAAGGGCAGCGTCAAAACGAGTATGCAATTCTGCAGGTGGATTGAACATGGTCGCGTAGGTCAGTTTGAAATCAGTCATATGGGTGCCTCCTTGAAAAGGTCAGTACGTCTAACAAGCCAGCCTTGTTAGATTGAAGAACTTATCGGGCAGCTATAGTATAGTGTAAAGACTATGGAACGTCAAAACAAAACGTCGTCATTTCAGCGTGACAAGTTTCCCGACTGATACGCACAGGCGCAGAAGATTTATCAGCTAATACCACTGCGTGGCACACGTCTTCACTTATCTTCCCTAATCCGTTTTTTTATTCGCACTGATTAGCAGAAACTTGAACCAAGAAGCGACATTAAAGGATTCTAAAATCCTAGCCGAGGATATCGTTTACGACGTCACGGGCCCAATAAGGGCTCTGTCCGTTACGCGAGAGCCGCCGGACGCCATCCAGGTGGTTACCCAGGGTGACAATGGCGGGTTCTTCGGTCTGACTCCCATTTTGCAGTCCAACCTGTCCCAGGCCCACGCAGGCCAAAAGACCGTTACACAGGCAGCGCCGGTCGGTGGTGTTGAGCGGCAAGCCGCGCTTGCTGATAAAATCATCCAGCGGCGCGGCCGGGCAGCGCTGGAAAAGCCGGCGCGTTCCGTCTTCGGCCGGTTTGGTGAGGCCGCGCTGCTGCAAAAGGCCGATATCACACACGCGCATGCGGTTGGTATAAACTACCTGGTCGGCCAGGGTATCATCCAGCTGCACCACTTTGAAGGGGAAGCCGGTGGGCGAGAACAGGGTGGTAAAGACCAGTTTGGAATCATCCGTTTCTTTTTTGAGTTCTTCCAGGATGGCGATGCGGTAGGCTGATTTCATGCCGGATTCTTCGGCCAGGGCAAAGACCGAGCCCACCTGGACACCGGTGGCTCCGGCGGCAATAGCCTGGGCCAGTTTTTCGTGACTGCCGTAGCCTCCAGCCAGCCAGAAGGGCAGACCCACCTGGCGGATGGCCTGCAGGTCAGGCTCGTCCTCCGGGCCATAAATGGGCTGTCCTTTATCATCTTTTTTAAGCGGACCCTGGGGGCCGGCGTTGTGGCCTCCGGCGGTGTGGTGCTCGATGATGAACCCATCCGGCGCTTCCGTTTGACTGTGCGCGAGGGCCTGAACCAGGTTTTCCAATGACACTATCGCCAGGAAAGCCGGCCGCGGCAGCGGATTTTGGGCCAGCCGGCCTTCCTCCACCTGCCGGGGATCGAAGGAGAGATGAAAATTCTCACCCGATTCCCGATACAACACCGATATTTCGTAGGAAACGGCGGCATGTTGGGCCAGGCGGGAACAAACGGCGGGTAAACCTTCGGGATTACCTGCTCCCACGATGACTCCATCCACGCCAGCCAGCATGGCGCCGTACATGGTGTAGATCAGGGGCAATTCGACCTTGTGCAGGAAGTTGATGAATACTTTTCCGGAATGGCCCTGGCGGGCCAGCCAAACTTCGGCAAAGCCGGCGGCGATCAGGAGTTCGACGGTTTCCGGCTCCATGGTGAGCGCGACAGGCACAACTGGCTGGAGCGGTGCGGGCAGGATATCGCTGCCGTCCGGCAGCCGGGCCATGTGCTTGGGGGCATTCTTGAAGCGGGCCGCAGGTTGTTTACCACCCTCAATGAAATAGTGGTTGATGATCTTTTGGCCGATGTTGACACCGAATAGCGCATCGAAAGCTGCCAGGGCACGCCGGACATGCCCACCGGGGTCGCCAAGCTGCAGCAGCCGCACATATACGATGTCGAGGGCAGTGCCGGAGACGGTCCCGGCGGTGGCGCCAGGCTGTTCCATCGCCACGGCCCGGGCCAAGCGCCAGTTGGAAACATATACGCCCATCCCTCCCTGGATGAGTTTTATTTTGTGCAGGAACTGCATGGATTCAAGCCTTTCAATAGGTTTCAAGTTCACCCTGTAATTTCGAGAAGATACACCACCAAGACGAAAGGTCACTAAGCTAATTGTGTCACTACCAGCCAGTTTGGTGGCTAATTGTTTTATATAACCCCATTATTTGGCACAAGGTTTGAGCGGAGAACCAGCTTAATTGATAATTATTCCTGCTTCATCCACCTGTGGACGGCTTCGTGCGGGTAGACGTGGGATTCCATGGCATCCAGGAGTTTATCCGGCTCAGTGGCGCATACCAACGCGGCGCGGTGTTCGGGGAAAAGGAATTTTTCGGCCACGGCGCGATCGAGCATTTCCAGCAGGGAGTCGTAATAGCCATCCACGTTCAGGAGGCCGACCGGTTTGTGATGTTCGCCAATCTGCGCCCAGGTGAGAGTCTCGAAGAGTTCGTCGAGAGTGCCGTATCCGCCCGGCAGGGCCAGGTAGCCATCCGCCAGCGCATACATGCGGGCCTTGCGCTGGTGGAGGGTGGCGGTCACTTCCAGGCGGGTGAGACGGGTGTGGGCCAGTTCGGGCGTATTCATGCCGGTGGTGATGACGCCGATAACCTGACCGCCGGCGGCGAGCACGCTATCAGCCACCGCGCCCATCAGCCCGGTCCGGCCACCGCCATAGATCAGGGTCAGGCCGCGCCGAGCCAATGTCTCGCCCATGCGCTGCGCGGCCAGGAAATATTTTCGGGAGGCCTGGCTGGCAGAGCCACAGTAGACACAGATAGATTTCATGATAACTCCAGGAGAAAGGGGATCGGGTAATAAGAAGGACAGAATCGTAAAACGTAAAACGTAATGCGTAAAACGTAATGCGTAAAACGTAAGAATTAGGAAATCCAATACAAGTATATAACATTCATTCCAAATCACCAACGGCGTGTTAGAGTTCCATTAGACCGGCCGTCCAGTGCTTGACCAGCCTTCCGGAGAGGTCTAGAATGGTATTTACTAGATAATATTATGGAATATAAAGATTATTATCAGATCCTGGGCGTTGCACGTAATGCCAGCGCCAGCGAGATCAAGGGCGCTTATCGCAAATTGGCCATGCAGTACCACCCCGACCGCAATCCCGGGGATAAGCAGGCCGAAGAACGCTTTAAGGAGATGAACGAAGCCTACAAGGTTCTGTCTGACACGCAGAAACGCGCCCGCTATGACCAATTGGGGGTATCCTACTCGGAGTGGCAGCAGCAAGGCACTCCCGGCAACTTCAACTGGGGCCAATGGACCAGGCAGCCGGGCGGATACCAGGAAGTCAATCTCAACGACCTGTTCGGCGATGCCACCTTCTCGGATTTCTTCCGTTCCATTTTCGGCGGCATGAGCGATGGGCAGGCAGTGCGCGGCCGGGGCCGTGGCCGTGCGCCTGCGATGCAAGAGAAGCAGCCGGTCACCATCAGCCTGAAGGAAGCTTATACCGGCACCACGCGCAAATTGCAGGCCGGCAAGCGCCGGATGGAAGTGAAATTGCCAGCCGGGGCGAGTAGCGGTACCAAGATCCGGGTGGCGGGCGGGGGTCCGGCCGGGCCGGACGGCAATCCATCCGACCTGTACCTGGTGCTGGATGTGGCCGAGGATCCAGCCTACGAGCGGGAAGGGAACGACCTGCACACGCAGGTCACGATCGACGTTTTCAAGGCCATCCTGGGCGGCGAGGTGGAAGTACCCACGTTAGCAGGTAAATTGGTCATGACCATTCCTCCCGGCACCCAGCCGGAACAGGTTTTCCGGCTGGCAGGACGCGGCATGCCGCAATTGAAATCCCCCGGCGTGAAAGGCGACCTGTATGTGCTGGTTAAAGTGCAAATCCCCAAGGGGTTGAATACCCGGCAGAAATCCTTGCTGGAGCAAGCCTCAAGAACAAAATGATTGGCCCAAATTATCCGGCTGGTTGGTGATCCAATCAGTAGAAGAAATGGAGAAATGATATGAACAAGAAAGTTACTTTATCAATGGTTGTGGCGGTCCTGGCAATTACCACGCTGGCCTGTCAGTTCAGCGGTCTGGTTCCGCAGACCACGACTTCCCCGGTACCAGTTCAATCCGCCCCATCTGCACCCGCCGCATCTGCACCCGTCCCGGCTGCACCAGTGGCACCCTCAGGGAGTAGCGCCAGCCAGCAGACCCAACTCGAAGCAATTTATTCGGCGGTCCTGCCCGGTGTGGTGACCGTCCAGACCAGCACCGGCCTCGGTTCCGGAATTGTCTACAACAGCGACGGATATATCGTCACGAATGACCACGTGGTGGGCACCGAGACTAAAGTGGAAGTCGACTTCTCGGATGGCACCAAGGTGTATGGAAACGTGGTCGGCACGGATCAGAATTCGGACCTGGCCGCCATCAAGGTGACCGTGCCTAGCTCCGAGTTGCATCCGGTTGTACTGGGCGACTCAAGCGCTCTAAAGATCGGCGAGACGGTATCTGCCATCGGTGATCCCCTGCTACTGACCGGGTCCATGACCACTGGCATAGTTTCGGCAGTGGGCCGCAGCCTGCCGGGAAACGTTCAGGCGGGCACCAGTGGAAGTTACTATACGACCGGCGATATCATCCAGACGGATGCCCTAGTCAACCCCGGTAACTCGGGTGGCCCCTTGATTAACTTGAATGGCGAGGTGGTTGGGATTGTTTGGGCACAGGCGATTAATAACAACAGCTCCGTCCCCGCCCCCTCCGGGATCGGGTATGCCATTTCCATTAATACAGTCAAACGCGTCGTCCCGCAGCTGATCCAGAACGGCAAGTTTGCTTATCCTTACCTGGGCCTCTCATTGCAAGACCAGCTACCATTGGATGTGATCAATACACTCGGTTTGAAGAGCACCACCGGTGTTTATGTAGCCCAGGTGGTGACGGGTGGGCCGGGCGACAAAGCCGGGATAAAAGCCGGTACGGTGACAACCAGTTACCCGAACCTCAATTCCGGCGGCGACCTGATCGTTGCCGTGGATGGCCAGCCCGTGATGACAGAGGACGATTTGATGCGTTATCTGCTACTGAACAAGTCCCCGGGCGATACGGTGACCCTGACCGTCCTGCGTGGTGACCAGAAGGTCGATCTCAAGCTTATATTGGGCACACGGCCGTCATCATAAGCCAACTATCCCCTTACTCCTAACTCCTCCCTCCGCTTTGCCACGGGATCCCCTTCGGGGACAAGTTGCTTTGCGATCCCCCGAACGGGGAGAGGAATCACAACGAAAAAAAGTGTGAGCGACATCTTGAGTCGTTCACACTTTTTTTGAATACAAAAAAAGGTTTTCAGGCGAAGCGCTGCTCTTTCCATATATCCGCGTTGTTGTGATAACCGGCCTGTTCCCAGAAGCCCAGCCGGTCGCGGCTCATAAACTCCAAGCCGCGCAACCACTTGGCACCCTTCCAAAGGTAGGGAGTCTGGAGGTCATCCCGCCCGGGGATGGCGCCCACCACCCCCCGCAGGGGATAGCCGTGGTCGGGTTCGATCGGTTGACCATTGAAATGGGTGGCCAGCAGGAAATTATCCTGCAATACCACAGCCAGCGGCAGGTTGACCGTAAAGCCATACTCGGCGTGCTGCATGACGAACTGTGCGGCCGGTTTGAGCTTAATCAGACCCCGCTCCACCAGCGACCGCACTGAAACACCCTCCCAGACAGTGTCGGCTTTGCTCCAGCGCGTCACGCAGTGCAGGTCGATGGTCACGCGGGTGCGTGGCAAGCGGTTGAATTCGTCCCAATTCCACCGCACTTCTTCTTCCACTTCGCCCCAGACCCGGAAATCCCAGGTGGCGGGATTAAAGGCTGGCACGGGGCCGTAATGCAGAACCGGGAACTTGAGTGTCAGCGATTGTCCGGGGGGTAGGCGTTTTTCATTGCGCAGGCGCTCTTCTTCCTTCCGGCGATTGGGGGCTTCAAAGTTGAACATATTAGACAACTCCTGTCCAAAATTATATCATGGGCGGGTTACGGTATAATCCGCTCGTGGCTCGGATTTGCATCATTCCCAGGGCAAGCAATGTCGGCGGTGTCAGTTCCTTCCAGGCCAAACTGGCGGCTGGGCTGGAGGAATGCGGACACCAGGCCTGCTTTGACCTGCGTGAAACGCCCTTCCAGGCGGTTTTGCTGACCGGTGGAGTGCGCGACCTGCCCGGGCTGGTACGTCTCCGACGCGGCGGTGTGCGGATCGTCCAACGCCTGGACGGCATCAACTGGCTGCACCGACGCCTGCGCACCGGCGCACGCCACTTCCTGCGGGCCGAATACGGCAACCGCCTGCTGGCGCTGCTGCGGGCCCGATTTGTCACCCAGGTCGTCTACCAATCCGAATTCGTGCAAGGCTGGTGGCGGGACCGCTATGGCCGGGAACAGGTGCCCACTTCAGTCATCCACAACGGCGTGGACCTGGCGATTTTTACGCCGGATGGTGCGCACGAACGCCCATCCGACCGTTACCGCTTGCTGCTGGTGGAAGGCAGTTTGCAGGGGGGGTACGAGAATGGATTGGAAACCGCCATGGCACTGGCCGAGCGGCTGGCCAATAACCGGCTGGTTGAACTGCAGGTGGTTGGCCGGGTTTCCCCGGAACTGCAGTCTGACATGCAAAGAAGGAGTCGTTTCCCCATCCTATGGACCGGGCTGGTATCGCATGGGCAAATCCCCGGGCTGGACCGTTCCGCCCACCTGCTTTATTCCGCCGATCTGAACGCAGCCTGCCCGAACTCGGTGATCGAGGCGCTGGCCTGCGGCTTGCCCGTGGCTGCCTTTGCCACCGGTGCGCTGCCCGAAATGGTAACCGGCGACTCTGGGCGTCTGGTCCTATATGGCGGCGACCCGTGGAAGCTGGACAGGCCGGATGTACCTGCGTTGGCAGATGCCGCGGCGGAGATCCTGCAAAACCAGGCGCATTTCCGTGCGGCTGCCCGCCAGCGCGCTGAAGAAGCCTTTGGGCTGGACCTAATGGTGGAGCGCTATCTGGATGTGTTAATTGGATGATACTAATATGAAAAAGATTTTTAATACAATCCCGCGGAAGAGCGCCGTGGGACAAGCGGACACCAAGTATATGAAAGATAAAAAGGTGAAGGTGTCGCTTAGTGTTCCTTTGTGTCTGTGTGCCTTGGTGGTAAAGTAGTTACAAATGCGGAAATTCATACTCAACGTGGCGGCGTTTGCCGCCAGGATATTGCCGACTTCCTTCAAGCAGGCGATCTACAAGGTCAGGCCGCTGGCTGCCCTTATCCGCAGCGGGCTGAACCGAGCCGCACCAGCAGGTTTGACGCAAGTCAAGGTCGCCGCTGGTGACCTGGCTGGCTTCACCATCCTGCTGGATATGCAGATCGATAAGGATTACTGGCTGGGCACCTATGAACCGGAGCTGCAAGCCGCCCTGCGTGAACTGATCCAACCCGGCACGGTCATCTACGATGTTGGCGCCAATATTGGCTACGTCTCGCTCCTGCTGGCGAAAGCGGCCGGACCGGCAGGGCACGTCTATGCCTTCGAAGCCCTGCCGGCAAATGCTGACCAGTGGCGCCAGAACGTTGCGCTGAATGGAATGGAAGCCCGGCTGAGCCTATATTGCGGGGCGGTGACCCGCTCTGCCGGCCAGGTGCGCTTCCTGGTGCACACTTCCGGCGGGATGGGTAAAGCGGAAGGGTCGGCGGGACGCGCTGACCAGTACCAATCCGAAATAAGCGTCCGGGGAATCTCGCTGGACGAGTTTGTTTACGGGCAAGGCAACCCGCCGCCGCAGGTGGTTAAAATGGATATCGAGGGAGGCGAGGTGCTGGCACTGCCGGGCATGCGCAAGGTCCTGGCCGAGGCGCGCCCGCTCATGCTGATAGAACTGCACGGACCCGAATCCAGCCGGGCCGCCTGGGAAACGCTGACCGCGGCCGGTTATATAATTTACTGGATGCGGCGTGGTTACCCGGTCGTCCCTTCGCTGCAAGCTATGGGCTGGAAGGCCTATATCGTTGCGAAACCGGAAGAAATAGGGACAAGAGATTAAAGATTAACACGATCCCGCAGAAAAGCACCACGGGACAAGCGGATACAAAGTAACACAAAGGTTCTAATTCACCTTTTGAAAATCACGATAGGATTCGTGGAGAAATAATGAAAACTCGTGACACAGGTGCATTGCTCTGGCTGGGGCTGGTCCTGCTGATCGCCCTGAGCATCGCATTCCTGCTGCCGGTCACCCCGCAGGATTACTGGTGGTTCCTGCGCGTTGGGCACGATACGCTGGCCTCCGGCACGGTGCCACGCTTGGAGAGCATGACTTTCACCCGCACGGGCTCACCGGTGGACTACCAATCCTGGGGCGCGGCGGAACTCTTCTGGCTGGTTTACCTTTTGGGCGGCCTATCGCTAACGGTGCTGCTGCGGGGAGTGGTCGTGGCAGCGACCTATTCACTGGTATGGGCAACGGCACGCCGGGCCGGCGCGGGCCGTCTGGGAGCGAGCCTGGTCCTGCTGGCGGCCGTGCTGACCTCCAGTAATAACTGGTCTGTGCGCCCGCAGTTATTGGTATACCCACTTTTTGCCCTGGCGCTCCTCATACTATATAAATGGCAGAACGAGGAAAAGAAATTAACCACGATCCCGCGGAAGAGCACCGCTGGACAAGCGGACACTAAGGACACAAAGGATCACAAAGGAGAAAATACACCAGAAAAAACATCTTCTTCCCATTTGAAGAACTTTGTGTCCTTTGTGTTAAAGAATTTCTCTCATGAACAAGCAAGCCAAAAAGCCGTGTACTGGCTGCCGCTGATCAGCCTGGTGTGGGTTAACCTGCATGGTTCCTTCGTGATGCTGATCCTGCTGGCAGGGGCAGCGCTGGTGTTAGGCAGGGGTGACCGGCGCTCCCTGGGGCTGGTTTTTACCGGGGTGTTGCTGGCCACGCTGGTCAACCCGCGCGGCTTCGGTGCATGGTCGTATGTTTTCAATTCCCTGACGGTACCCTCCAACCAGCTTTTCTCGGCTGAATGGTTGCCACCGGTGAATACCGGCTGGCAGATGAACATTTTCTTTGTGTGGTTGCTGGGTTTCCCGCTGCTGGCGGCGTTTTCCCCGCGCAAACTGGACCGGCTGGAATGGACCTGGTTCCTGGGCTTTGGCTTCCTGGCTTTGTGGGGCGAGCGCTATGTCATCTGGTTCGTTTTCATCCTGGTAGTGCTGACAGCCGGTCTGCTAGCGGATTGGGAGAAGAAATATCTCGGCCGGTCGAAGCTGAACCTACCGGCCTTCAACCTGGCGCTCAGCCTGTTGTTTGTGCTCCTGCCGCTGGCTTTCCTGCCGGGCCTGCGCGAGAAGTGGTGGAAGCAATCCCCGGCGGTGACGGAAAACACCCCAGTTGTTGCAACCGAATGGCTGGCGGCCTATCCCGGGTTGCCCGGCCCGCTGTGGAGCGAGATTGGCTTTTCCAGCTACCTCGAATTTGCCCTGCCGGAGCGTCCCACCTGGATCGACACGCGCTTCGAGGTCTTTCCGGTGACACAGTGGCAGACCTACCAAGCCATTAGCGAGGGCCGCCAGGATTGGGAAAGCTTGCTGGATGGCACCGGCGTGAATCTGCTGATGGTTTCACCGCAAAACCAGCCGCAACTCCTATCTGCGCTGGAAGCCTCCCCGGCCTGGTGCGAACAGTACCAGGACGATGTAGCCGTGATTTACCAGCGCTGTGGAGGCGGGAAATGAAACCTACCAGCTTTCCAGGTAAACTGGCCCTCCAGCAGCGCGTCCTGACGGCCTACCGCGCGCCTTTCTTTGACGCGCTGGCACAGACCTGCCAAGGCGGGCTGAGCGTGTGCGCAGGTCTGCCCCGCCCGCAAGAGTCAATCGCGGTCACCGATCAATTTCATTTTGCGGAATTCGTTTCCGTGCAAAACAGGCACCTGCTCCAGGGTTCCTTTTATTTGTGTTACCAGCAGGGTTTGCGTGCCTGGCTGGAGAACTGCTCTCCGGATGCCCTGATCGTGGAGGCCAACCCGCGCTACCTGGCGACGCCGGCGGCAGTGCGCTGGATGAAACGGCGTGGAAAGTCGGTGCTAGGCTGGGGGCTGGGTGCGCCGCCCTTCGGCGGACCCCTATCCGGCCTGCGGCAAGCGCGCAGATCAGCTTTCCTGCGCCCATTCGAGGCGCTGATCACCTACAGCCAGCGCGGAGCGGAGGAATATGCACGCCTAGATTTTCCGGCCGAGAAAATCTTTGTAGCGCCCAACGCGGCCACGGGGCGACCGTCGCAGCCCATGCCGACCCGCCCGGCGGATTTTTCCGGGCAGCCGATTGTGCTATTTGTGGGCCGCCTGCACGCCCGCAAACGCGTGGACCTGCTCCTGCAGGCCTGCGCGGGGCTGCCCGACGCGCTCCGGGCGCACCTGGTCATTGTGGGGGATGGACCGGAACGCGATACACTGAAAGGGCTGGCGCAGAAGGTCTACCCGGCCGCGGAATTTCCCGGCGCCAAACACGGAGAGGAACTGGCTGCTTATTTTTCCGCTGCCGATCTGTTTGTCCTGCCTGGCACTGGCGGGCTGGCGGTGCAGGAGGCCATGTCGTACGGCCTGCCGGTCATCATGGGCCAGGGCGATGGCACGAATGACCAGTTAGTCAGAACCGAAAACGGCTGGCAGATCCGGCCGGATGACCTTTCGGCGCTGGCAGATAGCCTGCATACAGCGCTTTCGGATGTGGAACGTTTGCGTCGTATGGGAGCCGAAAGCTACCGCATTGTCAGGGATGAGATCAATTTGGAGAAGATGGTAGGGGTATTTATGGAAGCCTTGCAATCGGCAACAAACAAATAAAAAGATGCTGGCTTGCAGCGTCTTGTATACAATTCTTCACCTTTGAAGCAGTCGTTCAGAACGACGCCTCTTTCCCTTTCCTATTATTGCGGAGTTTTGAAGGATGTGGGCCGCAATTCCTCTATTTTCTGAACCGCTACTCCCCAGCCCTTGTCTCCCCATACAACTTGCGATGCACCGCACTCAATGCCCGCACCTGCTCGGCGGCGTGGTAGGACGAACGCACCAGTGGAGCGGCCTCCACCCAGCGGAAGCCGATCTCACGACCATATTCGCGTAATTCCTTGAACTCCTCCAGGTTGTAATAGCGGGCAATCGGCAGGTGCTTCTTGGATGGTTGCAGGTACTGGCCGATCGTCAGGATGTCCACATCCCAGCTGCGCTGGTCGCGCATGACCGCCTTGACTTCTTCCATTTCCTCGCCCAACCCGACCATGATGCCGGATTTTGTCAACACCTCCGGGTCGAGTTTCTTGGCGCTGCTAAGAATGGCCGCGCTCCACTCGTAATGGTCCTGCGGCTGGACCTGCTTGAACAGCCTCGGCACGGTTTCCACATTATGGTTCAGGATCTCCGGGCGGGCAGCCATGACGATTTTCAGGGCTTCCAACGAACCTTTAAAATCGGGGATGAGCACTTCCACCGAGCAGCCTAGCAGGAGCTGGCGGATGCGGCGGATGACCATGGCAAAGATCGGCGCGCCGCCATCTTTGCGGTCGTCGCGGTTGACGGAAGTGATAACGGCATGTTTCAATTGCATGGATTTGACCGCCTGGGCCACGCGTTCCGGCTCCAGCCAGTCCAGTGCCTCGGGGCGGCCATGTTTGATGTCACAGAAGCCGCAGGTGCGCGTACACACATCCCCCAGCATCAGGAAGGTGGCCGTGCCAGAGCCCCAGCACTCGCCCATATTCGGGCACATGGCTTCCTCGCAGACGGTGTGCAGCGCCTTGGAGCGCATCAGCGACTGTAATTGTTCGTACGTTTCGCCGGAAGGGGCGCGCACCCTGATCCAATCCGGGCGGCGCAGCGGGGTGGGGGTGACATTTTCCGGGTGGATGACCCGGTTACGGGTGGGGGTAACAGACATAAATTCCTTCAATGGATTTTTATTTTATTTGGCAATAGACCGGCTGCAAGCTGACCGTGGTACAGTCAACCCACTTTCCGCCAAAATCGACCAGCACATCGACTTGTAAGAAGGTTTCATCGTATTTGCCGAGGAAGAGCCGGCGCGGGCGGTCGATCAGGCTGGCAATCGGATCGATGGTACTGAGTTGCATCTGGCGGGCAATGGTCGGGTCCACCTTGGTGTTCTGGTGATCGATCGCAAACTGGATTAATTGATTGGTTGCCAGCATTGGTGCACGCAGTTGTTGGTTGATCATGTCGCTTACCATCACACTTGCCAGAAGAACGATTGGGACAAACACGAAATACGCGGTCAGGCGCCCGGCCGGGCTGACGGCAGGGACTGACTGGTCTACTATGGTAAGCTGCAGCAAGCCAAGGATCCCTAAAAAGATGGCCAGTACGATAGTACCAAACCCTTCCCAGCTGCGAAATGTGCTGTTGATGACATAGGCTGGCAACCTGGATTGCAGCCCTGGTTCAAGAATAAACATCACTCCTGGGGCAATTTTTAAGGGGATGGTAATGAGCAGTACAGCCATCAGACGCCCTGCCAGAACCCAGAAAACGATGCCCAAGAGCGCCCTATTCAGCAGGCAGGTAAGCAGTGCCGCTGATGCACAAACACCCATAAACAATATCGTCCCGACCAGATAGGGTATCCAGGGGTAGGCAACATGCGACTGGACGAGCAGGAAGGTTTCATAAGCCCAGAGGGCGGTTGAAAGCACGAAACCGGTAATGGCACCCAGCCATAGGGAATAGCGAAGATAGCTACCGCTAATCGCTCCAGTCGTTCTGGGTCTGGAACCAAACCGATCGGTGGAATGCGACAGGGAGGATAGTTTCGGCGTGACCTGATTGGGGGAAGGGGAAGCAGACATACGATACTGGCTGACTAACGAATTCATTTCATATTAGTCTTGCAAATTATATCACAGGCAAGTATATCTCAATTAAGCGGACAGCAGGGATGAGTCCGGGTGCCGGCACTACTCATTTACTCACTCACAATGGTAAATCCTGCAGGGCCACAAGAAAAGGATGTTCCCTGAGCAGCCTTTATGGTGAAACCAAAGGCTATGGCATATAATAGGCTGAGCTAGATTGCCTTGCGTATGAGAATTACATACTCTCCCGGCGGGCGCATGCTGCGGTAAAGCCAAAGGCAACCTTGTGCCACTTCCCTTGATAAATGAGAGGCGATATGGTCAATCGGACCGTGCATAAGATTGGACTAACCGGCCAAAAGGCGCTGGACGTCCTTTTTGAACCGGCTGAAACCCCCCTGGCAAAATGGATTGTATCCTTTTTATTGGTGGTGTTATTCGCCGTTGGGATTCTGCACTGGGGATATTTCTTGAACTGGTTCAATAACCCTTTTGATATGGGGGACTGGCATAACATTGTCGATCCCATGCTGGTATTTCTATCGAATGCTTTTCGGTCCGGACAGTTACCGATGCACGGCAATTCGCCTCTCTTTGTCCCTGATCGCTACCTTGGGCGTCCGGATAGGCCTCTCTCTCCGCAACTTCTGCTCCTGTACTTGGTCGATCCAGCCAAGTATGTGGTGATCAACGTGTGGATCTTTTTTACGATTGGATTTATCGGCTTGTTGTTGATCCGCAAGCGTTATCATCTTTCCCTGGCTTCTTTTACCGCACTTTTTCTGCTTTTTAATTTCAACGGCCATATCACTGACCACTATGTGGTGGGTCATATGGAATGGGTTGGGTATTTCCTGTTGCCTTGGTTTGTTTTGCTTGTATTGCAAATGCTGGAAGGGGAAAAAACCGGTTGGGGCTGGGTTTTCGGCGTGGCTTTGACCATGCTGGCAATAAATTTACAAGGCGCAGTTCATTTCTTTATTTATTGCATGGCATTCCTTTTATTACTGGCATTATTCCAACCCCACTATTGGATACCGGCTATTAAAGCAGTTATTGCCAGCGTTCTCATCAGCATGCTGCGTCTGCTACCACTCGCCATCCAATATTACAATGGCGGTGGAGTTCAATTCATATTCGGATTTTTATCTGTGTCGCATATGCTTGACTCGTTTGTTGTGCTGCATCCCCCCTATCTTCTCGATACTCCCTCCGGACAAATCGGTGGCTGGGAGGTTGATTATTATCTCGGGTTGATCGGTTTTCTTTTTATGATCTATTTTGGTGTTTTCAGGACCTGGGTCAATGAAAAGAGCTACCGCCTGCTTTATTTTCCAATATTGGTGATGGCTTTTTTCTCCCTGGGAGATGTGTACCGTCCAATATTTAATTCCCACATCCCTTTCATGGACTCCCAGCGTGCTCCGACCCGGTTCATTATTGTCCCGGTTGTGTTCTTGATCATTCTTGCCAGCATCCAATTTCAGAATTGGATAAAGGAAAGGAATAATGACGGCTGGATGGAAAGGGTGGCTGTATTATTCGGATTGGCTTTTATAGGATATGATCTTTTCGGGCATTCACGTGCCTGGCGCCTTTCCAATTTAACCACCAAGGTTTTGGAAAGATTTACCGATATTGTGCGCGTTCCATTGGTAAATCGCCCCGATCCTCCATATGTAATTTCGATCATCGTCGGCCTGGCGTTGACAACTGGTGCCCTGATCGGCCTTACCGTATTAGCTATTCAGGACCGAAAATTGACCGGCCTAAAATCATGACAACCCAGGCTCTTTGGGAAGCGCACGGGTGAATGGTATCCTTCACTCGGGAAGGTGAATGCCCAATTAGCCATGGTAATTGACGTTTTAGCCAAGTACGCATACAATACAGTCACAATTGAATAAGAGTCAGGGTGCCTCTCCCCCGGATGGGAAGGCCCAACGGCGAAGCCGGTTCAAGTCCGGCACTGTCCCGCAACTGTAAATCAGCACTCGGCGATCAGCGAACAGCTTTCAGAAAAAAACTGAAAGATGAATGTTGATGGACGAAAGTTGATGAGTCAGGACGCCCGCCCCGACCAGTTCCACCATCATACTCTCGTGGAAAGGAGGTGGGAACGGCTTGTCGGATCGCCAATCCTCCCTCCCCTGTCTTTAAGGCAGGGGATTTTGATTCACATCCTATTATGAAATTCCTTCCTTTTCTCTACGTCCTGCTTTTCCTGCTCCTGACAGTGATCCTGTCCGTGGCAGTTGGAGCGGTCTTTATCCCGCTCCCGGATATATGGCGCGTTTTCACCGGCCAGGCTCCACAAGCGGTGAGTCAGGCTGCCACCATCATCCTGGCGCTGCGGCTGCCGCGCACTGCCCTGGTCCTGCTGACCGGGGCTGCCTTGGGCGGCTCCGGCGCGGCTTACCAGGGCCTGTTCCGCAACCCGCTGGCTGATCCCTACCTGATCGGCGTGGCCTCCGGCGCAGGCTTGGGCGCGGTGCTGGCAATGAATGTGCAATGGCCATATACAATCTGGGGCTTGTTGGCCGTCCCGGCGGCGGCTTTCCTCGGCGCGCTTCTGACCGTATTGCTCGTCTACAACCTGGCTCGCATTGGAAAAACCGTCCCGACAACCAACCTGATCCTGGCAGGTGTGGCCTTCAGTTCCTTCGCAACCGCCCTGACATCCTTCCTGATGCTGCGTTCCACCGGCGAACTACGCCAGGCAATCTCTTGGCTGCTAGGTGGCTCCACCCAGGCCGGATGGGGGCCGGTGCTGACCATTCTGCCTTACCTCGCCATTGGAATGGGCATCCTGCTCCTGAGCGGACACGCCCTCAACTTGTTGCAATTCGGCGATGACCAGGCCCAGCAGCTAGGTCTGCCGGTCACACGCACACGCGCCCTGATCCTGCTTTCAGCTTCTTTGGCTACTGCCGCGGCAGTTTCGTTTTCGGGCATTATCGGCTTCATCGGACTTATCGTTCCTCACCTTATGCGCATGTGGTTCGGTTCGGATTACCGCAGACTGCTGCCGCTCAGCCTGCTGGGGGGTGCCACTGTGCTGCTTTTGTCGGATGTGTTGGCGCGCGTGATTATCGCCCCGCAGGAAATCCCGCTTGGAATCGTGACCGCCTTATTTGGTGTGCCATTCTTCTTGTGGGTACTGCGACGTTCAAAAAACCAGGGATATTGGTGATCAGTGATGCTAAAGATTGAAAGACTGTCAGTTTTCTATGCCTCGCGCCAGGTATTGCATGCCGTCTCGCTGGATGTGCAATCAGGCCAGGTGCTGGCCTTGATCGGCCCGAACGGGGCCGGTAAATCCACACTGGTGCGCGCGGTCAGCGGAGTCATCCCTGTACAGGCTGGAAAAGTGGAGGCGGATGGGGTGGATCTGCTCTCCCTGCCAGCCATGCAACGCGCCCGCCATCTGGCGGTTGTGCCGCAGGCGGTTTCCATGCCCCCGGCCTTTACGGTTTGGGAGACCGTCCTGCTTGGCCGCACCCCCTACCTCAATTTTCTCGGGCAGGTGTCTGAAAAGGATAAGCAAATTGCCCGTTTGGCGCTCCAGAGAGTGGACGCGCTCGACCTGGCCGACCGGCATGTCGGCGAACTCTCCGGTGGGGAGCAGCAACGCGTTCTGCTGGCGCGTGCGTTGACCCAATCCACGCCCATTCTGCTGCTGGATGAACCGACTGTCCACCTGGACTTGCAGCACCAGGTCAGCTTGATGGAAACAATCTGCAAGCTGGCCCACACTGACAATCTGGCCGTGCTGGTTGCCCTGCACGATTTAAACCTGGCAGCCCGTTACGCTGACCGGGTTGCGCTGCTGGTGGCGGGGGAAGTCAAAGCCACGGGCAGTGCCCGGCAGGTGTTAACCCCGGAATTGATTTCGGACGCATACCATCTGCCTGTGCGTGTGGTCCCCCATCCTTTCGAGGATGTGCCCTTGGTATTGCCGTAAAATCGAATAAAATACGGGAGTGGTGGGCGGGTGAAACCCGCCCACCACTCCCGTATCCTTGCTCTTTCAATACCCAGAGCGCCAAAATTCTACCGGCTGAGGCTCGTGATTTTGTCAATCAACGCTTCAAGACGTGCATCGCTGCGGATGAAATCGAGGTCCGGGTCAGTGCGGAGCATGGCTATTTGAATTTGGTCTTTCTCCAAGGCTTTCTCCAGGAGCGCGAATGCTTCATCTGTATTGCCGCTGATTGATTCAAAACAAGCCCGGTTATATTCTTTTTCATATTCCATGCTTGGGCGGGCAATATCGATGTGTTTCTGCGCTTCGGCATCATTTCCAACCCTGCGATAATTTGCGGCCAGTGCGCAATGGCCGAGCACGAAATTGGGATTCAGGGCAATACTGTTTTGAAGGGCTTCGATGGCTTTATCGAAATGCATTTGAGAAGCATGCGCGATGCCGAGATGGAAATGATACGTCTCTTTCCTTGGGGAAAGCGCAATTGCCTGTTCGAAAGCGGAGATTGCCTCACTGTGCAGACCGGCAGATTCGCAGGTATTGCCCAGCACATCCCAGGCGCGATCGTTCTTGGGGTTTAATTCCGTTATCCTGCGATATGCAGTAATATCGTTTTCCAGCACGTGCATGTTGATCGCGGCCTGGTCTCCATCTTGATTTCCAGGCAGGTTTGCCGGTAGAGCCGGATTGTCAGAGCTGGCCTCCGGTGTACCGGCAGAAAGCTCCGGCACTTCTGTATCCGCTTCTTCAGACGTATTTTTTTGATCATTTTTAGCAATTGATGGGCCGATTTTATCTTCCGTCTTGATTGTGTTCTCTGATCGTGGTGTCATCTGAACCGTTAAAGCGGTTGAATCCATATTGGCGTCTGGCCGCGCGGAATCATCCATGAAAACCGGCTTGTGATGCGATCGTGTAGAATAAGCCGGCACCGGTTCGCGGCTGCCTGCCGCCGTTCCTGCATCCACTTTACTATACTGGGGGGCTGGTTCTTTAGTGAACACCCAATAAGGGGCCTCAGATTCATTTCCTGCAGTTCTGCCTGACTGGCCGGATAATTTCTCCGGGAGGGTCTGCTCTTCAGGCGCCTGTTCAGTCGTGTTTGTTCCGGGTGCGACCGCCATTTTATCTTCAGATTCTGAAGAGATTGTTTTTGCTATGGTGGATTCTGAATGCTGGAGATCCCCCAGGGAGATTTCCGGCCTAGCGGCTTCGTCCGTATTCTTGGCCTCTTCTTTAGCCTGTTTTGCCTTTGCCAGATTAGCCTCGAAGGTTGGATTGGCCGGTTCGAGTTCAACGGCCTTGCGGTAGGATTCCACCGCATCATCGTACGCACCGGAATGGTAATAAATATTGCCTGCCTCATTCCAGACTTCCGGATTTTTCAGGCTGGCTTCGAACGATTTTTCATATTCTCTAAAAGCATCCTGCTCAAGGGCTTGTTTATCAAATACGTTTCCGAGTTGATAGGCTGCGATGGCATCTTCAAAGCGACCGAGCTTATGGTATACATCCCCCAGCCCATTCCAACTGGTCGCGTCCTTGGGATTGTGTTCTATCCCTTCCCGGAAGGCCGCCAAAGCATCATCGTACCGGTCGAGCATGCAATTTAGATTACCCAGGCTATTCCAGGGAAAAATATGTTCTGGAGCCAGGGATGCAGCACTTTGATAGGACTGGATGGCCTCTACGATTTTACCCAGGTCCGTTTCAACCAGGGCGATGGCGTAATGGCAGAGCGCCTCCAGAAAATTGTCTTGCGGCCTGACAACCGAGTCGAGAGCGGTTTCCAGGAATTGGATTGCCTTTTCGTACTCTTTCTTATGCCAGTGTTTCAGCCCCAGTCTTAACAAACCATCCGCGTGGGCATTGGTTGATGATTTCCCCTTCAGTTGGCTGGCAGGTGAAAAATCGCCAGCCAGCCTGGAATTATTCCGGTCGGTATTTGCCTGGTTGGGCGCGTCCGCGAGAATGCGGCTGCCCAGAATGACTGGAGACTCTTCAAGGTCTCCGGAAGAATCTTCCTCAGCCGGGTAAACCAATCCCTGGTTTTTGAACACCCAGCTGGCGGTCTCTGTCCGGGGGGCTTCAGTTTCGATTATAGGTTGCGAATCGGGCCTTTGCCCGTCCAATTCAGACTCGGCCAGGTTATCCTGGTAGGCGAGATTTTCCGGATCGAGTTCAGCTGCTTTTCGGTAGGAGGCAATGGCATTATCGTAATCTTCGAGCCTGAGGTAGGCTTCTCCCATCTGGTTCCACAACACGGCCTGCGAACCGGCTTCCTCCAGCAGTTCGATCCCGTTCTCAAGCATGGGGATCGCATCCGCATAGCGTCCCTTGCGCATGAATATGTAGGCCAGATTGCTGAAAGACTGGCCGCAACCATGGTTAAGCTCGATCGCCTTCTGGTATGTGCGAACAGCTTCATCATACGCGCCGGTATTGAAATAGATATTTCCCAGTTCGTTCCAAATTTCGAGTTCAGTCATGGATGCCTCGCTTGGGGACATATGTATGATCAAGCCCGACAATTCCCAAGCAGACTGAGCCGTGCCCGGGTAAGTAAGGATACATTTTCTGGATCAAGCTCCATGGCTTTTCGATAAGCCGCTGCGGCCCGGTCGTGTTCGTTTAATTTCCGGTAGGCATCCCCCAGCCGGTTCCAGAGCAGGGCTTTGTCCCTGGCCTCCCCTAAATATTTAAGCCCTTTTTGATACACCGGAACGGCATCTTTGTAACGCCCCTGGCGGATATACAGGGCTGCCAGGTTGTTATATGACCATGCGTAGGATTCATCCAGTTCAATGGCTTTTTCGAAAGCATTAATGGCTTCGTCATATGCCCCGGTGTTTAAATATATACTTCCCAACTCATTCCAGAGATGTGCATTTTCTTCTTCGGCGGCTGGGCCGGACTGGCTGGTCGTCTCAGCCTGTGCATTGGATTCAGCTTCATGGATGGCAGGCATGTCCGGGGCGGATTGGCTGGCGTTCCCAAACGGTGCAGTGGATTCCGCTTCGTTGATTACAGGCATGTCAGGGACGGATTGGCTGTCTGGGAGTGCCGACAATGGTTCGTACCAACTGGCCGAATCTTCCGTGACAGACAGGCTTGGCTCATCTTTGGTAAAGACCGGGTAGGTGGGCTCCAGTTGGTCGAAATGCGTTTCCAGCGTTTCTTCGTTCTCATCCAAGTTCCCTGTGGTTGAGGGATCCAATCCGGATGCTGGTGTTTCTCCATGATGGTGGAAGGTGGTCATGAAAGAGGCAAGTCCATCCAGCCAACTTAAAATTGTGTTCGTCCTGCCCGGGATTGTTGCTTCTGTATCCGTGGCGGGCAGGGTTTCAGGCGGGCAGACCTCAGCGGATTGCGTCGGCTCCAGTGGTAAACCCTGTTCCTGCATGCACCTGAGTTTGAAATTCTCTATCGGTTGAATGGAAACATCCTCCGAGGGGGTGAATTGCGGATCGGATTCCTCATATGTCGATTCGGGCGGAGCAGAGACCTTTTGCGGGTCGAGTGCGTCGGCGTTGCGGTAGGCGGCCATGGCATGCTCGTAATCGTCCAGGTGCCGGTAGGCATCTCCCAATTGGTTCCAGAGGCTGATCGTATCGGTGTCATCCGTCGAGAGCTCGATCTCTTTCTGGAGCAAGGGGATCGCTTCTGCTTGGTGTCTTTCTTGAATATAAATTGACGCCAGGTTGTCATTAGACGGGTTGCTGTCTTGGTCGGAGTCGACTGGATTATGGTTGATCTGCTGGTCCTCTTCAACTGCCCCGCTTTTGTTATGCAGGTCTCCCAATTTATTCCTGGCCTGCGCATTATTGGGATCCAACTCTATGACGGTACGATATACCATGCTGGCATCCTCGTTTTTTCCCTGCAGTTTGTATATATCTCCCAGGGCAAAGCGGGAATCGATGTTTTGGTTATCGATCTCGATGGCTTTCAGATGCGCAGCCAGGGCTTCGTCTAGCTGCCCTTCCGCCATATAAGAGTTCCCCAAGCCAGTCCAGCAAGGAGCATAATTAGGGGAGAATTCGATGGCTTTCAGGTAGGCATAAATGGCGTCATCATTATGTCCGAGAGTATGCTGCAGATCACCCAGGCCATTCCAAGCGACTGCATCGGAGGGATTTTGTTCGATCGCTTTTTGGAAAGCCGCCAGGGCCTCTTCGTGTCGTTCCAGTCTTCTGTACAGGTTACCCAGGTTATTCCAGGGTGAGATTTGCTCCGGCACCAGGCTGATGGCATTTTTATAGGCCTGGATGGCCTCTTCGGTTTTCCCCAGGTCCGTATCGACCAGGGCGATGGCATTGAAGCACGACGCCTCGAAGCGGGCATCCTCCAGGCCGGCGGCCAGGTCGAGGGCGGTATTCAGGTACTGGGAGGCTTTTTCGAAATCTTTTTTGCGCCAATGCAGCATGCCCAAGGTTAATAATAGATTTGCCCGGGCGGAAGTCGATTCGCTGTCCTTGGGGAGATCGGTCAACAGTGCAATCCGCAGAGCAATTTTTGCATCCAGGTCCTCAGAGATATCGTTGAATTCTCCATTGGCCTGCCAGACAGAATTCCCATCTTGTGACGAGATTTGCTCTGATTTGGGAGGATCGACGAACTCGATCACTCTATGGCGGAATGACCAGTAATCGGGAGCAAAGTGTGCAAGGTCGATTGCTTCGTTTTCGGTTAACCAGAAGACAACCCGGATCTGATTCTCGATAAAGAACTCCCGGTTTTTGTTTAAAATACGATAGGTGCAACGATCGTCCTCGCCGGCCTCCCAGCGCAGGCCCTCAATGAAAAAGACCACATTGCCAAAATCTGCCAATTCGGAAATAAGCAGCGAAACATCTGCACTTTTTTGATTTTTTATTCTTATGTGATACGTGCTTTGTCCCAGATTGTGCAGGCGATTCTCCAGGGCGATGTCAGCGTCTGCCCTGATGTCATCCGAGTTGTAGATAGCCAATAAAACGGACGGGCGCTGCCACTTTGTGGCCAGCTCCAGTTCGTGAAAAAGGATGTCTATCCTGTCTTCAAAGGGGTCAATCAGGGGGATTTCATCGGGGATCGACAGACACGGTTCGGTCATTCTATCAATCTCCTTAGGACGGGGTGGATATCGCACCAGTTCTCCCCATTCCTGTATTCCAAAATTGCCAGCAATTGTAATAATGGCCGCAGACGTTCGTCGTATTCAAGGCGGTTCTGTTGATGGACTCTTTTTAATATCTCGATATCGCCTTCGTCCAAAATACGCCGGTATTCGTTGCGGATCTCGGTCGCGGCCCATTCCACGTCAATAATTTCCACTTTGGGGGATTTGCGACGCCTGGCACGCCCAATGGCGGTGCGCATAATCCGGGCCATTTCGCGGAATACACCACCGCTGTAGGAAATGGCTTCCTCCAGCGCGTGGCTGTCGATCAGGTTGGGATTCATCCTGACATACACAAATCGTCGCAAGGTCTGGTATCCATCCCTGTCCCGCACATCCGGTTGGGCAAAGGGATGCAATTTAATATTTGGCAGGAAGATGGCCTGATCCCGGATGGCTTCGAATTCCTTCGTGTAAAACAACGCGCTCGAAACCGTATAGATGATGGCACAATTCGGTTGCATCATGATTTCACGGCGATCATGGAAGATGGCGCGCGCCTCGTCCAAATTGGGCTTGTCCAGATCGTCGATGAGGACCAGCGGAATGCGGTGCTCCTTGCTGTAGATGGCGGTTGCAATATTGTTGATTACAGTAATCAGGCCGGTAATGTCTTTCTCGAAAACCTGCCGTAATTCGGCCCGCGTGGCCGGTTCCAGTTTCATTTTCAGGCCGGTACCGGCAAAGAAGGCATCCAGGCCTGCGCCAAGTTCAAAGCCGGCCCGCCCGGAATGGATCGTTTTTACTTCCTCTTCCACCTTGCCGCGCCAGCCGTTCAGTTCCTTAAGCAACTGGTCGGGCAATCTTCCTCCGGCTTTACGGTAGTCGCGAAACATGCGGCTGCCGATGGCCAGCAGGATGTCACGAAAATCCATATCAATAATGTCAGCTTCTTCCCGGATGGAGAAATTGACCGGCCAATATTTTCTCTGGATCCCGGGGTTGGCCATCAAGTGCAGCAGTTCGGTGGATTTGCCGCAGCCGCGATGCCCGGAGAAGAAGAATTTTGGAGGGCGGTAAAAAGGCGCCATGAGCGCGTCGATTAATTCAGCAATTGGGTTTCCAGGCCGGGCAATGTAAAATGGATTGGGTTCTCCGCGCGGGCCGGGCCTGAGTGGCAGATCCAGTTCGAAATTTAACCAGGCACGGTCGAAGTCAGTTGCCAAAGTGTAATCAAATTCGCTCATGGTATCCTCATCCTATTAACAGAGCAATCAAGCCAGGCTTGCCAGGGCTTCAACCCAAAGCCAGATCGAGTTGGGCAAACCGGGAGGAGTTGGCAGAGCTATCGAGCAAAATGGTGGTTTGTTTTTCCCAATTCGCCGGCGCCCAGGCCTCGCAATAATCACCCTGGCCAACCAGGACAATCTCTTTTTCCAGACCGGTCGATGAAAGCAAACCCTGGGGCAGGCAGATACGCCCGGATTCGCTTACCTCAATTTTGGTGGCATTTCCGAGAATTAATCGGTGCAAAAGACGTGCAAGCGGGTCAGCTATATTCAATCCGGCCACCCGCGTATAAATTGCTTGAAATTCCTTTTCGCCCATCAGCAGAAGGTTTTGTTCGAAGCCGCGTGTTACGTAGGCACCATCCTCGAATAGTTCTTTGAAAGCTTCGGGGAGCACCAGCTGATGGTCATCGTCCAGGAGTAAATGAAATTGTCCCAGTAACATATTAGCTCTCGAATTCATACAGGTTTAGGAATGAGAAGATTACTAACCTGCTGATTACATTGTATGAGCTTCGCCCGGGTTTTGGTATCCTAAAAGCTTGGGTTTGATTCGTGTGGTATATGACCAATCTGAGATTGCCAGCCCATAAAGAAATGGGTAAAGAGTGGTAAAAATGACCAGTTTTGGTAATAACATTGGGATTAAACGGATTCCGAATAAAATGGACAGGGTTTTCGTTAAGTTTTTGTAATCAGATCACACGGCAAAGAGGCTATCTGGTGGGATCACCCCATAATGCGGAAGATGAAAACGGCCTGATTGAACAGGCCCGGCTTGGCGACCGGTATGCTTTCGGAGAGTTGGCCAGCCGTTACTATCCTGGCGTGGTGCGGGTGGTCTACCGCCTGTGCGGAGATACCGGACTGTCGGAAGATATGGCGCAGGAAGCTTTCCTGCGAGCCTGGCTCAACCTGCCGTCGTTCCGCCCCCAATCCTCCCTGCGCAACTGGCTCTACCGCATTGCCGTCAACGCAACGTTGGATGTGCTACGGCGCAGGACGGACGAATCACTCGAAGATGAGGAAGCCTGGGTGTACCCTGACCAGGCCGCCGGCCCGGAAACGAGCCTGATCGAAAAAGAACGTGTGGCCTTGCTACAGCTTGCCATGTGTTCCATGCCCGAGGCGGCCCGTTCGGTGCTGGTGCTGCGGGAGTACGGCAGCCTGTCCTACCAGGAAATTGCCAGCGTGCTGGATATACCGGTCGGGACGGTCATGTCCCGCCTGAATTATGCCCGCAACCGCCTGCGGGAACTACTGAAAGGTGACCTGTTGCAATTGGAGAACGAATATGCATGAAGACTTGCTGCCCCTGCTGAATGCCTACCTGGATGGCGAACTGCATGGCACCCGCCTGCGGGAATTGGAGCTTCACTTGTCCGGTTGCGAAGCCTGCCGGAACGAGTTGAAAGAACTGCGGCTTGTTTCGGCCCGGTTACAGGCAGCCCCAGCCCCGGAGTTTATTCCGGCCGGGCGCTTCGCCTCCAACCTGGTCCTCAGCCTGCCGCGCCGGAACATGCGCAACCTGCCTGCGCAGCCCGCTTCCCTGGCTTGGTGGCTGGTACCGGCAGGGATTTTGGCAGCCTGGTTCTTCATCCAAACGGTATTTACCCTTACCGACGCGCTGACCGCCGCGCAAATGACCGGCCTGCTGGGGCAGGCTGCCAGATGGTTGAACGGCGGGCAGGAGACAATCTGGTTCGCAGCCGTGACCAGCCTGTTTGGCAGTCAGGTCGGCGCCGCCCAGCCTGAGTTCTCCCTGATGAATGCGTTGAATGTTTTAGGCGAGCATCTATTGGACGGGTTCCTCTGGCAGGCTTTGATCGTTCTGCTCTATTGGACCTGGTTGTCCATCTGGTGGCTCCGACGGCGCCCGCGCTTCATGAAGATGGAAAATGCGGTTAATGGCTGATGCATTTCATTAATAATGAATGATATCGTCTCTACTTACCAGAAAAGGAGAAATAAAGTGATCGACATTGGAAAAATCCTCAAACGTGCCTGGCGGATCCTGTGGAACTACCGGATCCTGTGGATCTTCGGCATCCTGCTCGCCATCACTTCTGGAGGCGGCAGCGGTCCCAATGGGAGTAGCGGGAGCAGCAACTATAATATCAACAGCGGAAACGGCAACCCGGGAATTAATTGGAACAGCTCGCCTTTCCTGCAAAGCCTGTATACCTGGTTCCAGCAGAATATCGAGCCGCTCGTGCTTCATCCTGACCAGTACATCGCCATGTTCGTATGGATTGGTGTAGGCTTGTTGCTCTTCATTCTCATTGTCGGGCTCCTGGTATCCCTGGTCCGTTATCCTTCTGAGACAGCCCTCATCCGCATGGTGGATGAGTATGAAGGGACCGGTGTCAAGGTGAGCTTCCGGCAGGGTTGGAAGCTGGGCTGGAACCGGCGGGCCTTCCGGTTATGGGTGATTGATCTGGTTGTCAGCCTGCCGGCGCTTTTGCTCCTGGCGATCCTGGCCGGCCTGGGCCTCCTGGCTTTCTTGGCTGTGCGCAATGGATCTGGCGCGGCTGTCGCGGCCAGCCTCATAACTGCCATCGGCTGTGGCTTCCTGTTCATCCTGGCCTTTATCATCCTGGTTGTCGTGCTCAGCCTGTTACGCCAGTTCTTCATCCGGAAGGCGGCGCTGGAAGATGCCAGTATTGGCGAATCATTCCGGGCTGGCTGGGGCATGTTAAGGCGCAATTGGAAGAGCGCCGGCCTGATGTGGCTGGTCATGCTTGGCATCGGGATCGGCTTTGGGATCGCTGGATTAATTGTGTTCTTCCTGCTCATTCCGGCCTATATAGTGCTGGCCTTGCCGGCCATCATCGTGGCGTTTTTTCCCGGTCTGGCCGTTTTCGGGATCACCAGCATTTTTGCCAGCGGCCCGCTTGCCTGGATCCTGGGTGTCCTGGCCGCCTTGCCGTTCTTCTTCCTGATCGTATTCGCCCCACTGACCCTGGTCAACGGCTGGTACAGAATCTACGCCTCCAGTGTCTGGACCCTGACCTACCGGGAGATACAGATGCTCGAGAGTGTTGCTGCTCCATTGGCGGAAGTACAGGCTCCGGAAAAGTAATCCGTTGCATGAAACTTTCTCAATCTCCCGGCCGCATATTCAGCAGCCGGGAGATTTTTAGCTTATAATAGAGCAGTTGTATGACAATCTAAACCGGTATATTTTTTGACGAATGAGATTATCCCTAGGCCCAATTCGTTGCAGTTCCCGCTTCCCATCCAGTCAGTCAATTGGTCTCCACGCGCCGCGCACATCCGGTGGTAATTTTATTGGCCGGGTGACTTTGATGGGCATGTTCAGCCACCCTGAATTAAGTCGATCCAATCGAACCAGGTGCGGCTATTGTCGCGCGACTCCGATTGAGACTGTCCGTCATTTCACAACCTCAAAACGAAATCCACTGATTCCATGAACCTCTGGCAAAATTACCTTCGTCCTGACACCGTAGAAGAAGCTTTGGCTGGTTTAAAATCCGCGCCAGGTCCTGCCTGCCCGATTGCCGGAGGCACGGATTTGCTGCTGGACCTCAAACAAGGAAACCGCCCACCTGTTCACACATTGGTGGATTTGACCACCATCCCCGAATTGACCACTCTGGAAATTCGGACGGATACATTGTTCATCGGGGCTGCGGTTCCACTCAGCCACATGGTTTCCTCGGAACTGGTACATGAGCATGCCCAGGCGCTGGGCGAGGCAGCCCAGCTGGTTGGCGGCCCGCAGGTACGCAACACTGCCAGCCTGGGGGGCAACGTGGTCCATGCGCTCCCGGCCGCGGATGGCACCATCGCCCTGATGGTGCTCCAGGCGCAAGCTGAAATTGCTGATCTGCAGGGCCGCCGGATGGTAGCGATGGAGGAACTTTTCCTGGGACCCGGGAAATCGTTAATCAACCCGCAGCGGGAGATCCTGGTGGGCTTCCACCTGCCGGTGCGCAAGGCCCATCAGGCTTCCGCGTTCCGCCGGATCATGCGCGCCCAGGGGACTGCCCTGCCCATCCTGAACGCATCGGTCTGGTTGGAACGAAGATCGGAACGCATCCAGGCTGTGCGCATTGCCGTTGGACCCGGAGGTCCAACACCGTGGAGGGCGAGTACGGCCGAGGACAGCCTACGTGGCCAGCCCTTTACCCCGGCAACCATTGCGGTTGCCCGGGAGGCCATGCTGAAGCATGTCCATTTTCGTACAAGCGCCTTGCGCGCCAGCGCGGAATATCGTACCCATTTGGTCGATAATTTATTAACCGTATGTCTCGAGACTGCCTGGAAAAGGGCAGAAATGGATTAATGAGAATGGCTGAAGGTAAGAATTTTACATTTACTGTTAATAATCAGAAAGTTACCTTTGCTGCACTTCCCGGTGAAACCCTGGCCGATTTGCTCAGAAGCCGGATGCTGCTTACCGGCACAAAGATCGGTTGCAACGAAGCCGAGTGCGGCAGTTGCACCGTCCTGGTTGATGGCGAACCCATCCTGTCCTGCAATTATCCTGCAGAACGCGCTAATGGAAAAAATATCGTTACCATCGAAGGCCTGGCTGGGTCCGTTAATGGAGAAATCAAACTCCACCCGCTGCAGGAAGCCTTCGTTAAATATGGTGCCGTCCAGTGTGGATTTTGCATCCCGGGCCAGATCATGACTGCCTATGCCCTGCTGCAGAAAAAAAAGGACCCCTCCCGGGAAGATATTCGCACCGCCCTGAAAGACACCCTGTGTCGCTGCGCCGGGTACCCTTCCATTGAGAATGCCATCCAGGCTGCAGCTGCGGCCATGCGGACAGGCCAGGCTGTCAAGCCGCCCAGCCTGGCCGGATCGGTCAACGAGTATCGCCTGATCGGGCACCCCCAGACGCGCCCGGATGGTGTGGAAAAAGTAACCGGTGATGCGGTTTACACGGATGATCTCGTCTTTGACAAGATGCTATTCGCGGCAGTGAAACGTAGCGGAGTTCCGCATGCGATCGTCCGCTCGATTGACATAACCCAAGCACGCGCGACCCCCGGCGTGGTGGCTGTTCTCACAGCACAAGACATCCCCGGTGAACACTATCACGGACTGGTCATCCCCGATTGGCCGGTCATGGTTGGGGTTGGCGAACGCGTCCGTTACGTGGGGGATGCCATTGCCATTGTCGCCGCCGCCACCCAGGACGCCGCCACATTAGCTGCCTCACTTGTGGAGGTTGCATTCGACCTGCAGCCTGTGATCAGTGACCCGGTCAAGGCGCTTGCGGCGGATGCACCAGCCCTGTTTGCGACGGGCAACCTGCTCAAGCATATCAAAGTCCGGAAGGGCAACATGGAGCAGGGCTTTGCGGAAGCGGATACAATCCTGGAGCACACCTTTCACACGCCGATTATGGAGCATGCCTTCATCGAGCCGGAATGCAGCATTGCAGTGCCCTTGTCGAATGGACGGTTGGAGATATATGTCGGCTCGCAAATACCCTACCAGGACCGCGAACAGATCGCGCGGGCGCTGGGCTGGCCGGAGGAACGCGTGCGGGTGATCGGGCAATTGATGGGCGGAGGTTTCGGCGGCAAGGAGGACATCGCCGGACAAATTCATGCCGCCCTGTTGGCAAACCAGACCGGACGACCGGTCAAGCTGCTCTTTGATCGCCACGAAAGTCTTTTGGTTCACCCAAAGCGGCATGCCACCCAGATCCGCATCAAGATCGGTGCGAAAAAGAACGGCCGCCTGACCGCGGTGGAGACTGAACTTTACGGAGATACGGGCGCTTACGCCTCACTGGGTGAGAAGGTGATGACACGCGCCACCACCCACTCGGCCGGCCCTTATGATGTCCCGCATGTGCGGGCTGACTGTTACGCTGTATACACCAATAATCCGCCCGCCGGCGCATTCCGTGGCTTCGGAGTGATCCAATCTGCCTTTGCGGTTGAGAGCATGATGGACATGCTTGCAGAAACCCTCGGTATTGACAGGATCGAACTGCGCCGGATGAACGCGCTCAAGGTTGGCAGCATTACCAATACCGGCCAGGAACTGCGCGATAGCGTCGGGCTGGTTGATTGCATCGACAAAACCGAAGCCAAAATGCGCCAGATTAATGGAAAGGACAATCTGTTCGCTGCCCGGAAAGTGCCTGGGGCACCGGCCCTACGCAGGGCCTGGGGTTTTGCCACCGCCTACAAGAACACCGGCCTGGGCGGCGGTTCGCCGGATAAATCCTCCGCCGAGGTGGAGCTCTACCCGGATGGCAGGTTGCAGGTGCGCACTTCCGCGGCCGAGTTGGGCCAGGGGCTGGTATCGGTGCTGCAGATGATCGTGGCGGAGGAGTTTTCCGTCCCGCTCTCCAGGGTGCGCGTGCTGGTCATGGATACCGATCTCACTCCCGACGGAGGCCCCACCACCGCATCCCGGCAGACCTATGTTACCGGTAATGCTGCCCGCTTGGCGGCCCGTTCGCTGCTCCAGGCAATCACATCCACACTGGCGGAAAAATATGATGTGCCTCCTGAAAAGATCCATTATGTGGAAGGATTGGCACAGATCGATGGGAACAGTATCCCCCTGGGAGACATCGCCAGCGAAATGAAGTCCCAGGGGCAGGCACCCAGGGCTATTTACGAATACTGGGCACCGGAAACAAAATCGCTCGGGCAGGGCGGCGACATGCATTTCGCATTCTCCTTTGCCGCCCAGGCAGCGGAAGTGGAAGTCAATACCCTCACAGGGGTGGTGAGAGTGCTGCGCGTCATCTCAGCCAACGATGTCGGGCAGATCATCAATGCCCTTGCCTTGAACGGCCAGGTGGAAGGTGGCATCATGATGGGCCTGGGGGCCGCCCTGACCGAACAATTTATTGTCAAGGATGGCTACGTGGTGACCGATCGGCTGGCACGTTACCGCATGCCTTCCATCGTCAACACCCCGGAGATTACCTCGATCATTGTCGAACACCCAACCAAGGATGGCCCTTATGGCGCCAAAGGCGTTGGAGAGATCGTCAGCATCCCGACCATTGCAGCCATTACAAATGCAATCTACAATGCCGTGGGTGTCCGGGTCGACCGGCTGCCGGTTGATCAGGAGCAAATCCTGTGGGCAATCCACCAGCCTTCACCGGATGTGGTCACCGGTGATTAATTCATGGATGGATTATCAGAGAACTGCCGGCGCAAAATAAGCATATGATCGATTTTTTCTCGTCCCGCGTATGCCTTGAGAACAAAAACCAAACCATCATGGGAGAGAAGTATGCCACCGAATAAAGCCACCGAAGCAGGACGCACCCGGCAACGACCAGGCGTCGATTGGAGCAAAATTGTCCTTAATCTCGCCTTGCCGGTGGCAGGGGTGCTGGTCGCCTTGCTGATCGGTGGCATTATGTTGGTGGTTTTGAAGGCGAATCCGATCGTGGCTTATGCTGCCATGATCAGCGGCGCCGCAGGAAGCCTCTCGGGTGTCACCCAGTCCCTGGTCAAAGCCACCCCACTTCTGCTCGTCGGACTGGGCATCTGCATTGCCTTCCGGGCCAATGTGATCAATATCGGTGGAGAAGGCCAGATCATCCTGGGAGCAATAATTGCCACCTGGTTCCCGTTGACATTCAGCACCTGGCCGGGCTGGCTTCTTATACCCATCACGCTGACGCTAGGTTTTCTTGCCGGAGCGGCCTGGGGGTTCGTCCCCGGCATTTTGAAAGCCCGCCTGAAAGTGAACGAGATTCTCAGCACCATCATGATGAATGCAATAGCATTGCAGTTCATGTACCTGCTCATCCGCGGTCCACTCATGGATCCGGCCGGGGTAGCCAACGGGACCTTTCTGGCCCAGTCAGCTGCGCTGCCCAGGCAGGCTTGGCTGCCTCGCCTCATACCGCAGACCGTGCTGCACGCCGGGGCGATCATTGCGGTCGTTTTGGCTGTCGCAGTGTATTTCTTCCTCTGGCGTACCACCATCGGTTATCGCATCCGGGCGGTTGGGCTGAACCCGGATGCCTCCCGCCATTCCGGGATAAACGTAGCCTTCTACCAGGCTCTCTCGTTGACCCTGGCGGGTGGGTTTGCCGGACTGGCCGGCGCCATCGAAATCATGGGTGTTCAGCACCGCCTGCTGGACGGTATCACCGGCGGATATGGCTTTACGGGCATCGTCGCGGCCCTGCTGGGGAGCCTGCATCCACTCGGCGTGATTCCGGCCTCCATTATATTTGGGGGATTGTTGGTCGGGGCGAATGAGATGCAGCGCTCGGTTCAGGTGCCCTCCTCCCTTATCAATGTCATTCTGGGAATGGTCGTTTTGTTCGTCTCTGGATCAGCCATCTGGTCCCGACATTGGGCAGCCCGTCGTAAGTTGGGCGAAACCCAGGAGGAACAGGTTGAGCCATGAATAAACTATTATCCCTGGGCGTTTTGGTAAAAATCCTGACCACCATGGTCCCCTTCGCCGCCCCGTTCCTCTTTGCGGCGATTGGAGAGACTTTTTCGCAGACTTCCGGGGTGGTGAACCTGGGGGTGGACGGCATCATGCTGGTCAGCGCATATGCCGCATTTTACACGGTGTTGAACACGGGTAATCTCTGGCTGGGCCTGCTTGTGGCAGCCCTGGTGGGTCTGTTGATGGGCTTGCTGATGTCTTTCATCAGCGTCACGCTCAAAGCCGAACAGGGCATCAGCGGCATCGGCTTGTACATGTTCGGCCTGGGATTATCCAGCCTCTTGTTTGAAACCACCATCGGGACAGTAAAAACTGTCAACGGTTTCCAACCGGTCAAGATACCCGTGTTGGCAAATATCCCGGTCGTCGGGCCGATCCTTTTCCAGAACAGTGTGCCGGTCTATGGCGCGTTCCTGCTGGTGCCACTCGCCTGGTGGGTGCTGGAAAAGACCACCCTGGGACTCAAGATTAAGTCTGTTGGACAAAATCCTGCCGCAGCCGATACGCTGGGGATCAACGTGGACCGGATGCGCTATTTCAGCGTTTGCCTGGGTTCCACCCTGGCCGGCCTGGCGGGGGCTTCCCTGTCGATTGCGCTGGTCAATCTTTTCCAGGAAAATCTGACTGCCGGCATGGGCTTCATCGCAGTTGCCCTGGTCTATTTCGGTGGCTGGAATCCGTGGGGCGTGCTGGGCGGCGCGCTGCTTTTCAGCGCAGCCAACTCGTTTCAGTTATGGGTGCAGGTGTTGGGGATAAAAGTCCCCAGCGACGTGGCGGTCATGCTGCCTTACCTGCTGACCATAGCTGCTTTAACCATCACGGTCAATCGCGCCCGCCAACCTGCTGCTCTTAACAAGCCTTTTGAAAGAGGCGAGAGCTAATTCAAGCGAAGGAGGTGATCAAAGAAAGCGACCCGTAAATTCTTACTCCCTTGCGGCAACCCGCCGTATCCACCATGCCCTTTAATAGGGCAATCGAAGAACCTTATTTCATTTCATGAGGAGATAGAAAATGAACGTCAAAAAATTAGTAATTGCCATTTTGTTCGTCGCCATGCTGGCAACTGCCTGCACGAGCGCCACACCGACCGCAACGCAAGCCCCCGCCAAGCCGTTCCGTATCGCGGTTATCATGCCCAGCGCCACGACCGACCTGGCCTTCAGCCAATCGATGTATAGCGCTCTGATGAAAGTCCAGACGGATATGGGCGGCCCCAGTGCCCTGGAGATCGCTTATACCGACAACTTGTTCAACGTGCCGGACGCGACCGCTGCCATCCGGGATTATGCCAGTAAGGGTTATGACATCGTGATCGCGCATGGTTCGCAATATGGCTCTTCCGTGCAAGGTATCGCTCCCGATTTCCCCAAGACCACCTTTGCCTGGGGAACCGACGTCAACACCTTCGGCATGCCTAACGTCTATGCTTATACCGCCGCCGCGGAAGAGGGCGGCTATGTTAATGGTGTCCTGGCTGGCAAGCTGACCAAGAGCAAGGTCATTGGCGTGACCGGCCCGGTCGATGTCGGAGATGCCAAGACTTATATCGACGGTTTTGTTCAGGGCGTTGCCTCGGTTGATCCGAACATCAAGGTCAACACCACCTGGACCGGCTCCTTCTCGGATGTATCACTTATGACCCAGGCTGCCAAGACTCAAATCGCCAACGGCGCGGACATCCTGACCGGTTCATCCCAGAGCGTGGTCGGATCGATTGGCGCAGCCAAGGATGCCGGCAATGTACTCTGGTTCGGCACACAGGCTGACCAGTCCTCCCTGGCTCCCTCCCTGGTGGTCTCAAGCCAGGTATACGACTGGACCGGGATGCTCAAAGACATGATCGCCAAGCACAAGGCTGGCACTTTGGGTGGAGAGACCTATACCCTGACCCTGTCGAATGGCGGGTTGACGATGGTCTACAATCCCGGCTATACCCTGGCTGCAGATGTAAAAGCGGCTGGAGATTCTGCCATCGCCGGCATTAAGAATGCTTCGATCGGCGTTCAGCCGTAATTCAAGAAATTAAATAAAAAGGTCCCCTCCCTGGAAGATATTTCGGGGGAGGGGACCTTCCCGATGGAAGCTTCGTACCGAATGTTTTCTGGAAGGATGATACCGTTTCCACGAACCTCCGGGACGTTTTTACCGCACTTTTTTATTCATTTTCAAGGCAGGTGACCCATGCCATCCACAACCGAGACAGCGCAGACCCGGCGCATCCAGCATGTTGAAATGTGCGATATCATCAAACGCTTCCCCGGCGTGCTGGCCAATTCCAAGGTTTGCTTCGACGTCCGTGCCGGCGAAGTGCATGCACTGCTTGGCGAAAATGGAGCCGGGAAGAGCACCTTGATGCGCCAACTATATGGCCTGTACCAGCCGGATGAAGGCAGCATCACGATCGATGGCAAGCCGCAGTCCTTCCATTCACCTGCCGATGCCATCCATGCCGGCATTGGCATGATCCACCAGCATTTCATGCTGGTACCGACTCTGACTGTGGCGCAGAACGTGGCCCTGGGCTTGCGTTCGTCCCGCGAACCTCTGCTCGACCTGCAGAAAGTCACCGCCCGCATCGAGTCACTTTCCGAGGCGTACGGGATAAATGTCGATCCACAGGCCTATGTCTGGCAACTCTCGGTCGGTGAGCAGCAGCGCGTCGAAATCATGAAGGCGCTCTACCGGGGAGCCAGTGTGATCATCCTGGACGAACCGACGGCTGTCCTTATCCCCCAGGAAGTCAATGATCTATTCGTCACCCTGCGCCGGATGGTGGCAGAAGGTCACGCCCTGGTCTTTATTTCCCATAAACTGCATGAGGTGATGGCCATCAGCGACCGTGTGACCGTCCTGCGGGATGGAAAGGTGATCGGCACACGCAAGACCGCCGAGGTCACCCAAACAGAACTGGTTAAAATGATGGTCGGGCGTGAGCTCACGGAGCTTGAACCGCGCCCACTCAAGCCCGGTCCGGTCAGCCTGTCCATTACCCGGCTGCACGCTATGGGTGACCGGGGCAGTGAAGCGCTGCGCGGGGTGGATCTCGAAATCCATGCTGGTGAAATCGTCGGCCTGGCAGGGGTGTCGGGCAACGGCCAGCGCGAACTGGCCGAATGCCTGGCCGGCATTCGCAAGGTCCACAGCGGGAAGATCATGCTCGGCACCAAGGAGATCACCTCCGCCACGGTCAATCAACGCGTGGCGGCAGGGCTGGCCTTCATCCCCGAAGAGCGTATGCGCGATGGCGCCATCCGCGAGTTCTCGGTGGAGGAGAATATTTACCTGCACGACCATGCCTTCCCCCCTTACACGCACGGAATTTTTCTGGATTTTAAAGCCATGGCTACCCACGCCAGCGACCTGGTCAGGGAATTTACGGTCAAAACGCCCGGCCTGGACACACCGCTGAAGAACCTCTCGGGCGGCAACATCCAGAAGTTGATCATGGCGCGCGAGCTGTCGCGGCATCCCGAAGTGCTTATCGCCTCTCAGCCCACGCGCGGCGTCGACATTGGCGCCACCGAGTATATCCACCAGCGCCTGTTGGCTCAGCGCGAAGCCGGGACTGCCATCCTGTTGATATCGGAGGACCTGGATGAAACGCGTGCCCTCTCTGACCGGATAGCGGTCATGTACGAGGGCCAGCTGATCGGAATTGTCGAGCGCGGCCAGGCTTCCGTTGAGCAGATTGGGCTGATGATGGCGGGTATCTCCCTGAGTGAAGCCATGCAGTCACCCGCCTGAAACCCTGACCTATATTCTATTGCACAATTACAGTAACCTTAAATAATATCGAAGGCGCCATACATGCCGGGGTTGAATTGCGGCACAGTGGATCACCAACTGCGCTGAGCACGGCTATTCCCAGGCTGGTTGCTTGATATACTCCCTGGGCGCCGCGGATGACCATGATATTCTTTACCCGGCTCAGCACATTTTGATCGTCGATCGTGACTGTCCAATCGTATACTTCCATCCCAAGGTTGAGCAGGAAACTCTCACCCGGATGAAGGATGAATATTTTTCCATTTTCTCCCAAAGTAATGCCATTCGCCGGGATGGTTTGCGGGTTTGATCCAATTCCCGTTGTTGGAACAGGCGGCGGTACCAAAATGACCGGACAGTTGCAGATCACGTAATCTGGACTAACGAATCCCGCTGGCGGTTGTGTCGGGGTAACCATGCTGGTCGGGCAGGTACATACCGGTATGGAAGTTGCGGCTGGTATATCTGTGGCGACCGGCGTTACGACCGTGAACGGAATTGGGGTGGGGTTGATTAATGGAGCAACGGGTTGCCGGGTTGCGCATGCAGTTACTGTCAAGAGAATTAGTAGTAAGATTATTGAAATTTTCATTGGAATGCTCCTTCGTCTGTCAGGGAATAAGACGTAGTATGCATCCATTAAGTTCCGGTTTTGATGATGCATTATGCAGTTGCTGATGATGAAACTTTATTAAGGAGGTGCCATGAACGTTTCCGATGCCATCCGCACCAAACGGGCCGTACGCCAATTCCAGGCGAGATCGCTGCCCAAAGAAACGGTGCATAAGATCCTGAACGCCGGGCGGCGCTCACAATCTTCCAAGAACAACCAGCCCTGGCAATTTATCGCGATCCGCGAAAATGGCATTCTAAAAGCCCTCTCGGAAACAGGCACCTATGCCGGTCACCTGTCCGGGGCGGCGCTGGCGGTGGCGATCCTGGTGCCTGACCCCGACGATCGATTCCAGACTCTGTTTGATGCCGGTCAGTCGGCCGCCTACATGCAGCTGGCTGCCTGGGAACTGGGCGTGGGCTCCTGCCTGGCGTCGATCTATGAACCGGACAAGGCCCGCGCGATCTTAGGTTTTCCACCAGGCTGGCAGGTCCGCATTTGTATCTCCTTCGGTTACCCCTTGGATGAGAGCCAGCTTACCGCCGCGCCCAAAAAGGGCGGGCGAAAACCGTTTGATGAAATGGTCCATTGGGATAAGTGGTAAATATAGTTCTCTGCGTTAATGGTTTAAATACGAATCGCACGAATAAACGAACACCCCGAATTCTAAAAGTATTTTACACATTCCGCAGATCCCTGATATTCGTGATAAAAGCCTGTCCAGTTTCAGTGCAAATATCGAAGGGGTGAACATCATCCTGGCAGACTGGCCGCCTCCACAGGCGGTTTCCTTTTTAAAATAAGGAACAGCAGGAAGCCGGTAAGGCGCAGCCCGGCGCTCACCCATAACGCACCACCCAGCCCGATGTAGTTTGCCAGGCTGGTTCCGATCAGCGGGGCGGCGATCACCGAGAGATACTGGATGCTCTGCTCAAGCGATACCAGGATGGCACTGTATTCATCCGGGATGGTTTTCATATATTCGTCAAAGAATACCAGGTCCAACCCGCCCTGGAAAAAACCGGCAATGGCGGTATAGATGATGACCGGTATGACGTAGCGGGTGGTGGCGGTCAGGAGCGGGTAGAGCACCATGCCCAATGTCGTCGCCAGCAGAACAAAACGGCCGCCGCGCCGCCGCGATACCCAAGGCCAGAGCAGGTAACCCCCCAACGTGAAGAAGGTGAAGGTCATGTTGATAACGCCGATATCGGCATCCGAAGCCCTGACGACATGCACAAAGTAGAGCGGCAGGATCGGCGCGGCCAGTGCCACGGCCGAGAGATAAACAAAACGCTTGATCGAGATCGATACGAAATCCGGGTATTGGCGCAGCAGGGTCAGGGTGTTCCGGATGGTTTCGCCGGCCGTCTTGCCGGTTGCCAGCGGAGGGGGAGTCTGGTCCGGCAGGCTGATGCGGCTGGAAAAATAGAAACTGACCAGCCCGCCCAGTGACAGCCCCAGGAACATGATGGCATAATTGAGCGGAAATGTAAACCGGTCGATGAATTCGGTAACGACGAATGTGGCGGCGAAGTTGGTCAGGCCGAGGATGGCCCAGCGGCGGCTGAGCAGCGCATACCGGCCTTCCCTTCCGGCCACGGCGTTCATTACCACGGTGAAGCAGACTGAAAGGGCTGTTTGAGGCAGGGTGGCGAAAGCCCAGATGGCCAGGGTGGAAACCACCGCGCCCGAGCGAGGAATTAGCAATGTGACCAATCCGGTCAGGGCGTAGCTCGACAGCACCATCAGGCGCGAGATACTGAACCAGGGCACGATCTTGCGGCGGGTTTGCAGGAAGCGCCCAACGAAGAATGCCAGCACCAACCCGGCCACCCCGGGCATGGAGGTCAGCAGGCCAACCTGGAAGTTGCTCGCTCCCAGGCGCGCCAGGAAAACCGGCAGGAACGGGGCAGCCGCCGACGCCAGACCCACGCCGACGGCGTCGATCTGTACGTTGCGGAAATTGCGTTTGCGAATCTCGAGGGAATCTTCAGAAAATGATGCAGCCATGAAACCCGGATGATTGCAGCGGAATGGGAATTATTATAATGCGCAATGATACTTCGTCCTCGCAAGATCCCCGGGAAGAACAAGCCGCCCAGTATCCACCCATTTCTTTCCAGTCCCATCGATTCCCGGACAGTCTGACAGCATTTATTAATGATGAATTCTTCTCTTTTGGAATATAATTTAATGGCAGGCAAAAAATAAAGAGAAAATTGAAGAGTTTGGAGGCCGCTTGAATTTTCTCCAAATGCTGAATTGTTTTCTTTAATGCAATTTGAGTACAAATGGTTCTTCAGGAAGAGATGCGGTTCTTTAGTTGGAAAAGAGAGAATAGCCATGTGATTCCGTGAATCCACAGGGATGCGACTTCGCTGGCTTTCTGAAAGGAGTTGACATGAAACACGCCTATTACAAAGTCCTGTTCATTCTTATATTATTATCCCTAGCCATGCCGCAACGGACGGTGCAGGCCTATGCACCATCCGGGGGAGTGAATGTTTTCACAACCCTGCCGGAATTAATTTGTGTTGGGGATAGTTTGACATTGGAAGGTGCGGCAGGGGTGGATTATCCGCCTATCGAGCCCAGTGGGCCAGGTCTGGCTCCTTTGGCTCCCCTGGTAGAAAACGCTGTACAAATTACTGCCATGCATGGGAAAGTTTCACCAAGTACGATTACCCACATTGGAGATTTTAATTATTTCTCGTTCACGTATACTGCCACCAGCGCAGGTGATGACGAAATAAAACTCAATTTGAATAACGGCCTGGCAACCTATGAGGAAAAGTTTACGGTCCAAAAATCCTGTGATTATGATGCTTTCTTGGTGACCTATATGAATTTTTCAACGCAGGCGGGAGATTATCAATTCCGCAGTTTTACGACAACCACCGGGATGGGCACCATGAAACGACTTCGAACGGGTGAGTTGTATTTTCAGGGGACTGGAAATTGGGATTTGGACGAAGATATCCTCAGCAAACCTCCGGAATGTGTCCAATGGTATACACCACCGTTGATTGCCAACGGACCATTCGACCTGGACGGGAAACTTTCTGAAGAAGGGGATGCCGTGGATGTAATCTTGCAGTTTCTGCCCAGCGGAGAACCTATTTTCCATGGCATCAGCACTTGTACGCACGCTGATGGAAGCGTGGGAGCGGGTTGGAGTCAGGCAATGGATGGTAATCCTGACCTGGCTGCCAAAATTCAAACGACATTTCCTTCTGAGGGGGGGACGCAACAGGTAGAAATGACCGGGAAGGGGTTAAGCATGGTTCAGTCGATGGGGGATTTGGAATATACCGCCCAACTGACTCTGGTTCCGAGGTGATGAGATGAAACCAACGCGAATTAATCCCCGGTACTTGTTTACTCTACTTGCCATTGGCCTGATGATACTGCTGCTCTCCTGCAACCTGGGCAGCCTTAACCTGCCATACGGCGGGTCAACTTCGAATTCAACTTCGCAATCCAACGGGCTTACACAGACCGGAGGGGTGTTGAACATGCCTGACCCGGCGGCAGGTCTGTCGGCTCTCCAAAGCTACCACTTGAGTTATACAAGCACGATCAAAGGGTTGCAGAAGGGGCAGGATTATGAATCCAATTTGACCATTGATGAAGATGTTGTTGAAGCGGATCGGTCCGAACTGGTACAGCAAACCAGTACCGGGAGTCAGCCTGTCTACCTTGCCATGGTCGTGTTAAATGGGGCGGGTTATACCCAGCAGGAGGCCGGAGGGGCGTGCCGGGCCGCAACCAGTGCAGAAGCGCTGACCTCTGGTTTGACCTGGCAGCTGCCTCCCGTCTTTGGTGCAAAACAGGTTGGACAGGAAACAGTGAACAACATTTCGGCCACCCATTATCAATTCGACGAAAAATCCGTGCAATGGCAGGCCGGCCAGAACGGTAAAGCGCAGGGGGATGTATGGATCGCGCAGCCGGGAGGATATGTGCTGAAGTATCAGTTAACCATCCAGCTACCTTCCGGTGATTTCCAGGGGACGCGCACCTGGTCTTACGAACTGAGCGATATTAATTCCGTTGCGGAAATCAGTTTGCCCAAGGGGTGCCTGGCTTTGATCAATGATATCCCCGTCATGGAGGGGGCCAGCGGAGTAGTCCAACTTCCCGGGTTCCAGAGATACGTCTCCAGCGCCAGCTTGGAACAAATCACCCAATTTTATAAAGATAAATTGACTGCAGCGGGATGGTCGCTGCTTCCCGGTGTGGAACCGCAGGGTGGAAAAAGTACCCTGGAATATGTACAAACTCAAAAGGACGACCGCGGCAGATTTGCAGTGATCCAGTTGGATGAAGAAAACGGGCAAACTATGGTGGTGGTCCAATCCGCCTACACCAAAAAGCCGATTGTGATGGATTCCACCACTGGTTCCAGGGCGGCGCCTGCAACCGAAAGTCCGGTCGAGACGCCCGCAGCAGGCAGCCAAACCGAAACACCGGCAGCCAGTGCGAGTTTACCCACTGATCTTCCGCAGTACCCGGGAGCTACGGTAACCGTTAAAACCGATTCAATGGTGGTCTTGATGACAACCGACAGTCCGGATAAGGTCAACGCCTTTTACTCCCAGGCAATGGCCCAGGTAGGGTATACCCCAGCCAACTCCTTGCCGGCCACAGGAATTTCCACGCAAACCTGGACAAAAGATCAACTGCAGATTGTCGTGGCTGTCATGCAGCAGGGCAGCTCCACGCAAATAGTGCTTTCAGCACAGCAAAAGTGAATTTTTCCTTACTACACAGATTTACCCATTTGTTCATGATCTGCTGAATAAGGCCCGGATTCCACAGAACAGATTAATCGTATCATTATCGGCATGCCGCGAATTGCCTCTCCAGGTCATTCGGAGAGGCAATTCGCATTCCGCTTCAAATATTGCTAGAAGAATTAAGGATTGCAGGTGGGGCATTCGATCACCAGGGCGTTATTTGCCCCTGACGGGACCAGGGTGATCGAAATAGCCTGGCTGCCCTTCTTCCAATTTTGCAGGTAGTTGCCCGAAGCTTGAATCGGGGTGCCATCCACAGTCCAGCCTGCGGCAGTAAGTTGCTGATTGTAATAATTCTCAATCGTCGGCATGTCGGCGCTGATCTGGAATTCCGCACTCCCTGGCGTGATGATCTGCACCAGCGCGCCGGGGTAGATGGGCACATCCTGCGGCAGATCGGCGGATAGGATATTTTTCAGGTTCAAGACGACATCCAGAATGGTGCCGTTCTGGTGAGGCGTGATGGTCAATTCGATACTGTTTCCATCCGGCATGCTGAAAGAGAGATCGTTGGCCGGCCGGGGATCCATGGTTGCCGTGGGCATGGCGCCGGCCGGGAAGGTGGTATTCTCGCCACAATCCGTGCCGCCGCAACTGCCCAGCATTGGCTCCGGTGTGGGTGCCTCTTTCCAATTCAAGGCAGATAATTTCTGGGTGTACCAGTTCGTTACACCGGTATAGTCTTGAGGAATGGTAAACTCCCAGGAAGTCACTTCGGCTTTCACCATTTCGGCCTGCCCCGGCAGGGGGAAATCCTTGGGCAGCTTTTGCGCAAACCTGGTTTCCACGCGGTCATACTGGCAGTGAATCGTGACCTGGCCCACCCCAAAACTGAAATCCATGGAAAGGAAGAGGTTGTCTTTTTTCCAGTACTGGGTCACCCCGCCGGTAAAGTTTGCATCCGTGTAACGCAAGATCCAGCCCTGCCTGGGCAGCTGAGTGTCGTAGTATTTGACCAGCGCTGCCATGCTGGATTGGGATTGAATGATGAAAGAACCGCTTGTGTCGACCGGATTGGAGGTATCAGGAGTAGTCATTCGGGAACCTGGGTCAACCGGGAACGATTTTTGAATGTCAGCCTCCGGATGGGAGGAGTTGCCTGGTGGGTTGGAAGGTGACAGGGATTTCTGGAAAAGGGGCAGGCTGCACCCGCTGAGCACCAGTATGGCAATCGGGATAAAGATCAGTTTTTTTGGGTTCATGATTTTGTTCCCCATTTTACCCCCTCAATCCGCGATTCCGACAGAGCCGGATTCTAAAATGCCGAAGCTTTGCCTATGTTTTCCGTAAAATGCCAGTGGAGGATGCCGCTGATACCGGCGAGGTCAGGTACATGTATGATAACGTTCCATCTGCCTGCAATTGGAGCTGTTCGTATCCGCCCGATTGGCAGGCACTGGATCCGGATGCATTTTGTTCCAAGAAGAAGTAGGTTTGCGCGCTGATCGCCTGGAGCAAGAGGTCCCCGGAGCAGGGAAGTTGTGACGCAGAGAAGGTCCCACATACTGTGCCGGTCCGGCAGCCAGCCTGAATGGACAATTTGACCGGTGTTGAAAATGTTTTAGTGGTGTTGGAAATGGTTCCGCTCCATGTACCAGAAATAGTATCGGTGGTGACTATGGCCGGCGCGGAGGTGGAGGCTTGTGTGGACGTGGAGGCCGTTCCAGCCTGGGCCGTCATCTTGAAGGCAATGTCATCCTGGAAATCCGGCAGGGAAACGTTGAGAATATTACCATTACGGGCGACGGAGCCCGAACCCAGAATTGTCGTGCCATCCTTGGTGCTGTAAAAATCCACCTTCCAACTGGTAGCGCTGCCGGGGACGGTCAGGCTCACGGTCTGTTTGGAGATTAGCGGTTGCAGGTTCCAATCCGGCGGTTCGCTATCCGCGTCCCGGTACCAGCCGATGATTGAACTCTCGTTGCCCACAGCGGCCCCCCATACCCCGGAGGTGGAGACGGAGTTCAATGGCTGGAAACCGGTGAAGTCAATCCCATCAACAAAACGGGCCACTGGCAACCCGGTTGTCGCATAACTTTGCATGAATTGCATGGCATCCATAGGGTTTTTGGACGAATAAAGAGCATACCCGTCGTTTTCCCATAAGGCGCGTCCATTCATCGCACCGGAGACCAATCCGGCCCAGATAGCGTGCTCGATGCCAATGGAAGCATTCGCATTATGAGCCATTGACCATAAACCGGATTCGCCGATCATGACCGGTTTGTTATAGCGGATGATGTTCTTCTGTATATCCGAAACAAGTTCCCGATCCAGCTGGTCGCTGTATGGATGGATCTCAATGAAGTCAAGGGTGTTGTTCTCATAGAACTTCGCCCATTCATCAGTGAATGGAGCGCCGACCGCCAGTGAGAGAGTCACCGGGCGATGGCTTGTGTCGGCTGCCCGGATGATTGCGGCGGCCTTGTTCGTAAAGTCAACCGCGGCAGTTTCCGATACTGCACCCTTGGCATCTGTATCTCCCGGGGCGCCGGAAGCCAGGTTGATTTCAGAGAATATTTCCCAGGCAGCAATGTTCTGGCGCCCTTGCCAGCGTTTAACCATGGCCTGGACCCATGCCATCCAGTGCTTTTGCGTATCCGAATCGGTCTGGAATAATCCGGTGGGCGATGTGAGCGGGCCACCGTTCGCCACATTCAACGGGTTGTATTGCCAGAAGTGATAGACATCTGCCGGCTTGCCATCATTCCAATCCGCCCAGACCCCGAATACCGGAATGATGAAAATTCCATCGGCCTGTGCCTGATCAAAAAAACCATCCCAATCCTGCGCCCACTGTTCGTTAACGGACCAATCCCGGTTAATCCAGGGAACGCCCCAGCCGGTAATGATGTGAATGCGGATGACCCTGGTGCCTCCCTGGTGTGCCCATTCCAACAGGGTGCTGAAATCATCTTTGGTGTTCCCGGTCAGGTTCCTGGAGAGAATAAAAGCGGGCTGACCATCCAGACTGAAATAGAAATTACCCGGTTCGAGGGTCAGCGCTGGGAGTGCAACCGCGGGGCTGGTGGGGGAGGGGGCGAGTGTGGAAACGGCGGTATAGGTTGGCAGGATAGCTGCTGGGACGCTTGTAGCTGTCAATGTTGGCGCAGCCGTTAGCCTGGGATTGCAGCTCGAAAGGAGAAGACACAGGCTGACCACGATGGTCAGGATGAAGCAAATTCCAGCTCTATTGGATTTCATTTTACTCTCCCTTCATGGTCGAACCACATATCTGGCAGTAAACCGGGAATAAACCGCTTCCACGCGCCAGATCCTCCTTTTTTTCCATCCGAATTTTATTAGGAGATCATTGGCTACAGGTCGAGCATTCGATCATCAGCATGGTGTTTGCGTTTGAAGTTACCAAAGTGATCGTGATATTCTGGCTGCCTTTGATCCAATCCTGCATGTAACTGCCGGGTACTTCCATTGGGCTGCCAGACGGGGTCCAGCCGGCGGAGGGTAATTGTTGATTGTAATAATCCTCGATCGTCTTCAAATCCGCGTTGACCTGGAACTCTGCCGATCCGGGAGTGATGATTTGCGCCGTTGCGCCCGGGTAGATCGGCACATCCTGCGGCAGCCCGGCCGAGGCAACGTTATTCAGGGTAAGGTTGACATCGAGTATGGTCCCATCCGTGTGAGGTGTGATGGTCAACTCGACCACATTTCCGTCCGGCATGGTGTAGGACAGATCGTTTTCATTTCTGTAATCAATGGTTGCGGTGGGCATGGCACCGGCCGGGAAGGTTGGGCTTCCGCCGCAGCCCGGGTCTCCGCAGCCGCCTTGGCCCCCGGCCCCATTGCCTGGATTCTGCTTCCAATTCAACGAAGCCATTTGTCCCTTGTAGAAATTGGTAACCGCGGAATAATCCTGTGGAATATAGAACTCCCAGGATGAATCGCTGGCTTGCACCATTTCGAATTGCGATGGAAGGGGGAACCCCTTCGGCAGCTTCTGGGCCAGTTGGGCTTCCACGCGCTCGTACTGGCAGTGGATATTCAACATGCCTTGGTCGAAACCAATATTCACCGAAAGGTAGATGTTGTCTTTTTTCCAGTACTGGGTCACCCCGCCGGTAAAGTTTGCATCCGTGTACCGCAGGGTCCAGCCCAATGGGGGCAATGCCTGAGCGTAAAACGTATTCACATCATTCGGGCTGGATTGGGATTGAATGGTGAAGCCGCCACCTGTATCGGTTGGGCTGGAATCGTCGGGCTGCGTTACCTGGGAATCGGGCGGCAGAGGAAATGTACTTTGGACGTTGGCCTGGGACCCGCTCTGTCCATTTCCGCCGGTGAGCGGCGGTTGGGTGGCAGCCTGGGAGCCGCCCTGCCCGTTCCCTCCGGAAAGCGGGGGTTGGGTGGCAGTTTCCGTCACGGATGGGTTACCTGACGGATTGGAATTGGGCGGAGCGCTCTGGGTGGTATGCGAAGCCAGATTGCAAGCCCCGACCAGGAACAGGATGGTGATAAAGAAAATGATCAGATTCTTGCGATTCATATTGTCTTCTCCTTTTTCTATAGAGCTGTCCAGGCCAACGTCACAACGCGTTCTTTATTCAAATTCAATCGATGGAAGCACTGCAGTTGCTATTGCGAAATTGCGCAGCGAAAACCAGCGGTATCGCCGGAATAGTATGGTATGTTTTCACTCCTGCGAGATGACAGGCGGAACTCTCCACCTTCACCATCCGATGATGAAAAATTGCCGCCGCGCATAACTCGAGAATCCCCAGTCGCAGGGCCTTGTGGGTTAATCACCACGGTGGTTTGGTCACTCTGGGGATAGGGATCAACATACCAATCTTCCACCCATTCTGATACATTTCCTGCCATGTCCAACGCCCCATACGGACTGGCTCCGTCTGGATAGCTCCCGACGGGTGCGATGCCCGCATGGCCATCATCCACCGTGAAGGTGGGATTCAATTGCCTGTCCATAAAATTCGCTAAATTCCCGGCCCAGTACTGGTTTCCCCAGGGATAGAGACGCCCATCGGTTCCCCTGGCAGCCTTTTCCCACTCCGCTTCCGTAGGTAGCCGCTCGCCGGCCCATTTGCAAAAGGCAACCGCATCATTCCAGCTCACTTGTACCACTGGATATTGATCCAATCCTTTTATATTACTGGCTGGACCGTGGGGATGTTGCCAGTTGGCGCCGGGGGTGCTTACATAATTATATTCATAAGTAGAGGATAAATGGAAGACATACGCATCACCATATTTTTCAGCATCTGTCCGGTAATTTGTGGCTGCGACGAATTTTGCAAACATGGCGTTGGTCACTTCGGTTTGATCGATCCAGAATGCATCCAGGTAAACCGGGGCCGACATGACTGCGTCGAATGTTCCCATGATGAACTGCCCGGCGGGTACGAACACCTGGATCATTCCATCGGTTGTCGATGTTCTTTGAGAGCCGATGCCCAGGGTGGGGGTGGGGCTGGGGAGCACCTGGGTTGGTGTGGGTTCCGGGGGTTGGGTGGCAGTCTGGGAGCTCTCCTCCCCATTTCCTCCCGAAAGCGGCGCTTGGGTGGCAGGCGTGCTCCCGGTCGGGTTGGAGGGCTGTGCAGTGCCCTGGCTGATCCGGGCAGGCAGGTTGCAAGCACCCATCAGGAACAGCACGGTCACAAAGAAAATGACCAGATTTTTATGGTTCATATTTTTTATCCTTTTGGCACAATGACGGCTTGAATGAGAGGCGTTTCATTATCGTGGTGATTTTTATGGCAGGCTGACGGTAACCTGCCCGATCTGGCTGACCGTGAGATGGAATTCGCCTTTCCCGGAAGCACTCGGTGTGGTTTCCCCTGGTTTCCTGACATTCGCAGCGAATTGAAGGTCGGTCTTGACCAACCCGCCGGTGGCATGGTCGATCCAAACCGTGCCCTGAATGGCCGTGATCACATACGGCAACAGCCCCATGCTGGTATCCGGCAAAGGCGCTCCGAGGGTCGAGCTATCGACCGAATATACGTCTATCTGTTGGCCTTCCAGGGTTGTCCCGGCTTGCGCTGTAATGGTTGAAGCCGTGGCTGCACCGAAGATCACGCCTGGATCCAATTTCCACATGTCCCAATTCATTGCCAGCGTGGCCGAACCCGGCTGGGCCTTTCCATTGACAACGGAGTAATCCTGTCCTTTGAAATGGATGGCATCCGTCTGCGTACCGCCCGAGGAGAGAACGAAATGGTAATTGGCAGCCTGCGCCTCCACCTGCAATGTGGTGGCAGCGCTCCCGGAGGCGCTGGGTATGCTTTCGTTCATGCTCATCGTGTAGGAAGGAAAGACGCTCGGGGTATTCTCGTCGCCGAGTAATTTTCCCATGGCCATTGCGATGAGCGCGGTGGGATTTTGATTCGCCGCTCCGCCAGGTGTGGAAGTGGTGGATTCGGTCGTGCCAGCCGCCGCAGACCCTTTCACGGGTATCATCACGGTCACCCGCTGCGAACTCCCTTCCACCTCCACTGCCACGGTCACATCCACACTTGAGTCGGAGCGGGTGAAAGTCATGCTCGCCGAGTCGCTGCCGATGCCATCGTCCGAATCTTTTTGCCAACCCATTGCGGTCAGCTTATCCTGGTAGAAGGCGAAAATATCAGTCTGGGCGGCATTCGTGCTATAGTCCAGCAACCCTGGCAGGCGGGTCAGGTCGGAGGCGTCCTCCATGGCCGGCATATCGCTCAGCACCGGCTCACACCCGACCGGGTAGACCACCTGCGCCTGCGCGCCGACCTGGCTGAGCGTGTATTCCATATGCTGGGTGCCCGTAACTCCCGTACCAAAAACGGAGTCGGCCCCGTTGATATCCAGTACGTACTTCACCACATAACCACCCTGCGTGGCGATCCAGGTTTCACCGCTGGCGCTGGCATCGGATGGCAAACCGAGCGAGGCGGCGTCAAAGGTGTAATGCTGGGTGGCGATGCCATCCAGGGTCTGCTCGTCTGCCAGCCTGGCGGTCGTCACTGAGGGGAGCAGGGAGGCAGGCATGAAATTCGCCGGACCATCGGCGGTTGCACCCCAATTGACCGTGCAGGGGCTGTTGGGGTCTGCCTGGTAATACTGCGCCTCCCCCACCGCTCCGCTCAGGATGACCTGGTGCGCCCCGCTGTCGTCCATGACATCGATCGAGGTGAACTGCGCGGCCAGCTTGGGCCATTTCGTCTGGACATATGTATCGGTCAGGTCGACCGGCTTCCCCGCCTGGGTGCCCTTGAACGAGACCGTCAGGGTGGCGGTGTAATCGTCCAGGCCGTCCAAACCCACCTGGGGATCGCTGAGCAATCCATTCACCTGGCTGCCGGTTCCCGTCGCGTTCACCTGGCTGCCGGTCCCTGTCGCATTCGCCTGGTTGCCGGTTCCTGGCTTCCCCGATAAGGAGCAGGCCAGTAGGATGGAGCAAATTAAAACACATGGAAGAAGCAGCCGTTTCATTTTCCACTTCCCTTCCTATTGATCAGCCAGACGGTACCCGCTCCTGTCTCACCAAAAGAAAAACCTACTTCAGTCACACCTTTATCGAAACTCAGAGTTCCCAGATCCCAATCTTTATTGTCTGTAAATGGGGTCTAAAACCCCTGCCTTTAGGCAGGCTGTTTTAACACCACAATGGCGATAGTCGTATAAAATGTAGGTATGACGGAATATCGCAAAGGTTCTCATACAGTA
>Ga0187873_1000204_pt1 | contig 69592 bp, 64 predicted proteins | sample June2016WEW_16_1_2_FD_133012 | JGI IMG/M metagenome (GOLD analysis project Ga0187873, IMG submission 133012) | Peatland microbial communities from SPRUCE experiment site at the Marcell Experimental Forest, Minnesota, USA - June2016WEW_16_100 | ecosystem: Environmental > Terrestrial > Soil >...
CGCTGCTGTTTTTCAAAGTGGCGATACGGTCGATGCCGAGGTTGTTTCTCCATGCGCTTTGCTCCTGCTAGTCAGTTCTCGGCTCTAGTATACACCCCCCTCACTAATAAGACAAGCAGGGGTCCTAACCAGATTGGAATCCTAGCAGTGGGGGTTAAATGGTTTTTGTTTCCGGTTGTTTGGGTAAACGGGTCGCGCGCACCCCAAAAAACGGTGTACTCGCCCCCGTCCTTTGGGGGTTCATGCCTGGGCGGCCTGCGCTGCCTGCCTCCCTCTGTCCCCTCCTCTCTGTTCTCTGCTCACTTTTCTACCTCCCATCGTTCCTCTTCGTTTCCACATTTTGCTCGCGCGCTTCGTTATTTCTGCTCATCCAACCCTGCTGTTACTTATTTGGTTCAGCAGAGAATGGCGCCGGGAACTTGTCCCGCGGCGCTCTCCCGCGGGAACTTTCCTGCTCATCGCTCGTCATAATGTACAATATCATCATTATGATAAGGAGCCTCTTATGAAAACCAAAACCCTCTTCCTGTTTGCCATACTTGTATTTGGCACGGTACTAAGCGCCTGCAGTCCAGTCCCCGTTAATGTGCAAACCCAGCCGCCCCAGCGGACCATCACCGTTACCGGCACCGGCAAGGTGACCCTCACCCCCGATATCGCCTATATCTCGATCGGCGTTCACACCGAGAATGCCAGCGCCACGCAGGCCGTTTCCGGAAACAACACCCAGGCCCAGGCCGTCATCGCGGCCATCAAGGGCTTCGGCGTGGCCGATAAGGATATCCAGACCACCGATTTCAGCATCAATCCGCAGCAACAGACCGACGCGAATGGCAAGGTCACCGGCATCCTGTATGTGGTCGACAACACCGTCTATGTGACCGTGCGCGATCTGACCAAGCTGGGCGACCTGCTCGACTCGACTGTCTACGCCGGAGCCAACAATATCAACAGCATCCAGTTCGACGTAGCCGACAAGACCGCCGCGCTTAGCCAGGCCCGCCTGGCTGCGGTTGCGGATGCAAAAAAACAGGCCGATGAACTGACCCAGGCCACCGGCGTTACGCTGGATGTGGTCCAGAGCATCTCTTACTACGATACCAATGCCCCTGTCACGGTTCAATATGCCCGCGCTGAGCTTGCTGCCCCGGCTGCTGCCAGTGTGCCGGTCCAGGCCGGTTCGATGCAAATTTACACCACGGTAACCATCGTCTATGGATTGAAATAACCGATCTTTGGGGAGTCCGAAGTCTCTGACTTCGGATTCCGGATCTACAAACCCAAACCTCCCCCGCCTTTGCCACGGGGGAGGTTTATAATTTCCGGAAACTATTTCCAGAGGAGTTTTTCCATGCTGACTGTCGGTTATATTGGTCTTGGCTTGATGGGTAAGGCGATTGCCCGGAATATCCACAAAGCCGGATTCCAGCTGGTGGTGCACAACCGTTCACGCGCGGCGGTGGATGAATTGGTGGCAGAGGGCGCCAGCGCGGCCGGTTCTCCTGCGGAGGTCGCCGCGCAGGTGGATGTCGTATTTACCAACCTGCCGGATACGCCTGATGTGGAGAAGGTGGTGCTGGGCGAGCAGGGCATCCTGGCGGGCGCACGTACAGGCTTGATTTTTGTCGATAACTCGACCATTAAACCGGCGGCTGCCCGCACCCTGGCGGCCCAACTGGCTGCACGCGGCGTACTGAGCCTGGATGCCCCGGTTTCCGGCGGCGATGTCGGGGCCCGCAACGGCACGCTGGCCATCATGGTGGGCGGCCCGGCGGAAGCGCTGGAGAAAGTCCGGCCGGTTTTTCAGGCGATGGGCAAGACGGTTACGCATGTCGGTGAGGCCGGGGCTGGGCAGGTGGCCAAGGCCGCCAACCAGATCATGGTGGCCGCGCAGATGGTGGCGATGGGGGAACTGCTGATCTTTTCACAGAAAGCCGGGGTGGATCCGCAGAAAGTGGTGGAAGCCATCCAGGGCGGCGCGGCGCAGTGCTGGACGCTGGACGTCAAGCCGGCGCGTCTTTTTGCCGGCAACCGTACTCCCGGTTTCAAGGCGCATATGCAGGCCAAGGACCTGAACATCATCCTGGAAACAGCCCGCGAGTACGGCATTCCGCTCCCCTCCGCGGCCGTCGACGCGCAGCTTTACAACGCCATGCTTCAGAACGGCATGGGGGAGCTGGATAATTCGGCGGTTATTGGAATGATCGAGCAGTTGGCCGGAGTGAAGTTAAAAATCGTTTAACACAAAGGACGCCAAGGCACACAAAGGTAAAGTACAAGAAGAATTTTGATTTTCCTTTGTGTAAGAAAGGTGAGATGATAATGAGCAGGATGCATTTTTCCTGGGCGAGTGTACGCGATTACGCCCTGGTGCTGGCTGGGGCGTTACTCGAGGCGATTGCCCTGCGCCTGTTCCTCGTTCCGGCCAACCTGGCTTCGGGCGGAATCAGTGGCATATCGCAATTGATAAACCACTATACCGGCTGGCCGATCGGCCTGATGGTTTTCATCGGCAACCTGCCGCTGTTCCTGCTGGGCTGGCGTTACCTGGGTGGCCGGGGCTTTGTCATTCGGACGGTTGTGGCGGTGGCGGCTTACGCGCTGTTCACCGACCTGCTGCTGGTGCTGCCATTCTTTCCAAAAAAAGGCATTACAAGCGACCTGGTGTTGGACTCGCTCTACGGGGCGGTGGCAATGGGTATCGGTTATGGGCTGGTCTACCGGGCGCAGGGAACCAGCGGTGGCACCGATATCTTGGCGCGCATCCTGAATCGATGGCGCGGCATCCCCATGACACAGAGTTACCTGATGACCGACACCCTGGTGGTGCTGGCAGCGGGATTCGTTTTTGGCTGGCAAAGGGCTCTGTATGCGCTGATTGTCCTGTACGTCAGCGGCCTGGTTGTGGATAGCACGCTGGAGGGCGCGGGCACCGTCCGGACAGCCATGATCATAACCGGGCAGGCAGAGATGGTTACGCAGCGCATCCTTTCGGAGATGGAACGGGGCGTGACCGCCCTGAGCGGGACAGGCGCGTATACCGGCGCAGAGCGATGCGTTTTATATTGCGTGGTGAACCGCCCGGAAGTGCAGCAATTGAAGACGATCGTCCGTGAGTCGGATCCAAAAGCATTCATGGTGATCGGCCAGGCGCACGAGGCGCTGGGGGAAGGGTTCCAGACGTTCAAGAAAACCGGCGACTGAGGTTTTTTAGGTGTCCAGTATTTCAGAGGATTAAGAAAATATCTGAGGGAATCCCCTCAGATAAATCAAACCCATCAGCGACGCCCGCAGCATTTTACAAGTGTTTTGCGAATTGGATCAATACACCTGCCACCAGCGCAGCCTGTCCCAGGTGATAAAGGATCATGTTTGCCAGGCGTCCATTCTTGATCGGATTGACAAACTTGTTCCAGGCCAGGACGACGTCTGAAGAATAAAAAAGGATTGCCCCCAGGGCAACCAGCCCTCCGGCGGAAATTTTCCATTCCGTGTTATTGAGTGTCAGCAGGGCGGAGAGCAGCATCAGGGTGATGACCATCCCATACAAACTGACCGGGCGCACCATTTTCGGCAGGCCTTTCTGGCGAACCCCGGCAATAATAAGTCGCAGGATGCGTCCGGCGGCCAATGCCAGGACGACGGCCATTCCCAGTGACCAGATGGGGGAGACGTTCGGCAAAGGGGTGTTCAACCCGATGATATAGGATATGTGGGCAAATAAAAAAGCGGCCAGCCCTGGCAGGAACCAGCGGTCGGAGAAGCGGGCGTACGAGATCATCAGGAACACATCCCCAACCAGTGAGAAGAAGATTCCCAGACCAAAGCAAATCAATGGCAGCGAGCTGAAGCTGCCCAACAGCGCCAGCAGCCCAAGCAGGATGAGCATGGCAGCCGGCTTGGCGATATATTCGACCTGCTTCCAATTTTTTGCGACCGCCGCCCAGTCGATCACGGCGACCAGGAAAAACAAGCTAAAGCCGGGAATCATTTTTTACCTTTGACTTTATAGCCCAGGCGGCGCAGGGCATTTTCATCGTCGCGCCAGTCTTTCTCCACTTTGACGCGTAATTCGAGGAAGACTTTCCTCCCGCTCATGGACTCGATCTCCATGCGCGCGGCCGAACCGATCTTTTTCAGCATGGCGGCTTTTTCGCCAATGACGATGCCTTTCTGCGAGTCATGTTCCACCAGCAGGGTGGCGGAAATGTAGGCGTTGCCATTTTCGCGTTCGCTGAACTCGTCCATACGGACAGCCAGAGCGTGCGGAACTTCATCACGCAGGAAGACCAGGGCGGCTTCGCGGATCAATTCTGCCGCGATTTCCTTTTCGTATAAGTCGGTGATTTGATCTTCGGGGAACTCGGCCGACCGGATTGGCAGGCGGGCGGTGATGGCTTCCAGCAGTTCTTTCAGCCCCCGGTGGGAGGCGGCCGAAAAGGCCAGCGCCAGAGCGTCCGAGACCAGTTTCTGGTATTCGGCCTGAACCAGTTCCAACGCCGGGGCCGGGACTTTGTCCATTTTGTTGAGACCCAGGATCAAATCCGGCCTGCGTTTAAGCCCCCAGAGCAGGCTGGCGGCCTGGCGGTCCTCATCATCCGGTTCGAGGCTGGCATCCACCAGGAAAAGCACCACATCGACGCCATCCAGGGCTTCCGCAGCCTCCTGGTTGAAGAACTGGCCGAGTTTGTGTTTGGGCGCGTGGACACCGGGCGTATCCACGAAGACGAGCTGGGCATCCGGCAGGGTCAGGATGCCCAACTGGCGGCGGCGGGTGGTCTGCGGGCGCGGTGAAACGGCCGCGATCTTCTGGCCGAGGATGGCATTGACCAGCGTGGATTTGCCCACGTTGGGTTTGCCAAGGATGGCGATGAAACCGGATCGGAAGTCAGGCATGAGTTACCCCGATGGACTCGAAGGAATATAACGGATTAATATCATGAAGAGAGTCTAACATGAAAAACGAACCTGCGATGGTTCATCCATCGCAGGGTTTAATTCATGCCAATATTGCCCCTTCCATTTTTAGCAACCATTCCTTTGTTTTGACCCCCTCGGCCAATCCATATCCATGCAATTTCCCATCCGTGCCGATAACGCGGTGGCAGGGAATCACCAGCGGCATCGGGTTGGTGGCTTCGGCGCGGCCGACGGCACGGGCGGCGCGCGGCCGGCCAATGCATTCGGCAATTTCCTTGTATGTGCGGGTTTCTCCGTGGGGGATTTCGTAGGTGGCCTGCAGAACGGCTTGCTGGAATGGTCGTAGCACCGACCAGTCAACTACCAGGGTGAAAGTGTGCTGGAGGCCGGAGAGATAGCTATCAATCTGCCCGGCAGCCTCGAGCACGCGCTGTGGGGCATGTTCTACGGGCCGTTTAAACCGTTTGACCAGATAGGCTTCGAATTCGTCCCGGTTCAGACCCCATTCGACTGCCACCAGCCCAAGGTCAGACACTGCCAGCCAGAGTTTGCCGATGGGTGTCTGATCTGTTTCGCCAATATATATTCCAGACTTTGCTTGCATGGAAGCCTCTTTCGGTCAATCAGGACGAAAAAATGTCCAATTTCCTTAAAATACCCTTACAAAATTGTCAAACAATAGTAGGGTAAGCGTAGGGAAGCCGTCATGTACTTATTAGACCGGGATGGTATTATATACGCGTAAGGCGATTTCTCTTCTCCTCCTTTCAAGAGAGCCGGGGTCGGCGTCCCCGGCTCTCACGATTCTATCACAATGTTATAATCCTACTATCGGGACCCTCTGGATCCGTTTTGAATCACCGTGTCGTTGATGAAGATATGGAGGCGTACCCCCAATTTTCTTGCCCGTCATGGAAATTCACAGAGAGCCGATTATTAATGGAGTCAACCTGTGAATATGTCCCGCCTTACCTACCGCTCCCGCCAATTCTGGAATGCCCTGCTCAGTCCCAGTAAGCGCGTGACGAGCGAAGCACTGCTCCCTCATCTTACATCTTCACAAATAGTCCTCTTCCGGCGAATGCAGCCCGCGGAACAGGTGCATGCTTACCAGCTTTTCAAGCGCCTGGAAACTGCAGGGCAGACCACACCGGACCTGCTGACTGCGGCTCTCCTGCACGATGTGGGAAAAATCCTGGTACCCATTTCCATCTTCGACCGTATCATAGTTGTGCTGGGAAGCCATATATTCCGAAAGGCTGCACGGCGCTGGGCGGAAGGGGCTCCGCACGGATGGCGCCTGCCGTTCGTGGTGGCTGAACAGCATGCAGGTTGGGGCGCGGACCTGGTATCCCAGACAGGCGCACCGCCCTTGACGGTGGAACTGATCCGCCGCCATCATGACAGCCATGTGCAGGATCCGCATTCACACACAGAACACCTGTTGGCGATCCTGCAAGCGGCAGATGATGAAAGTTAGGCGAAAAAGCGAGGGAAGCATGACAGTCAAAATTGCCATTATTGGGCTGGGACAGATCGGCGCCTCGGTTGGGCTGGCGCTGGCGAATCACAAAGATCAGGTTGCCACGATCGGGTACGATGAGGATAAGGAAGTGAACCACAAGGCGATGAAAATGGGAGCAGTCCAGAAAATAGGGCATGGCCTGGCCGCTTCCGTCAAAGAGGCCGACCTGGTAATTCTGGCCCTGCCGCTTGATCAGGTTCATGAGACTCTGCAATCCATGGCACAAAATGTGCGCGAGGAAGCGGTTGTGATCGATACCGCTCCGGTCAAACTGGCAGTGGCGGGCTGGGCGGAGGAATTCCTGCCTCCCCAGCGCCATTATGTGGGACTGACCCTGGTTCTCAATCCACTCCTTTTGGATGAAACCGGTACAGGCGTTGATTCGGCGCGCGCCGACCTCTTTCAAAACGGACTGGCAGCCATCACGGCCCCGCTCGGAACGGCCGGCGAGGCCATCGATCTGGCTGCCAGTTTTGTCACCATGCTGGGAGCACGACCCTATTTTGCCGACCTGGCCGAGGTGGATGGCATCATGGCAAGTATCCATACCTTGCCAGCGCTAGCGGCTGCGGCACTGGTGGAAACCGTGATTGGACGGCCGGGTTGGACCGATATCTCTAAATTGACCGGGCGGCCCTTTATGGCAGGCATGCGCCAGCTCGACGGGGAAGGAGCTCCAGCCCTGGCCGAGGCCGCTCAAAGGAACCGGGTGAATACCGTACGGGTGCTGGACGAGTATATTTCAGCATTACAATCCCTACGGGATGAAATTAACGAAGAAAAAAATAGTCTACAAGGGCGATTAAAACTTATTTTGGATGGACGCACCCAATGGCAGGAAGAGCGTACGTATGACAGCGCGCCGTCAAGTGAGTTGCTTAAGCAAGAAATGCGTACATTCAGTGACAATTGGAAGGGGCAGCTTGGCTTGGGGAAGCTGTTAGGCCGTCATAATAAAAAGCTGGATGACGATTAGCACGGAAATTCGCCGTTTTCCGAATAAACATATGGCTTTCTATTGTTATATATTGGAATGCTCCGATGGTACTTATTACACCGGCTGGAGCACAGACCCGCAACGACGCCTGCGGGAGCATAACAGCGGGAGGGGCGCGCGCTATACCCGCAGCCGCCGTCCGGTCCGATTGGTGTATCAGGAGCAGTTGCCAGACAAAAGGGCGGCTTTAAAACGAGAAAGAGCCATCAAGGCTCTTTCTCGTCCAAAAAAAATAAAATTAGCTGGTAAACAAGGGTAAATGCCCAAGGGAGATAATCTTCTCCCACTTGGCACGCTCGCCTTCTGTCAGGATGGCAGCCTCAGCGGTGATCTTGGCACCGGCTTTTTCCATGATCATACGCATCCCCTGCAGGGTCGAGCCGGTGCTGATAACATCGTCTACAAGCACGGCACACTTGCCTTTGACATCTGCCTGATCTTTCTCGTCCATGATCAGGGTTTGCGGTTCGCCAGTGGTGATGGAGAGAGTTTCAGCTATGAGGGCTGCGCCCATGTAGGCTTTGTAGGATTTGCGCAGGATGATGTATGGTTTTTTTGTCTCTACTGAAAGTGCATATGCCAGCGGGATGGACTTGGCTTCGGCTGTTACGATGACATCAAACTCCACGCCCTGAAGTTTCTCATTCAAGGCCTTTGCGCAGGCCTGAACCAGTTCGGTATCACCTAGAATGTTCAATATGGCGATCTTAAGACCAGGCTTTATTTCAAATAACCGCAGGCTGCGTTTGAGGCCGGCAATTTCGATATCGTAGGTTTCATGAGTTGACATTGTCCTTCTCCTGAACAGTTTTCGGCGATAGTTTATCACAGATTTTTGTTCATGGGGGGTTACCATGGTGAGGCGGAAAATGGGGGTTTTGTTCGGGTTTGCTTCACGACCCGTCCAAAGCCGCTATATCTTTCCCCATATCATGGCGATTCCCGGCAAGCTCAGATTTTGCGCAGAAGGACTCTTACGGTATAATTTTCATGCCAGGTTTTTTTCACCATTCTGCCATCTGAATTCAAATATGCTTCCCGATTTGCAACTCAATGATACCTTGCGCATGCGTAAACCTCATCCATGCGGTTCCTACGAATGGAACGTTGTCCGCCTCGGCGCAGATATTGGTCTGGAGTGCAAAGGCTGCGGGCGGCGGGTGATGTTGACGCGCCGTGAATTGGCCCGGCGGATAAAAGTCATTTTACCGGAGAAATCGCATGTCCAATCTAGCGACTGACAAGCCCCATATAACTTTCCTTTTTTCGGATACGGGTGGTGGGCACCGTGCGGCCAGCGAAGCCATCATAGAGTCGCTTCACATTGAATTCGGTGATGCGGTAGTGACGGAGATGGTGGATTTCCTCAAGGATTATGCCCCGCCGCCTTTCAACCTTTTGCCGGAAATCTACCCGGATATAATGCGTGCACCTGAATTGTGGGGCGCCTTGTTCGACATCAGTGACGGGCGGCCGCAGGCGCGCTTTGTGACTTCGACATTCTGGCCTTACGTCAGGCGTGCCATTCACCGATTGGTACGTGACCATCACAGCGATATGCTGGTCTGTCTTCACCCGCTGGCAAATTCCTTTGCCCTAAAAGCGCTTGGCAAAAAGACCCACCCGCCGTTTGTCACCGTGGTAACCGACCTGGTCTCCACACATGCGCTGTGGTTTGACAAGCGGGCCGACCTGATCCTTGTCCCAACGGAACAAGCTCGCCAGAACGCTATTCAATATCATATGTTACCTGAAAAAGTTCGCGTGGTGGGGCAGCCAACCTCACAACGTTACAGCGCTCCAATCGGTGACCGATCTCTTCTGCGTGAGCGGTTGGGTTGGCCGCAGGATAAGTTCACGGTCCTGATCGTAGGAGGAGGAGATGGAATGGGTCCTCTGGCCGAAACGACGCGGGCCATTGACGAATCGGGGCTGGATGTGGCCCTGGTGATCGTGGCCGGACGGAACAGCAAACTCGAAGCGGAGCTTAGAGAACAAACCTGGGAGAATCCGGCGTTTATTTACGGTTTTACCCATGACATGCCTGATTTCATGCGGGCAGCGGATGTCATTGTCACCAAAGCCGGGCCGGGTACCATTGCGGAAGCGCTCAATGCGGAATTGCCGATCATATTGTATGCCAAATTGCCCGGCCAGGAAGATGGCAATGTGGATTTTGTAGTATCCGAAGGGGTAGGAGTCTGGGCTCCGGAATCGCAGTCAGTAGTCCGCTCGCTGACACGCTGGGTTTGCCGTCCGAACGAGCGGCAGAAGGTGGTTTCTGCCTGTCGTCGGACGGCCCGCCCGGATGCGGCGCGGCAGATCGCACTCATTGTGGGTGCACAGATTGGATTGACTGACAAACCGCGGGAAGTCACCACATTCTGACCGGTACTCCAGTCTGAGCACAGTCCGAAGGGACAAATTCCTCCTTTTGGATTTATTAACGCTTTCCCTATGGCCAAGAAGTATCCAAAATCCCTGTAGTATAATCTTCTCGCCATGCCCATTCTGGACGCGCACACATTTGAATTCTTCAGCCGTTCCCCGGAGCAAACCCGCCGCCTGGGAATGCGCCTGGGCGCATTGCTCCAGCAGGGTGATTTGGTTTGTCTGCAAGGCAACCTCGGGGCGGGCAAAACCACGCTGGTTCAAGGTGTGGCTCAGGGCTGGGGAGCTCTGGATGCCGTTTCCAGCCCGACCTTCGTTCTCGTGAATGTCTACCGTCGGCCAGATTCCAGCCAACTCTTTCATTTTGATGCCTACCGCGTCGACTCGCTCGGCGAGGCCGAAGAATTGGATATGGATAATTTTCTTTCCCAAGGACCGCTGGTGGTTGAATGGCCCGAACGGGTAGAACCGGTCCTGCCTGCCGAACGGTTGTGGGCCTGGCTGGAATATGAATCTGAAGAACACCGCGCCATGCGTTTTTCAGCGTGTGGGACACGTTATGAAACCTTGCTCGACCACCTCCGCCAGAATATTTATGGAGGAAATTGATGCTCCTGGCAATTGACACTTCCACTGCCCAGATTGGACTGGCCCTTTATGATGGGACGAGCGTGCCAGGTGAGTGTGTCTGGCATAGCGGCCTGCACCATACCGAGGAACTTGCTCCTGCGCTGGCCGAACTTCTGAGGCGCGTGGGAATCAAAATGGATGCCGTCAGGGCTTTGGGGGTGGCGATCGGTCCCGGTTCGTTTACCAGTCTGCGGGTTGGATTGGCGTTTGTAAAAGGACTGGTTCTGGCATGTCATATACCAATTGTCGGAATACCCACTCTGGACATAGTCGCTGCGTCGGTGCCTCTCCCCGGCCCTTTGGCAGTCTCGCCTGAACCCGGGGCACCCGCTCAGGCAAGCCACAGCCTGCGGTTGGCTGCAGTGCTACCAGCTGGGCGCGGCCGTTTGGCGCTTGGATGGTACAAGGCTGGAGAAAGCGGGTGGCAGGCGGATGGTGCAGTTGTGGTGACGACTGCCGATGAACTGGCAGATCAAATTCATAAACCGGTCATTGTTTGCGGTGAAATGTCTGCCAATGAACGCCATCGGCTGATGCGAAAGTTCAAAAATGTGAGTCTGGCACCCCCTTCACAATGCGTCCGCAGACCAGCTATTCTGGCGGAGTTGGCATGGCAAAAATGGCAGGCCGGGGAAACCGACCCGGCGGCAACCCTTGCACCCATTTATATCCATGTGGCTGGAGGATTGCCGGCGTGACTGTACTAATCCGCCGGATGACCTTGGAAGATGTTCCGGCAGTCCACGAGATTGATGTTCTCTCGTTTAGTTTACCCTGGCCGGAGCGCTCGTTCCGTTTTGAGTTGACCGAAAACCAGGTCTCACGCGGCTGGGTGGCTGAAGCGGATGGAAAAATTGCTGCCATGCTGATGATTTGGTTCGTCGTCGATGAAGCCCATATTGCCACCATTGCTGTTCACCCGGATTTCCGCCGGCAGGGCATCGGTGAACAGATTTTGTTACACGCTTTACGGGCAGCCCATAATGAAGGGGCGCAACGGGCCTTTTTGGAAGTGCGCGCTGGAAATACTGCCGCCCAGGCCATGTACAAGAAATATGGATTTGAATTGGCAGGACTCCGCCCCGGATATTACAAAGACAATAACGAGGATGCCTTCTTGATGGATCTGGAGAAATTCGATTGTCTGGAGGCCGTATGAGTGCTGAAGAAGTTCTTGCCCAAGTGGCGAAGGAAGTGTCTGTCTGCCAAAAATGCGCACTATATCATTCGCGCAAGAAGGCTGTCCCAGGCGAGGGACCGGTAAATGCGGAAATCATGTTCATCGGTGAAGGGCCGGGGTTCCATGAAAACGAACAGGGGCGCCCCTTCGTTGGCGCGGCGGGTAATTTCCTGAATGAACTGCTAGCCGAGGCCGGGTTGAAACGCTCGGATGTGTGGATCGGTAACGTGGTAAAATGCCGTCCACCCAACAATCGGGACCCCTTGCCCGAAGAATTGGCATCCTGCAATGAATATCAGGAGCGGCAGATTGCTGCCATCAACCCGAAGATCATCATTACCCTGGGGCGCTATTCCATGGGCAAGTTCATGCCAGGGGCCAAGATCAGTTCCGTACATGGACAGATGCGGCGGGTGGGAACCCGTTTTGTGATTGCCATGTTCCACCCGGCCGCGGCCTTGCATCAAGCGGCACTCAAACCAGCCATCTTAAAAGATTTTGGACAGTTGCCTGAATTACTCGAACAGGCGCGAGCGGCCCAGAACCATGCCACCCCAGTAATTACGGTTGAAGAACCAAAAGAAGACCCGAAACAATTAAGTCTTTTTTGACCAGTCAGCCGTGATTCTTATATCTAATAGGATGGACATTACCGTTGGAAAAGCTGAAAGGATTAGCATGAGTACGAAAGAAACCCTCATCAAGAAAATGAACGACAAAACCGCCCGGATAGCCATTCTTGGATTAGGTTATGTGGGCCTGCCGCTGGCAGTGGTGTTTGCTGAGGCAGGGTTCACCGTCACGGGGATTGACCCGGATGTGCGTAGGTCCGATTCTGTGAAAAAAGGAGTCAGTTATATCCCGGATATTTCAACGGAACGGCTGGCTCCGCTGATCAAATCCGGGCGCCTGTCAGCTAGCACCGATTTCTCAGTTTTGAAGGATATGGACGCGGCCAGTATCTGTGTGCCAACGCCGCTTCGCAAAACCGGCGACCCGGACATGTCGTTCATCCTGTCTGCCACCGAGCAACTGGCGAAGTATATGCACAAGGGCATGATCGTCGTGCTGGAGTCCAGCACCTATCCGGGCACCACGCGCGAGATTCTGCTGCCGATGCTGGGAGAGGCGAATGGCCTGGTCGTAGGTGAGGACTGGTTCCTGGCCTTTTCGCCGGAACGAGTAGACCCGGGGCGGGAGGATTTCACCACGCTCAACACACCCAAAGTAGTGGGGGGTATCACACCGGCCTGCGCGGAAATCGCGGCGGCTTGGTACGGCGGCGCTATCCAGCACATCCACCTGGTTTCGTCGGCGGAAGCAGCCGAGATGGCGAAACTGTTGGAGAACACCTTTCGCATGATCAACATTGGCATGGTCAACGAACTGGCGATCATGTGCGAGCGCATGGGTGTGGATGTCTGGGAAGTGATCGACGCAGCCGCCACCAAACCATTCGGTTTCATGAAGTTCACACCCGGGCCGGGTCTGGGTGGGCATTGCATCCCGATCGACCCGCTCTATCTATCCTGGAAAATGAAAGCCTACCAATATACAGCGCGTTTTATTGAATTGGCTTCGGATATAAACACGAACATGCCCCGCTATGTGGTGAGCCGCATCCTGGAGGCCATGAACGAGCGCAGTAAAACATTGAAAGGGAGCAAGTGCCTGGTTTTGGGAGTTGCCTACAAGCCGGATATAGACGATATCCGCGAGTCGCCGGCCCTGGATGTGATCGGCCTGCTCCAGAAGAAAGGTGCAACAGTCGTATATCACGATCCTTACATCCCAACCTTAAAGACCCACGAGGATGAGGAAATGCACTCCGTCCCGGACCTGATGGCAGCGGTACGTGCCGCCGATTGTGTTGTCATAACCACGAACCACAAAACGTACGATTACAAGCCCATCCTGGATGCGGCGAAGTTCATTTTCGACAGCCGCAATGCTCTTGGGAAAATGGGCAAGGATAGCCCGAAAGTGGTCAGGCTCTAAGCGCTTTTTTGGCCTATAAAACTTTTCATATGGCACATTACCTCGTCATCAGTGCGGAGGGTTTCGTTACTGAGCGATCCTGGGTACGCAAGAGGGTGGAATTGTGACCATATTCCAAAGGCTTTCGGCGATCTGGTCGGAAGATAGCCTGTTGCGCCGGGTGGTCCGGAACAGCAGTTATCTTTTCGGAAGCAATGTTTTTTCCTCCGGGCTGAGCTTTTTACAAGGGATTGTTATTATCCGCCTGATTGGCGTGGCCAACCTGGGCATGGTTGTCATCATCCAGACCTTTGCCTCGAATATCAATATTTTACTGTCCTTTCGCATGAGCGAGGTGGTGGTGAAACACCTCGGTCCGGCCCTGGCGGATGATAAAAAGGCAGAGGCAGCCGCGCTGGTTAAGGCAGCCGGCATAACCGAGGCGGCGGTATCCTTGCTGGCATGTGTCGTGCTCGTCCTGCTTGCCCCGTGGGCTGCGAGGGTTATCGGCCACGATGCTGCCAGTGCGCCCTGGTTTATTTTCTACGGTTTGATACTTCTGATCAACCTGGTGTACGAAACATCCACCGGGATTCTGCAGGCAACACATCGTTTCAACAAGCTGGCCCGTTTTACCGTGATACAGGCCGTGATCACTTTTTCGATGGTAGTGGTAACTTACATTTTGTACCGGTGGGCGGCCACCCAATTCCTGGCACCCTATCTGGTCCCGGCTGTGCTGCTAGCCTATGTTGTTGGGAAGGCCTTTTACAACATTTCACTGGTGAGCCTAGCTCTGCGGGAGATAAATGCAACCCTTGGCAAAGCTTGGTGGCGCAGCTCCCTGGAAAAATTGACCGGCAGGCGGGCCATGGCGTTGTTTGCCTTGAACACGAACCTCAACGGTACGGTCAACCTGATTTTCAGGGATAACATTCCGCTCTACCTAGGTACCTTGCTCACCACCATCCAGGTTGGCTATTTTTCCATAGCATTTACATTAATCTCCACTATTACCCTGGCTCTAAACCCACTCATTGCGCCGATCTACAGTGAGATTTCACGCATGATTGCCAAGCTGCAGTGGGATGCAACCCTGCGCCTGCTCCGACGGGTTACCATCCTTTCCAGCGCGATTGTACTAGCAATCGGCGGTTTTTGGGCGCTGACGGGCTGGTGGCTGATCCCCTTTGTCTATAAACCCGAAACGCGCCCGGCCTACCCGCTTTTGTTAATACTGCTCCTGGGTTACGGATTTGCCGGCATCTTCCAGTGGAACCGCTCGCTGATGTTGTCCCTTGGGAAAGCGGGTTATCCGGTGCTGATATTGGTTCTTACAGGTGTGATCGAGTTGGCTTTGATTTTCTCCCTGGTTCCCCAATATGGATATCTGATGATGGGTGCCATCCTTTCCGGATACTTCATCATCTCGAATGGTTTCATTAGTCTGCGGGGCTTGTTGGAAGTACGCCACCGGCAATTGGCAGCGACGGGATAGCCATGAGAATTGTCTGTATCTCAGCCGCACAAATCCCCTCGGACACGGCCAACAGCATCCAGGCGATGAAGGTCTGCCAGGCTTTCGCGCAATTGGGACATGATGTTTCGTTGCTCGTGCCGGGAACACAATCATCCAGTATCAGCCATCTGCAATTACAGAGCCATTATGGGCTTCAGACAGACTTTCCCATCCAGTGGCTGGCGATCGGCAATCGCCGCCTGTTTCCCTGGAAAGCTGTCTGGCGGGCGGGCCGCCTGGACCCAGACTTGCTTTATTCCTGGCCGTTGCAATCGGCAGCGCTCGGGCTGCTGGCTGGCAAGCCGTCCATGCTGGAACTTCATGATTTTCCCGCCGGGCGCTTTGGAGAGCTCTGGCTGCGCTTTTTCTTGATTTTCCCCGGACGGAAACGCTGTTTGCCCATTACCGATGCATTGCGCCGCGCCCTGCACCTGCCAGAAAAACAGACTGTCACTGCCCCAGATGGGGTGGATATCGAACGATATCGCGATCTTCCAAATGCAGATTCTGCCCGCCGGCAACTTAATCTCCCGGAAGCTCCGACCGTGCTTTGCACCGGCCATCTCTACGCGGGCCGCGGCGCGGACCTGTTCCTGAGGCTGGCGGCGAAGTTCCCGCAGGCCAGGTTTGTCTGGGTGGGCGGCCGCCCATTGGACGTGCAGACATGGAAGGGACGTGCCGCCAACCTTACCAACGTTACCTTTACCGGGTTTGTGCCGAATGAACGGATACCGCTCTACCAATCTGCGGCGGACGTATTGCTGATGCCCTATGGCCGGGCAGTCACCACTTCCAGCGGCGGGAATACGGCCGAGATTTGCAGCCCGATGAAAATGTTCGAATACATGGCCGCCGGTCGTGCCATCCTCACCAGTGACCTGCCCGTTCTGCGTGAAGTGCTGGATGAGACAAAGGCAGTCTTCAGTCCGCTGGAGCAAGCCGAGGCCTGGGAGTCTGCTCTGGGAGGATTACTGGCGGACCCGCAACGGCGGCAGGCCCTCGGTCAAAACGCCCGGAGGGCGGTGGAACAATACTCCTGGGTCAGGCGTGCGCAACGCGTCCTGGAAGGATTTTTATGAAATCTCTGCGTGATTTTTTGTGGATTCTGCCAGGCAGTCTCGTGCTGGGGCTGGTGCTCAGCCTGCTCGGCCCGGGAACATGGTGGATAGGGTGGCTGGCATATGCACTTCTGCTGGCTCTCGGTACGTGGGCGCTGGTATTACTCTGGCGATCGGTTGGGGGCAACAAAGAACAAGACCAAAGCCTGCAGAGCATGCTCGGTTTGATTTTGCTCCTGGCGGTAGTTCTTCGCATGGGACTGGGGATGGCTTTTTCCACCATCCTGCCATCCGATGGTAACGACACCCAGGTTCAAAAGGCCGGCTACATCTTTCCCGATGCTTATAACCGCGACGTTCAATCCTGGGAACTGGCTTCCTCCTCCAACCCGCTCTGGCGGGCCTTTGATAAATCTTACAGCACTGACCAGTATGGCGGATTACTGTTTGTCAGCAGTCTGCTCTACCGTTATCTCAGCCCGGATGCACACCGGCCCTGGCTGATCATTCTATTGGCATCCCTGACGGCGGCCATTGGAGTAGCTCTGGCTTGGAAGGCAGCTCATAAAGTCTGGGGAAGATCCATGGCCTTGGGAGTGGGATGGATATTGGCGTTGTTTCCCGAATCGGTCCTGCTGGGAAGCTCGCAGATGCGCGAGCCCTTCCTGATCACTTTCGTTGCCATGGCATTCTGGGGAGTGGTGAGTTGGGCGGAAAACCATCGTTCAGCACTGGCCTGGTTGATCGGAAGCCTGGTTGGAATGCTGCTCTTCAGTCCAGGCATCGCAGTCGTTTCAATCATCCTGTTGGCTGGCTGGGTCTGGCTGAGAGGAAAGGAAAGACGCATCCGCTGGTGGTGGATCGCAGGATTGGGAATGATAGTGTTATTATCATTTTTACTGCTGGCCTGGTCTGTTGGAGGAAGTCTTCAAGTAAAAAGTGGGCCATTGGCGACCGTGGAAAACTGGATGCGTTACACGGTCCAATTTGACAGCCAGAAATTGGAACAAGACTCCGGCTGGGTGAATAATATTTTCAATCATGTGCCTTTATCCCTTCATTTACCTTTGATTATTGGCTACGGGATTATCCAACCGGTGTTGCCGGCCGCGATAAGCTCTCCGGCGGTCTGGGCAATGCGGACGCTGGGAATCCTGCGCGGAATAGGCTGGTATGCGCTGCTGCCGCTTTTGCTTTACGGCATATATCCCATCTGGAAAATGACCGATAAACGCGAACGCCTGGCATGGTTGTGGTTGTGGTTCGTTGTATGGGTCTGGATTTTGATTTCCGCGGCGCGCGGAGGCGGAGACCAATGGGATAATCCCCGTTACCGTACCATCCTGTTGGTTTTCCAGGCAATCCTGGCTGTCCAGGTCATTTCGATTCAACGGCACAGCCATGACCGCTGGCTTGGACGTCTGCTGGCGATAGAGGGAGTATTCATTATATGTTTTGCGGCATGGACCTGGACGCGGAAAGATACCAATCCATACCTGCTCCCCCTGGGCGGGACTGTAGCGGCATTCATTGCAGCCAGTTTGCTTATCATCCTTGGTGACTGGCTTTGGGTAAAATATGGGCACCGGCGTGCCATCAACCAACCGGGAAAGAATTAGTTCGGCAAGAATGCCTGCTTGAGCGGATTTATTGAATGAAAAAACGGATAAGGCAAATCATTGCGAGTAATAGAACTGCCATCCTGCTGGCATTAGCCGGGGTGGTGCTCTATTCTACCTTATCGGTAAGTTATGCTTTTACACAAGTTTCCACGATCGATGAAGGCCTTTACCAGTATAAAGGTTACTTGTTTGCTTCGGGGGCTTACCACCCATTTCAAGATTATGGCCCAAAGACACAATATGGGCCTCTCTCTTATCTCATTCCTGGTTATGTCCACCTGGTATTTGGCCCGAGCCTGCTTACTGGCCGCCTATTAGGGGTTATCACCGGGATTCTGGCTTTGATCGGACTGTGGGTGGTCGCCCGCAGGCTGGGAGGATATTGGTGGGGCGCTGCGGCAGTCTGGGCAACGGCCATCAACCCAGGGGTTATCCGCAACTACAGTTTTGGTGTCTCCCAGGGATTGGTTGCCTGTTTATTGATGTGGATTCTGGTTCTTTGTTTGAAAAGAGGCCGATTCAATTGGCAAATCATTGCAGGGACGGTCCTGGCCGGGATTTTATTGTTCACGCGCCAGAATATGGCACCGGTTTTGCTCCTGCTTATTCTTTATGTCTTTTGGCAATATGGCAAAAAAAATGGCTGGTTTGCCGTGCTGGGGGGGATGGTTACCATACTTGCAGGCCATCTGGCCTTCTGGCCGGGGATTCTCAGCATGTGGACACCCTGGCTCCCAGCCACGCTGACACCTTTTCTGGATGGATGGCGAGTACCTGCAGGAGCCATCGCGGTGATGGAGGTCCAACAACCCAATACATCTGCAAGAATCTATGGTTTCCTGGAAGGCATTCGCTTCAACTTCGCAGCTTTGATCAGCTTTACAGCAAGTTTGATCTTCTGGCCAAAAAGGTCGGCCTGGAAAGACGCAGCACAATTCCGCGCAACGGTTTTTTTAGCGGTTCTATTTTTAGGCCTGCTTGGATTGCATACCTGGGCAGGCCTCGGATTCGGGGAGGGAAACAACTACAATACTTTTACCTTCAGTTCTTACATCGCTTTCTTTAATTATCTTGGGATCCTGGTCTTTGTAGCGATCTTCCCTATCCTGGAGAAACGCCAATCGGTAATCCGGCTCCTCTTAGTGTTGGTATTGGTGCTGGCCTTTGCTACTGGAATTGGTTTTGGCGGTTTTGATGTTATAGGCAATCAACTGATAAACATCGATATTCCCAGGATAAAAACTTTCTTTACCACCGGCCACTTTCTACCCGGGCAAGTCCCTTTATGGGATTATCTGGCCACTACCTTTGGAATTCCCCATAACACTTCCAGATTGATAGTCCCTGAGGCGGCTGGGCTGCTCACCGGTCTGGTAATCCTGGCTCTTGGGTGGGTGATTTTGACTTTGCTTCGCCGCAAACGAATTGTTGCTTATTCAATGGGTTTTATTACCATGATGCTTTTCCTGACCGTTGGCACCGTTCTTGCACCTACCGGCGTGCTCGGAGGCGGTTTTACCCAGTGGAATTGCAGCGGAAATGTCATTACAGAATATAACCAGGTGGGGGATTATCTTGCCAGGAATATCCCAGCCGGGAGCAATGTCTATTGGGATGGTGGAAATGCGGTTGCCGTCCTGCTGTATGTACCCAATATACATGTTTTTCCACAACAATTGGACGGACAGTGGAATTTTTATAACGGGGGTGACAGTAATACGCTTGCCCGCCTTGGTAGATGGAATGATGAGCTTGCAAAACTCTGGCGAGATGAAGCGGATGTGATTATCATTCAACAAGTTGATTTTTCTGGCTGGCAGTCGTATTTAAACGGGTCAAAATTTGTTGAAATTCAACCCCTTAAAATACCTATGAACTGCGCTCCCGATACGTTCCTGAGAGTTTTCATTAGGAATTAAATAGGACAGGTATCTTCAATTGATCACCGGTTGCTATATTTCCCGGGAGAGGATGGTTTTCACGTCATTTTTTAGATTCTTAATTACCAGGTGATACCAATTGGTGGTTAATTGCTGGATAGCTTTTCACTGAAAAGACGGTAAATCTTTTTTCGTGGAGAACAGGAATAATAATAAAGAGGAAAGAGCATTTCTATGAGAAATAGATTGACCCAATTGTTTTTGCGAGTCCTACCTTTCCTTGCTCTCGCAATACTCGTGCTTTTGGTGGTTGGACAAGCCAATCCTTATACCACCCTTCCCACCCGGGACAGTGGTTGCTATTTGTATATTGGCCGGTTGATATTGAGAGGAGATGTGCCTTATATCGCCGCCTGGGACAGTAAACCGCCTGGCATATTCTATATCAATGCACTGGGGCTTTTTATCGGTCGGGGTACACGCTGGGGAGTCTGGCTGCTCGAATTCCTTTTCCTGTATTCGGCTGCAGTCATCGGGTACCGCTTGCTTAGAAAAATCTGGCAGCCTGGTGCGGCGATCTTTGGGATGATTTTCTGGGTTTGGGGGCTTGACAACGTGTTCTGGAAAGGCGATCTTGTCGAAGAATTTCCATTATTGTTCAGCATGGCGGCCTTATCATTTTTCTGGCTTGGAATTCGAAACCCAAAGAACAGGCTGTATGATTTTCTGATTGGGGTCATGACTGTCTTAAGCTTTCTTTTCCGGGCGAATAATATTGGTATGGGGATCGCCATTGCCCTTTCCTGGATAATTATCGGAATCGCACAACACCAATTTTCATTAATGATTAAACGAGTGGGAACCATGCTGGCTGGTTGCATTGTGGCATTATTATGTATTGGAATCTTGCTATGGGATCAAGGAATTCTCCTCGCTTCCTGGAACGCGGCGATCTTGTATAATTTCTCCTATGTGGGGAATCGCACCAGCATTTTATCCAGCATTATTCCCGGCTTTCAATATCTTGGATTGGTCGCTTGGATCGGTGTCATTGGATACGGCGCGGCGATTTTTTCCATATTCCGGATGATGAAAAGAAAAGCATTTGATTCCTTTATGATTCTCATGATCGTATTATGGCCAATCGAAATTGTGCTTAGTTCCTTGTCAGGTAGAAGTTATATGCACTATTTTATCAACTGGCTCCCTGCGATTGCAATTCTATGCGGTTACTTGTATAAATTTGTTGCTCCTGCTATCTTATCGGAGAAATCGGTCTCTTTCCTGAATACAGAAAAAATACCGCTGACTGTGGCCGCCGTATTAGCAATCTTTATTTGCTCAAGTAGAGTCATGGATTATTCCCATGCATTTGGGGCTTTGGTGTTCGATCGAAGATATGGAGTGGAAGATATCAACCAAGTTTCATTGTATATCCGGCGCAATACCAATCCAAAGGATAAAGTGCTGGATTGGGTTCAATCAGGGATCAATTACATGGCCCAACGGGATGCGCCTACCGCGTATCTCTGGTATCCCGAATACTTGCCTTCGCGCATCACATCTACACTCATTGATGGCTTTTATCGAGATATCACCAGCAATCCTCCAGAGATAATTGTTGATTCTTATTTGGTCGCTCCTGATGATATCCTTTCCCTGGACCAAGGTATACGCTATGCACAAATAAGTGCCGGGAAAGGATTAATTGTGGGGCGAGCCAGTAATTTGGATCAGGTTCTCCAATTTATTCAAACTCATTATAAAAAAGAAACAGTAATCGACGGGAATGTAGTTTACAGACTTATAAAACCGTGAACCATACCGTGTTTGCTGCGCTTGAAGATTCCATTTTCCAATGAAAAAATAATTGGTAAAAACCTATCGAGCCTCACCTCGAGTAGTCTCGAGATGCATACTTGACGGATTCTAAATCCGGTTTATAATTCAACAACTGAATATTGAAAAAGGAGAGGATTATGCCCATTGCATTGATTACTGGCATCACCGGACAGGATGGATCGTATCTGGCCGAGTTCCTTCTTTCGAAGGGATATGGTGTGGTTGGCATGGTTCGCCGATCAAGTACCGTAACATTTGAGCGTATCCAGCACATCCAGAACAACATTGATATCGTACAAGGTGACTTGCATGACCAAAGTTCATTGGTAGCTGCCCTTGAGCAATACAATCCGGATGAAATCTATAACCTGGCTGCACAGTCCTTCGTTTTTACATCCTGGAGTCAGGCTGTGTTGACCGGTGAGGTGACTGCATTGGGTGTAACGCGGTTATTGGAAGCCATCCGGTCGGTAAACCCCAAAGTGCGTTTCTACCAGGCATCCTCCAGCGAAATGTTTGGCAAGGTGACCGAAACGCCACAGCGCGAAACAACATCCTTTTATCCACGCAGCCCTTATGGGGTTGCCAAAGTCTATGGGCATTGGATTACGGTCAATTATCGTGAAAGCTATGGCTTATATACTGTTTCAGGTATTCTCTTCAATCACGAAAGCCCGCGGCGGGGTTTGGAATTCGTTACTCGCAAGATTTCAGCCGCGGTGGCCAGTATAAAATTGGGGTTGACCAAAGAACTGCACCTGGGGAACCTGGATGCCCGCCGGGACTGGGGGTTTGCCGGGGAATATGTTCAGGCAATGTGGAAAATGCTCCAGCAGAAAACACCGGAGGATTTTGTGATCGGTACTGGTGAAACGCATTCCGTGCGTGAGTTTGCCGACACAGCATTTAAATATGTTGGATTAAATTACGAAGACTACGTCGTTCAAGATGCCCGTTTCCTGCGCCCTTCTGAAGTGGATGTGCTCATTTCCAATCCAACGAAAGCCCGCCAGAAACTTAAATGGGAGCCGAAAGTAAAATTCCGGGAATTGGTTGAGATGATGGTTGAAGCGGATCTGAAACGGGTAAAGGATTCGATGTAGGTTTCCATGAATATTCCAACAGAATCAGCGCGCGAACTGGCACTGCTTGAACATATCGAGAGCGATCCGGATGTGACGCAGGCTTCCCTGGCCACTCAGCTTGGCGTGGCGGTAGGAACGGTTAACTGGCACCTCAAACGATTGATAGAAAAGGGATATATAAAGATTAAGCGCGCCGAGCGAAAGAAGTTGCGCTATATCATCACACCTGAAGGCATTGCGTTACGCACCCTCCTTACAGTTGATTATATCGAACAGCAGTTTCTGCTTTATCGTAACACGCGCCAGCGCGTCCGGGAGCATCTGGAACAAATAAAAAAAGCCGGTTATGAAGAGGTATCCATCCTGGGCGAAGGCGACGTAGCCGATATTTGCCGGCTTTCCTGTCTCGAGCAAGGTGTGGCTGTTACCACAGATAGTAATGCGCCGGTTCTTGAAATTGTCGGTTTAAAGGTGCTATTGCACCCGGATGGAAAACATGAGTGACAAGAAGCATATCCTTATAACTGGAGGGGCAGGCTATATCGGTTCCCTCCTGACATCGGAACTGTTACGCTCCGGAAATTACGTTACAGTGGTGGATAACCTCCTTTATGGTGGCGAGAGCCTACTGGGTTTTTTAGCTCATCCGGATTTCCACTTTACCAAGGCTGATGTAACTGAACCGGGTTCCGTGCGACCGGCGTTGAGCCGCGACTGGCCGAAACCGGATGCAGTAGTTCACCTGGCAGGGATCGTTGGTTTTCCTGCCTGTCAGGCAATTGGAAGACAGGCAGCCTGGAGACACAACGTCGAGGCGGTTAAGTGTGTCTACGAGCAGGTATCAGATCTGGGGACTGCCAGATTCGTGTTCGCTTCCACTTACAGTACCTATGGCCCTTCGTTGGATGGGAATCCGGTAAATGAGGAATCGCCACTGACGCCGCAATCGCTTTATGCCGAAACCAAGATTGCAGCCGAAGAGTTTCTGCTGGCGCAAAAAAATACTGTTACTGGCCCACTCGTCTTTCGCTTGACGACGTTGTATGGAATTTCGCCGCGGACGCGTTTCGATCTGGTAGTCAACCAATTTGTTCTGGATGCTTACACCAAGCGCGAGCTCATCATTTACCAGCGTGGCTATTCACGTTCATTTATACATGTACGGGATGTTGTGCGTGGCATCATTGCTGGCCTGAAAGCGCCGGATGCAGCAGTGCGCGGCCAAGCCTTTAACCTGGGCACCAAGGAAGGTAATTACACCAAAGATGAAATTGTTGGTCTAGTCATAAAGCGGCTTCCGGAAACGGTAGTCACGTATAAAGACCTGACATTTGGCGGCGACATCCGCGACATCTCCATCTCATTCGAGAAAATCCGCCGCGAGCTGGGTTTTAATGCGGAAATGACCGTGGATGATGGTGTGCGCGAAGTCGTCCATACCCTAAGGACAGGTATCATTCGCAATCCTCAAGATGAAAAATATACCAATGCTCGATTCATTGTCCAATAGTCTATGACAGAAAACTTCTGGAAAAATAAAAGAGTTCTTGTTACAGGGGGTGCAGGATTTCTTGGGTCGTTTTTGGTGGAGAAACTGATCCAGCGCGGCGCAGCCGATATCCTGGTTCCGCATATTGAACATTACAATCTTGTGGATCGCGAGGATATCCGCCGCCTCCTGGGTTTTGCCCTGACCTCGCCTGAGAAACGACCCTCGCATCTTCTTCCGGTAGACTTCAAGGCTTCCGCTCTTCCAAATTTCAAACCATCTGACCTGGTGATCATTCATCTGGCCGCGCGGGTTGGCGGCATCGGTGCCAATCGCGAGCACCCGGCGGAGTTTTTTTATGATAATTTAATGATGGGAGTCGAACTGATGCACCAGGCCTGGCAATTCGGCACGGGCAAATTTATTGCGCTGGGAACGGTGTGCGCCTATCCGAAACTTACCCCGGTGCCTTTCCATGAAGACGATTTGTGGGATGGTTATCCGGAAGAGACCAATGCACCATATGGCCTGGCGAAAAAGATGTTGCTTGTCCAAGCGCAAGCTTATCGCAAGCAGTACGGATATAATGCCATTTTTCTGCTGCCGGTAAATCTGTATGGGCCGCGCGATAATTTTAATCCGGCTTCTTCGCATGTCATCCCGGCCTTGATTCGCAAATGTCTCGAGGCGCAGGAGCAGGACGAGCAGGAAATAATCGTCTGGGGCGATGGCTCACCGACGCGCGAGTTCCTGTATGTGGAGGATGCAGCTGAGGGGATTCTGCGCGCCTCTGAAAAATATGATGGGCCAGATCCGGTCAACTTGGGTTCCGGTTACGAAATTTCCATAAAAGATCTGGCGGCAATGATCGTTCGCCTGACTGGTTTTACAGGCAAGCTGGTCTGGGATAAGAGCAAACCCAATGGACAGCCACGGCGCGGGCTGGATGTCAGCCGAGCTGAAAGGCTGTTCGGTTTTCACGCTGGCACATCTTTCGAGGATGGTCTGCGCCGGACGATCGATTGGTACCGAGAGAATTGGAAATAAAATGGCAAAAGAGGCAATACTTAAAGTTGAGCCAAACACAGTTGTCATTCGTCCGACAAAGGGCTGGATGGCGCTTAATTTACGTGACCTGTGGTTGTACCGCGAACTGATCTATTTCATGACCTGGCGCGATTTAAAAGTACGCTACAAGCAGACCCTGATGGGAGTTTCATGGGCGGTTCTTAACCCATTCCTGAATATGGTTGTCTTCAGTATTTTCTTTGGCGGCTTGGCCAAGATGCCTTCCGACGGCGTGCCCTATCCTATTTTCTCCTATGTAGGCCTTTTACCCTGGGGATTGTTCGCCAACGCCCTCTTGAATGCCAGCCGCTCCCTATATGGCAACCAGAATATGGTAAGCAAGGTATATTTCCCGCGCCTGGTGCTTCCGCTTTCCTCCGTGCTAAGCGGGATAGTCGATTTCGCGATTGCAGCTCTCGTGCTTGTCGGGATTATCCTGTATTACGATTTGACCGGTATCACGCGTCTTCTCTTCACCTGGCAAATGTTGACTTTACCGCTCTACCTGCTTCTGGCAATGGGGACGGCCTTGGGAGTTGCGCTTTGGCTTTCAGCACTCTATGTGCAATATCATGATGTAGGCTACATCCTTCCATTTCTGGCCGGGTTCTGGCAAATCCTTTCCCCGGTTGTGTACTCCACCACTTTGATCCCTGCAAAGTGGCAAGTGCTGTATGCTCTCAATCCCATGGCTGGCGTGGTAAATGGATTTCGCTGGGCCATCTTGGGTGCTCCCACCGGTCCCAGTACTGACCTGATTCTCTCAACAGCTGTTGCAATCGTCCTGTTGTTAAGCGGTCTGATCTATTTCCGCCGGATGGAAAAAACCTTTGCGGATACCATCTAACCATGATCCCTGTCATCCACGCTGAAAATTTAGGCAAACGCTATCGCATTGGCCTGGCTCCACAGAAATACCAGACCCTTAGTGAAAATATAACCAATGCATTGAGCGCACCATTGCGCACCATCCGTCGAGTCCAGGTACCCAAACGGGACGCTTTGGATACGATCTGGGCATTGAGAGGGGTTGATTTTGAGGTTAATCAAGGTCAGGTGCTTGGCATTATCGGGCGCAACGGTGCAGGGAAAAGCACCCTTTTGAAGATACTTTCGCGAATTACCGAACCGACGACCGGCTCGGTGACAATTCGTGGCCGGGTAGGGAGCCTGCTGGAAGTAGGGACAGGGTTTCATCCCGAGTTGACCGGCCGCGAGAACATTTTCCTCAATGGCGCCATTCTAAGCATGAAGCGTGCCGAGATCGAGAGCAAATTCGATGAAATCGTGGCGTTTTCGGAAGTGGAACAGTTCATTGACACACCTGTGAAAAGGTATTCCTCGGGTATGTACCTGCGCCTGGCATTTGCCGTGGCTGCCCACCTGGAGCCGGAAATCCTGGTGGTGGATGAGGTTCTGGCGGTGGGGGATGCCGAGTTCCAGAAGAAATGCCTGGGCAAGATGGGCGATGTAGCCCAACAGGGACGCACGGTGCTGTTTGTCAGCCATAACATGTCAGCCATATTGCGTTTAACCCAAGAGAGCCTTGTTCTGGAAAAAGGGCAATTAGTCTTGCGTGCCCCTTCCTCAGATGCAGTGGATTATTATCTTTCGGCCGGTAATACAGCCGCAGGCGAACGCGTGTGGGATGCCGATGAAATTCCAGCAGATGCGACCCCTTTCCGACCAATTTCTTTGCGTCTGCATGATAAAACCGGAAATGTGGTGGATACTGTCCGCTCCATCGAGTCATTTACCATTGAAATGGAGTACAGTCTTTCTGCACCATTGACCGGCCTACGGATTGGCATTTATATCAGCACTTCGCGGGGCGAGTACGTTCTGACTTCATTCGACATCGATGATGAGAAACACTTTGATAAGCATGTCTCAAGAGAAGCGGGGCATTACATTAGCCGGTGTACTATTCCAGCAGACTTTCTGAACGGAGGCCGTTATTTACTGGGGGTCAATGCCAGCTCCTATCATGTGCGGCGTTATTTCATGGACGAACAGGCTTTATCGTTCAACGTAAACACGGCTGGGGCGCCGGGCATGCAATGGTCAGAGCCGCGCCCAGGCCTGGTACGCCCGCGTCTGGAATGGAAAATCGAGACGAAATGAAGCCCAAATTTTTAATACGAGACATACTGGGTGCGTTGCCTTTGACAGCCGAACTTGACTGGAAGCTGCTTCATCCTGACCAAAAAATTAACAGCCGTTTCAACCTTGAATCCCTGCGGGAATCCCTCCCAGATGCGGTTGCTCAGGTAATGCCATTCGCCAAGTCCGCCCCGAAAGGGCAGAAAGTTTTTCTTTTCGCCTCCTGGCATTATTGGATTATTCACACCGCCTTATGCGGCCTGACCTTACGGGGGTTGGACCATGCCGTGACCCTCGGCTTTCTTCCCTACAGCGATTATGACAAACCCGTCAGCAGGTTTGATGTACGGCTACAAGATCTGTATGCCCGGCAGATCCTCCGGGATGCCGAACCTCTACTAAGAATCATACCTCTCCTCGACCAGAAGCCGGAGCGTAGACTTCCTGAAGCCTTGTCCAAGGCAGTTGAAAAAGTGACGATCTGTGACGTGCAATATACGCTCCAGCGTGAGGATGTAAGTGGCCGCGAGCCGATTTATCTCCTGCGCCAACAGCGAAACACGCAAGCAGCCCGTAGAGCACTAGCCTTTTTCAAAAAAGATCGGCCAGATGTGGTGGTTGTCCCGAATGGAATGATCCAGGAATACGGGGCCATTTATGAAACGGCTCGGTATCTAAATATCCCGACGGTTACTTATGAGTTTAGTGAATTGGATCAACATGTCTGGTTGGATCATAACCGGTTGGTCATGCTACACCTTACAGACGAATTATGGGCCGGCCATCAGGACCGCGTTCTGAACGATGAACAACGAGCCTGGTTGGAATCCTTCCTGGCCGGACGCGAGGGGTCGAGAAAAGGGACCCAGTTTGCGCACCTTTGGCAGAAAACATCCCGCGCGGGGGGCGAGAAAATTCGTTCCTTGTTCGGGCTGGACAACCGACCGATCGTTTTATTGCCGACCAATGTTTTGGGGGATTCCGCCACCCTCGGACGAACCCTTTTCAGCAAGTCGATGGCAGATTGGATGGAGCGCACTATCCAATTTTTTGCTAACCGGTCCGAAGTTCAATTGGTGATCCGGATTCACCCTGCGGAGACCTGGACGGTGGGTCCTTCAGTAATGGAGATCATCCGGGGTGTGCTGCCAGAATTGCCGTCCCATATCCGGGTGTTTGGTCCAACCGAGAAAGTCAATACCTACGACTTGATGGAAATCACCGACCTGGCCCTGGTTTACACAACCACTGCCGGGCTGGAAATGGCAACCCGAGGAATTCCGGTGCTTGTGAGCGGCCTTGCCCAATATCGGAAAAAAGGTTTCACGTTGGATGCCGACAGCTGGGAAGAATATTTTTCCGTGCTTGACCGGGCCGTCAAGAATCTGCCGGGTGGCCGTTTGACACCCGAACAGATCCAACGAGCCTGGAATTACACCTATTTCTACTTTCGGGAATATCCTAGGCCTTTTCCCTGGCACCTAGAAAAGATCATGTCTGATCTAAAAGAACGCCCAATTGCCTATGTTCTCAGTCCGGAGGGCCGTTCAAAATTTGAAACCACTTTCCAACAACTGGCCGGTTTGGAGATCAAATGAAAAAACTCCCAACCCAAATAGCTACTGGTAAAAGAGATCCCTTATGCGCCTGAATGATTTTTTCTCCAGAGTGTCTCGATTTGTGCAGAAATTGCTGCATGGAGGAACCTACCGGATCGAAAAAACAATTCGAGGTCAGGGAAATGTCTTTGATGCAAAAGGTGCCAGCCTCTCTGAAGTAAGGGTGGATATCATCGGAGTCAACAACCGCATCGTCGTTGGACCGGGCTGTATGCTCTCGAATGTCTATTTCCGTATCCGAGGTTCCGGGCACCGGATCGAATTTGGTTCAAACTGCCGGGTGAGTCGGGGGGCAGTGCTTTGGTTTGAAGATCGTGAGGGAGTTTTGCAGGTCGGTTCTGGTACCACAATGGTGGAAGTCCATATTGCGGTTACGGAAAATTCAAGAGTGATCATTGGCGAAGATTGCATGTTCGCCAATGATATCGATATCCGCACCGGTGACAGCCATTCCGTGATTAACGCACAGACCGGCGAACGGCTGAATTTCGCAGGGAATGTGGTTATCAGCCGGCATGTCTGGATTGCTCCGCACACGGTCATTTTGAAGGGTGTCGCCATTGGCGAAAATTCGATCATTGCCACCGGCGCGGTGGTAACCAAGTCTTGTGACCCAGGCGTGATCATGGGAGGAAATCCTGCCAAAGTGATCAAAACCGGCGTTTCCTGGAAACGGGAACGGGTTACCAGAAATTAACGTTACCGATAAATCCATCCATAAGGAGAAAATACCATGTCAAAAACACGAGTTCTTGTTACCGGTGCAGGCGGTTTCATTGGCCATCATCTGGTGACATTTCTGCGTGAAAAAGGGTACTGGGTGCGCGGCGCAGACATAAAAAACCCGGAGTATCGCACCAGCGATGCAGACGAATTTGAACTGCTTGACCTGCGCCGATGGGATAACTGTCTGCAAGCCACGCGCGGTATTGATGAGGTTTACGGCTTGGCCGCCGACATGGGCGGGATGGGTTTCATCTCGTCCCATCACGCGCAGATCTTGCATAATAATTCGCTTATCAACACCCACACACTGGAAGCGTCACGCCTCAATGGCGTCCAACGATATTTCTATACTTCATCGGCATGTGTCTACCCCGAGTTTAAGCAGACGGATGCCAATGTCATTCCGTTGAAAGAGGAGGATGCTTATCCGGCCATGCCACAGGATGCCTATGGTTGGGAAAAGTTGGTCATGGAACGCCTGTGCACCCACTACCGCGAAGATTACGGCATCCAGACCCGTATCACGCGTTTCCATAATATTTTTGGTGATTTGGGGACCTGGGACGGCGGCCGCGAAAAGGCCCCGGCAGCCATGTGCCGCAAGGTGGCAGTAGCCAAACTGACCGGCGAGAATGAAATTGAAATGTGGGGTGATGGTGAGCAAACCCGTTCTTTCCTCTACATTGACGATTGCTTGGAAGGAATCTATCGCCTGATGCGTTCCGATTATGTTCTACCGCTGAACATAGGTTCGGACCGCATGGTAACCATCAATCAACTGGCCGAGATCGTAGCCGATATTGCCGGCATCAAGATCACCATCAAGCATATCCCCGGCCCCCTGGGTGTGCGCGGCCGTAATTCGGATAATACCCGCCTGCGCGAAGTGCTCAAATGGGAACCCAAGCTCTCACTGGAGGAAGGCCTCAAGCGCACCTATACCTGGGTCGAGAAACAGGTGACTCAGAAATTGGGTGTGGAACAGAAGTAAAGATGGCTTTTTTGACGGTTTTTACGGCTCCCAAGCCGTTCACCAACCCGCACATCAACATCATCCAGCGAAACGCCATCCAATCGTGGATGCGGCTGAAGGATGTTGAGGTTATTTTGATCGGTGATGAAGCTGGTATCCGCGAGACCGCCGGGGAATTTGGCGCCAGGAATGTGCCGGAAGTGGCACGCGATGAGAATGGCATCCCGCAGGTCAATGCGGTGATGCAGATCGGGCATAAAAATAGTGATAGTCCCATGCTGTGTTTCGCAAATGCCGACATGATCTTGATGGAGGACGTGGTGGAGGCAGCCTTACAAGTTTCCCAGCAGGTGAAGGATTTCCTGCTGGTGGGCCAGCGCTGGGACCTGGACCAGACCGAGCTGCTGGATTTCAGCGGCGATTGGGAATCTCGGCTGCGACAGGATGTGGCGGAGCGCGGCAAGTTCTATTCGCCATGGGGCATTGACTATTTCGTCTTCCCGTACCATCTCTATAACGATGTGCCGAACTTCACCATCGGGCGACCAGCCTGGGATAACTGGATGGTTTATCACGCCCGCACGACTTTTGGAATGGCAATCGATGCCTCCCGGGATGTTATGGTCGTTCATCAGAACCACGATTACAGTCACCTGCCCGGTAACAAGCCGCCCTATGGTTCAGAAGTTGCCAAATCAAACCTGGCCAAGGCCGGCGGCCGGAAGCATGTTTACAATATTTTGGATACCAACCACGAACTGACCGGTGGACGTATCTGTAAGCCGCAGTTCCGTGTGGTGCGCCTGCTGCGACGGATGGAGCGTATGTTCATCAACGATGAACGGAAAGGCTGGGGTTGGGAAATTTCCCTGCGGCTCCAGCAGATTCAGCGTCCGTTGTCAATCAAACCAAGGAGACCAGCCCATGCGCGTCGGACATAATCCAGCCCGGTTTGTTGAAAAGGTGGCTCAACCCGCCGGGATCACCGTGACGGTGGTGAATTGCATCCCATTCTTAAGCGGTTATTACGAGCAAAGCCTGGATGTCCTCAAGCTGGTGATTGACAGCCTGTATGCCACACGCGAGGAGGCCCATCCATACGATGTGATGGTCTTCGATAACCACTCCTGCGCTGAAGTACGCGGGTATTTGAAAGAGGCCAGCGAACAGAGCAAGATCCAATATTTGATCTTCTCGGACACCAATATCGGCAAAATTGGGGCCTGGAATTTCATGTTTGGCGCGGCGCAAGGAAAGTACTTGGTTTTCTCCGATGGGGATATTCTTTACCGTCCGGGCTGGCTGCAAGCCTCCCTGGAGCTCTTTGAGGCTTTTCCCAATGTTGGCATGGTGACGGCGCGCCCGTACCGGGGCTCTGAAAAATACTCCGACGCCACGTTTGATTGGGCGCGCCAGCAGGCAGCCGGCGTGCTCGAAGAAGGAATATTCCTGGATTGGGAGACTGTATGGGAGCATGGACGCAGTCTCGGCGTTTCTGAAGAGAAGGCACGGACAAATTACCCAAAGATGCATGATTTCCGGCTGTTATATCAGGGTAAAGTGGCCTATATCGGTGCAAGCCATTTCCAGTTTATGACCCGCCGGGAACTCCTTCAAAAGGTCATCCCTTTTCCTTCGGAACAACCCATGCGCGGTGAGCGTGCCTTGGATGTAGCCTTTAATGGCATGGGCTGTCTCCGGTTGAATACCGAAAAGGCTCTCGTCATGCACCTGGGAAACCGTATTCCGGAATCCAGCCAGGTGGCAACTCTTGCCCCGAAAAAGAAATCCCTGCTCAGGCGGCTTTTATGGCTGCCGGTCGTTCGTAAATTTCTGCTCTGGCTTAATAATCAAATATTCCGCCTCTATTTTATTAATGTGGAATAGGTTTGGCAGGAGTGTAATGAAGATCCTGTTTGTGGCTTATCACGATCCTACCGTGATGGACCTGGCAAGTGGAACGGATTATTTTTATTATCAAGCCATGTGCAAGCATGGCTTTGATGTGAAGATCATCAAAGATATGATTGTTCCGCCAAACCTGCCTGAACGCCTGTTGGCAAATCTATATCAAAGGACTGGCAAGCGCTATATAAAGTTTAATATGACCACGGTATGGAATGCCTCTCAGGCCACGAATAAGGTCGTTAGAGATTGGATGCCAGATCTGGTGTTTGCGATCGCGCATTTCCCTTTTGTGTTCTATACCGGAAAAGCGCCTTGTGTTTATAGAATCGATTCCACTGCCTATGGGGAAGAAATGGCCTGGCCGCGCTCGGGTTGGCCGGCGCTCCGGGTAAACATGTGGCAGGAGAAGCGGGCCCAGCGACATTGTGCCAGGGTCATAACTGTCAGTGAATGGTCAAAGAATATCCTTGAAAAGGTATATAAGGTTCCGGCTGGGCACATCCGTTTTATCGCTTCCCCCAGTTATTTGCCAGACCAGGTAATACCAGAGAGTGTAGATATCCGGTTCTGGAAGAATTTAGCCGATCCTCTGCGTTTGTTACTGGTCGGGCGCGACTATCACAGGAAAGGCATTGATGTTGGGATCGATATTGTTCACAAGCTGAATACGGCTGGAATCCGTGCGGAATTAACGATCTGTGGTGCCCAGGGAACGTCCGAAGAATACGTCCGTTTCGTCGGCCCGTACAAAAAAAGTGATCCTGACCAGCTTGAAAAATATATTGCCCTGTATCGTCAGGCGCATTTATTGATTCACCCGGCCATTTTCGAACCGGCTGGAATTGTTCCCAGTGAAGCGGCTGCTTTTGGCACACCCACGATAACAAATGACGTCGGAGGTCTGGCTACCACTGTAAAAGATGGCGAGTCAGGCATCGTGTTACCCAAAGGGAGCCCGGCTGAAGTGTATGTGCAGAATATTATCGAGCTTGTACATAACCCGGATGGCTATTATAGGTTGTGTTGTAAAACCAGGGAAAGATATGAGCGAGAATTGAACTGGGGATACGCAGGAAAATGGCTGGCAGAAACCCTGCGTGAAGTGATTTCCGAACAGCGTGCAGCCGAAGGATTAACATGAGCGAAACAGTGCACCATTGCCCTTTATGCAAAAGCGAACACAGCCGCTTGTTCGACAGCCGTTCCTTCCATGGAATGGCGGTTGTGAACCGCATTTGCCAGGATTGCGGGCTGGTGTTCCAGTCACCCCGCATGACGGAGGTTGAATCTGCGTCCTTTTATGCGGAAGAATATCGGCTGTTCAACGAAGGCAGCATTGATCCAACCTCCAGGAACACAGCCGCACAACATGCCCGGGCCGAATCGCTTTTGGCATTTTCGAAACCAGTTGTGGGAAAAGTATCCCATCACTTGGATGTCGGTTGTTCCATGGGTATCCTGTTGCAGTGTTTTGCAGAAAACTACCGTTGTCAGCCGGTCGGGATCGAACCGGGCGAGGCGCACCGTGCCCGCGCCAATAAGGAAGGGCTGGCAGTATATGCTTCTTTGGAAGCACTGGAAAGTGCAGGGGCAGGGCACTTTGACTTGATCAGCATGGCCCACGTTCTTGAGCATTTACCAGACCCGGTCGGTTATCTTGCCCATTTACGGGAAGCGCTGATGGATCCACAGGGATGGTTGCTGCTGGAAGTGCCGAACCTGTATGCGCACGATTCGTTTGAGGTGGCTCACCTTGTTTCTTACAGCACCCATACGCTGTTGCAGACGCTAAAAAAAACCGGTTTCGAAGTTCTCAAGATAGAACGGCACGGACGACCAAGATCAGACGTGCTGCCGCTATATATTACGCTATTGGCACACCCAAAAACTGCCTATTTGCGATCCCAGGATGTCCGGGCAGAGAAGCAAGTGCATTTGAAACGCCAGATCGGAATGTTGCGTCGCCGGATCTTGGAGAAGTTGATGCCAAGTCGCGCCTGGTTGAAAGAATAAATGGCCAAACGTATATTTATCAGCGCTGATCACGGTCTTTCCCTGATCTATTTTCTGCAAAGTGAGGTAATCTCGACGTTGTTAAATACCGGTGTCGAGGTAGTTCTATTCACCGATGATGAAGCGCGTCTGGCAATCGAGCAGCGGTTCCAACGCCCCGGGATCATATTCGAGGGGCTGCGCTTACTTGAATGCGAGCGGTATTTTCAAACAGTTGATCCATTTATTCAACGTTCACTGCAGATGCTACGGTGGGTGGGGGGCTCGAAACGGATCAATGTTACGGCGATGGAAGGTAATTACCATCTTCTGGCTGAAGGTTTCACGGGTGCCGGGCGGTATGCCTTGCCTTTCCTGCGAATCCTGATCTGGCTGATGCGCCGCTCGCGTATCTTGCGCCGGCTCGTCGTGCGTGCCCAGCAGCATTACAATCCGGGGATTTATAAAGACTTATTCGAAAAATACCAACCGGAGTTGGTGGTTGCCCGCACCCCTGGCTGGCGCATGGATCGGTATCTCCTGCGAGAGGCAGCTGCGCACGGGGTCCGGACCGTGGCGACGATTGTGGGCTGGGACAATCCATCATCCTATAGCTTGAACGGCGCACCGGTGGATTACATTACCTGCTGGTCTGAATTACAGAAAGAAGAACTTGTGCTCGGATCAGATTGGGATCCGAAAAGAGTGAATATTTCCGGCATCCCATCCTATGACGGTTATTTCCTGCGTTCGTGGCTTATCCCGCGCGATGAGTATTTCCGGCAACATAGCCTGAACCCGAACCGTAAATTGTTGGCTTATGCCTGTAGTTTTGAAACTTTTCATCCGAACTTTCCCAATATCGCTGCCATAGCGGAGCTGGTCAACCAGGATAAGCTGGATCAGCCCAGCCAGTTGCTTATCCGCCTGCACCCAAACCATTTTCTTCCGGGTACGCGTTTCGAAGGGGAAGCCTACCGGGTGCGGGAATACATCAAAAATATGCCGCATGTCCATCTGGTCGAACCGGTTTCATTGGGCGGTGGGTTGGGTCACTATTCCGGGGAGGATATGCCCGAAAAGGCCTCCATGATGGCTTACGCGGATGTGTTTTTAACGGTCTATTCCACCATGGTGGTGGAAACCGCCATCCACGACCGCCCGATCATAAGTGTGACCATCGATACCCCGGGAGGTTGGAATATGCCGGGAGTTTATTCGCTCCCTCTAACCGCCATCGGTGATTGGCCCACGCATTTACGTTTTCGTCTGTCAGGGGCGGGCCGGGTGGCAGTGAATCAGGAAGAAGTGCGCCAATACGTCAATTTTTATCTCACGGATCCGAACGCAGACAATGAGAAGCGCCGCAAGTTTATCCTGGATGAATGTACGTATACCGATGGAAGTGCCGGGGAACGAACCGGAAAGTACCTATTATCTCTCCTGGAGGAAAACGATCGATGAAATCTGAACTCGCCCCGCCGCTTTTTTGGGGAATGACCGATCTGGCACACGCGATGGCGCGTGAAGCCATGGAAAACCGAGCGACTGTCGAAGTGAGTGAGGTCGAAAAAGGCCAGACGCTTGAGAGCGTACACGGTCAGGCATTGCGGGATTACAAGCAATTTGAACAATTAATCGGAGGGGCGTTGTCCTTCTTAAAAAAAGGTCATCATCCGGCCGGGGGTTTTGCGGTTGACATGGGTTCCGGGACGGGTGTTGGGGCCTGTATTCTGTCCGGGTTTGATGAAGTCGAAAAAGTATTTGCGGTTGAGTTCTCCGAACATTTTGTTGAGAAAGTCATGCCATTGGTTTTTGAAAAGTACAACGCAAACATCGAAAAACTACAAAGAGTGGTAAGCGATTTCAACCATCTTGAAATTGAAGATGGTTCACTTGGAATTATTCTGGATATCGACTCGTTTCACCATTCTGAAGACTTGGATCGAACTCTCCAGGAGTGCCAGCGCGTTTTGGCCCCGGGCGGCGTCATTATTGCAATCGACCGGGCCTGGTCTGACCGGTTTACCCGGGAGCAGTTGGAAACCAAGTTAAACACAGAGTTCCCGGATCATCTGAAGAAAAAATACAATATCCCGCTCGACCAGCATTTCACCCGCCGGGATTTTGGAGAACACGAATACACCATAAAACAATGGTTTACCTTATACAGGAAGAATGGCTTTGAACCATCCGTTTTCCTGTTGCGCCATCCGCCCGCTCTTAATCGTTTCTGGTTGCGGTTGCCCACATTCGAATTCTCCATAGCCCTCAGCAGTCTTCTCTACCGGATTGGCTTCAGGCGTCTATGGGCTTATGGTTTTACCAAGGCGAGAGTCATGTTTGTATGCACAAAGGTGCTCAAATGAGCGTGTCTGAAATTCTGGCAATCATTCCGGCACGCGGCGGTTCGAAAGGAATTCCGCGCAAGAACATCCGGCCATTTGCAGGGTATCCTTTGATTGCCTTTAGCATCGCCGCGGCCAACCAGGCCGAGAGCGCGATTCGCGTGATCGTATCTACAGACGACCAGGAAATCGCCGAAGTTGCTCGCCAATTTGGGGCTGAAACGCCCTTCCTGCGCCCGGCGGAGCTGGCTGCCGATCGCACGACCGATCTGCCGGTTTTTCAGCATGCCCTACACTGGCTGGCCGAGAATGAGAATTATCATCCGGAGGTGGTCCTGCATTTGCACGCCACCACTCCGGTGCGGCCACGCGGCTTGGTTGATCAGGCGGTGCGCCTGCTGCATAAGCATGCGGAGGTGGAATGCGTTCGCAGCGTGGTCTCTCCGGGCCAGAATCCCTACAAAATGTGGAAGATTGACCCACAGACCGGGCACATGATTCCGCTGTTGACCGTTCCGGGAATTAGTGAGCCATACAATACCCCCCGCCAGCTGTTGCCGGCGGTATACCTGCAGACCGGTCACGTCAACGCCATCCGCCCGGTAGCCATTCTGCAGGGTTCGATGACGGGTACGACCATCCTTCCGTTGATGATCGATGCCAACTATGAGGTGGATATGGATACCCTGGCCGACTGGGAACGTGGTGAATGGGTGGTCGTCAAGAAAAGTCTGGATATGGTCTGGCCCGAGGAGAAAAAATGAGCGAGCCCGAGATTTTAGCCCTGATCCCAGCGCGCGGCGGTTCGAAAGGGATTCCACGCAAAAACATTCGTGCCTTTGCGGGCCAGCCTCTGATTGCCTACAGTATTGCAGCGGGATTGCAAACCAAGATAGTCACGCGCGTGATCGTGACGACGGATGATGAGGAGATATCCGAAGTGGCGCGTAATTGCGGTGCGGAGACACCCTTCCTGCGCCCGGCGGAGCTGGCCCAGGATCGCACGACTGACCTGCCGGTCTTCCAGCACGCCTTGCGGTGGCTGGCTGACCATGAGGACTATCATCCCCAAGCAGTCGTACACCTGCGCCCGACCACACCCATCCGCCCGCCGGACCTGGTGGATCGCTCGGTTGTCTTGTTGCTGGCGCACCCGGAGGCCGACTCTGTGCGCGGGATCACACCGGCCCATCAAAACCCGTTCAAGATGTGGCTGATGGAAGGGGAGGATGAACCCATCCGTCCCTTGGTGACGGCCCCAGGGATTGAAGAGCCATACAACTCGCCGCGTCAAATTTTACCGGTTGCCTATGCCCACACCGGCCTGATCGACATCATTCGCCCGGCGACCATCCTGGAAATGAACTCGATGAGCGGACGGACAATTCTGCCAATCCTGTTCGACCCGAGTTATGATGCCGACCTGGATACGGTGGAAGATTGGCGCCGTGCCGAACAAAAGGTCCTGCTTGAGCGACCGAAGATGGTCTGGCCGGGAAAACCGCCTCGCCGCATGCCTGAAGTCATTCGATTGCTGGTGCTAGATTTTGACGGTGTCCTGACCGATAACCGCGTCTGGGTGGACCAGGATGGACGTGAGATGGTGGCAGCCAACCGGAGCGACAGCCTCGGCATTAACCAGCTTCGCCAGGCTGGGGTGGAAACGGTCGTGATTTCTTTGGAAACCAATCCGGTTGTAGCGGCGCGTTGCCGTAAGATGAACATCCCCTGGATCCAGGGGGAAAAGGATAAGGCAACTGCATTGCGTAAATTGCTTCAGGAACGCAATGTTAATGCAAACGAAGCTGTTTTTCTGGGTAACGATGTAAATGACCTGCCATGCTTCCCGTTGGTAGGTTGGGCCGTGGCAGTGGCGGATGCCATGCCGGATGTGACCCGGCAGGCCGACTTTGTCCTGACCCGTTCCGGAGGGCGGGCGGCGGTGCGTGAACTGTGCGACTTGATTATGAAGCAGTTGTCGGACAACCTGGGCTCCCAACACAAAGGCTGACTTCTGAATTACAATTACGCGCGTTGCAGCTGTCCGCACACCCATTGCCCCCCAATGCATTGAGACGTTACGAAAATCACTTTCTAGGAGTAATACAGTGCCAGAAATTAAGATTGGAAATCGCTTGGTTGGTGATGGACATCCTTGTTACATCGTCGCGGAAATTGGCATCAACCACAATGGCGATATCAACATTGCCAAAAAGCTGATTGAAGTTGCGGCAGCGGCAAAGTGTGACGCAGTAAAATTTCAGAAGCGGACGGTCGAGGTGGTTTACCCAGCCGAGGAACTGGCACGCCTGCGCGAAAGCCCCTTCGGCAGTACTAATGGTGATTTAAAGTATGGTCTGGAATTTGGCCAGGAGGATTACGCCGAAATCGATCGCTTTTGCAAGCAAAACAATATCACCTGGTTCGTGTCCTGCTGGGATGAGCAGGCGGTTGATTTCATCGAGCAGTTTGACGTGCCATGTTATAAGATTGCCTCTGCCTCCCTGACCGATGACGAACTGCTCCGCTATACGCGTTCCCAGGGGCGTCCCATTTTCATGTCCACCGGCATGAGCACACTGGAGCAGGTCGATCATGCGGTTGAGCTGCTGGGGAAAGAAGATCTTGTAGTTATGCATACCACCAGTACCTATCCCGCACTATATGAAGAATTGAATTTGCGCGTTATTCCCATGTTGAAAGAACGCTATGGTGTACCGGTGGGATATTCCGGCCACGAAACCGGGCTTTCAACATCCATTGCGAGTGTGGCGATGGGTGCTTGCGCGGTGGAACGTCACATCACGCTTGATCGCGCCATGTGGGGATCCGATCAGGCAGCTTCGGTCGAGCCACAGGGTTTCGCCCATCTGGTGCGGGACATTCGCCTGGTAGAGACTGCCATGGGCGATGGCATCAAACGCGTTATCGAGCGAGAAGTACCGATCATGAAAAAGCTGCGACGTGTTGATACAAAAGGAAGCGGCTTGTAGCAAGTTTTTGGATATGTCACTCAGCAGGAAAGGGATCCTTTCCGCACTTGAATGCCCCCGGTTCTGGCTGTGGGGCATTCAAAACGAAATCCACCCGCTAAATTCAGCGGCTGAATATACGGAGAATGATTGACACATATCGGCATCATGCAAGGTCGCCTGGTTCCCCCAACGGATAACCGAATCCAATGTTTCCCGCGGGAACGGTGGGTGGACGAGTTCGAACTGGCTGCCCAGGCCGGGCTGGATTGCATTGAATGGATCTATGACCTGTACGGGGCCGATGTTAATCCATTAGCGACCGATTCCGGTCTGGAAAAACTCAAAAATCTTTCAGCCAGGCACAAGGTCAAAATCCTGTCCATCTGTGCGGATTATTTCATGGATAAGCCTCTCGTTCGGGCCAACCAGACGGAATTAGAGCAGCGCCTCAATACTTTGCATTGGTTATTGGAGCGGGGCCGGTTGATCGGAATCAACCGGATGATTATCCCGTTTGTGGATACTTCGCGCATAGATAGTCAGGATGAGTTTGACGGGGTGGTGATGCTCTTGCAATGTGTTCTCGATGAGACTAGAGAGACTGGCACCGAAATTCACCTGGAAACTTCCCTGGCTCCCAACCGGTTCGCCGAACTTCTATCCAGATTGCCTGACCCGCGCCTGAAGGTGAATTACGATTCCGGAAATAGCTCGTCCCTGGGATATGCCCCGCGTGACGAATTTGCTGCCTATGGGGAGCGGGTGGGAAGCGTCCATATCAAGGACCGCTTGCTGGGAGCCAGCACGGTTCCTCTGGGGACCGGGGATGCGGATTTCCCAGCACTGGCTGAAGGTTTGAGGAAAGTGGCTTATAAAGGAGACTTTATCCTGCAGGTGGCACGCGGCAACAGCGGGGACGAAGTGGCCTGGGCCAGGCAGAACCGCGCATTTGTATTGCATCATTTCTGTCAGGACCAATGAATTTGACCTACAAGGACGATAAATAATGAAAATACTTATCATGGGACTCGGAGGAATTGGTCAACGCCATCTTCGCAACCTGCGGAAGTTGCGTGGTAATGATTTGGAAATCCTGGCATATGATCCCCGTCCCAATCCGCCGGTTCTAACCGACCAACTCAAGGTTGAAGAAGGGGCGAGCCTGGAGAGGAAATACAACCTGCGCATCTTCCCGGATATCGCACAGGCTTTGGCGCAAAAGCCACAGGCTGTTTTCGTTTGCAATCCCACCAGCCTGCACGTCCCGGCGGCAATCAGGTCAGCTCGGGCGGGTTGCGCATTATTCATCGAGAAACCGCTCTCGCACAACCTGGATCAGGTGGACGAATTGATCGATCTGGTGGAAAATAGCCACCTGGTGGCCGTAATCGGCTATCAGATGCGTTTCCATCCGTGCCTGCAACGCCTGCACGAGCTGGTTCAAGAAAAGAAAGTTGGCCGGATTCTTTCTGTAAGGGCGGATGTTGGTGAATACCTGCCAGGCTGGCATACCTATGAGGATTATCGCCAGGGTTATGCGGCCAGGCAGGATTTGGGAGGAGGCGTAATCCTCTCGCAAATCCACGAATTTGATTATCTTTACTGGCTGTTCGGAATGCCTGGCCGCATATTCGCGCTGGGGGGGCATCTGAGCAACTTGCAAGTTGATGTCGAAGATACAGCCGATACCCTGCTGGAGTGTGCAATGAATGGCTACCCCATTCCCATCAGCTTGCATCAGGATTACATCCAAAATCCATCCAAACGTTCCTGCGAGATCGTCGGAGATGCCGGGAAAATCCTGGTGGATATCCGGGCACTTACGGTGGAAGTCTTTGACGGCCAGGGCAATTCCGTTGAGACCAGTTCATACAAGGATTTCCAACGCAATCAGTTATTCCTGGATGAATTGAATTACTTCCTGGTTGGTATGCAGGGGAAAGATGTGCCACTGGTGAATCTGCGCGACGGTGCAAAAAGCCTGCGTATGGCGCTGGCGGCGAAAGAGTCCCTGACCACAGGGAAGGTTGTTGAATTGGAAAGGTAAAAGCAAATGGAGAACGCAAAGAATCTATTTGACCTGACCGGCCGAGTGGCAGTTATCACCGGTGGAACCGGGTTGTTGGGCCAGCAGCATGCCGAAGCAATTGCCCGGGCCGGCGGGATCCCCGTCCTGGCGGATATCCGGGTGAACGGAGTCGACCCACAAAGCCAGGCCTGGAAGGCGCGTTTCGGTGAGCAGGCGTGCGCCATCCAGACCGACATTATTGACCCCGAGAGCGTTAAAAATTTATTACAGATTGTACTGGAGAAATTCGGCCGGGTCGATATCCTGGTCAACAATGCAGCCAATAACCCCAAGATGGAAAACAAAGCCGAGGTTGAATTTTCCCGCCTGGAATTCTTCCCGCTCGAACAGTGGGATGCAGACCTGAATGTCGGGCTGAAAGGCGCCTTCCTTTGCTCCCAGGTTATCGGAAGTGAAATGGCCCGTCGCAAGATGGGCGTGATTGTAAATGTGGCTTCCGATCTGGCAGTCATCGCGCCCGACCAGCGACTTTATCGCAAGCCGGGCTTGCCCGAGGACCAGCAACCGGTCAAGCCAGTGACTTATTCGGTGGTGAAAACCGGGTTGGTCGGTCTGACGCGTTACCTGGCGACTTACTGGGCCGGCTGCGGCATCCGGGTGAATGCGATTTCTCCAGGAGGTGTATACAATAACCAGGCAGATGATTTTGTCGAGCGGCTTGCAAACCTGATTCCCCTGGGGCGCATGGCGAATGCCAACGAATACCAGGCTGCCATTCTTTTCCTGTGTTCGGATGCATCCTCTTATATGACTGGTTCCAATCTGGTTATTGATGGTGGCAGAAGCTGCTGGTGAATCTGGATTGTATTTTTAGAAAGCAGATTAAGATGGATCCTACTAAACTTGAAGAGGAATTAAGAATTCACACCCACATCATGGAAGAGACGGTGGCGCAGTGTTCGCCAATCATTGATGACATTAGCGGGTGTCTGGTTGAATGCTTCCGCAAGGGAAACAAGGTCATGTTGTGTGGTAACGGGGGCAGTGCGGCCGATTCGCAGCACATGGTAGCAGAATTCGTCAACCGCTTCCGCCTGGAGCGGGCCGCCTTGCCAGCCATTGCGCTGACAGTGGACACATCCATCCTGACATCCATAGGGAATGATTCATCATACGAATTCACCTTCTCACGCCAGGTCGAAGCCTTGGCAAAGCCTGGCGATATTCTGGCCGTAATAAGTACGAGTGGCGGTTCTGCCAATGTCCTCAAGGCGTTGGAGGTGGCTCGGGAGCGCCGCGTCAAAACGGTTGGTTTCACCGGCGAAAAAGGGCGCAAAAGCATGGCACCGAAATGCGACCTATGCCTGGTCGTCCCCTCGGTGGACACGCCGCGGGTGCAGGAAGCGCATGAGTTCATCTGGCATGTCATCTGCGGTATGGTGGAACAGGTGTTGTTTGGAGAGTAAGGTAATCGGGCCGTCCAAGATGTCACCCAGCAGTGCTATTATCGGATCAGCTGATCCTGAAAGAACCAATAAGGACGATTGCGGACGTAGTCTCTCGTCAGATAATAGCTTTGCTGCAAGGTAACTTATGCAAACCTTCTCCAAAAAATTCCTTCGATTTATACAACAGCCCGCTTTTCTGGCGTTTGTATATTTTATTGGCATAAGTATCGTGATGACTTACCCGATGATCATGAAGATGCGCACGGAAGCGATCGGCGCTGGCGGGGGAGACGGGACCTACTTCATTTGGTTGGTTGCCTGGTACCAGAAAGCACTTTTCCAATTAAAAATATCGCCATTTTTTGCCCCTTCCCTGAATTACCCGCAGGGCTGGAACCTGGCGACAACCGATATCACCCCGGCGATGGTGATACTGGCGCTGCCGGGAAGCCTGCTGGTCAGCCCCACCTTTGGCTATAACTTTGCCATGCTGCTCAGTTTTATCCTGTCCGGTTGGGGCATGTATTTGTGGGTGAAACATCTCACGGGTGATGCGCTTGCCGGTTTGGTGGCAGGGACGGTCTTTGCCTTCCTGCCATTCCGCATGGCGCATTTTGTAGTTGGCCACCTGAGTCTGGCAGGCACGCAATGGTTTCCATTCTATTTTTGGGGCTTGTTCGACCTGCTGAAGCAGGAAAAGTTTTCCTGGAAGCCGGTACTGATGGCTGGCATCGCAGCGGGACTGATCGGTATGACCAGCCCATATTATGTCTACATGACCATCCTGATATCGGGTGTCTTCCTGCTGGGATTCATCATTTTCAAAGGATATAAGCGCCTGAAGTATGCGGCGTTTTGGAAAAGCGTGCTGGCCTTTGGTCTGTTGGCGGCGCTGCTGGTAGGGCTTTCGATGCTACCATATCTTCGCCTGAATTCTGAGAATGGCCTGGCCTCACGCTCGGCAGATTATTTAAACCGCTATTCAGCCAGCCCGACGGACTACGTCATTCCGTCGATCAAGCAGTTCCTGTGGGGGAAGTGGATTGACGATACCTTCAGCCCGGAAATATTCCAGGAGTCAACCCTTTACATCGGGGCGGTGGCATTCGTGCTGGCGGTCTTCGCGTGGATCAAGCGCCGCCAGCTCCGGCATCCGGAATTGGCGGATATCGCCATCCTGGTGGCGGCGGCCGGGTTTGTGCTTTCCTTGGGAATCCAGTTGCACTGGCTGGGAAAAATAGTAGTTTCCTTACCGCGGTTTTTACAACCCATCTTTCACCAGACACACATGCCTTCGATCTACCTGCCAGCTTATTACCTGTTTCGTTATCTGCCCTTCTTTTCTAAAATGCGGGTGATGATGCGGTTCGGGTTGTTCGCGCTGATCTTTTCGAGTCTGATGGCCGGCCTGGGGGCTTACTTGCTGACGAAATCAGCCTCCTCCAAGGCTAAACGCTGGGTGGGGATCGGCCTGTTGGTCTTGGTATTCATCGACTTCTATCCCGGTGTTTTGAAGGGTTTCAGCGTGACCCAGGCCCGCCCGGTGGATAGCTGGTTGGCTGCCCAGCCAGACACCGGAGCAGTCGCGCAATTCCCCTTTACCCAGGAGTCTGATCAGGGCCAGGTTTACGATACGCTGGTTTACCAAAAACCCTTCCTGGGCGGTTATTTCAACGCCAACGCTCCGGAACAATACGAACGCATCCAGACGGTCATGGCAACTTTCCCATCCCAGAATAGCGTGAACCAGCTCAGGCAATTAGGAGTGACATACGTGGTGGTGGATTCTTCCCGCTACGAAAACTTTCCCGAGGTTGATGGGAAGATCCAATCTTTTGGTTTGCATTTGTTGCATGTCAGCCTGGCAGAATATGTTTATGGTTTGCCTTGACCTGACATACTCAACCCGATTTATATGTAAAGGAAATTGATATGAAACGAGAAATTAGAATCGGTAAACAAATGGTAGGCGATGGTCATCCTATCTACATTATTGCCGAGATTGGCATTAATCATAATGGCAGTCTGGAGATCGCCAAGCAGATGATCGACGCGGCGGTCCATGCAGGTGCAGACGCGGTGAAATTCCAGAAACGGACCCCCGAGGTCTGTACCCCACCCGAACAGCAGAAACAGATGCGGGATACCCCCTGGGGCTATATCACCTACCTGGATTATCGATACAAGGTCGAATTCGGTGAGGACGAGTATCGTGAAATTGACCGGTATTGCAAAGAAAAGGGCATTGACTGGTTCGCCTCGGTCTGGGACGAAGCATCAGTGGACTTTATGGAGAAATTCAATCCCCCCGTCTATAAGATTCCATCCGCCTCGCTGACTGACCACAACTTGTTGCGTTACGTTCGTAAGACCGGCAGAGCGCTGATACTTTCCACCGGCATGTCGACGATAGACGAGATCCGTGCGGCGGTGCAGCAGGTGGGGACCGATGAGCTGGTCATCACACACTGCACAAGCACTTACCCTTGCCAACCGGATGAACTTAATCTGCGCATGATCCAGACCCTGCGGGCAGAGTTCCCCTGCCCGATAGGTTATTCCGGGCATGAAGTCGGGCTTATCCCACCACCTGTGGCAGTGGCCCTGGGTGCATGCATGGTGGAACGCCATCTGACGCTTGACCGGGCCATGTGGGGATCCGACCAGGCTGCTTCAGTGGAGCCAGGAGGCTTCCAAAGGTTGGTTATGTACACACGAGTGGCAGAAGCCTCGCTCGGAGACGGCGTCAAACGTGTTTTCGAGAGTGAACAAGAATCGCTTAAAAAGCTGCGCCGGTTTGTAACAGATGATCGGTTCCGGGATAAAAAAGAGGTCCTATGACTGAGATCCAAATTGGCGATCGTCTCATCGGTAACGGCCATCCCACTTATATCATTGCCGAGATCGGTGTAAATCATAATGGTATCCCGCAATTGGCTTTCGAGTTGATTGATATCGCAGTGGAAGCAGGAGCGGATGCGGTTAAGTTTCAGAAGCGTAATTTAAGAACTCTCTACCCTAAGAAATACCTGGATAATGTCAATGCGGGTGAGAAGAGTCTGCGTTATCTGCTCCCCATTCTGCAAAAAGTGGAATTACCGGATAGTACGTATCAGGAAATCGTTAAATATTGCAAGAAAAAAGGCATTACGTTTTTGTGCTCTCCCTTTGACAGGGAAAGCGCCGACTTTTTGGAGACTTTGGATGTTCCAGCCTACAAAGTGGCTTCTGCGGATTTGACCAACCTGCCTTTGATAGACCATCTTGTCAAAAAGAAGAAGCCCCTCATTTTGTCCACCGGCATGTCCCGACCGGACGAGGTAGATTTCACGGTTAAATTTCTCAAAGAACGTAATGTGCAATTTGCCTTGTTGCACTGCAACAGCACCTATCCGGCTGCTTTTGAAGATATCAATCTACGATACATGGATCAATTGCGCAAATACAATGTACCGGTGGGTTATTCAGGTCATGAGCGCGGCATTGCCGTCTCCATGGTCGCGGCAGCATTGGGAGCGAATATCCTTGAGCGGCATATCACCCTGGACCGGGCCATGGACGGCCCCGACCATGCTGCCAGCCTGGAACCTCAAGGATTCAAGAAAATGGTACGGGATATCCATTTGGTAACTCTGGCCCTGGGTACGGGTGAGGAGAAATTTTTCTCGCGCGGTGAGATCCTTAATCGCGAAACTCTGGCAAAGAGCCTGGTAGCGGCACGGCAGATCGAACCAGGTGAGATCATTACCGACGAGATGATCACGGTCAAAGGACCCGGATTGGGTCTTTCTCCGCAAAGATATCCGGAGTTGCTGGGCAGGCGTTCCGAACGGGTTGTTGGGGAGGATGAGCCTTTTGTAGAAAGCGACCTTGGTATTCACCCTGAACGGGAGATGGAACACACACTACCCATGCAATGGGGCTTCACCGTGCGCTTCCGCGATTACAAAGAGTTGATGGTTCATAAACCTCAGTTTCTGGAATTCCATTTCACGGATGCTGATCTGAAAGAAAAATATGCGGGCGCCGATTACGATATGCCGCTGGTCGTGCATGCCCCGGAGTTTTGGGAACGTACGCTGGTGGACCTGTGTGCAACAGATGTAAAGCAGCGGATCGCCTCCGTGGCTCTGATCCAGAAATCTGTCAACCAGACACGTGATATGGCAAAACATTTCAAAGGAAAGCCCAAGGTGATCGTCCATGCCGGTGGAATGACACTTGACCAATCCATTCACGATAATCGACCTCTTTATGAGAACCTGAGTCGCTCGGTCGAGCAGATTGATTCCGAAGAGGTGGAGATCCTACTCGAAAACCTGCCGCCGCATCCCTGGTACTTTGGCGGCCAATGGATCACGAATGCCTTCATGGATGCAAATGAAATCCGCGATTTTATCATCCCTCGAAAGCTGAACATCTGCTTTGATACCTCCCATTCGAAACTCTATTGCAACTGGGCGCACGTTGATTTTTACGAGCAGGTTCGGAGTCTCCTGCCGTATACCCATCATTTGCATATCTCGGATGGTTCCGGTCTGGATGGGGAGGGTTTGCAGATAGGCGAGGGTAACATTGATTGGGTGCGCTTCTTCCACGTTACGAAAGACTACCATGGCACGATGATCCCCGAGATCTGGCGCGGACACCAGCATGCTGGGCAGGGTTTCCTTCAGGCCATCCAGCGTCTCTCCGTTGCGTATTCCAAGGCCCATGAGGAAGACGAGTCAAAAGCGAGTCAAACGTGAGTGTGTTAACTTTGGCGCAGCCAATCTTTCGACGCCTACAGACTGCTTCGAATAGCCTTAAAAATGACTGGCAAACCATCCTGATGGCACGCCAGGTGGCGAGTCATGGTCATTTGGATCAAGAGCGGCTGCCGGTGGTCTTTTTCAACGCCTCCACGCGTATCCGTGGGCACAGCCAGAACGCGGCTTTTTCGCTATTGGCCTCCTGGGCGGTGCGGCTGACCGGCGTGCGTGTCATCCATTTTGTCTGTTGGGCTGGCATGAGCCGCTGCGTTCTGGGTACGGATCAGGATGCCCCGGAAAGTGCAATGCCGTGCAAATTGTGCATCCGGCAGTCAGAGGTGAATACCACCGGGGCGGACGCACGCATTTTTACTTATCAGCAGGATGATCAACTCGCCGCAATTCTGCAGACTTTGAGCCTGGATGAACTTCTGATTTACGAACAACCCCTGTCTGAGTTTGGCGGTTCGCTCCCGCTGGGCCAATTGGTCCTGCCTTCCCTGCGATGGAGATTGCGCCTGCAGACCATCGCTGATGACCAGGCGACCCGTTTTATCTGCCGAGAGTTTATGCTTTCGGCCTGGAATATAGCGCGCAAATTCAGCATTTTGCTCGAAAAGGTCAAACCACAGGCAGTTGTTCTGTTCAACGGTATACACTTTCCCGAAGCAACGGCGGCCTGGTTGTGCCGCCAGCGCGGCGTGCGTGTCATCACACATGAATCCGGTTTCCAGCCCTTCAGCGGTTATTTTGTGGAAGGTGACGTCACCACCTATCCCATCACCATTCCCGACGTGGACCTTAATCCTGAGCAAAACGCCCGCCTGGATGCAGACCTGCAAAAACGTCTGCAGGGCGATTTCAGCATGGCGGGCATCCAGTTCTGGAATGAGATGCATGGCCTGCCGGATGAACTGGTACAAAAAGCTGCCAAATTCAAACAAGTAGTGGCGGTCTTCAGCAATGTTATCTTCGATACGACCCAAATACATGCCAGCACGGTTTTTAAAGACATGTTCGCCTGGCTGGAAGCGTTGCTTGTTGTTATCAAGGCACATCCGGAGACGTTCTTTGTGTTGCGTGCCCACCCGGACGAGGCCCGTCCAGGCAAGAGCAGCCGGGAGTCAGTGGCAATGTGGTTCGAACAAAAGGCTGCTGGGCTCCCCAATATAGCCTTCATACCACCGCAGGAACGCATCAGCTCGTATGAGCTCATACGGCTAACCAAATTCGTGCTGACATACAACTCCCAAATTGGCCTTGAGGCTATGTTGATGGGTGTCCCGGCCCTGGGCGCGGCCCAGGCTCCGTTTGTAGATTACGATACCGTCTTTTTCGAACGCAACCAGGAGGCCTACCTGCACCGCCTGGAATTTTTTTTGACAGCGCCACGGCTTGAAGTCCCGGAAGACGCTGTGAGACGCACACGGCGCTTCATGTATTACCGGTATTATCGATTCTCCCTGCCATTTGGTGCATTTATCGAATCCACTGCTCCGAGCGGGTATGTACGCCTGAAAAAATTCTCCTGGCGGGCTTTGGATAAATCGCCCACTGCACTTGCCCTGCAGGATGGGCTTTTGCACGGTAAACGGTTTGAATTGGATGTCTAGCTGCTCCGTGGGAATCCGCGTTTATAATGAGTGACCTATGGTCCAATTCGTTGCCCTCGTCCCCATGCGCCATCATTCCCAGCGTGTCCCTGGTAAGAACTACCGCCCGCTGGCGGGCAAACCGCTCTACCAGCATATAATTTCTACGCTGTTATCCGTTCCTGAGATTTCCACGGTAGTTGTGGATACGGATTCCGAGCCGGTCATGGATGGGCTGCGGCGGGATTTTCCACAGGTGGTTATTGTGCCGCGCCCGGAACATTTACGGGACGATTCCGTCCCGATGAATGAGATTCTGTTATACGACACATCCATTGTGCAGGCAGATTTTTACCTGCAGACCCACAGCACCAACCCGTTGCTGCGCCCGGAGACGATTTCGAAGGCGTTGCAGACTTTTTTGTCCGATTATCCGACCCATGACTCGCTCTTCTCGGTAACGCGTCTGCAGACCCGGCTGTATGATCAACTTGGGCACGCGCTCAACCACGATCCGAATATATTGCTGCAGACTCAGAACCTTCCCCCGGTCTATGAAGAGAATTCCTGCATCTATATTTTTACACAGGAAAACCTGGAACGGCGCCACAACCGTCTCGGCGAACGCCCTTTGATGTTCGAAATGGGTGCTGATGAAGCCTGGGATATTGATGATGAACTGGACTTTGCCATTGCTGATTTTCTGGTGCAGCATCGCATGAAATAAGTCGACCACAGAAAGCAAACGATACCGTTTGCAGAAATTCAAGAGATCACCATGAAAAAGAACATATTAAAAATATTGAACGCTCCCTGGTACTTCGCCCTCTTTGCCGCTTATCCGGTACTGGCATTACTTTCATACAATATCTCGCAGGTCCGTTATAGTGCAGGAATCCGTCCTTTGATAATTTCGGTTGCAGTGGCGGCGCTGTTGTTCCTGCTTTTTCGCCTAATCTATAAGAATTGGTACCGGGCGGCGTTTGCCACGGCTGTGTTTACTGTCTTGTTCTATACCTATGGTCAGGTCTTTGACCAGGTTCAGAAGAAATGGAAGGTCCCCTACCTGCCCATATGGTTGGGCGTGCTCTGGCTGGTCCTGCTTGCCCTGGCGCTGGTCCTGGCGGGCTGGAGTAGAGCCCACTTCCAGGGCCTGGCGCTGACATTGAATATCATCTCGCTTGGCCTGGTGGTCTATGCGGTCGGCATGGTAGTCTCGGAAGTGCCCATTGGCAAAGTGTCGGATAAACCAGCTGACCCGCATGCACCGGTGCAGACGCTGCATATCACTGATGGGCAAACCCCGCCGGATATCTACTATATTATTCTCGATTCTTATGGGCGTTCGGATCTGTTGGCAGCAAATCTTCATTACGATAACAGCGCTTTCATATCGGACTTGGAGAAAATGGGTTTCTACGTTGCAGATTGCAGCCAAAGCAACTATCCTCGTACCGATGTCTCGCTGGGATCTTCTTTAAATATGGATTATCTTCAGAATTTGAATGACAAATTCAACCCCAAGAACGAAGACCGCACCCAACTCTGGCAGTCCATCCTCAATAGTACGGTCAGTTACGAGCTCGAGAACGCTGGATATAAGACGATCGCTTTTGCCACCGGTTTTGCTTTTACCGAGATGACTTCAGCGGATGTCTACCTGTCGCCATCCCCGGTCTGGTCGGCGTTGACCGAGTTCGAAATACTGCTTATGCGTACCACCCCGCTCCGCCATCTGGAAGATCTGGGGCTGGTTAATCTCGAGCAGATTGATGGGCAGCGTTATCGCGATCGCACCGAATTGGACTTGAATAGTATGAAGATGCTTGCCCATATGACAGGGCCCAAGTTCGTGTTTATTCATATGGTTATCCCGCACCCCCTGTTCGTCTTTGCTTCGGATGGTTCGCCCACCAATCCATCCCTGTTCATGGATGCAAATGGCATTTACTCGCAGGTAAACTATTACAAGGGATATCTAAATCAGGTCGCCTATATTGATGGTCAGATTGAAAAAGCTGCGCACACCCTGTTGGCCGATTCGCCCAATCCGCCGATCATTATTATTCAAGGCGACCATGGTCCCTGGCTCCAAACCGGCAGTGACCAGTTCAAGATCCTGAATGCATATTACCTGCCAGGTCATAGTAATGTGCTCTATCCGAGCATTTCACCGGTTAATACTTTCCGCCTGATCTTTAATACTTTCCTGGGAGCGGATTATCCTCTTCTGAAAGATATCAGTTATGATTCCCCCGTCCCGTATGTTTTTAATCTTAGCCCGGTTTCCAATCCCTGTTCCGGAAAATAGGTCAGCCCATGCCTACCATCCTTTTTTCTGCCCCTTACATGCTCAAGTCTCTTGACCGGTTCCGCCCGGAGCTTGAACGCTATGGAATGGACCTGATTACGCCTGAAGTCCACGAACGGCTCGAAGAAGCCGACCTGCTGAAATATGCCGGTAAATTCGATGCGACCATCTGCGGAGATGACCATTACACATCACGCGTCCTTGAAGCCTGCGCCCCGCGCTTGAAAGTTATTTCCAAGTGGGGTACTGGCATCGATTCAATCGATGCGGCTGCCTGCGCTAGGCTGGGTATCAAGCTTTTCCGGACGACAAATGCCTTCACTTTGCCGGTAGCCGATACGGTGATGGGCTATCTGCTGGCTTTTGCCCGCCGGCAGCCATGGATGGATAAAGCCATGAAAGCCGGTGTGTGGGATAAGATCCCCGGACGGGCTCTGCATGAGTGTACACTGGGCATTATTGGAGTCGGTACCATTGGCAAGACGCTTACCCGCCGGGCGCGCGCCTTTGGGATGAGGGTACTCGGTAATGACATTGTGGAGATTGACCATGTTTTCATCGCGGAGACGGGCATCCAGATGACCACCCTCGAGGTGCTGCTTTCCTCGTCCGACTTTGTTTCCGTAAACTGCGATCTGAACCCGACCAGCTATCACCTTATTAATGGCCGAACCCTGCGTTTTATGCGCAAGGAAGCGGTACTAATAAATAGCGCCCGCGGCTCGATCGTGGATGAAGCCGCACTGGTGGAGAGCTTGGAAGAAGGCGTCATAGGTGGCGCCGCTCTGGATGTATTCGAAGTGGAGCCATTGCCGGCTGGCAGTCCTCTCAAACAGATGAATAATGTTCTTCTTGCTCCGCACAACTCCAATTCCAGCCCGGCTGCCTGGGAGCGGGTACATTGGAATACGATCAAGAACTTGATCGAGGGGCTCGGGATGCCTTTCGACGAGAGTATGCATGTCTGAAAAGAACACCAGGAACGCAAACCATAATACGGAAGGAAAAAATCATGACCAGATCGCAACCGTTGCATGAAGCTACGCAAAAGACGGTGCTCATCACCGGCGCAGCCGGCGGGATTGGACGCGCCAGTGTCGCCCTGTTCGCTGAAAAAGGTTGGCGCGTTATCGGCGTGGACCGCGCTCCATTTGGCAAGCATTTCCCCGCCAACGGTTTGTTTATCCAGAGCGAAATTTCCCATCCCGAATCGATGGAAGCTATTTTCCACCAGGTGCAGGGTTTTACCAAAACCCTGGACGCATTGGTAAACAATGCAGCCGTGCAGGTGGCCAAGCCACTTGTCGACACTTCCGTGGAAGAATGGGATATGGTGATCGCCAATAATCTGCGGCCGGCCTTCCTGCTTTCCAAGCTGTCCTATCCGCTTTTAAAAAGGGCAGGAGGCGGGGCGATTGTCAACGTCTCCTCGGTCCATGCAGTACAAACTTCGGCGAATATCGCGGCTTATGCCACCAGCAAGGGCGGTCTACTGGCGCTGACTCGGGCCATCGCCATCGAGTTTGCCAGTGATAACATCCGTGTCAATGCCATCCTGCCCGGCGCAGTGGACACCCCCATGCTGCGTGCGGGGCTGGACCGGGGCCACCTGGCAGGTGAAGATGTGCACACCCGCCTGGACAACTTGGCCCGCAAAACGGTTAACGGACGGGTCGGCAGACCCGAAGAAATTGCCCACGCCATTTATTTCCTGGCGGATGATACTCAATCCTCATTTATGACCGGCCAGGCCATGATCGTGGACGGTGGCGCGACGGCAAGGTTAAGTACCGAATGAAGCAGGCAGTTAAACGGATTACGCCTGAACCACTCTGGAACGCAGCCCGCTCCAGCTATGATGCCCTCGTGCGCCTACCGGATCTTCCGGCGGCAACCCTGCACCCCTGGCGGCGGGAGAGCAGGAAACGCCTGATCGCGCTGAAAGATATTCACAAGGGGGAACGTTGTTTCATTATAGGTAATGGCCCATCTTTACGGGAAACTGACCTTAGAAAGCTGAGGGGAGAATTTACCTTTGGCCTGAACCGTATCTACCTGCTTTTCCCCGAATTGGGTTTCACAACGACCTATTTCCTCTCGATGAATGATTTGGTCATCGAGCAATGCGTAGCGGAAATCCAGGCCCTGCCAATCCCAAAATTCCTGACCTGGCGCTCACGCCGTTTTCTGAGTCCTACCGAGGATACCCATTTTCTTTATACCACTTATACCGGCCCAAAATTCGCGTGCGATGTTACCGGCAGGTTGTGGGAAGGCGCGACGGTAACCTATGTAGCTTTACAATTGGCTTATCACATGGGTTTCGGAAAAGTCATCCTGATCGGGGTAGACCATAATTTTGTCACCAAAGGCGATGCGAATAAAACCATCACCTCTCAGGGTGATGATCCCAACCACTTTGCCCCGAATTATTTTGGTAAAGGTTTTAAGTGGCAACTCCCCGACCTGGAGACTTCCGAACGCGCTTATCGCCTGGCCAAAGCCGCCTTTGAAGCCGATGGGAGGGAGGTTTTAGATGCCACTATTGGTGGCAAGCTGATGGTTTTCCCCAAGGTGGATTACAATGACTTATTCAAGTAGCTCATTGCGGGGTGTCAACAGCAATTTCCGGATAATTCTAAAAGATCATATCTTCAATATACTTTTTATTGTTGTCGCTTTTTTGTCCATTTCGCTTCGAGTGGGGTTGGTGTGGTTTAACCGGCAGTCGAATGATAATCATATGCAAGTGGTCCAGCTGATGCTGGCTTCCTCCCGCTTACCTCAAAAACAAGACTGTTGGGAATGTTTTCAACCCAAATTGTTCCACTTTACGGTCACAAAAGTTGTCCAGGTATTGGGATTAAGCAGCCTTTCAATAAATGGACTAAGTCTGGTGGCGGAAATCATCAACCTGCTGGCGGGTCTGGTCACGCTGGCGGTCGCTTGGGTTTTTATTGTGCGCCTGCCGGTAAAAAATAAATGGCTTAAGTTGTTGGCATTCGGGCTGGTGGCCCTGAACCCGGTGCTGATTGGTATCAATTCCCAGGCAACCAACGATACTTTTGCGATTCTCTTCTCCACGTTGGCAATTTACTGTACTTATGTTTTTCTCCAACGGAAAAGGATCGCACCTTTTTTACTCGCCATCCTGTTTGCTGCGCTCGGGATCGCCTCAAAGACGAATGCCTGGGTGACAGCCATTGTCATTGTAATAACCTTGTTCATCCAGACTTTATCCAAACCCGGCCGATATTTGAAGTCTGCGATTGATGCCATAGCATTTCTATTTGCAGTTCTATTACTGAGTGTAGTAAATCCTTTAACCCAATATGTGACCAATTATGAAGAATATGGCAAACCAGTTTTAATGAATATAAATACACTTCCCCTGCCACCGCTTGTCGGGATAACGAAATACAACGACCGGGGCGGTATTCTCTCCATCCGGGATGGTTTCTTTACCTTCAAGTTTATCAATCTTCTCGAGCATCCCCGGATTGATTATGAACATGACAATTACCCGCCCAACCGCACCTCGTTCTGGACCATGCTTTATGCAAGCGCTAATTCAGCCAGCTTTTCCAATTATCCGCCTTCCTGGACCACCTCTGGGACACAAGGTTTTTTGTTGGATCAAGGGATTTTCATCCTGGCAATCCTGCCTTTCTTCCTTCTATTGATGGGCGGCTTGATGGAAACTTTTGTTTTGCTAAGGGGAATTTTTAGACGAGATTCTATTGCCCTTCAAAATACAAGCTATGGGCTGTTTAGCTTGACTTTTATCGGGTATATTGCTTTTGCCATTTTATATGCATTGTTATATCAAACGTTCCTTGTATTAAAGGCAATTTTTATCTTTCCCGCTTTACTTGTCTTTCCTTTGCTTTTCCTTCGAACTGCTGAGCCAGCCTATGCATTTTTGTTTAAACGCCTCAAATGGAGTGTTCATATACTCGATGTTGACATAATTGCGTTAGTAATCCTCTATATAATGGATATTGTGATGATAATCATCCGTATCCATTTGTATCATTGACCCACATTCTCCATCAGGAAGTATAAATAATAGAACCACCCTGGTTCAGATAAAAAAATTCTGTCCTTGCTAAACGAATGGATAAAGTCCAAATTATGAAGAAACTCGCTTTGTTTAGTGTATTTGAGGGATTGATAACGCTTATTATTCTGATCATCATCCCGGTAGATCCCAAGAACAGCATATTCCTTGGTTTTTCCGTGGAGCGTTGGGTCTTGATCGGATGTATTTTGTTGATGGAGGGGATATTCATCACTTTGCTAATCATTAACAGGTACGAAACATGGAGAGAGATTGTCGACAGGTTCATGCAGACAAGGTGGGTGTCAATACTATTTCTTCTGGCTTTTCTTACATTTGTCAGTCTTGTTGGAGTCTTTGGAGAAAACACCGCCGTTAATATTCGGCTGAGACCAGTGCTTATTTATGGAAGCCTGATAAGCATCCAAATGGTCATATATCAATTGATTGCATATCCCAACATCGGGCAATTTGGTGAGGAGATGGTAAGCTGGTTAAAAAGGATAAATGTGGTTTTTTTGTTTTCCCTTTTTGTGGCTCTGCCCCTGTTATTTGCAAGTGCAATTAAACAGAATTATCCGTTGGGATATGCCGGTCTATATACACAGATGGCTGTCGAGATTGCAAAATCGAATTTTCATCTTCCTCTCAGTGTGCCTTTTTACGGGCCAGGAGGTATTCCGTTTGCCTATCCTCCCCTGGCACTATATCTGATGGCGGTGTTTATCAAGCTGGGGATGTCTGTGTGGAGCTATTTGCGATTTGCGCCTCCGATATTAAGCTGGTTGTCCCTGATCCCTTTATTCGTCCTGGCCAAGCGTATTTCGAGATCAAATTTAGGGGGCTTGGTGGCGGTGGTTCTAGCTGCATCCTCGTACGATCTTTTTGATATGCAAACAACATCCGGGGGGATAGTTCGAGCATTGGCATTTGGGCTGGGGCTGCTGGCTCTGTATTTTTTTGATCGGATGGTTGAAACGTTCCGCTGGCGTGATGCCGTCCTGGCGGGTGTGTTCTTTGGCCTGACGGCTCTGGTCCATTTGGGGTATGCCTATTTTTTTGCCTTGTGGATTGGAGTTTGGGTGGTCACGCATCCTCGACGGCAGAATTGGATGGGAGCAGGTGTAGTGGTGGTAGTCAGCCTTGCGTTTACATTGCCCTGGATCATGATAATGCTGGAGAGGTATGGGCTCTCGATCTTTGTAAATGCATTCCCTTCCCACGGTGCTACCAGCTTTATATCTTTAATTCAAAACCCGGTCAATCTGATGCCTGTTTTACGTTACAACCTGCAAGCAGTACTCGAGCAGCCATGGTTCCTCGTGTTGGTTTTAGCAGGTCTAATTTGCCTGTTGGTCCAAAAGAAGTTTACCCTTCCTTTGTTATTCCTTTTAGTACCTATCATGATTCCTGGGATCCTTTTAACATTAATAGTACCCATTCTGATTGCAGGCTACGTCCTATCTTTCTTATATCGCTCTATTACATCAAATAAGTACATCACGAATAAACCGTTGGAGAAATTGATCTCATCTATCGTTCTTGTGGGGATTTTTATCCCGATCTACCTCCAGTCATTTAATCGTTTGAGCCACACGATACCGGGAGTAAATCAAGAAATGCTTGAAATGGCAAGTTTTATTAAGAATAATACACCTCCCCAGGCGAGTTACCAAAATTTATTCTGGGACGCGAATGAAGCCGAATGGCTTCCTTATCTTACGGAAAGAAACCCGGACATTGCAAATTGGGGCGGTGAATGGATTGGGACTTATAAAGCTGAAAACGTTTATAGGGATGAATTGAATAAGTGTGAACAAGATTTAACCTGCCTTGAGGAAAAACTAATGGCAACAGGTAGATTACCCGACATGCTTATAATTTTAACCAGCCAGCAGGCATGGTCTGCTGTACTTTCAAAAAGCCTAAAGTGGCAGAATGTGTATGCAAACTCATCATTTATTGTTTGGGAATCCAAGTAGATTTACTACCTTTAATTACTTATAAATGGATAAGATAAACTTGGTGATATGATGCGCTGGTCGTTATATTTGATCTCTTAATATCTAGCAAGTCCTGGTATGGACCAATCAATACTATATAATGATCTATATTAGGGAGACCTTGTTAATCAACTGCGTATTCCGGTAAATACTTATGCGAAAAAATTCGGTCTTTTTTAAGCGTTCAAGCGACTTTTTGAAAGAATATAAACAAGATTGGTGGTTGATCCTGGCGATGACCCTTGCTAGTATCTTGATAACTGTGCCGATATATGTCCATCGTATTTATTCTTCTTCCGTAATCAGCGATTTTCCTGAACACATTCAATACGCAAAGTTAATTTTTAGTCAGCATTATCAACTAGTCCCGATTCTTAATCTTGCTCATCCAGCTTATCAACTATTGCTTATAGCAGTTTACCTGCTGGCGTTTCAGAAAGTTGGTATGTTTGCGATCGCGGTTTTGATCCAGGTTGTAGTACAAATTTTTACAGTTCTGATCATTTACTTCTGGTTTGGAAGAGGCCAGCAAAATAGAAATTGGCTGCGTGCCATTTGGGCGATCAGCCTGACACTGGTTGCACCGGTGATGGTTTTTGCGTTTTGGGACAAGCTTTTTTACCTCGGTTACATAGGCCTGTCGACTTATCACAACCCAACCATTCGTTTATTGCAACCAGTTGCTTTACTGGGTTTTTTTTGTGCCATGAGGATTTTTACACTTAAATCCAACTCATGGAAAGTTGTTCTTTCATCGATATTTCTTGTCGTTTTTTCGGCATTGATAAAGCCTAATTTATTATTATGTATCTTGCCGGCTATAGGGTTGATGGTTGTAATTTACCTGTTTAGGAGAAAGCCGATTGATTGGCGCTTATTGTTGGTTGGATTCTTCGTGCCAGGCATTCTGATCTTGTTAGTTCAGCTCTGGATAAACTATATTTTACCGGGGAATGGAAATGGTTCGATCGTATTCAGTCCATTGGGCGTAATGAGCGGATATTCGGGCTTCCTGTTGCCCAAATTTTTTCTGTCGATTTTATTCCCATTGGCAGTTCTTATCTTCAACTTCCGGCGGGTGGTTCGGGACAATACTCTTATGCTCGCATGGGTGGGCTTTTTTGCGGGCGTTCTCCAGATGTATCTTCTTGCAGAATCGGGTAATCGTTTTGGGAATGGAAACTTCATATGGGGAGCGCAGATCATGCTGTTTATCCTGTTCGTGGCCTCTGCCCGTTTTTTATGGCGCGAGAAACTGGCACCTGAGAAACTTTCAAAACGGGAGAAGACCGTAGTCTTGATCATTTATGCAGCTCATTTCCTGGCCGGGATCGCTTATTATGTCAGTCTCATGATTTTGGCTGGTTTTTCTTAATCAAACGATAATTATTAAACAACCACTCATCAAGTAATGCGACCAAAGATAGAACCAAACCGATTGTGAAAAAACATTAATGATCCCACTTGTCAGTATCATTACTCCTTCTTATAATCAGGCCCGTTTCTTGGAAGCCACCCTGCGCTCCGTGTTGGGACAGGATTACCCGAATATGGAATATCTGGTCGCGGATGGAGCCTCCACCGATGGCAGTGTCGAGATCATCCGCCGGTACGCCGACCGTCTGACCTGGTGGGTTTCCGAAAAGGATTCCGGCCAGTCGGAAGCCATTAACAAGGGCTTTCGCAGGGCGCACGGCGAATTCGTCGGCTGGCTGAATTCGGATGACATTTACCTTCCCGGTGCGGTCTCCGCGGCCATCCAGGTTTTTCAATCCCATCCGGAGGTGGGCCTTGTTTACGGCGATGCCCAGGCTATCGATGCGGACAGTAAGCCGTTTAATATGATGCGCGCCCGCCAGTACACTCTGGCAGATTTGATGGCATTCAACATTATTTGCCAACCAGCGGCTTTCATGCGGCGGTCGGTTTTGGAAGAAGCCGGCTATCTAAATCCGGCTTACCAGCTATTGATGGATAACTTGCTATGGATGTGCATGGCATGCAAGGCTCCGATTTTTTACACTCCTCAGACTTGGGCGGCAGCCCGTTACCATGACCAGGCCAAGAACCGCACACGCGGCGCCGCCTATGGACAGGAAGCCCGCCGGCTGATTGCCGATCTGAAATCCCGGCCGGAATTTTCCGAACTCATTCGAGCGGATGAGAAACGCATCATGGCAGGCGTGGAACGTTTTGACGCCTTTTATCTCGCGGACGCAGGTCGGCCCTGGGATGCCCTGCGCGCCTACGGACGAGCCTTCCATCTCCTCCCACAATCCACCCTGGGCGATTGGAAGCATGTTGTGTTTGCATTGTTGACTTTATTTGGGCTTCAAAAAATACGCAGCCTTTATGATGGTCTGCGCACAAAACATTTACGATGGAAATATAAATTATGAAATATCTCAACTTTATCCCTTCGCTGTTTACTCTGCCCTCAAATGAGCCAGGAACTATCCGAGAATTCAGGATGAGTTCGCTTTTTGAGTGTGTGCGGCAAAGCCGCCAACTCAATATGCTGTTCTTCTAAAGAATTGATATTCATTCCCTTATAAAGAGCGGAGTAGATGAGATCAAGAACCAATTTCCTCACCTGGCTTATTACTGGCATTTTTATCGCCAGTGGATTTTTCATGGTTTATCTGGTTCTCCTTCCTTATCCGTCACTCAGGGTTTTATTCGACTCTTTAAAACCGAATCATAACTTCAGTTCCTTCAAATCCTGGAATGTCGGGATTTTCAAAATGCTCTTCAGCGCGGGTGGTTTGTTTTTCCTTGGGCTGGCAGCCTTGACTGCGCTCCGCCGCTGGAATCTAATTTCTCGTATCTGGAAACGTTTCTGGCTGGACACCCGCCGTTCATTTAGTCTCCTGCGCTTGCAGAAACGCGACCTGGGCTTCCTGGCCGGCGTGTTGGCTCTCATTTTCCTGGCAGTCGTCTTCCGTATGGAAAGGGCCAATTCACCCATGGCCCATGATGAGGCCTATACCTATGTGACATTTTCACGCTCACTTTTTACGGCAATGACGGATTACTCCAAGCCGAATAACCATATTCTCCATTCCATCCTGGTTTATTTCTCGACCATGATTTTTGGCAAGGGCGCCTGGGTAGTGAGACTACCGGCTTTCCTGGCGGGTGTGGTGCTTGTGCCGGCCTCCTATTGGCTGGCATCCCGTTTTTATGACCGTTGGACTGCCTTGGGAACGGCTTTCTTGGTGGCGTGGTTTCCTCCGCTGGTCGCTTATTCGAATGATGCACGCGGCTATACCATGGTGGCTCTGTTCACTTTATTGACGTTGGCGCTGGGCGACCATGTCCGCAAGGATAAAAATCTATTCTATTGGGCATTAATCAGCCTCTTTTCAGCGCTTGGTCTATATACAATTCCGACCATGTTGTATCCATTTGGCGTCCTATTTGTCTGGTTGTTCTTGGAAAATCAGGTTTCCGGTCCAGGCCCATACCGGACAAAAAAGGAATTTTTGATGTATTGGCTGGCTGCTGGTTTAGGCGCGGCAGTTTTGACAGCCTTATTCTATACACCCATTCTGATATACACCGGCGCAGAAAAACTCTTTGCAAATGATATGCTGGCTCCAGTGCCTTGGAAGGATCTCTTGGTGACTGTATCGGCACGCATTCAAGGAACGTGGGTCGAATGGACGACTCAGGTTCCGATAGCTGTCGTGATCTTTCTCGAGATCGGTTGGGTATTGAGCTTGGTGTTTCATTTCAAGATAGCACAGGCCCGGATTCCTTTGCAATTGGCTGCGCTGTTGTGGTTCAGTGCAATAGAGTTCATCCAGCGGGCCAACGCCGAGCAAAGGGTTTGGTCTTTCCTCATGCCGCTTGTGCTCCTATGGGCTGCAGCCGGCACCTTCGGGCTTTTGCAGAAAGTACGGTTAAAATTCTCCCTTGGTATCCCCCTGGCGGCCCCACTGTTCGGCTTGATCCTGATTTATGGATTTTGGCACGCCTCCTGGCTCTTGCCGCAATTACCAACTCTATGGGCGGCACGCGGGAAGCAGGAAGTCGCTGTACTATTTATCCAGAGCCAGTTGCAACAGGATGATATGATCGTGGTCTCCTCCCCCGATGATGCTCCCGTGTGGTACTATTCTGATTTACATGGTCTTCCCATCACCTATTTCAATAACAAGAATATGTCATTTAAACGTGCTTTGGTCCTGGTGGACACACAATGGCAGCAAACCCTGCCTTGGGTACTTGAGGATCGTGGTCCCGACCCGGGACAATTGAACACCGCTTCAGCTCAATTGATAGGAAAAATCGGTACGATCCAGGTATTCGAGGTTCCGCATGAGTAAGGAGAAGGGATGAAGAGCAATATTTTTGGAATGGATTTCTTCGGACGTTCCTGGTTATGGAAGGTAGCCCTGGCAGCAGCCATGCTGGTAAGTTTCGGGTTGCGTATGATCAATCTGCAAGACCCGCCGCTGGATTTCGCCAGCACCCGCCAGTTGTTTTCGGCCCTGAAAGCGCGCGGCATATATTACGAGTATGTTACGAATGTCCCGGAAGCCACGCGCAACCTGGCAATTTCCCTGGGCGATGTGGGTATCGTTGAGCCGCCGCTCCTGGAGAATATCGTCGCCCAAACCTATCGTTTGACCGGTGAACACCTGTGGATTGCCCGCATCTATTCCTCCTTCTTCTGGGTGATCGCCGGACTGGCGCTCTTCCTGCTCATCCGTGAATTCGCCTCCACCAGCGCGGCCATGGTTGGCACATTATTTTATTTATTCGTACCTTTCGGAGTGATTGCCAGCCGGGCTTTCATGCCCGATCCTTTGATGGTCTGCCTGATCATCTTCACACTGTGGGCGCTTTTTCGCTGGCAGAATACTTCCAGCTGGAAATGGGCGATCCTGTTTGGAATCTTTGCCGGAGCATCTCTTTTCGTAAAGAATCTGTCCGCCTTTATTATTGTTGGCGGGTTTGCCGGCGTCATTCTGGGAGTGAGAGGATTGAAACGCTCCATCCGTGACCTGCAAATCTGGATAATGGGCGCACTGTTGGTTCTGCCTGTAGCCATTTACACTCTCTACGGGATGTTGAAACTGAATATGGCAGGACAATTTGCCTTGCGCTTCTTCCCCAAAATGTGGGTCGATCCGGCTTTCTATTTTCGCTGGGCTTATACGGTTAATTTTGATATCGGCTGGGCAGCAGTCCTGCTGGCAGCCCTGAGCATTTTCCTGGCCGATCGAAAGCGCGAACGCCCGCTGCTGATCGGAATGTGGATCGGGTACTTTCTTTTTGGTTTGACTTTTTCTTACAACTTTTTTACCCATGATTATTATCAATTGTCATTCATCCCGGTGGTCGCCATCTCGATGGCTCCTGGCCTGCGGATGGTTTTCGACCGTTTCTTCGAAATCAGCCCGGGTCTCTTCCCACGCGTGGTTCTGACAGTGATTGTGTTGGTAGGGGTTGCCATCCCGGCCTGGTATGCGCGTGACCAGATTGTACAGGCCAACTATTACGATCAGCCAGCCTTCTGGGCCGGTGTCGGTGATAAACTCGGGCATGACGGTGGTGTGATCGGCCTGACAGAGGATTACGGTTACCGCCTGGCTTACTGGGGTTGGCAGTATGCGGATAATTGGTTCACCAGCGCTGATATCGGCCTGCGTTACCTGGCCGGTCAGAACATAGACCTCCTCCAGACTTTCAAACATGATACTGCCGGAAAGAAATATTTCCTGGTCACCATGTTTGGTGAGCTGGACAAAGAACCTGCCGTCAAGGATTTGCTTTATAAGGACTATCCAATTTATGCTCAGGGGCAGTATTATATTATCTTTGACCTCCAGCATCCTTTGCAGACTAAACCATAAGGAAAATAGCAAAAATGGAAAGTGCTTCACAAACCAAATTATTGCTCAAACCCTGGCTTACTACAGCTCTGCTGGTTGTGCTTTTCATTGCCGGCCTTGGCATCAGGCTATACGATTTGACTGATCTACCGAATGACTTCTATATGGTGCGCCAGTACCATTCCTTGGTGATTGCACGCGGGATGTACTATGCCCACCTGACTACTGTCCCGGCCTGGCAACGCGCCATGGCGGTGGCTGAGTGGAAGGGGGAGGGCCTGATCGAGCCCCCCATCATGGAAGCCATCGTGGCCCTGACCTACAACCTGACCGGGGTGCAGGTCTGGATGGGCCGCTTGTATGCCTCTTTGTTCTGGCTGATCGGCGGGTTTGCCATCTGGCTGCTGGCGAAAGAAATGTCCATGCGGTATGGCGGCATCATTGCGCTCGCTTATTTTCTATTTGTTCCATTTGCTGTAACCGTCAGCCGGTCCTTCCTGCCCGACCCTTTAATGGTGGCCATGATCGCCTGGTCGCTGTGGGCGCTCTACCGCTGGGAGAAGCAGCGTACCTGGAAGCTGGCCATCCTGGCTGGGATACTGACCGGGCTGACGATCTTCGTAAAATCGGTGGCGGTATTTCCCATGCTGGGCGCGGCAGCCGGTTTGGTGATCAGCCGGGCCTCCTGGAAACGCATTTTTGCAGATAAACAGTCCTGGGTGGTGGCCGGCATCACAGTCATACCGACCGTTATCTATTATGTATATGGGCTCAAATATGCAAATCTAGGCGACCAGTTTGCGTTGCGTTTCTTCCCATCCTACTGGACGGATCCGTCCTTCTATGGACGCTGGCTTTTCATGGCTGCCGGATTTTCGGGGTTCGCCGCCATGTTCGCTGCGCTGGTTGGCATCCTCTTATATCCCACCAATAGGGAGCGCTTTATAGCCATTGGCTTGTGGGTTGGTTACATTGCCTACGGTTTCACATTCCCCTATAATTTCATTACGCATGACTATTACCACCTGCCGGTCATCATGGTGGTCGCCTTCGGATTGATCCCGACGGCGGATTTCCTGGTGCGATCCGTTATGGAGAAAAAAGGCTGGATATGGAAGGCCGCCTTCATCGGAATCGTGTTGTTCGGCGTAGCGATGCAAATGTGGGTATCGCGCAATACCATGGCAGCGGCAAATTATCGGGCTGACATCGCCTATTATCAAAACCTGGGAAACCTGATCGGGCATGATAAAAAAGTAATCGAAGTGACCGGCGATTATGGGTACCGGCTGGAATATTGGGGCTGGGTATATGGCGCATATTGGCCGAGTACCATGGACACCAACTTGCGCAGTATGGCTGGCCAGCCCGCTCCGGTATTTGCATCCGAGTTCGCCCAGCGGACCGCCGGTATGGACGAGTTCGTGATCACATCATCCGCCGAACTGGATCGGCAGCCACAACTACGTGATTACCTGGCTGCCCATTATCCCGTAATTACCAAGGGAGATGGTTATCTAATCTACAATCTCAAACCCTGACCCATGACTGACTTGACCTTGCCACTCGTTTCAATTATCACACCGTCCTATAACCAGGCACGTTATCTGGAAAGCACCATCCATTCGGTATTGGATCAGGATTATTCCAACATCGAATACATTATTGTGGATGGAGGATCGCAGGATGGCAGTGTGGAGATTATCCGCCGCTTCTCCGACCGGTTGGCCTGGTGGGTTTCGGAAAAAGACCACGGACAGACGGATGCCATCAATAAGGGTTTTGCACGTGCCAAAGGCGAAATACTGGCTTGGCTAAATTCGGACGATACCTACCAACCACATGCCATCTCAGAGGCAGTTGGCTGTTTACGGGATCGGCCTGAGGTCGGGTTGGTGTATGGCGATGCCAATTTCATTGATGAGAATGGGCGCGTTATCGGACGGTTCCCGGCCGCCCAGACCGATTACCGCCGGCTGCGTCAGGGTTATGTGCATATTCCTCAGCAGGCTTCCTTTTGGCTGGCAAACTTATGGCGCAAGGTGGGCCCGCTTGACCCGTCATTCTATTTTGCCATGGATTACGATCTGTGGGTGCGCCTGGCAGCTCTGGCACCGGTACAATACACTGGTCGCTCATGGGCAAATTTTCGCCTGCACTCCCTGGGGAAAACCATTAACGCAGATGAGCGTTGCTGGAATGAAATGTTGAAGGTGCACTTCCGGGATGGCGGTACGTGGCGGGGGATCTTGCCGGCCAAATATGGTATCCGGAAGATCGTTGCACCGTTGATTAATGCGCGCAGACGAGCGAAAATGCGCCTCCCTTGACTTATCCTCTCCTTTAAGGCAATATTTACCTTTGAAAACTGTCTACTTCCATGTCTATTCAAAATAAACCAATTAATTTAGAACAATTTTTATGATTTCTCAAGAGACGACCAGTTCGCATGACGATTGGGATCTGATCCTCCGTCCTAAACGCAGTTGGTGGGACCTGCGCCTGGGCGCACTATGGCATTATCGGGACCTGATCTGGTTATTTGTCTGGCGGGATTTTGTTTCAATCTATAAGCAGACAATCCTGGGCCCATGGTGGTATTTTATTCAACCCATTTTGACGACAGTGGTTTTCACCTTTATTTTTGGGGGCATTGCACACCTGTCCACCGATGGATTGCCGTCTTTCTTGTTCTACCTGGCAGGTAACACGATCTGGATATATTTTTCGATGTGTTTTACGAATACATCCAATACATTTGCGAACAATGCGCCGATTTTTGGAAAGGTCTATTTTCCCCGCCTGGTCATCCCGGTGGCCATAAATATTTCAGCTCTGATTTCCTTTGGGATACGATTGGTTCTATTGGTGGGTTTCATGATTTACTTCATGGCAACCGGAGCTTCGGTTCATCCTAATTGGATGATATTGCTGTTGCCAATCCTGCTGCTGATTATGGGCGGCCTGGGATTGGGATCTGGCATCATTGTATCCTCCCTGACCATTAAATATCGCGATCTGCAGCAATTAGTGAGCTTTGGCGTACAGTTGTTTATGTATGCCACACCAGTCATATACCCTCTTTCAACTGTTAAAGGAATTTTGCGTTGGGTGGTACTGCTCAATCCCCTGACCCCCCTTGTGGAGGCCTTCCGGCTGGCCTTTCTGGGTGCCGGCACATTCAGCCCATTTTACTTGCTCTATAGCCTGATTTTCATGCTGGTCGTTTTTCTGGGGGGTGTGCTGCTCTTTAATCATGTTGAATCGACCTTTATGGATACGGTTTGAAATGTCCAGGACCGTTATTTCCGTAGAAAATCTTTCCAAAAGCTATCGTCTGGGCGTTATCGGCACCGGCTCATTCGATGGGGATGTCAAACGTTGGTGGGCGCAAATGCGCGGCACACCGGACCCGTTTCTCAAGATCGGGGAAGCGGACAAAAGACATCTCATGAATGAAACTATCTGGGCTCTGAAGGATATCAGTTTCGATATCCAGGAAGGCGAGGCGGTTGGGATTATTGGGCATAATGGAGCCGGAAAGAGCACTTTGCTGAAGATCCTTTCACAGGTTACGGCTCCCACCCAGGGAGAGGTCAAAATAAAAGGAAATATCGCCAGCCTGCTGGAGGTTGGGACTGGTTTTCATCCTGATCTTACCGGGCGGGAGAATATCTTCATGAACGGTGCCATCATGGGCATGACTAGGGCAGAGATCACGCGCAAGCTTGATGAAATAGTCGATTTTTCAGGGGTCGAGAAATTTATCGATACTCCGGTAAAACGATACTCCAGCGGTATGTATGTGCGCCTGGCCTTCGCGGTTGCCGCCCATATGGAGCCGGATATTTTGGTGGTGGATGAAGTACTGGCAGTGGGAGATGCCGCCTTCCAGAGGAAATGTCTTAACAAAATGAGTGATGTGGGAAAAGATGGTCGTACGGTTTTGTTTATTTCGCATGTCATGCCATCGATCATACGGCTTTGCCACCGAACCATTCTGCTCGATGAGGGAAAATTGATTCAGGATGGCTCGTCGTCGAATGTTGTTTCCGCTTATTTGAAATCGTATCTGAGTACTTCTGCAAAACGGGAGTGGGCCAACCCGGACAACGCGCCAGGCGACGAGGTCGTCCGGTTGCGCTCCGTCGCAGTTCGGGATGAAGACGGCAAAGTTAGTGAGGTGATTGATACCCGCCATCCTATCTTTCTTGAAGTTAAATATGATGTAATCCAGCCAGGTCTTCATCTTCTACCAGCATATCGCTTGACGAACCAGGATGGGACGGTCATTCTGACCACAATGGACATACATTCAAAATGGCGTTCTATATCAAAGCCAAAGGGACACTATATCAGCACAGTCAGGATTCCAGGGAATTTTCTAGCAGATGGCAATATGTCGGTGTTGATTTCGATAAATACCTTATCCCCAACCATCGAACATGTTTATGAAAGAGATGTCGTCACTTTTCAGGTGGTTGATAGCCGCCAGGACGATTCGGCCAGTGGCGGCCTAAAGGAAGAATTTCTTGGCGTGGTTCGTCCGCTTCTGACTTGGAATACGATCGGTCCGGATTAGCCTTGGCATTTGAGGATAGTGGAATTCGTTGATTACCACCATTCTTTTCAGTAAGAATCGACCGATGCAGGCTGACGCTGCATTGCATTCGTTCTTTCTGCATTGTCGGGATGCAACCGATACAAATATCCATGTGCTGTATCTTGCAACAGACCCACGCTATGTTCGCCAATATGAGACGTTGATTGCAGCTTACCCGGGTGTAATATTCGTCAGACAGACGGATTTTCAAAAGGATATGGAGTTCATTCTCGATCCATTTCAGAAGGGTAGTTATCCTGGAAATATATATGCTGTCATTTGTAAGACGGGCAGGATTCGATTTCGATCCGGATCTTTGTTTGAAAAGCTACGCGTGCGTACCGTCGGACGTATGCTGCGATTTGCCGTACAAAAGTTGACGCAGTCTTTACCTACCTTCCCCTATATTCTTTTATTGGTGGATGACAGTGTATTCGTAAGGGATTTCAGCCTGGCAGACGCGGCCCGTGCATTGGAAAACTCTCCTGATGCTATCGGTTTCTCGCTTCGACTGGGAAAAAATACGTCCTATTGTTATGTGCGAAACTGCCCGCAGGCACTACCAGCCTTCTTGGTTTTGCAAGGCGGCCTGTTGAAGTTTGATTGGACAGTTTCGGAATATGATTTTGGGTACCCGCTGGAGGTGTCCAGTTCTGTGTATCGTGCCGCTCAGTTACTTCCTTTACTTGCTTCGTTTCCCTATTCGGATCCCAATACGTGCGAGCGTGGTCTTTCTTCCAGGTGCGCATGGTTCGCAAAAGCATTTCCCAACGCATTATGTTTTGATTCTTCTGTCGCTTTTTGTAACCCGGTCAACAAAGTCCAGAAGGTGGCTATTTATAATAGGGCAGCAGAAACTTATCAATACTCACCCGAGCAATTAGCCGAAAGATTTGACGCAGGCGGACGTATTGATGTGGATGCCTTTACAGGCTTCATCTCGAATTCCTGTCATCAGGAAGTAGAATTGCAATTTATCGAAAAGAGCCAAAACCTTAGCAGCTAGCGTAACGTTTGTGCAATCAAATGCAGTTTGATAAAAAGTGGCACAAAAAAGGAAGATTTTGGCCCATCCAACGGTCAAAGACGGCCGCCGGGTATTTGGAGCACCTTGCCTGCAAAGGC
>Ga0187873_1000209_pt1 | contig 69053 bp, 51 predicted proteins | sample June2016WEW_16_1_2_FD_133012 | JGI IMG/M metagenome (GOLD analysis project Ga0187873, IMG submission 133012) | Peatland microbial communities from SPRUCE experiment site at the Marcell Experimental Forest, Minnesota, USA - June2016WEW_16_100 | ecosystem: Environmental > Terrestrial > Soil >...
AATGTCACGCTGGAGCAAGAGCTTCCCGGCAGCATCGATCTGCAGGTATCCTACGTCGCCAACAACGGCGTACATCTCTACAACCAGGCTTACCCGAATGCGTACACAGGAGCGGAGCCTCAGTATGCTCCCTGGACTCAGATAACTCCGGGTATGGCTGAACAGCAGGTGTTCTACAACGGCGGGTATTCCAGTTATAACGCTTTGCAGGTGCAGGCCCGCAGGATCTCCACGGCGCACGGCATGCAGTTCCAGGCGAATTACACGTGGGGTAAGGACCAAACCGACTCCGATGCCGTCTGGAGTGCTCCAGGTGAGAGCGGAGCGATCATGCTAAACAACCCGCAATGCCTGAAGTGCGAGTATGGCCGTGCAAGCTACAGTGTGGGCCAACGCTTTATCGCGAACTTTGCGTACAACCTTCCTTTCGGGGGTGTACACGGGCTCCCGAAGCGGCTGACGCAGGGGTGGCAGGTCCTTGGCATTTTCACTGCCCAAACCGGTTTCCCCTTTACCGTCGTGAGCCCGTTAGGAACCCTGCAGTACGGTTATGACACTTACGATGGCGTGGGTGCCAGGCCATTTTTGCTGCAGCAACCGACGAAGAACACAGGAGGTGGACCACGATTCTTCTCGACCGCGGTCACCGGCCCCACGGGCACGGGCGGCATGGGTACCGGGTTCTTCGGCGTACCGACCACGTATAGCCCCTATTGGGGTGGCCAAGTGCAAACGTCACCCGGGAATCTGGGTCGCAATACTTTCACCGGACCCTCCTGGTCGAATTTTGATTTTTCCATCATCAAGGACACGCACATCACAGAGTCGAAGACCTTGCAGTTCCGGGCGGAGTTCTTCAATCTCCCTAACCATGCGACGTTCTCAACTCCGAACGATGATCTTGGAAATTCCAGCTTCGGCCTTTCCACGAGCACGGTGACCTCGGAGCGCCAGATTCAGTTTGGGCTGAGGTTCATTTTCTAACGCTTGGCCAGCGGGTTGTCTTGTTGCCGTCGGGGCGTGTCGGGGTGCGGTTGCATGGTTGGATGTGGGTGCAGCCACCCCGGCATGCTCCCGCCGGTTGACTTCGAAGGATGCTGCTGATCCGATTCGGGTCGCCTCGTTCTCTCTTATCGCAACGGGTGAGACCTTAGGATCGCTTCGGAATCACGCACCCAGGCCTGCCCACGGCTGGCCTCATCTTTGCTTGAGGATCAGGCGCTATGTCCAAGGTTTTTCACCTGTCGGGTGTGTACGTGGCGCTCCCCACGCCCTTCGGGGACCAAGGGCGTCCCGAGGCCGGCGGTCTCGACCCTCTGCTCGATGACCTTCTCGCTTCCGGCATCACGGGATTCTGCCTGGGCGGTGTAACGGGTGAGTACGCGGTCTGTGATGTCGAGGACAGGCTGCAGTTGTTTCGCCACGTGGCACGGCGCGTCGCCCAGCGGGTTCCCTTGATCTTCGGGGTAAGCGCGGAGCATTCCCGGCAGGTGCGACGGATGGCGGAGGTCGCCGCGGATCTGGGGGCCGTCGCGGTGCTGCTGGCGCCGCCCGCTTACTTCTACTTCCAGCCGCCCGACCTCGCGGAAATCATCCCCCAAGTCGCTCGGAACCTACCCCTGCCGGTGCTGCTCTACCACATCCCGCAGTTCGCGAGTGACCTGGGCATCGCGGGGATTCTCCAGCTTGTTCAGGCGGAGGGAAATATCGTCGGAATCAAAGACAGTTCCGGTCGGCGGACGACCCTGAAGCAGTTGGCGGCAGCCAAGCATGCGACCGACTTCACGCTCATGAACGGCAGTGACGACCTGTTTCTTACAGGTCTTAAACTGGGGGCCGACGGATGCATCTCGGGGCTGAGTTGCATTTTTCCGGAACTCATACTCGGGATCTACCGCGCCTTCCAGGAACGTGACGACCAGCGGGCCGCCCCTTTACAGCAACTCGTGCAAGAGTTAGCCACGGCGGCAGGCGAACTTCCCACACCCTGGGCAGTAAAGATCGCTCTGAGGGTCGAAGGCTATCCGCTGGACTCGCTAACCTGGCCGCTCAGCGCACGATTGGCAGCGCGGGCAGAGGAATTCCGCCAATGGTTCCAGAAGTGGGCCCCCCTAGCTCGCGAGCGAATGCCGGCTTCCAATTCATCGCAGCACGCGAAGACAACCGGATAGCAAGCCCGGATTTCTCACCACGGAATTGGAAGGGCGGGGCTTTACAGGCTGCGGAAAAACGCTTCCCTGCTGTCATTCTGAGCCTTTCGCTGTCATCCTGAGCGTAGCGAAGGATCTCGCTCTGCCGGCTCAGGGTAAACTTCGCGAAGAATCTCGCTCTGCGCATTTTCATGGCAATACGAGTTTCTTCGTCGCCTGCGGCTCCTCTCCAGAACATCGGCGCGGAACTCCTGTGTTTTCAACAAAACGGCGCTTCGCGTCCTGCGCCGATGTTCTGACATCACGGATAGCCGCTTTCGGCTATCCTTGCCCAGAATGACAGTCCCGACGGGTTTTTCCGCAGCCTGTTTAGCCCCGCCCTTCCGGCAGACCCCAAAAGCGTCCCAGCGTGGTGAGAAACTCGGGCTAGCCCCAAACAACCGGTCTGGGGGGCAAGGCTTGAAGGCACGCCCTTCCGTGGACCTGGCAGGGTGGCCGGTGACCCGTGGGACTCACTCCACGGCGCGCTGGTACTTGCAATTTTCGTTCGGGCAGTGGCGGACGGTCTCACCGGTCTTGCGGTTGTTCTTTTCCAGCAGGATCGGCGAGCCGCATGTGGGGCACGCCTCGGCGACCGGTTTATCCCAGGCCGTGAATTTGCAGTCGGGATAGCGGCTGCAGCCGTAGAACGTCTTGCCGCGCTTGGACCGGCGCACCACGATCTCACCCGTGCAGCCTTTTTCGGGGCAGGGGATTCCCAGCCTCTCCCGTTTCACATACTTGCACTGGGGGTAGTTGCTGCAGGCGGTGAACTGCCCGTAGCGGCCGTGTTTGATCACCAGGTGGTTGCCGCACTCCGGGCACTTCTCTTCCAGCGGCGTGTCACCCACCGCGGTGGCATTTCCTTCCTTGATAACAATCTTTTTGGTATTGCGGCATTCGGGATAGCCGGTGCAGGCCAGGAAGTAGCCGAAGCGGCCGCGTTTCACGGTCATGGGTTTGCCGCACTTCTGGCAGTTCTCGGCGGCGACTTCCGGAGCGGGCGGCGCGGCGCTGGCGTATTGGGCGGCGAGCGCCGGGGGCAGGTCGCTGGTGCCATCGCAATCCGGGTATCCCGTGCACGCCAGGAATTGGCCATTGCGCCCCAGCCGGATCACCATGGGCTTGCCGCATTTCTCACACTTGATGGCGGTGGGAATGCCTTCACCCTTGACATCCACCATTTCGCGCTCGGCCAGGCGCAGGTCTTTCTTGAACTTCTTGTAGAATTCATCCAGCGCGTCGGTCCAGGAAAGTTTCCCCTCCTCCACTTCGTCGAGTTCTTCTTCCATGCGTGCGGTGTAAGCGACGTCAAAGATATCCCTGAAGTTTTTCACGAGTAAGTCGCTGACCAGCATGCCCAGCTCGGTGGGATAAAAGCGCCCCTGGTTTTTCTCCACGTACTCGCGGTTCTGAATGACGGAAAGAATGGAGGCGTAGGTGGAAGGCCGGCCGATCCCCTTTTCTTCCAGCATCTTCACCAGCGTGGCTTCGTTGAAGCGCGGCGGCGGTTCCGTGAAATGCTGTTCGGGAAGAAGCTTGTGCAGTTTCAGCCGCTCGCCCTCGGCCACCTGCGGCAGGCGATGTTTCAGTTCCTCGTCTTCCTCCAGTTCCGCTTTCTCGTCTTTGCCTTCCTCGTAAACGGCGCGGAAGCCGTTGAACTTCTCAACCGAACCAGTGGCGCGCAGGAGGTAGTCGCCCGCCGCGATATCGACCGTGGTCTGGTCGAATACCGCGGGCGTCATTTGGGAGGCGACGAAGCGCTGCCAGATCAGCTTATAGAGTTTGAATTCATCCGGGCCGAGAGACCTACGAAGCGAATCCGGCGTGCGCGTGACGTCGGTGGGCCGAATCGCCTCGTGGGCGTCCTGCGCGCCCTTCTTGCTCTTGTAACGGATGGCCTCCGCGGGGAGATAATCGTTCCCAAAAGTCTTCTGGATATAGCCGCGCGCCGCAGCCAGCGCGCCTTCTGCCACGCGCGTGGAATCCGTGCGCATATAAGTGATGAGTCCGACGGCGCCTTCCTCTCCGAGCTCGATGCCCTCGTAGAGGTGCTGGGCCACCATCATGGTTTTCTTGGCATAGAAGTGCAGCTTGCGCACGCCTTCCTGTTGTAGCTTGCTGGTGATGAAGGGCGGGACCGGGTACTTACGCTTTTCCTTGGTGGTGACCGACTGCACCACCAGGTCGGCGGCCTGGATCGCCGCCGTGATCCGATCCGCCGTCACCTGGTCGGGAATCTCCAGGTCCTTGCCCTGGAATTTCGCCAGGCGCGCGTCGAAGGCGGGAGGCTTTTTGCCTTCCACGTGCGCTGTGATGGTCCAGTATTCCTGCTTCTGAAACGCCTGGATTTCCCGCTCGCGCTCGACGATCAGCCGCAGCGCCACGGTCTGCACGCGCCCCGCGGAAATTCCGCGCCTGACCTTTTCCCAGAGCAGCGGGCTGACCTGGTAGCCCACCAGGCGGTCCAGGATGCGGCGCGCCTGTTGTGCGTCCACCAGGTGCGCATCGATTTCGCCCGGGTGTTCGAAAGCTTCCCGCACGGCATCGCGCGTAATCTCGTTGAAGAGCACCCGGTAATACTTCTTGCGGCTGGAGTTCAGCAGCTCGCGCAGGTGCTGGCAGATGGCTTCGCCCTCGCGGTCCGGGTCAGCCGCGAGATAAATGGCGCTCACCTTGGCGGCTGCGGATTTCAGCTCGGCAATCACACTCTTCTTGGCGGGGATGGAGATGTAAGTCGGCTTGAACCCGTGCTCGACATCGACGCCCAGGTCTTTCTTGGGGAGGTCCATGACGTGTCCCATGGACGCCTTCACCGTGAAGTCAGGCCCCAGATACTTATTGATGGTCTTCGCCTTGGCCGGCGATTCCACAATGACGAGGGATTTGGTCATAAGTCCGTATGAAGAGCTTCCCGCGATCCGCAGTCAGCTATCAGCTTCGATCCTTTCTGGATAACGTTTGCAATTCCTCCGCGCGGAACGCTGCTTCATCAAGCGTCCCTTTGATTCCCAACCTGGTTTCAAGGATTCCCCGGCCCTACAGTTTACGGATGAAGTTCTTTCCTGGCAACTGGCGGACCAACCCGCTCATTTCCAGCTCCAGGAGCGCGGCCAGAACTCGCGGATGGGGAAGCTCAGCGGCGCCCCCAATCTCATCCACGAAAAGCGCCTGGTCAGCCCGCAAAACTGCGAAGACCGCCTTCTGATCCGGTTTCAGCGAGGCTGCGAAGAGCGAAGCGGCCTGGTCGTCCCTCGGTTCTCCTTCCGATGCCTCCACGGGAGGCAGGAGTTGCATGCGAATCTCGGCCGGGAATTCTTCGATCACGTCCATCCACTGATCCACCAGCTTCGCCCCCTGCTTGAGGAGATGGTTGGGGCCGAAGCTTTGGGGCGAGGTGATGTTCCCTGGCACGGCATAGACTTCGCGGTTCTGTTCCACCGCCAGGCGCGCGGTGATGAGCGACCCGCTGTACTCCGCGGCTTCCACGACCACCACGCCGAGCGAGAGCCCGCTGATAATCCGGTTGCGGATGGGGAAGTTTTCCGGCGTCGGCCCAGTCCGCAGAGGGAATTCCGAAACGACGGCCCCGGACTTGGCAATCTGCTCCGCCAAGCGTTGGTTCTCCCGCGGATAGATGACGTCAAGGCCCGAGCCCAGCACGGCGACCGTCTTCCCCGGCGCCTCCAGCGCTCCCCGATGCGCGGCGGAATCGATGCCGCGCGCCAGGCCACTGACCACCACAAGTTGCCGCAGCGCCAAATCATGCGCCAGCCGGTGCGCCACGGAGCTGCCATAGGCGCTGGGCCGCCGCGTTCCGACCATGGCCACCGCGTGCTGCGCAAGGACGGCGGCGTCGCCGCGCACATAGAGCAGCAGAGGCGCGTCCGGAATCTGCTTGAGCAGCGGGGGATAATCCTCGCTGTCGAAGGCGACCAGCCGGAACTCCGCCTGGGCCGCCTCCTGCACCTCCTTTTCGGCTTCTTTCAGGCAGGCTTGAGCGAAAATCGCCTGCGCCACACGTGCGGGAAGACCGCAACTCTCGAGTTCGGTCAGCGAGGCCATGTACGCGGCCTGCGGCGATCCGAAATGCTCGATGAGCTTGTGCGACCCGCGGATACCCAGGCCTTCGATGCGTGTCAAAGCGACCCAGAAAACTAAAGCTTCGTCCATGGTATTGGTTTCAACTCGTGCCCGCAGCACATGCGATTTGAACGGATTGATATCTCCTACAGGGAATATGTCTGGGGCATGCCCTTGCTTCTGCCAGTTGTTCGCGTTCTACAGTCTCAAAACCGGGGCCGGCAATGCAAGGCGAAAAATTCTGGGCGGCGCCGCGGGGTTTTGCTGACCAGCCGGTTTTGCCGGAACCGCGCGTCTCGTCCGTCGGCCCCGGCGCGGCAGGCCGGCACAATTTCCCTACCACCACGCCGCCCTTTTCGCCATGCCCCTGACTTTGGCCCCCAGCTACGGAAGCGTGGCGCCACACCCCCATGAGGATTCGACGGTTGGCCGCCACCCCGCCTGCAAGCCGGTTGAAACTCCTCACCCTTGAGTGGAATAATAGGGCGCCGGCTCCTGCCCCGAGGGCGCGGTTTCGTCTTCGCGAAGGGAATTAAGACTTGCCCTTGCGACAGCCGATAAGCTAAAGGAAGGATTGCGAAGACGCGGGCGTTCGAGCCGGAGAAGCGTCGAGGTTTGCCTCCAATGAGTTCGAACTACGAGGGTCGGTACAAAGGCCGCTGGGTTTCGGCACTCATCCTAATCATCTTCAGCGTGACTTTGTCGGCGGCCGGGCAATTCGCGAAAAGGGGTGGCCGCTTGAGCAGCGACCGGTTCGACCCGGCAGATTTCGCAAGCTCCAAGCCGCAGCTTCTTAATGCCGACTCGAACCCCACGCTACGCTACCCCATCGTGAGGTTCTCAGGCTTGTCCGTTTTCAGCGCCTCCTACGGATGGCTTGACGTGTCGCGCGAAGCAGTCCACTACAACGCCGTTTCCCCTCCCAACAAGGTGCAGGAAGGGTTCGTCGTGCCTTACAAAGAGATTAGCGATGTCAAGATGGCGCACGGCGGTTTGACGTTCCACGGGCAGGCGAAAAAGTACAACATCTTCTACATGCCTCAGGATAGCTGGGGGAGTATCCGCAGCGGCTCCGGCTTTATGGCGGCCGCCGTTGAGAACGCGCCCGGGACGATATCGATCTCACTGGCGCTGAGAGACTTTGACCACGTCCTGGCTATGGTGAAGCCTCCTCCCGCGCCACCGCCCGTCGTGGCCCAACCGGTTGCGCCCCCGCCCGCCGAACCCAAGCCGGCCGCGCCCCCCGCTCCGCCCACGATCGTGCTCTCGGCGCCCTCGGGCGCCGGCCCCAACCAGGTCATCGAAGTGAAGGAATCCCCCCTGGTTATCCGCGGCGTGGCCATGGACAGTACCGGCATTCCGGTCGTTTCCATCAATGGTGCGCCCGCCAACATGCGTCCGCAAAATGCGCAGGCGGCGGAATTCTGGACGGACCCGCTGCCGCTTCAGTCTGGGGGTAATCGCATCCAGATCGTGGCCTCGAACTCGGCCCACGTGGAGGCCCAACTGGTTTTTATTGTCCATTACACTCCCAAACCGCCGCCCAACCCCCGGGCGTTGAGCAAACCCCAGATTATCTCCTTGCTGCAGGGCGGAGTCCTCAGCGGGCGCATCGCGGCGATCATCAAGGAACGCGGCATCAAGTTCACGCCTACGACGGACGACTTGAATGACCTGCGCGCCGCGGGTGCCGATGATGAGTTAATCGAGGCTATCCAGCAGGCGGCGCCGGCACCGTGAACCCACTCCGCGCGCGTTCTTCGTACCCCCCCTTCGGAAAAGGAAACGACATTTCTACCTACGGCTTGGAAGCCGGTTGTAACTTCTCACTCACGAGTGGAATAATGGGGCGCCGACTCCTGTCCAGAGGGAGCAGCTTCGCTCTCGCGAAGAAGATTAAGACTTCACCTCGCGACCGCCGATGAATTAGGGGGAGGTTGCGGAGTTGCAGGCACCCAAGCCGGCAGAGAGTGGAGGTCGATCTCCGATGAGCCCGAACCCTGAGCTTAGGCGAATGGGCCGCACGTTTCTTCTGCTATTCTTAATCGTCAGTGTGACCTCAGCGGCGGCAGCCCAATTCGCCAAGAAATCTGCCCGCCGGCGTGGCGAGAAGCCTGACACAACCGACCTCGAAGACATCCTCAAGCCGCAACTCCTGAATGCTGATTCCAATCCCACTCTTCGCTACCCCATCATAAGTACGCCGGGTTCGGTTTTCAGCATCACTTACGGCTGGCTGGACATTACCCGCAACACGGTGCGTTACCAGGTTGCCCAGCCCCTAAGCAAATCCGAGCACTCCTTCGAAGTTTCCCGCTCAGAAATCCGCGACCTCAAGTTTGCCTACAATTACATCATATTCCGGAGCCCCAAGAAGCGGCAGATGATCTTCTATCTTCCCCAAGACCGGTGGGGTTCGGTTCATACGGGCCCTGGCGTCGGTGCGGCGGCCGGTCGTGAGACAGAGGGTACGGTGTCGATCTATCAGGCGATGCGAAACTTCGATCGCCTGTTGGCTTTGGTGAAACCCCCACCCCCCGCACCTCCGCCCGTCGCGGCGCAAACCCTCGTCACCCCTCCGCCGGAGGAGCCCAAGCCTGCCGCGCCCCCTGCTCCGCCCGCGATCGTGCTGGCGGCCCCTCCCGGAGCGGGCGCCAATCAGGTCATCGAGCTGGATGAATCCCCGCTGGTCATTCGGGGCGTGGCTATGGATAGCACCAGTATCCCGGTCGTTACCATTAATGGTTCGTCCGCCAATATGCGGCCGCGAGGCACGCAGGCCGCCGAATTCTGGTCGGACCCGCTGCCGTTGCAGCCGGGAGGCAATCGCGTCCAGATCACCGCCTCCAACTCGGCCCACGCGGAGGCGAAGCTCGTATTTATCGTTCATTACACACCCAAGGTGGCCCCGCCCAATCCTCGGGCGCTGGGCAGACAGGAAATCATCTCCTTGCTGCAGGGCGGAGTTCCTAACGCGCGCATCGTGGAGATCATCAAAGACCGCGGCATCAAGTTCACGCCCACCGCTGACGATCTGAACGACATTCGCGCCGAGGGTGGAGACGATAGGTTGATTCAGGCCCTGCAGCAGGCTGCGGCGCACCCCTAGCAGCCACGACGAGGCGAGCCTCGCATTTCGTTCCAAGGTGCTTCCGGCGCAAGGTACCCACCCTATTTGCGCCACGCGTCGAAACGGTGGGACGATCTAGTGGGCATGCCTGCTTGAAAACTTGTGCCGACGCCGGGCGGTCGAGAGTGGTTAGAGACAAGCAAGCCCCAAAACCCTGGTTGATCGAAAGCGCCTCGATATGGTCCCGCAAAAGCAAGCAATCCCTGTGGGGTTCATGGCAGCGTTGATCGTCTGTCTGGGTTTCCTAATCGCCGGGCTCGGGCGGGCGGAAAAACCTCGCGGGCGCGGGGAGGTAGCGCCGCAGACTGCCGCCCGCTCCGCAAATCTTCCGGACGACGTTACGCTCGTCAACGCCGACACGAACCCCACCCTGCGCTTCCCGGTTGGTCATTCCAGCCTGAACTGGACGTTGCTCAAGCCGAGGATCAGAGCTTCCTACGGCTGGCTGGAAATCAGCCGCGACAGGGTTCGGTACACCATGGTCCGCCAATCAAGAGTTACCAAGGAAGTTGACGTAGGATTCGAGCTCAGCCGGCCAGATATTATCGGCCTAAAGACCGAATACGGTGCAACCGAGTTCCGAGATCGTAAGCTAAGGCACTTCTTCAGCTATTCGGCGATGAATCACTGGGACGCGGCTGAATCGACAAACCCCTCTGTGAATAGTGTCGCAAAGGCGGATTCCCAATACACGCCGCTGCTCCTCGAGGCACTCCAGAATTTGGATCGAGTGGTCGCGGAGTTCAAAATTAAACAGCAAGCGGCGGCGCCACCACCCGCCGTAGTGCAACCCGTAGTAATGCCGCCGGCAGAGCCCAAAGCTGCGCCGCCCTCTCCACCCGCTGTCGTGGTCGTTGCTCCCTCAGGAGCGGGTGAGAACCAGACCGTCGAGGTCAATGATTCCCCGCTTACCATTCGTGGCGTAGCTATGGATAACACCGGATTACCGACCGTAACGATCAACGGCGCTCCCGCAGCACTGCGGCCCAAGAGCGCGCAGGCTGCGGAGTTCTGGTCGGATCCCATCACGCTCAAGCCCGGTGATAACACCTTTGAAGTCGTTGCCACCAACCCTGCTCAAGCGAAATCCAAGTTCAGCTTTGTTGCCCATTTCACACCCAAAGCGGCCCCGCCGAATCCGCGGGCGCTGGGCAGACAGGAAATCATCTCCTTGCTGCAGGGCGGAGTCCCTAACGCGCGCCTCGTGGAGATCATCAAAGACCGCGGCATCAAGTTCACGCCCACCGCTGACGATCTCGACGACCTTCGCGCCCAGGGTGCAACGGATGATCTCATTCAGGCGATCCGGCAGGCGGCGCCAGCCAAGTGAGGCCGGCCGGGATTGGTGACTTTCGCCCTCTCACTTGGGGAGAGGGTGGACCGCGGCCGGCGCTTTCGCCAGCCGGCGCGGGCCGGGTGAGGGGTCGGTTGCCGCCCCGATGACCAAGTAACCCCTCACCCCCGGCGCTCGGGGCCCCCTCCTCGCTACGCTCGGCACCCTCGCCCCAAGGTCGAGGGCAACGAGGTGGGGTTTACCGGCCAGGAAGCCTCCCCGGTTTCCAGTAATTTCTGGCGGCAATTGACAACCTGCCACGCTGCGATAGAATGACAGGCTGGCGCCAAGAAAACCATGCCCGCACTCAAACTTTCCGTCGTCCAATATCTCAACACCGTGCCGCTAGTCTGGGGCATGTTGCGCGGCGAGCAGCAAGGAAAGTTCGATCTCGACTTCACTACCCCAGCCCATTGTGCGGATGCGGTTCACCAACACAAGGCGGATGTGGGCATTATTCCCTCCATTGAATACCAGAGGCTCGACCGGGTGCAAATCCTCAGCGGCATGTCCATTGCTGCGAAGAATCAGGTGAGGAGCGTGCTGCTGCTCAGCAAGGTCCCCCTCGCCAAGATCCAGACCGTGGCCATAGACAATTCCTCGCGCACCTCCGCCGCGCTGTTGCGCGTCATGATGCGCAAGTTTTATTCCCGGTGGATCACCGTCACACCCCACGCACCGCGGCCTGACCTCATGCTGGAGCGCGCCGATGCCGCACTCCTGATTGGCGACGCGGCGCTCACCTACACCGGTCAGGTCGCGGAGATTTATGACCTGGCCGCCGAGTGGAAGCGATTTACCGGCCTGCCCTTCGTCTTCGCGCTCTGGGTGGGTCACGATGATCGCAACCTCACCAAACACCACGCGCATTTCGCCAATTCCCTCCAGTTCGGACTTGCGCACCTTGACGACATCGCCGCCGAATACGCGCCCCGCCTGGGTATGACCGCCGCTGCCGTGAAGGTTTACTTGACCGAGAATATCGACTATTCTCTGGATGAGGAGAATCGTCAGGGCTTGCGGCTGTTTTACAAACTTGCGCATGAGACCGGCATCATTCCGGTGGATAAAGCTTTGTATTTTGCCTGAGTCATCGGGCCTGGCCCAGGCTGCGGAAGAACGCTCCGATGCTGTCATCCTGAGCGAAGCGAAGGACCCCTGTATTTGAGTCTTCAAGCAAATGCAGAGGTCCTTCGTCGGCTTCGCCTCCTCAGGATGACAGTGTGAGGGGTTTTTCCGCAGCCTGTATAGGGGCAACCACAAGGGTTGCCCCTACGTAGCACAATTCGGTACGCTGGGGAGCAGTCCGCAATGGCATTGACCAATCAGCAGGCGCTCGACATGTTGCGCTCCGATGACCTGCTGGGCATCGGGATGGAAGCGGACGCCGTCCGCAAGCGCCTGCATCCCGGCAACGTGGTCACCTACCAGATCGACCGCAACATCAACTACACGAACATCTGCACCGAGTATTGCTCGTTTTGCGCCTTCTATCGTCCCGTGGGTTCGCCGGAAGGCTATATCCAGCCGCTCGAATCCATCTTCCAGAAGATCGAGGAGACGCTTGCGCTCGGCGGCACGGGCGTACTGATGCAGGGTGGGCTTCATCCCGACCTCAAGATTGATTACTACGAAGAGCTGCTGCGGAGCATCAAGCAGCGCTTCCCGCAGATTCACCTGCACTGCTTTTCCGCGCCCGAGGTGCTGAACATTGCGGAGGTCTCCGGGCTGCCGCTCGACGCGACTATCGCGCGGTTGATGGACGCCGGCCTCGATTCCATCCCCGGCGGCGGCGCCGAAATTCTTGATGACGAGGTTCGCCGCCGCATCGCGCGCCTGAAGTGCACGACCGAGGAATGGCTGCGCATGCATCGCGTCGCGCACGGGCTCGGCATGCAGACCACCGCCACCATGATGTTCGGCTGCGGCGAAACCTTCGAGCACCGCGTCAATCACTTCGAGCGTGTCCGCCAGTTGCAGGAAGCGACGGGGGGCTTCACCGCTTTCATTCCCTGGTTTTTCCAGCGCGCCCATACCGCGCTCGGCAACTCCCTCAAGGAGGAAGTGACGGCGGTGGATTATCTCAAGACGCTCGCCGTCGCCCGTATCTATCTGGATAACATCCCGAACGTGCAGGCCTCGTGGCTGACACCCGGGCATAAGATCTGCCAGATCGCCCTGCGCTTCGGCGGCAACGATGTGGGTTCGATCCTTATCGAGGAAAACGTGGTGCGCGCCGCGGGCGTCACCCGCACTTCCTCGGAAGAACAACTCCGCCGCATGATCGCCGATGCCGGCTTCCGCCCCGTCAAGCGGGACTCCCTCTACCGCAACTATTTCTTGAACTGAACCCAACTTTCTCAGGCTCGTTCCAATACTGTTCACTTAAGGGGTTTCGGCTTTTCAATTTGCTCCTGCGTGACCCCCTCACCCGGCCCGCCCCGGCTGGAGAAAGCGCCGGTTGCGGTCCACCCTCTCCCCCAAGGGGGCGAGGGCAGTAAATTCAAATTACTGCCCCCCTCGCCCCCTTGGGGGAGAGGGGCCGGGGGGTGAGGGGGTCACGCCTGACGAAGCTCGGATCCAATTTCCTGAAACCCCTTAAGTGAACAGCATTGAGGCTCGTTCCCAAACACACCCGTGAGGTGTACACTCGGGCTGGCCCCGGGGAGAGAGTCTTTGCTGTCCGGAACGCTGTCCGATGGACTGGCGGCGAATCATCCTGGCTGGAAGGAGCGCAGACGCGTGTTTCGAATAACGTTTTGGCTGGTGATGGTGTGTACGATGTTCGTGCCCGGCGGTCGCGGGCCGTGGGCACGGGAGGGCCGGGGCGGCGCCGGCGAGGCAGAGGTCAAGCCCCTGCCGAGGGTCCTCCTCGAGGGCAACTACTTTTCTTGCGCCGGGCGCCGGTTCATTCCCGTTGGCGCGCACTGGGTTCCGGCCAAGGCGGGCTTGCAATGGCCGCAGCAATGGGATCCTCAGGACATCGAAGCCGACTTCGCCAAAATGCGCGAGCTCGGCTTCAACACGGTGCGCCTGGATTTGTTCTGGGCCTGGTTTGAGCCGCGCCCCGGAGATTACAATCCCGAAGCCTTTAAGCAGCTCGATGACCTCATCGCGCTCGCGCATCGCTACCGGATTTACCTGCACCCCTCGCTCTTCATCGGCGGGGAAGTGGGCGAAGCTTACTGGGACGTTCCCTGGCGTCACGGGCGCCACCCGCACGCGGACCCGGAGATGCTGCGCCTCGAAACCAACCAAGCCGCCGAGTTCGCGCGACGCTACCGCAACGAGACCGCCATCCTGGCCTGGGACCTGACCGACGAGCCTCCTTACTGGATCGTCGAGGGCTCCACCACCGATGCCATGGCGATTAACTGGTCGCGCCTAATCGCCGGGGCCTTCCGCCGTCTTGACCCACAACGGCTGCTGGTGGTGGGAACCAGCATGCAAGACGTCGGCCACGGGCCTTTCCGCCCGGACACGATTCGCGATGAAGTCAATTTCCTGAGCGTTCATCCCTACGCGATTTACGCGCCGGAACTTTTCCCCGACCCCATGCTCTCCGAGCGCGCCACTTATTGCGCGGCGTTCCAGACGGCGCTTTCCGGCGGCGCCGGACGTCCGGTGATGATTCAGGAAATGGGCGCATCGTCGGCGCAGTACGCACCGGAGCGCATTGCCGCGTTTGACGGCGTCAGCATGTATTCGGGCCTGGGCGCGGGGGCCAACGGCTTCTTGCTGTGGTGCTTCACCGATGCCGCGCCGGAGCAGTTCCGGCGTGTTCCCTATCTGCGCGCGCCGCATGAAACGCAGTTCGGCTTGACGACCTGGGACCGGCAAGACCGCCCACGCGGCGTGCAGTTCAAGTCCTTCGCAAAAATCACGAGCCAGATGGACTTGACCGGCGTCGAACCCGCCGCCGCCCAAGCCGCGATTATCGTTCCCGACGAGTGGGCGAAGCCGCATGGTGACTTCTCGCACTTCGGTTTGACCGGTCCCGCCAGCATCCCCTATGTCTCGCAGCAGGATGGCGATGCGATGCCGGGTGAGAAGCCTCGCGATTTGGGTGAGTCGAACCAGTGGCTGACGGGCGCCTGGCTCTCCTCATTCATCCTGGCCCGACGCGCCGGCCTGAAGGCGGACTTCCCGCGCGAATACTCGAACTGGCAAACGCGGCCGATGGTTTTCCTGCCGTCACCGTTGACGAGCACGGATATCGACCTCGTCCACGTGCACACCGACTTCTGGGAAAAGGCGCGCGGCTACGTTCACCAGGGCGGAGTTCTTTACGCTTCGCTAAGCGCCGACGCCGCCATCCCCGAGATGGAAGGCTTGTTCGGAGCCCGCCTGGTGGATCACGCGCCCTCGAGCGACGTGACGCTGAAAATCGTGACGCCGTTTGGGAACTTGCAGCCGGGTGAGACCTTTCACTATACCGCTGCCTCCGTCGCGTTCAAGCACTGGGCGGCCACGCTGGAGGTGCGTGGCGGCACGGTTGTGGCCGTTGACCAGGAGGGGCGCCCGGCACTGGTGGCGCACTCGTATGGTGCGGGAAAGACTCTGTTATGCGCCTACCCTTTGGAGAGTTATCTTGCCGCGGTTCCCTCGGCCTTCGAGAAAAATGAAAACACACACCGAATCTATCAGGCCTTGCGGGAGTGGGCAGGAGTGAATCCACAGGTTTCGACGGATCAACCTTCTGTCGAGGCGTCGGCCTTGAACGCGCCGCAGGGTGGCTATTTCGTGCTGGCCAGCCACAGCGCGCAGCCGCTGAAAGTCATGCTCTCCACGGCCTTGCCGGCCAAGAGTCTCAGCAGGATTTCAACCGACGGCTTCGAGCCGCTGCGCCGCGAGGGACCCGGCTGGAGGCTCAGCCTGAAACCTTATGAAGGCGCGGTCCTGCGCTGGCTGCCGTAAGGAGGGTTCGGTGGAATGGGTCCTTTCATGAACGGGTAGTGTAGCCCCCTTCTTCAAGTCTCAAGTGTCTCTTCTCGGCCACCTTCAGAGCCGCGGGGCTCCACGATAGGTCCGCCCTACCTGCTCCCTCTCCCAAGTGTGAAGTTCCTACTCCAGAATGACGACACCTTCGTCGTCGTAGCGGGGTATGACCTGGCATCGGCAACCTTCAGGGCTTGTACATCCAGGATGAGGTGTCCGGGTGGTGTCCCTTTTTCGTTTCCACTCTGTACCATCCATCTCACGACAGACCGGGCAGGTATCCTTATCCATACAAGAGCTCCAAACGTAGAGGTCGATTCGCGGCATTTCCCACCTCTATCTGATTACCGGCTTATTTCCAGTCTTGGCAAGTTCAGTCAACTTCAAGATCGAAGCCCGGGCCAACTCCAACGCCGCAGGAGACTCGATAATGAAGTAGGTCGAGGAAGACCTTCCCTCAGCGGTGACGTGCAGGGTGTCGGTTCCCACCTGGCACTGTAACAGTTTCTTTAGTGGAATAGTTTTCGCGCCACCCTTACCGATGAAGCAGATTCTCTTGTCGGTAACGTGAAGACTCCCGAAGTCCACCTTCTTCAAGCCATCAACCCTGACCACCTGCCCAGGCTTGATGCGGCCGGCGGCGCGAGGATAAAAGAACGTGCTCCAGCAACCCTTGATAAGCATGCAGAGAATTTCGCCTTCGTCGAGCATCACCTCTGAGTGTTCATTGAGACCCCTAAAGACTCCCTTCTCTATTTGTTCCAGTATGGTTTTATGGAGCGCAGCTTCCTCTTCCCTCTGCCTCTTCCTTTGAGCCTCCGCCTCCTCCCGCTGTCTCTTCTCCTGAGCCTCGATACATGCCGGGTGGGCCCGGCCGCCAAAAAACGACGCCAGAAAACTGCGGGGCCTGCCACAAATCTCACAGAACACACCCAACCTCACTTCTTCAGATATTTCATCTGGCGCCAGCCGCCGCCGCGTATAGTGAGCTTTTCCGCCAGGTCGCGCAGAACCTCTTCAGCGCCATCCGAACCACTGACAGCGACTCCATAGAGAAGATCGATGGCCTGAACGGCCTGGTTGTAGTATTCAAGGGGCCGCTGCGGATCCCCATCACGGGAGCTTGCGGGTTTGGTACTTTGGAATGAGCCTTCCATTGGACCACCTGCGGGCCACAGGACTCGTATCCACTAAGTCAGATTGTTCACGAGCGGCTTGAGGTGAAGGATATTGCCCCCCCAATTTCCTAATGTCAAGCCCAAGTACGCCCAAATACGGGCGCAGGCTCTCCCCATCCAAGCCAGGCGGCCTTTGATATACTCGCGCCTGCAATGCAGCTAATCCACGTGTCAGGAGGATGCGATGAATCTCAAACTGGGCGTGAAGGTGTCTCTACTCTTCCAGGTTTCCCTCTTCCTCGCTTTGCTGCGACCTCCGGCGATCACAGGGGCGCAGGCAGTTGGAGGGGTCGCGAAGGGTGACCAAGTCACCTTTGTTCACTGCGGGACGCTGATTGACGAGAAATCCGCGGAGCCCCGCCCGAACGCACTTATTGAAATCACGGGAGGCAAGTTCCGTTCGATCAGCACTTTTTCCTCCAGCTTTGTGAAGCCCGCCGGCGCGGCCTTCCTCGACCTCGGGTCGGAGACCTGCCTTCCCGGCTTGGTGGAATCGCACACGCACATCCTCTTGCAGGGCGACCAGAAGCCGGGGCAGTACGATGAGCAGATCCTGAAGTGGTCTCTTCCCTACCGCACGATCCTGGGGACGCAGGCGGCGCGGCGCGCGCTCGAGTACGGGTTCACGACGATTCGTGATCTGGAAACCGAGGGCGCCTATTATGCGGACGTGTCCATACGTGATGCCATCAAGCAGGGCATCATCCCCGGCCCTCGCATGCAGGTGGCGACGCGCGCGCTCGACGTGACCGGGGCCTACGCCCTGCTGGGCTACGACCCGGCGTTGAAGTTGCCGCACGGCGTCCAGGTAGTGGATGGACCTGACGAGTGCCGCAAAGCGGTGCGCGAGCAGATCTCCAATGGCGCCGACTGGATCAAAGTCTACGCCGACCAGCGCATTTCGACGGCCGAGGGGGTGGTGCACAGCATTCTCACCTTCACGCCGGAGGAACTGCACGCCATCGTCGATGAGACGCACCGCGAGCACCACAAGGTGGCGGCCCACGCCATGGGACTGGAGGGAGCCCACAACGCCGTGGAAGCGGGCGTGGACTCACTCGAACACGGCGCCTACATCGCCGACGCCGACCTGAAAACGATGGTCGAGCGCGGCATCTGGTACGTTCCCACCTTGTACATTTTCATTTACGCTGAGGAACTCCACGAGGCCGCGGGTTTCCCGGGATGGAAAGGCGGCATCGAGATTCACGCCGAGACGTTTCGACGGGCGCTCCAGGCGGGAGCGAAAATCGCTTTTGGCACGGACGTGGGCGGCTTCGAGTGGACCATCACCCCGGCGAAGGAGTTCCCTCTCATGGTGAAGTACGGCATGACGCCTGCCCAGGCCCTGCGCTCGGCCACGGTTTCCGGCGCGGCCCTGCTGGGTCTCGGTGACCAAATTGGCACCGTCGAACCCGGCAAGTGGGCGGACCTGGTTGCCGTGCAAGGTAATCCTTTGAGCGATATCAGTACACTCGAAAACATAAACTTCGTCATGAAGGAGGGGGCGGTTTGCAAGCGGCCGGGCCAGCCGTAGGGCGCGGCTTGCTGTGCCCAGCGTAAGTGCGGCGTCTGCCCCCAGAGGTGCGGTTGCGAACGGAGGGGCCGCGACACCGGCGAGGGTTTCGAAACGTGGCGGCGGTATTGTGCTCTCGCGGAGCGGCAAGTGCGCGCGCGTTACCTCGCTATTTCCGCCGCGGGTGAGCGGCGGGGTGGGTGGACATTTTGACCGCAGTTTGACGCAGGTCAACTTGGTCTTCTATGACCGATTTTAGGTTCTGCAAGTAGATAATCCAGGCTTTTACAGCTTTGTCAAAGGCCTCGGCGGAGACAAAGCCACTGTGTGCTAGTTCCACCTGCGTCTGCCCGCCCTGTGGGGAGAGCTGGAATCGCACCTGGGTTACGGTTTCTTCCTGGGGTGGTTTCCAGGTGAAGGCCAGCGTGTTGCCGGGCACGAATTCGGTCACCACACCGGTCCACACGCCCTCCTGGTTATTCCAACGGAAGTGGTATCTGCCTCCAAAATGCGGCTCCAGGATGGCCTGATCGGGAAACCACAAGATCAGCTTCTGCTGATCGGAAAGGTAGCCGAAGATGCTGACCGCGTCACTGGCGATGGGAATCTGCAGATGGGCCGAGCGCATCACGGTGACAGGCCCGGTGTCCTCGATCTTCGCGGGCCGCTTGGCGCGCTGAGCCGATGTCGTAGCGTGCTGGGCTGCCGCCGTACTGCTCAGGGCGCTGAGCAAGAGGATAACCATAAGAACTCTTCGCATGATCGCGGGGCCTCGCCTTTCCCCCTACGGGAGGGTTTGCGCAGAGGATTCTAAAGCAAACCACCCGGCAGCGCAACGCCGGCTGCGGCGCGGGTCTTGGCGGGTATGGCGACGGCCTCGCTCTGCCCCCAGCAAGGCCGTCAGATTTTCTCTGCGGATATCACGTCGACACCGCACCTCCCCAGGGCGGATGCGATGTACCCTTCCAATTCCAAACAAGAAAACCGCTTGCGAGAACCGTCCTTTGCGATTAGTCTGGGCTGCTATCGCAACTTACGAAATTCAGGGAGGATTTTTGTTATGGCGCCTGTGAAGGTTGGCTTTTATGGCCATGTTCGACAATATCACAACTTGAAAAGCGAGATTGACGCCGCCATCCACGAGGTCTTGGAGAGCGGCAGTTACGTAATGGGCCCCAAGCTTAAGCAATTTGAGCAGGACCTGGCTGCCTATTGCCATACCAAGGATGCGGTGGGCCTGAACTCCGGGACGGACGCGCTTTGGCTGGTGTTCATGGCGCTGGGAATCGGGCCGGGCGACGAAGTCATCACCACCTCCAACACCTTTTTCGCCACTGCCGAGGCCATCTGGATCGCGGGAGCGACGGCGGTGTTCGTCGACTGCGAGCCCAAGACCTGCAACATCGATGTGAATCTGATCGAAGCGGCCATCACGCCCAAGACCAAGGCCATCGTGCCGGTGCACCTCTACGGCCAGCCCGCCGAAATGCGCGCCGTGGCGGAAATCGCCAGGAAGCACAAACTCTTCGTCATCGAAGACAACGCGCAGGCGCTCGGCGCGCGCGGCCCGGACTTCGCCCTGGGCGAGCTTTCTGACGCCATGTGCACCAGTTTCATCATTCAGAAAAACCTGGGCTGCTTCGGCGACGGCGGCGCAGTGGTTACCAACCGTGCTGATGTCGCCGCGGGCGTCCGTAAGCTGCGCAACCACGGCTCAGTCAAGCGCTCCATCCACACCATGGGTTACAACAGCCGCCTGGATGACCTGCACGCCGCCGTGCTCAGCGTGAAGTTGAAGCAGCTCGACAAGTTGAACGACCAGCGCCGCGGTTTTGCCAAGCAGTACGACGAGGGACTGAAGGGCACATCGCTCAAACTCCCCCACGCCCTGTCCGGTTACCGGCATATTTATCATCTCTATATTGTCGAGACCGAGAGCCGCGACAGCCTGCAGGAGTACTTGAAACAACGCGACATCACGGCGCTCACCCACTACCCCGTCGCCATTCACCAGCAGGAGGGGTTCCCGTGGGGGAAGGGCGCACGCATCGTGGGCTCGTTGAAACATTCCGAAGCCTCAGCCGCGCGCGTGCTCTCACTGCCCATGTTCCCTGAGCTGACCAGGGAAGAGGTGCAGGCCGTCATCGACCACACCGTTGCCTGGGACAAGGCGCAACCGGGAAAATTGAAGGCCGCGAGCTAGAAGAACACGGGACTCGGGGCTCGGGGTTCGGGACTCGGGAAGGTTCAGGGGTGGCGCATACATTGACATCGAGGTATGCGCCACCCTGTCAATCCCCAAACCCTGACCCCGAAACCCGAATCCCGCGACCCGAATCCCGAGTCCCTAATCCCGAATCCCGAGTTCTTCCAGGAGTCATCCGTCATGAACTTAAACAAACCATACACCGTCGTCGTCGCCGGCATGGGCAAGCGCGGTGGCCATCATGCTGACGCCTTCCAGAAGAACGGCCGTTTCAAGCTGGTCGGATTGTGCGACATCGACGCCGGGCGCCTGGAAGCCGCGGCCAAGAAGTTGGGCGTGAGCGAGACGAGTGCGGACGCCGCAGCGCTGGTGAAGAAAACCCGGCCTGACATCTTCTGCTTCTGCACGCTGCCCGACCTGCGCCTGCCCATGATTCGCGCGGGCGTCGAGGCGGGAGTGAAGCTGATCGCCTTTGAAAAGCCGACAGCGCTTTCGACCAACGAAGCGCTCGAGATGATGAAGCTGGTGCGCGCCGCCGGCATCAAAACCGTGGTCAGCCACCAGCACCGCTACGGCGAGCACTACCAGAAGGTGAAGGAGATTATCTCGAGCGGCGCCCTCGGCCGCGTGCACACCGTTTACGGCACCGCCACGGGCTGGATGATGCACATGCTGACCCACCTCATCGACTACATGCGCTGGTATAACGACTACGCCGAGGCCGAGTGGGTGGTGGGACAGGCGCACGGCAAATCCAAGTTCGCGGATAATCACCCCTCGCCGGACTACGTCGGCGGGCTCATCCAGTTTTCGAACGGCGTGCGCGGCATCGTGGAAGCGGGCGAGGGCGCTCCCGACGTGCCCGAGGTCGATTACTGGTGGCGTAAGTGCCGCATCGGCGCGCAGGGCACCGAAGGCTTTGCGGAGGTGCTCACGGGCGGCGGCTGGCGTGCGGTCACGCGCGACGGCTTCATGTCCGGCCCCGGCTGCATGGGCTACGAGCACGACATGGGACCCTACGTGCAGGAAATGGCGGATTGGCTCGACGACGAAGAGAAGATCCACCCTTGCAACGGCGAAAGCGCTTACAAAGACCTCGAAATCATGATGGCCATCTGCCGCTCGGTCGTCCAGCGCGGAAAAATCAAGCTGCCCCTCGGCCCCGGCGAGCCGGAACTCGAAGCGCTGAAGAGGGCTCTGCCTGACTAGCCTCAGTCCGTCATCGGTCTGCAGAGCTTGGGGTCCGCGCGAGCCGCTGATGCGTAAGGCGAGTTACCGATTCGCCCCTGCGACTCTGGCCGCTCCAATTCTCTCGTGGCGGGCGTCAAAGGGACTCGAGGATCGCCTGGCGTTCGACCCCTTTGTGCTTTGCCACGGCGCGGAGGATGGCATTCAGCGTTCCGATGCGAGGGTTCTTGTGGGCAGGCACAGCGAGGCGTTGGTGAGAAGGTTCTTGAGTCTCCAGCACGACGTGGCTGCCTTCTTGATGGATGATCCGATAGCCCCAGTTCCGGCAAAGCGCCTGGACAAGGTCGTCCGCTCAAGTCGCGTGGGATCTTCATGAGTTGGCGAGAACTTCGTCCCGGACCAAGTGGCGGCGGATCGCCGCAGGCTGTTTCGGGTGGTCAAAGTAATAGGCCGCCACAGCTTCCTTCACGCTCCGGCGCAACTCTTCCCAATTGTCAGCCTGCGTGAAAATGCCTTCCGTCAGGCATTCAGCGACGAAGCCGCCATCGGATTCCTGACTCACTTCGAAGACAATCTCGTTCATAAATGTAGCTTATTCCATCCTTCCCAGAGGAACAAGGCCGCAAGGGGTGACCCGGCGGGTCGGTCCAAAGCGTGGGGTGAATCTCTGAGGCAACTGAGTGTATACTGCCCAGGAATCGTGAAGCCAATATGGGAATCGCAGCTTGAGAACTAGTTGGCAGCATCCGGCCGGAGGAACTTCGTCATGCGAATTCGTCTGACTTTGCTGGTCGTCTGCGCGCTTCGGATGGCGGCCTTGTCGTTCGGGCAGGGGGCGCCGCCGAGCGTCGTCAAGAACCAGTTTCTGACACTGGCAGTTGATCCAGGCTCCGGCGTGTGGACGGTGGCCACGACTTATGGCGGACATCAGCTCGATTCGGCCGTCAGCGCCGTGAACACTTCCCTCGGACTCTTTCGCAGCACCGATCAGCGCTTTGATCGAACCGCCAGCGCCGAACCCTTCCGCGATGCTCTCGGGTCCGGCCAGCAAGTGAAGATGGTTCTCACGGACAAACAAGCGGTGATCGGCTGGGAACTGGACATCAAAGCCTACGAAGAGTTTGGTGGCCTGTGCCTGGACTGGAAGATGCAGAACACATCCCAGCAGGAGTTCGTTTTGAGAACTGTCAGCCTGGCGGAGGGACTCGGCGCCAAGCCGCACGATGCGAAGGGACCCCACGTTCTAAGCAACGGGTTCAATTCCTGGGCGGCCTCGCACGTTGTCCCCGTCATTGCCAACGCTGCTGTGATGAGTTCCGATGTTGTGGCAGTGGACGATCCGCCGCTGGTGGCGGGTTTCCTTTCCGCCGAGCGGGCCTTCGGCAGCTTCGGCTATGGCCTGCCGGATGGCCAGAATCCTTTCCTGCAGGCCAGCGCGGAGTTCAACGTTGTGGTCGGCGCCGGCGAGGGTCGCGCTGCCGACTCCTTGCTGATTCTTTTCCCCCCCGACGTTACGCATGGGCTGGAAAGTTACGCCGCCGCGGTGCAAAAGGTCAACAACTTGACTCCCCTCAAGCGCACCAGCACGGCGTGGTGTAGTTGGTATGCAGGTTACGGGCGCGCCCGCCAGGCGAACCTCCCCGATCTTGAGCAGGCGATGTTGAAGAATGCCGAGATCGTCAAGACCCTGAAGCCGTGGGGGATCGACACTCTTCGCGTGGTCGATGACAGTAGTGAAGAATTGTATGGCGATTGGACCTTTCCGTACGTGCCCCACGGCATGGGCAAGCTTGCCGCTTCCCTGAAGGGCCTGGGAACGAAACCGGGCGTTTGGGTGGCGCCGGCGTTCGTGTCGGAGACTTCGGAGGTTTTCAAGAGACATCCCGACTGGATGCAGATGGATGCGGAAGGGCATCCTATCACCAACCCGGATTTCTATGGCAACACCATGCACTTTCTTGACACCTCCAATCCCGAGGCGCTGGCCCACCTACGAAGCCTCTTTCAGCGCATTCACGACTGGGGATACCAGTACGTCATGATTGACTTCCTGCAATGGCTGGCCATCGGCGACCGGTACCAGAACGCGCACCTGACGCGCGCCGAGGTCTACCGGCAAGCGCTGCGGACCATTCGCGAAACGCTCGGGCCGGACATTTACCTTCTGGGGTGCGGCGCGCCTCAGCTCGCCTCCGTGGGATTGGTGGATGGCATGCGCATCGGTCCGGACCAATGGGGAGAATCCGGATTCGAAAATATCGCGGCGCGATCTTATGAGCAGGGCGTCTGGTGGGTGAATGATCCGGACGCGCTCGTGGGAAGTGACGCGACGACGGAGGAATACCGGGCGTGGGTAACGCTGGCAGGACTTTCCAGCGGCGCGATTACCATTGGTGATGATCTCACCTCGCTTAGCTCGGAGCGACTGGCGATTCTGAAACGCATTCACCCGGTAGCGGGAACAAGCGGAAGGCCGGCGGACCTGTTCGGCACCATCCCCGCCCAGGAATGGGTTCTTCCCGTCCAGGGGATGGGCACGCGCATGCGTGTGGTGGGGCTCTTCAACTGGGGCGGGAAAGAACCTCTGACTCACCACCTTGAACCTCTCGACTACGTGCCCGCGAGCAAGGCCGCCCTGGTTTATGACTTCTGGAATGAATTATTGATGTCCACCTTCAATGGCAAGCTGGATGTCACGGTTCCGCCCCGGGAATCCCGGACCTTCGTGATTACTGGCGTTACGGGAGCCCCCCAAATCGTGGCGGTTTCCAACCACTTGAGCCAGGTGACCCTGAAGGATCCCTCCTGGTCGGCAACTGACCTGACGCTGAAAGGCCAGACGCAGGGCGCGCCAGGAGATTCCTACCACATCGTGGCTTATTGCCCGCCGGAATTCGATCCGGACCAGGCGGTGGTCAACAACAAAGCGGCCTTCCTCGTCAAGCAGCAGGATGGCATTTGGTGGATTCCCGTGACGGGAAGTGGGACATGGCAACAGTGGTCCGTGCGCTTCCGGCCGCACGCAAGAGCCAAACCGAACCTCACCACCCACACCCCGGTTCGTACGGACGCTGCAGGGTAGGCAGTTCGCTGGGTTACCAAGCCCGCGCTTCGAGATCCCCGGCCCCCGCGCGGCCAAGGACCATATGCGGGTGCCGAGTATCAGTTTATCCTATGATGCAGCCGTCCGAGCTTGGCCACTCGAGCGCTCGAAAGAGGGCAACTGGGTGTATACTCGCCGGGCCGAGTGAAGCTGCGCTGGGAATTTTGGATGAGCAAGAGCTCGTCGGAGCGGTGGTGGAGGATTATTTCATACCTACCCTTGCGGGTTCCTTCAGGTGGGATCCTGGGGCAGGAAGAAGTGGCCGATAAGCGCGGTTGGCTGCATGCATGGCCACCACCGCAAGGTGGGGCGGTTAGATGAAGATTGATTGCGACACCTGAGTATCTCCTAGGAGGACACATGACGGAAGGCCTGACCTCATATCGTTTTTCGTTTGGACCGTGGAACATAAGTGAAGGGGCCGATCCTTTTGGCCCGGTGGTGCGGGAACCCCTGAGTTTCTTGGAAAAGGTGAAAATCGCCCAGCAACTGGGGTTTGCGGCTATGCAATTTCACGACGACGATGCCGTGCCCGACCTCGATTCACTCAGCGCTGCGGAAATCACCAAGCAAGCGCGCGCCACGAAGCAAATTCTAGCGGACCATGGTCTGGCCGCGGAGTTTGTGGCGCCGCGGCTCTGGTTCAGTCCCCACACAATTGATGGGGCGTACACCTCGAACGACCCGGCCGATCGCGCCTATGCTGTGGAAAGGTCGCTCAAGGCCGTCGACATTGCCAACGAACTGGGCACGCACCTCATGGTGCTCTGGCTGGCGCGCGAGGGCACGTACGTGCGCGAAGCCAAGTCCGTCCCGCAGGCGATGCAGCATCTGGTGGAGGCGATCAACAAACTGCTCGAGTATGACAAGCACTTGCGCATCCTGGTGGAGCCCAAGCCCAACGAACCCACGGACCAAGCCTACATCCCGACGGCCGGCCATGCGCTGGCCTTGGGTTACCGCACCATCGACCCTTCCCGCATGGGGATTCTGATTGAGACGGCGCACCAGATCCTGGCGGGTTTGGACCCCTCGGATGAAATGGGGTACGCGCTCTCCTTCCACAAGCTGTGGAGCGTCCACTTGAACGACCAGAGCGGCTTGAAGTTCGATGAGGACAAATCCTTTGGTGAAGTCGATCTGCGCCGGGCCTTCAACCAAGTGCGGGTTCTGGAAGAGAACGGCTATGCAGCAACGGCGAGTACGTGGGCCTGGACGTTAAGGCCATGCGCACGCAGAAGCAGGAAGTCTCCGCGAAACACCTCGCCAACAGCAAGCAGACCTTCCTCTGGCTGGTGGAGAAAGTGCGTACCCTGAATCGCCAGCTACAGAGCGAGATGATCAAGCAGCGCGACTACGAAGAGCTGAATCGCTATATCACCGCCCACTTGCTGGGTGTGCCGTACTAGCCAGGGTCTGGCGAAGGCCGGGATTGTGCCGGCGAAGCAGGACCGGGGCTGCGGAGCGTTCCAGCCCACGTCCAGATGAAAACGGCTACGGCGCGGATAGCGGAAGCCGACATCCTAGCGAGATGACCTATTGAGGCAGAGCCATGGGCGCTGACCAAAGGAAAGGTATTGCCTGCGCGGGGAATTGGATCATTGACTTGGCGAAGGTGGTGGATTTCTACCCTCCCGAGAACGCCCTGGCGAACATTCTTTCGGAATCCATGGGCGGAGGGGGGTGCGCCCACAATGTGACACTCAATCTGGCCAAGTTCGATGCCGGCCTTGACCTGTACGCGCTGGGCGTTATTGGCAATGACCCCAACGGCGACTTCATCGTCGCGGAATGCCGCCAATTCCCCCATATCAACATCGACCAGGTGCGCAGAACCAGCCAGGAAAAGACGTCCTACACCGACGTCTTCAACGTCAAGTCCACAGGACGCAGAACCTTCTTCCACTATCGCGGGGCAAATCGTTTGTTTTCCCCTGAGCATGTGGACCTGGACCGCTTGCCGGTGAGCATGTTCCACCTGGGGTATCTGCTCTTGTTGGACGCCATGGACCAACCGGACGTCAGGTTCAAAACCGTTGCCGCCCGGTTGTTGTGCGAGTTGCAGAAGCGGAACATCCGCACTTCGATTGATCTGGTATCGGAAGACAGCAACCGCTTTAATCAGATCGTGCCGCAGGCGTTGAGGTACACGAATTATTGCATCATCAACGACTTCGAAGCCGAAAAACTTTCGGGTATCCCCTTGCGGAGTGGAAACACGATCCTCCCGCACAATTTGCAGAAGATTACCCACGCGCTGTTTGCCTATGGCGTCAACGACCTGGTGGTTATTCATTTTCCAGAAGGAGCTTACTTGCGGGCCGCGGATGGAACCGAGATTGTTCAGCCCTCCTTGAAACTCCCCGACGAGTACATCGTGGGAGGCACCGGGGCCGGCGACTCGTTTTGTGCCGGCATGCTTTACGGCCTCTATAACAATTGGTCCCTCGACGCGGCGTTGCGGTTCGCCACTTGCGCCGGGGCCATGAACCTCAGCGATTTGACCACCACCGGAGGGATCAGGCCCTGGAGGGAAGTCGCCCAGATGCAGGAAAAGTTCCCTTTCCGGATGGACCTCGGGGCGTAGGTGGGATCGGAGAAGGGCGCGAAGCACGGGAATAATCAGGAAGGCCTTGTAACGGCGGGGCTAGTCAGGCTGCGGAAAAACCGCCAAAACTGTCATCCTGAGGAGCCGCAGGCGGTCCTGAGTGAAACGAAGGAAGGATCTCTGCATTTGCCTGATTCTACAAATGCAGAGGTTCTTCGCTTCGCTGAGAATGACAGTGCCTGCGAGTTTCTCCGTAGCCTGTGAAGCCCTGCCCTGAGGAGCCGAGTTATTCAAGGAATGTCTGCTAGGGGTTCAAACATGCTTAAAGAGGAAGATCTTCATCGGCCTGGGGGGGCAAGGGAAACTCCCGCAGAGAATTCCAAGCCCGCGGCTGCCATTCCGGCTGAAATGCGCGCGGTGGTCCTGGATGGAGCCGGTTTCTCTCACCTGAAGGTGTCGAAGGTGCCCACGCCCCGCCCCGGCCCGAAGCAAATGTTGGCCCGTGTCGATGCCGCGGGAATTTGCACTTCCTTGATCAAGCTGATCGAACAAGGGCCGGAACACCAGTTGGTCTGCGGGTGGGATATCACGCGTTTTCCGCTGATTCTCGGGGATGAAGGTTCGATCACACTGGTTGAAGTCGGCGCCGGCCTGCGCGAGCGCTACTCCCCCGATGAGCGCTATGTTATCCAGCCGGCAGTGGACACGGCGCCCATCAATCATCGCGAGCGCTATCGCGACGGAGGGAGGGGTATCCGCAAGATCGCGGTGGGCTACACGCTGGGCGGGCACCTGGCGGAATATGTCCTCATCAGCGAAGAAATCCTCGCCGCGAATTGCCTGCTGCCGCTTCCCGCTGCGGCCTTGCCTTACGCGCATGCTGCCCTAAGCGAGCCTTTCTCCTGCGTCATCTCAGCGCAGGACCATCACCTGCACTTGACCCAAGACAGCAATCTGGGCCCGCGCGGGCTGGTGAAAGGATTGAAGCCGGGCGGAGTGACGGTGGTCATCGGGGCAGGCGCCATGGGGCGCATGCACGTCGCCTTGGCCATGAGCTATCGTCCGCGGGCCCTGGTGGTCGCTGACCTGGTGGATTCGCGTCTCGAGGTGGTGAAGGCCCTCTTCTCATCCCGGGCGCAGACACTGGGCATCACCCTTTGCCCGCTCAACCCCGCGCGGGATGATCTCCGCAAGGTCGCGAGCGAGTTGACGGAATACGCGGGCGCCGACGACGTCATTGTCGCCGTCGGTTCACGCAAGGTCATTGAAGAATCCCAGGAACTTCTGGCCCGGGGCGCCGTTCTGAACCTCTTCGGTGGGTTGAAGAAGGGAGAGGATACGATTGGTCTCAATACCGGCATCGTGCATTACAAGGAAGTCAACATCACCGGTTCCAGCGGCGGCTCGCCGTGGGATGTGGCGCGCACCCTGGAGTTGATGGCCGCGCAGGAGATCGATGCGGGCGACCACATTGCCTGCATCGGTGATCTGGAGCACGCGCCTGAGTTCCTGCGCATGATCAAGGGACAGGAGATCGATGGGAAGGCGGTGGTTTACCCCCACCGGCGCAGCCGCGAAATCCGTGCGGTGAAATCCTGGACCGCGCAGGACGAGCGCGCTTACCTCGAGCCAGGCAAGGATTGAACCGTGGCGTTAACCGGGAATCGCACGTTTGTGGGCATGGGCTTCGGACCCATTCAGGCCGGGCTGTTTCTCTATGAAGCCTTCCGCTCCGGAGGGTTTGGCCGCCTCGTGGTAGGGGAAGTGCTGCCGGATGCGGTAAGCGCTATTCGCGCGGCAGGCGGGTGGTATGCGCTCAACGTCGCCCACTCCGATCGCGTGGAGATCTCCGCCGTCGGGCCGGTTGAGATCGAAGACCCCGCTTCGGCCCCCGACGTCCGGCATTTAGTGGATGCCGTAGCCGGGGCGGAAGAGATTGCCACCGCCGTGCCCAGTGTTCGCCACTACATCGCCTCGGGACCTGGCAGCATCCACCGCATTTTGGCGGAAGGACTTCGCGAGAAGGCGGCTTCCCACGGGCCACGCGCGGTGGTTTACGCCGCGGAGAATCATAACCACGCGGCGGAAATCCTGGAGGCCGCCGTCTTCGACGAGATTCCGGCAGCGGAGAGAGCCTCCGTACGGGCGCGCGTGCGATTCTTGAACACCGTCATTGGCAAGATGAGCGGGGTCATCTCCGACGCCGGCGAGATTAAGGCAAAGGGATTAGCTACCTTCACACCCCAGGAGAAACGCGCCTTCCTTGTGGAAGTCTTTAACCGCATCTTGATCTCCAGAGTGGATTTTGGGGAAGCAAGCGGCGAGCCTCGCTTCGAGCGGGGCATCACAGCCTTCGAGGAGAAGGAGGACCTCCTCCCGTTTGAGGAGGCGAAACTCTACGGACATAATGCTACGCATGCACTGGCAGCTTACATTGGCGCTTTGCGCGGACTTAACCGTATCGCCGAGTTGCGCCAGTTCCCCGATCTGCTCGGTTTTCTGCGCGCGGCCTTCCTCCAAGAGTCCGGCGAAGCATTGATTCGCAAGCATGCCGGGAAAGACCGTCTGTTTACTTCCGAAGGGTACCGGGAATTCGCATTGGATCTTCTGGAACGCATGACGAACCCGCACTTGCAGGACACCGTGGAGCGCGTGGGCCGAGACCCGCAGCGCAAATTAGGCTGGGATGACCGGCTGGTGGGAACCCTGCGGGTAGCCTTCGAGCAACGCGTGGTCCCGCGTCGTTACGCCCTGGGCGCTGCCGCCGCCTTGGCAACGCTGGATCCGTCCTTCCTGAGTACTGACCAGCCCGCGCGCGTTCGGCTCGAGCCTCTCTGGGGTAGCGCGGTGACGGAAACCCCCGAGAGAAACCGTGTCCTCGACCTCATCGAGGATGGGCGTAAGCGCTTGATTCGCTGGCGCGAATCCGGGTTTCAGAACCTGGAAGATTTCTTCCCTCACGACAACTGATCTACACAGAGCGACGCTACAGCGGGCGACGCCGAGTTTTGAGACAGCCTCGAAAGGAAAAGTCTGCGCCCGCCGAGCCGCTACTTTCCCAGCCGCCGCCTGCATTCGCTCAGGATCTCCGCCGTACGGGATGCTCCCACGCGGGTCACGCCCAAGGCGCGAACTTCCAGCAGTTTGTCCAGGTCGCGGATTCCACCTGCCGCTTTCACCTGGACGCGCGCGGGAGAGTGGGCGCGCATCAACTTGAGGTCTTCGATCGTGGCGCCGCCCGACCCGTAGCCCGTAGAGGTCTTTACCCAGTCGGCGCCCAGTTCCCCGCAGATTTCACACAGGCGTATCTTCTGGTCGTCTTTCAGGTAGCAGTTTTCGAAAATCACTTTCACTTTCTGCCCCCGCGCGTGCGCGAGATCGATCACCGCATGGATATCCCCCCGCACATAATCCCAGTCCCCACTGAGCACCTTGCTGATGTTCACGACCATGTCCAGCTCTTCCGCGCCGTCGTCGAGCGCCCTGCGGGCTTCCGCAGCCTTGATGGTGGTGGTGTGGCCGCCATGGGGGAAACCGATCGTGGTGCTGGCCTTGACCGGGCTGCCGCGCAAAATCTCCGCGCACCGGTCGAGGTAGTAGGGCATGATGCAGACGCTCCCGCACTCATATTCGAGCCCCAGCCGGCAGCCTTGCTCGAGCTCCTTGTCCGTTAGCGTGGGATTCAGCAGAGAATGATCGATCATCTTGGCAATATCTTTATAGGTATAATCCATAATGGGCTCCGTCGTCGTGCGTTGTGATTCCCCTCCCGCCGCTGCTGGAGTAATGCCGATTTCACAGCAGGCCTCCTTTGCTGGCCAGTGCGATGCCACCCAAGGTTCCCGCCGCCTCCCCGAGCTCGGAGGGTTTGACCTCGATGGTATCCGTGGGGAACATGCGCACGCGCTCGCGCAGGGTCTGGCGGACCGTGTCAAACAGCAGATCACCGATCTGCGCCACGCCGCCACCCAGGACGATGAGGTCCGGGTGCAAGGTCACCACCACGTTGACCACCCCAATCCCGAGGTATTGTGCAGCCCGAACGATTGCTTCCCGGACGTTACCGTCGCCGGCGGCGGCCGCTTCCGCCATCTCCTTCGTCGTCACCCGCGCGGCATTCCCTCCGCAGAGCGTGAAGAGCTTTGGCGCCAGACCGGATTGCATCAGGCGGATGCCCTCCGCGGTAATAGCGGGCCCACTGGCGAGAGTCTCCAGGCACCCGCGGCTTCCGCAACCGCAGCGCGGACCGTCCGGCAGGATCACCTGGTGACCCAATTCTCCTGCGGCTCCCAGCGGCCCCAAATGCAGTTTCCCGTCGATCGCCACACCGCCCCCGATGCCTGTCCCCAATGCAAAGAAGGCCATAGTGTTCGCGTGGCGGCCGTGTCCGAAGGTCAGTTCACCCAGGGTGGCCATGCGAACATCGTTCAACAGGTACACCGGGCATCTCAGTTGGGCGGAGAGAATCTCGCGCACGGGGACCTCTCGCCACTGGGTGGGAAGATTCGGGAAGAATTTGGTCACGCCGTTCTCGACATCCACCAAGCCCGGACATCCCATGCCCAGGGCCGCGGGCTGGGCGCCGGCCTTCTGGCTGAGCGCGTTCACAAGCGCCGCAATGTTGTTCAGCACCGTGCGCGGGCCCGCGTGCGATTGCGTGGGTGTGGTATCGGAACAGATGATCCGGCCGGATTCGTCTCCCAGAGCACCCTTGAGGTTCGTGCCGCCCAGATCCACGCTGGCATAAAGGGGGGCCATTTACCCTTCTCTCCTCTCCGGCAGAATCGCGCTCGCGCCGCCGAGCTTCATGACTGAGCTCCCTTTACATCCACCCACCGCCGCTCGCGATGACTCTTCAGGACGGCCTCGCACAGCACGATTTCGCGGTGGCCGTCGGCGAAGGTGGGGAAGGTGGGCGGCGCGGAGAAATCGCCGGCCTGGATGTAATCATAAAACGCCCGGAAGCACTGTTTGAAAGTGTCGGGGAATCCTTCGTTGTGCCCCCCCGGGTGGTTCGCATATTTCCGGACTGTGGGGCTCAGCAGCGCCGGGTCGCGAATCAGGTTTTCATTCGCCGCGTCCCGATGGCCCACCCAGAGCTCGTTGGGCGTTTCACTGCACCAGGCCAGAGCGCACCTGGAACCCGCGATTTCAAAGCGCAGGCAGTTCTTTCGTCCTGCCGTCACTTGCGAAACCCAAAGCAGGCCGCGCCCACCCCCTTGGAACTTCAGCATAACGCTGCCAAAATCCTCCGTCGAAACTCGCACGGGCTCGGAATCTCCAGCCCGCTCTTCCTTCCCCTGGAATGTCTGCACTTCCCCGCGGGGGCGGCGCCGCTCCGGAAAGACGGTGGTGAGGTCCGCACAGAGCGATTCCACCTCCAGGCCCGTGATGGCGTGCACGAGGTCCAGCCAGTGGGTGCCGATGTCGGCGATGGCCCGCAGCTCCCCTCCCTCCTCGGCCAGCACGCGCCAGTTGTAGTCGGTGGGGTAGAACAGCCAGTCCTGCACGTAGCTGCCGCAAGCGGAGTACACCTTGCCCAGGGCGCCGCGACGGCGCATCTCCGCCGCCTCGAGACAGAGCGGATAGTACCGAACGTTATAGTTCACTCCCGCCGCGCGCCGGACCTGCCTGGCCAGCGCTACCAGCTCGCCGGATTCGGTGGAATTCATCGCCAAGGGCTTCTCGCAGAGCACATGCTTCCCCGCCTCCAGCGCCCCCTTCGCCATGGCATAGTGCAGCCGGTTGGGCACCGTGAGATGCACCGACTGCACGGCGGGGTCACTTCGGATCTCCTCAAAGCTCGCGTAAGCCCGGGGCAGGTGCAACTTCGTTTTGGCCGATTCCGATTCCGCGGGGTCCACCCCGAGGATACCGGTGATTCGCAACCCCAGCCTGCGGAGCGCTTCCACGTGCACGGGTCCAATGAAGCCCGCGCCGACCACCGCGACACCGAGTTCAGCCATGTAGATTCTCCTGCTTCGAAAAGAGCCTCATTGCGGTCATCAATCTGACCCTGCTGCGGCTCATAACATCTGACGTGCCGGCGGGCATGATACAAATTGAGCTTGCCTGATGCAAGAAGTCTGCACGTTTGCCCTCCCGCAGTTTTCCAGCAGAATTTTCCGGGGCGAGGAGGGGTCGCGCCGTGCCCTTTGGGGCCCCGTGCTTATTGCACGTTCACCGTAACCGTCACGCTATGGGAGTCGGCGCCACTCGAGGCGGTCACAACGGGGAAGTAGGTGCCGGCTGGCGTGGGGGGCGGGACCCCTGTGCCGGTCAAGCTGACTGTTTGGGGGCTGCTGCCGGCGTTGTCGGAAATGAAGAGTGACGCGCTGCGTGACCCGGCACCCGTCGGTGTGAACGTCACGCTGATGCTGCAGTTGGCACCCGCTGTTACGCTGCTGGCGCAATTATTCGTTTGGGCGAAGTCCGTAAAACTTGTCCCGCCCAGGGATAGTCTCGAGATGCTCAGCAAGGCATTGCCGGTGTTGGTGAGCGTCACGCTCTGGGCTGCGCTGGTCGAGTTCAAAGCCAATTGGCCAAACGAGAGACTAGCCGTCGAGAGGCTTACGATGGGCGCCGACGGAGGCGTGTAGCCTCCGCCGCCGCCGCAGGCCGCCCATACTCCCACCACCAGCATTATGGTCGCAAACATCCAGCCTGCCACGCGCCGCCGCGCCCTGGCCAGGCTCACGAGCGTCGCCAGGGCCAGTAGCCCGGCCCATAGCCAAAGCCCTCCGGCCGGAAGGCGGAAATTCGGGTGGACTCTTAATTGTGGCGTCGCGCTGCTCCCCGCCGAGGTGGCAATGGTAAACATGGCTGTCACAGCCGCAGAGCCGGTCAAACTGAGCGAGGTGGGCGAAAGGGTGCAGGATCCACCGGGCATGGCAGTGACGACGCAGGACACGTTCAGGGTTCCAGTGAACCCGCCCAGAGGGGCGAGGGTGATCGTGGAAGTCCCGGATTGCCCTGGCGTCGAAATGCTGATGGTGGTTGGATTCGCCGAGACGCTGAAGTCCGCGACGGACACGGTAGAGGCGGGTGAGGTCGAGCCCGCGTAGTTGCTATCGCCACTGTATTGCACCGCGACGCTCGCGGGACCCGGTGGCAAAGGCAGAGAGAAGTCGGCCCATCCATCGGCGTAACCGTTGGGGGCGGAGGGCGACGCGGCAAACCCATTGATAAGGACCGGGAAGCCTACGGGAGCGCCGTTGTTCAGGGCTTGCATTGTCCCGGTGGGGGCCACCCCGCTGCTCTGAGTGTTTAGGTTCGCCTTAAAACCGATGACCGTTCCTGCGTAAGACGACGGTACGCCGCTGAGCGTGACCGTGGTGGGGGCCGGCGTAATCGTAAACGCTGCAGAGGACTGGCTGGGATTGTAGCTATTGTCCCCGGCGTAGCTGGCTGTCAGATTGTATTGCCCGCTGGGGATCTGCACGAACCAATCCTCCGCGGAGCCCTGGCTGTTTAAGGGATAGGAGCCGGGAATGGTATTGGGTGGGGGAGCCTGGTCGGGCGGGGGAGGAGTCACGGTTACCGTTCCCGTCGGGCAGGGATAGGAGATCAGTCCGGTCGCAGCGGCGCATTTCTGGCCGCTGCTGTTCGTCACATCCACGCGCAGCACGTAGGAAGACCCGTACGGGGTGGTCGTGGCGCCGAAAGTGGGGTTCCCGCTGTAATCGAAGGTTACCAGGCTAATGGCCGTTTGGCTGTTTTCCTTCCCCACCGTGACCTGGGTTGGGGCAGAATCGCTCGCCCCGAAGGCTCCGTCCCCTGCGTAGCGCGCTATCACCCAATACGACCCGCCGGGGAGCAGAGTGGTCGTGCCGGAAAAGCTGCCGCCACTCAGGGTAAAGCCGCCAATACCCGTACTGCCGCCTGGGGGGGTGCCCCTTTGCGCAATCAGCGAGACATCGCCCGAGGGTGTACCGCTACTCGAAGTGACACTGATGGTGAACTGGACCGGCTGGCCGTGCGTGAGGTTTGTGGGGGAGAGGGAAGGAAGGGTTGTGGAGGTTGGATGGAAGCTGACGGAAGTCCAGTTGTTCACCAGATTCGCGACATTGACCGAGCCCAGGCCCGTGGCCAGGTCATAGCCGGCGGTGGTGAGCCAGGCGGGCGAGTTACCTGAAACGATCACCCCGTAGCCGCCCGCGCTCGGGTTGCTGCACTCGGGCGAACCGCCCGCGCAAGCCACCGAGTTGTTCCCCTTCTGCACGTCGTAGAAAATGCAAGTCGAACTGTTTGCCGGACCCGTGCTGGAGTTGCAACTCGCCCCGGTTCTTGCGGCGAGTGCATACAGGACGTAATTCGCATTCCCCTGGGGGCCATGAGCTTGGTTGACCAGCGCCAGGATGCCGGCGAAGGTTTGGGCCGAGGCTGATGCTCCCCCTGCGCCCTGAAAATTCGCATAGGGAGAGTTCAGATCGCAGGAGCCCGCGTCGCCTCCCAGGCTGGCGTTGGCGTCCATCTGGCAGACCACGTAGTAACTGCGGTTTAGGCCGTCACCCGCGAACAGGGATATGTCCGGTATGTCGCGCGCGCCGTCCTGGGGCACGCCCGGTCCGGTTTGCCAGGCAGGTTTGGCGTACCCCGCGCAGGCACCATTCCCCCCATTGACGCAACTACTGGGCCCGCCGCTCCCGGCGACGAGATCAGAGCCATAGCTCGAAACTGTCGGACAACCGCCGAGCCCGAACCGCGCGCAGGAATCGTTCCAAGTGCTTTCGGGAATGTAGGACATGGCGGAGAACTGCGACGGCGGCGTGTTCGTTGTGCTCCAATACGCGGACGGGTTGGTGGCATCATCGAAATCCGTTCCGCCGACCGCCACGTTAAAAGGCGTGGAAGCGAGGCCGTTTACACTCAGGCCGTACTGCGCCGCCGTTTCGGGAGGAAAGTCGCACCCCGCAGAGCCGCTGTCACCCGTAGCCAGCACAACCGTAATGCCCTGCGCGGCGGCCTGCTCCCAGAGATTGTTGTAGAACTGATTGCCGCTTGCACCTAGGGCAGCCTCGCATCCACCGTAGCTTTCGCTCATGACCGGCGCCAGGTTGTTGTCGACAATGTAGAGAGCGGAGAGATCAATGCCGACCGTGGCCGCGGTCGATTCCGAGACCACGAAGTCGATGGTCGCTTGTGGGGCGGTTGCTCCGGACCACTCGACGTCGAGGTCGGATTCACCCTCGTCCGCGGTGATCCCGGGGTCAGGACCGTTCAGGATGATATTCGGGTCGTTGGCCGGCAGGCCGAACATGCTACGAAAGTCCTGCACGTCCTGGATGTTGATATTGGTCTGGCCGACCACCGCGATGGTCTGCAGGGCGCCGGTCAGGCTCGACGGAATGTTGTAGATGGTGGCGAAATCCCCCGGGCCCAGGGCATAGTCGGGCGCGCCGTTCCAAGGGAACGTGAAGAGAGGCTGGACCTGCCCTGTCAGCTTCGACCGCCTGAACGTGCCCAGGCGCCGCGACTGGGATCTCCTGGGGAAGTTGTGCAGCGAGGCGACACCGGCCACCACCGGCGCGAGCGCGGCAGGAATCTGCGGGTCGCTCAGGTTGGCCCAGTGCTCCTCGCCGTGGATCACGAATCTGTGAATCTCCGTATGCAGGCTCTGTCGCACCAGCCCGGCCGTGCCCGAGAATTCGATCACCGCGCGGCCGGCGGCTACGTGGTTCACCTCAAAGCCCTGTCCCGTGAGCCAAGCGGTGACCGCCTGGATGTCCGCCTCAGCGGGACCGAAGCGCTGCCCAAACTCCTCGGGGGTGAGCCACTGGTGAAAGCTGGGAGAGGACTTGACCTGCTGGTCCTCCAGCAGTTTCCGCAAGCCCGCCTCCTGTTCCTCGCTTCGCTGCAAGACCAACAGCATGCGCGCCATGGGTAGGTCATCAGGCGCCATGCCGCGGTCATATGCAGCCCGCGCCAGCGGGTGGACATTTCCTCGGAGCGCGACAAGCGCCCCCGCGTCCACCGGCTGCGCGATGCGCGCCCGGACCTCGCTCGTTTGCGCGGCAACCGTCAGCGCGGAGGAGACGAGAGAAACCAACAAGAAAGCCGTAGGGATGAACAACGGGCGTCGGGGTGACATACCTTCTCCGGGGGGCGAAGCTGAATCCTTTTGCGGCAGAGCCTCCTCTTGATTCCAACTCCAATATCACGGTTCGGGTTGACGAGAGTGTACACCCCCGCCACTGTTTTGGAAATGCTTACGCGTCGCTAACCCACAATGTTAATGAAAAAAAAAGGGGGAAGGGGCGGGGCGAGTGAAACGAAACAAGGCACAGGGAACAATGCCGTCCAAGTGAAAACGCTGGGACGCGATGGCTTTCGTAGCGGCGGGCTTCACAGGCTGCGGAAAAACGCTTCCCTGCTGTCATTCTGAGCCCTTCGCTGTCATCCTTAGCGTAGCGAAGGATCTCGCTCTGCGCGCTCAGGGTAAACTACGCGAAGAATCTCGCTCTGCGCATTTTCATGGCAACGCGAGATTCTTCCTTCGCTATGCTCAGGACCGCCTGCGGCTCCTCAGAATGACAGTCCCGACGGGTTTTTCCGCAGCCTGTGAAGCCCTGCCCTGACGAGCCGAGTTATGCAAGGAATTTCTGTGACACGACTCTACAGACTCTCGCCTATTTTCCTGCCACCACCCGGCCCACACGCTGCATCCACGCAAGCTCGTCTTCGGTCAGGGGACCGAGCCGGAGCGCTTCCAGCGCCTGGTCCATTTGCGCGGCATTTGCCGGGCCGGTCATACACACATCCACCTCCGGCCGGCTCAAGACGTAACGGTAGCAGTCGGTGGCCGTCGGCGCGCGCTCGCTTTGGGGAAGCGGATGCGCGCCCGTGAATCGCCTCTGGAGGAAGTTTGACCTGCCGAGCAGTTGCCCCCAACTGGTGGCGGTAAACGCCACCAAGCCGGGCCGGTTCGCGCCCGGCCGGTGTGGGAAGACGTCCTTCTCGGCGCCGGGATGCGCGGCGTTGTAGCGGAAGTGGACTACGTCAAGGTCATGCCCGGCCGCGATCTGCGGCACCAGCGCGCGGCTGTGGGTTGAAACCGCCAGGTAGCGCACCCGGCCCCGGGCTTTAAGCTCGCGCGCCGCGTCCAGGATTCTCGGCGGCACCGGCTTATTCCACATCCCGAGCAGCAGGACATCCGCGTGATCAAAGCTCAAAGCCCGCAGGGCGCGATCCAGGCTCCAGCTCAGGAGTCCCGCGACCCGCGTGTACGATTGGATGACCAGCACGATCCGGTCGCGGTGAGGGGCGAGATGCTTGAGCGCCGCGCCGAAGGAAGCAGTTCGCCGGCTGCCCCAATAGATGTAGTTCACGCCGCGCTCGAAGGCCCGCTCGACGGCCTCGCCCGGCACTCCATAACTGGCGCTGATCCCGAGCCTTCCGACCTTCAGGCCCGTGCGCCCCAAAGTCCCGCGCGCGAAACTGCCAGACTCCGCTTGCATCATGGCCTGCTCCATAATTCGGAAGAAGGTAATGCCGCAGAGTGACCCCCTGACTCTTCGGCACTTGATATCATCCCCGAGAAAAAGCCGCGGACTTAACAGGGTGTTGAAGAACATGTAGCGGCGACTTTACGTCGCCATCGCCGGATTGATTCCATTGCCGTTGTGGCGATATAAAACCGCCGCTACGCCCTCCGCCAGGGGTTTTTCCGCACCCTGCTAACGAACCAGTGTGCCTCTCACGGGCCCACCAGCAGCCGCACTCCCAGTGCAAGGTAGAGAACGGTGAACAGCCAACTGAAATTGCGCTCTGAGACCCGGACCGTCAGCCGGCTGCCGAGGATCACGCCCGGTAGAGTCCCGGCCAGCAAGCGCAGGAAGAGTCCGGTATCGAGGTTGCCCATTCCAAGGTGGAGCGCGCTGGCCAAGGCGCCGGCTCCGACGCCGAAGAGAATGTCTGTGCCCACCATCTCCGCGGCGCGGAAGGGCGTAAGCAACAGCAGGAAGATCATCATCAGACTGCCGCTGCCAATGGAAGTGACCGCCACGAGCAGTCCGACCAAGGCGCCGGTGGCCAGCAGCTTGAACCCCTCGAATGGCGTTCGTGGTTCCACGAGCGCGTGCCGCAGGTTGGATTCCCGGCTTCGAGCGATGGGCAGAAAAACCGCGACCGTAATCAGGAGAATAGCCAGCACAGTCTTGAGTGCATGGTCGATCTGGGGCGCGGCTAGGTGAGACTTCATCCAGTGGACTAGCACCCCGCCTGCGACTGTCCCGGGAATGCTGCCGCCAATCAGAAACACACCCAGCCGCCAGCGCACCTGTTTCAGACGTTTGTGCTCGAGCACGCCGAGCAGGCGCGTGAGCGTCCCAATCACGACGTCCGTGCCAATGATCGTCAGCGCGGGATAAGGCGTGAGGATCAGTAGCAGCGGCGTCAGCACCACGCCGCTCCCGGTGCCGGTCATGCCGATGAGCGTACCGACGAAAAAGGCTAGAGCAATAACCCACATCGCTTAGATTGAAGGTGTATGGCGCAAGGATGTGCGCAAGCAAAGCACTCTTTCCTTATGAAGAGCCTGCGTACAAATCCCGTCGCACCCTTCATACCCTTTCCAGGGCCAGTTCCAGGTCGCGGATGATGTCGTGCCAGTCCTCCAGGCCGATCGACAGCCGGATGCCCTCCGGGTGCATCCCGAAGGAGCGCTTCTGCTCGTCGGGCAGCGCCGCATGTGTCATCGAAAAGGGATGCTCGATGAGCGTCTTGATCTGCCCCAGGCTCACGGCCAGCGTGATCGAATAGGCATGCTCGGCCAGGTAATCCACCAGCTTTTCCGCCAGGGTTTGCTTGGAATCGGCTCCCTTCAGCACGAAGTACAGCATACTGCCGGGCGCAAATTTGCCGTCCGGGTTGAGCATCTGCCGTCTGGCCAGCGCCTTCTGCGCAAAGCTCTCCGCGCCGGGGTAACTTACACTCGCCACCTTGGGATGCTTCAAAAGGAATTCCGCCACGCGTTGCGCCGTTTTCTGCATGTTGTGCATGCGCGCGGCGAGCGTGGGCAGGCCATACACGAGGATACCCCAGGCGCTGCGCGGTGAAAGCACGCCGCCAAAATCCTTGCGAAACAGCATCACTGAGTTATACCACTCCTTGGGAGCGATGACCGCGCCTCCCATGTCGGTGCCGAACCCGCCCAGGCCCTTGGTAAGGCTTTCCACCACCAGGTCCGCGCCCAGCCGCAACGGCCGCTGACAGAAAGGTGTGGCGAAGGTGTTGTCCACGATGACCAGCACACGATTTTTTTCCTCGCGGTTCGCATTCACCAAGTCCGCCACGCGCCGGATGGCGGAGATATCAATCAACTCCATTGTGGGATTGATGGGCGTTTCGAGGTAGAGCGCGCGCGTCGAGGGCGTAATTTCCGCCGCGAGCGCCTCCGGCTTCAGGAAATCCGCGAAGCGCGCCTGCATGCCGAAGCGCGGCAGCCAGTTGGTCATCAGGCTGTAAGTGCACCCGTAAAGAATCCGGTGTGCCACAACTTCCTGCCCCTGGCGCAAGACCGTGCCCAGGGCCGCGCTGATGCCCGCCATGCCGCTCGCGAAGGTCACACAAATCTCCCCGCCTTCCGCGTAGGCCAGGTTCTCTTCCAGCATCGAGCGGGTGGGCTCATCCAGCCGGTCGTAGATGTAAATCGGGATGTGGCCGCTCAAAGCCTCATCCGCCGATGCGAACTGCACAAAACCGCGCGCGCCGCGCCCCAGCGAACTCAGCCGATACGCCGTCGTGTGCGAAACCGGCGGCACCACGTGATGGTCATAGTCCCACTTCTTGCTATCATAGTTACCGTGAATCATGTGCGTGCGCAGCTTGTAATCTTCTTTCTGCCGATGCCGTTTGCGGGTTTCCATAGAGATGCCCCCCCGTGCTGCTTTTCACATCCTGAAAAGGGATAGCACGCTACGTGCCGGGAGGGAAGGGCTTTTCGATACATCGACTTTGTGTCGACGTCTCCTGCTGCCATTCCAAGCGGCAGGGCCGAACCACGTTCGGCTGCGGGCGGGCGAGTGCCACGCGTCCCCACAATCCGGCGGGCTCAGCACCCCAGACCCGAAAGCAGTATGGGATGGCACCCTCCGCACCCGGTAGTGGGTCAGTTTGGTTTTCTGTAGCGGCGGCCTATGACCGCCGGGTTTTGATTCAATAGATTCCGGCGCTCATAGAGCGCCGCTACAGCAAACTGACCCGCTACCCCTCACCTCCGCGTTTGACCATTTGGTATGCTCGTTGCTATAGTTAGGAATGCGTCTTGTACGCAGGACGCAATCTAAGCAATGGCTAACATACAGATAAGTTTTCCTGACGGGTCGATCCGAGAGTTTCCCCAAGGCACAACCGCGCTGGAGGTTGCGCAGTCGATCGGCCCGCGTCTGGCTGCCGACGCGCTGGCGGCAAAAGTGGGCGAAGAGCTGTTCGACCTCGCAACCAAGCTCGAAGCGGGCGGGCCCATTCAATTCATCACCCCTGCTTCTCTGGATGCCCTGGAAATCTTCCGGCACTCCTCGGCTCATTTGCTGGCTGCCGCGGTCACTGAACTGTTCCCAGACGCGCATCCAGGTGTCGGGCCCGCCACCGAGACCGGGTTCTACTACGATTTCTATCGCGAGACTCCCTTCACGGAAGATGATCTGAAGAAGATCGAGGCGAAGATGCAGGAGCTCGCGAGGGCCAACTTCCCCAACGAGCGTATCTATTATTCCAAAGCCGAAGGGCTGAAGCTTTTCGAACAGATGGGTGAGTTCCTGAAGTGTGAACTGATTCAGGAAAAGGCCGATCCTGTTTTTTCCGCGTATCGGACCGGCAAATTTCTGGACTTCTGTCGCGGGCCGCACGTTCCTTCCACCGGGCGAATCAAGGCCTTCAAGCTGTTAAGCGTGGCGGGGGCGCACTGGAAGGGTGATGAGCGCTCGCATCCGATGCAGCGCATTTATGGAACCGCGTTCTTCAGCCCGAAAGACCTGGAGGCTTATCTCCGCCAGATCGAGGAAGCCAAGAAACGCGACCATCGCCGCCTGGGCAAGGACCTGGACCTGTTCAGCATTCAGGAAGAGGCCGGCCCGGGGCTGGTCTTTTGGCATCCCAAGGGTGGGGTGATTCGCCGGGAAATTGAAGATTGGCTGCGTGCCGAGCTGACCGCGCGCGGCTACGACCTGGTCTTTACTCCCCACGCCATGCGCTTGCATCTGTGGGAGACGAGCGGTCACACGAACTTTTATCGCGAAAACATGTTCGGCGTGATGGACGTTGAAAATGACCAGTATCAGCTCAAGCCGATGAACTGTCCCGGCCACATTCTGATTTACAAGTCGCGGGCGCGCAGCTATCGCGAGCTGCCCATGCGGCTGGCGGAACTCGGCACGGTTTATCGCTACGAGCGCTCGGGAGTGACGCACGGACTGCTGCGGGTGCGCGGGTTCACTCAGGATGACGCCCACATCTTCTGCATGCCAGGCCAGCTCGAGGCCGAGGTTCAGGCTTGTGTGGAGTTCGCTTTGCTGGTGCTGGAAACGTTTGGCTTCGACCGCTACCAGGTCGAGCTCTCCGCTCGTGATCCACAGCATGCCGAACATTACGCGGGCACCGTGGAGGAATGGAACCTGGCGGAAAGCGCGCTGATGAACACGCTCAAGCGCATGAACATCCCCTTCAAGTACATGCCCGGTGAGGCGGTGTTTTACGGACCAAAGATTGACATCAAGCTGGTGGATGCCATCGGCCGGCCCTGGCAGCTCACCACCGTGCAGTTCGACTTCAACCTGCCGGGGCGCTTTGGCTTGGAGTATGTCGGATCAGACGGCCAGGTGCACACCCCGGTGATGGTGCATCGCGCCCTGCTGGGTTCCATCGAGCGGTTCTTTGGGGTATTGATTGAGCATTACGCGGGGGCTTTTCCCGTGTGGTTGTCGCCCGTGCAGGCCGTCGTGCTGCCCATCAGCGACAAGCACCTAACCTATGCCCAGTCGGTCGCGGATGAACTCCGCCGCGCCAAGGTTCGTACCCAACTGGACGGCCGCAATGAGAAACTGAATGCGCGCATCCGGGATGCGCAACTGCAGAAAGTCCCCTTCATGCTGGTTGTGGGAGATCGTGAGGCCCAGAGCCGCAGCGTGGCGGTTCGCCGCCGAGACACCGGCGATGCGGGGTCTCGCCCTCTGGCCGAGTTCATAGTCTGGGCGCGGCAGCTTATCGACACTCGGGCTACGAAATGGTAAGCTAAGCAGCACCTTCGGACCGGGTAGTCGCCTGTGCCGGACGGAAATCGCGGTTTTTTGTCGCCCCCTCGGGGGCTGGGAGGGAAGATTTATCGCCGACCGATCTGTTCGAGTGAATGAGAGGATTCGCGCCCGGGAAATCCGGGTGATTGATGAGGAAGGGGGCCAGCTTGGGATTATGCCTCCCTTCGAGGCCCTGAAAACCGCCAGAAGTCAGGGTCTGGATTTGGTGGAGGTCGCCCCCACCGCCAACCCCCCAGTTTGCCGCATCATCAATTACGGGAAGTACCTCTATCAGCTCAGCAAGCGGCAACACGAGGCGCGCAAGCATCAGAAATCGATTGGGCTGAAGGAAGTCAAGATGCGGCCGCGGACCTCGGCCCACGATTTTGAGACGAAGCGGAACAAGGTCCTCGACTTTCTCGAAGAGGGAGCCAAGGTCAAGGTCACGATTATGTTCCGCGGGCGCGAGAACGCGCATCGGGATTTGGGATTCAATATGGTCGAGCGCTTGATTCAGGATATCGGGGAAAACGGCCAAGTGGAGGCTCGGCCCCGGCTTGAGGGGCCAAACTTGACCACCATTCTGGCGCCCAGGAAGGCGGCGGGCAAGACCGCGACGGCATCCCCGCGCCCGGCCCCCAGCCAGCCCAACGCACCCTTGCCGCCGCAAGCCAAGCCCGCGGGCTCGCAAGAATCTTCAGGAGGATAGTTTTGGCCAAGGTCACGAAAGTAAAAACCAAGCTCAAGACTCATAAGGGAGCTGCCAAACGGTTCAAAATAACCGGCAGCGGTAAGGTGATGGGCCGGCATTCATTTGCTCGCCATATCCTGACGTCCAAATCTAGCAAGCGTAAGCGGCGGCTCGCCCGGTCCCTCGAATTGGCGCCCGGCGACGCCGCTGCGGTTCACCGGATGCTCCCCTACGGGAACTAAGCAAGCGGGAACGGGGATTAGGAAACAGATTGCAGGGAACGGAGCAGAGTCGAAGAGATGGTGGTTTCCTGTTGCCTGTATTCTGAAACCTGTTGCCTGCTTTTCAAGGGTGCGGGAAGGCTTCGCCGAGGCGAATAGGGTGCCTTCACTGCCCCGAAATCTCTAGAAAGGAGAAAACCCATGCCTCGAGTTAAGCGCGGCACTGTCCGCCGCGCCAATCGGAAGAAACTCGCCAAACTCACCAAAGGCTTTTTCCTCACCAAGAGCAAGCTCTACCGGTCTATGAAGGAGGCCGCGGATAAGGCCGGCCGTTATGCGTATCGCGACCGGCGGCGCCGCAAGCGGGATTTTCGCCGCCTCTGGATTCTGCGCATCAGCGCGGCAGCGCGCTCGCACGCTCTCACTTACAGCCAGTTCATTCACGGCTTGAAGACGCTGGGAGTGGAACTGGATCGCAAGATGCTCGCGGAAATGGCCGTGAAAGACCAAGCGGCGTTTGCCGATCTGGCCGGGAAAGTGAAGCAGTCAGTTAACAGTCAACAGCCGACAGTTGAAAGTTAGGGCTATTGGGAAACTCGGCGGCTTGCGGCCGACGCCGCGAAGGTTGTACGTAGGGGCGCATGGCCATGCGCCCTTACAGAATGCAGACTCTCGCCATGACCATCGACGAGAAAGTTCGGAAGACACTCGCCGAACTCGGCGTCACCGACCCTGCGGGCGTGGAAGCGCTCTTTGCCGAAGTGCGCGCAGCGATGGAAGAGGAGAGGCATGGCCTGGTTTCGCGCAGCGCTGCGAATGAGGCCGAGCGGGCGAAGCCCATCAAAGACCTGCGCGACCGCTGGCTGGCCCGCAAGAATGGAATTCTGTCCTTCATCGACGAGGATTGGCTCAAGAAGGCGTCGAAGGAACTGAAGCCGGCTGTCGGGAAGCAATTCAACACGCTTCGGCAGGCTGCGGGTCGATTGGGGATTGCCGATCTGCTTCGTGATTTTCGCCGGGACGTAGCAGTGGAGGTTACGGGGCAACAACTCAAGCTCAGCGGCGGTTCTGTGACCGTTGATCTTACCCTTCCCGGTTATCGCCGCCCGTCAGGGTCGCTCCATCCCGTCACCCAAATGCAGCGCGAAATTGAAGAGATCTTCCTCAATCTCGGTTTCCGGATCGAGAGCGGGCCGGAGATTGAATCCGTCTATTACAACTTTGACGCGCTCAATATTCCCGAAAGTCATCCGTCGCGCGACGACTGGGACACCCTCTACGTCAACTCGCAGACCGTATTGCGAACCCACACGTCGCCCGTGCAGATCCGCGCCATGGAAAAATACGGCGCGCCGCTTTACATCATCATTCCGGGCAAGTGCTACCGGCACGATAATCCCGACGCCAGCCACTCGCCGATGTTCCATCAAATTGAGGGCTTGGCCATCGCGAGTGACATCACGTTTGCCGACCTGAAGGGAACGCTCGATTTCTTTGCCCGGAAGCTCTTTGGCGAGAAGGTTCGCACGCGCTTCCAACCCAGCTTCTTCCCCTTTACCGAACCCAGCGGCGAGGTGGCCATCAGTTGCATCTTCTGCGGGGGCGAAGGGTGTCGGGTGTGCAAGGAGAGCGGCTGGATTGAAGTGATGGGTTGTGGCATGGTTCATCCCCAGGTGCTGCGCAACGGCGGGATCGATCCCGAGAAGTACTCCGGCTGGGCTTTCGGGCTAGGGGTAGACCGCTTCGCGATGATGAAGTACGACATCAATGACATTCAGCTCCTTTTCCAGAGCGACGCTAGATTCTTAGAGCAATTCTGAATTGTGAATTATGAAATACATCAATGCATTCGGCAGGGGGGTCACGCAGGCGCACGGGTAAGAGGCCTGTGCTACGTGTCGTCTTACAGAAAAAGCCGCAGACCTAAATAGCCAGTCTGCGCTACCCCGCTCTTCCGAATTCATAATTCATAGTTTGTTGCGCCCTCGTTCCACGATGAAGATTTCTGTAAACTGGCTCAAAGAATTCGTCGACGTCACGACCGACCCCCGCCAGCTCCAGTCGGACCTGACGATGATCGGCTTGAACACGGAGTCGTTCGCGCCGGCGGGTGACGACTGGGTGCTCGAGCTGGAGGTCACCACCAACCGCCCCGACTGCCTGAGCCATTACGGCGTGGCACGGGAACTGGCCACGCTCTATGGCAAGCCGCTCAACCGGGTGAAAACCGTCGTGGAGGCTTCCGGCGACGCCGCCTCGGGGGCGGCTTCGATCGAGATAGCTGATCCCGACCTCTGCGCGCGATACTGCGGCCGCGTCCTCCAGAACGTCCAGGTAGGACCTTCGCCGAAGTGGCTGGTGAAGCGGTTGGAAGCGATTGGCCAGCGGCCCATCAACAACGTGGCCGACGTTACGAACTATATGCTGATGGAACTCGGCCATCCTCTGCATGCCTTCGACTTGTCCCGGTTGAAGCAGCACAAAATCATCGTGCGGCGCGCCAAGCCCGGCGAGCCGCTGCGAACGCTGGACGGCGTGGACCGCGTGCTGACCCGCGAGAACCTGGTCATCGCGGATGGTGAGCGCCCGGTGGCGCTGGCGGGGGTCATGGGCGGGGAGGAGTCGGAGATTTCCCCGCGCACCCGGTCGGTGCTGCTGGAGAGCGCGTGGTTCGAACCTGTGTCGATCCGCCGCACGGCGAAGTCTCAGGGAATGCACACGGAAGCTTCCCACCGCTTCGAGCGGGGGGCTGACATCGAAATGGCGCCGCTGGCCCTGGATCGCGCCGCGGCTTTGATTCAGGAACTTGCCGGAGGAGAAATCCTCGGGGGAATGATTGACGTCTATCCGCAACCGGCGCCTCGGCCCGCCCTGCTGCTGCGGCGAAGTGAGATCGCGCGCATCCTGGGAACCGACGTCGCCGGGAATGAGGTGGAACGCCTCTTGCGCGGTCTGGGATTCCAAACCGAGTCGGTTGGCACGGAAGGCTGGCGCGTTTCCCCGCCTTCCTTCCGGTTGGATGTTTCCTGGGAAATCGATCTGATCGAGGAAGTGGCGCGGCACGTTGGTTACGACCGCCTGCCGGCGCGCCTGCGCCCCGCCCCGCCCCGCGTCGAGCGGGAGACGGGGCGCGACAAGATCATGGTGGTTTCTTCCCTGCTGGTGGGGCTGGGGTATCATGAAATTATCACCCCCGCGATGGTGGACCCCGCCGAGGGTGCGCGCTTCACAAACGCCACGCCGGTGGTGCTCGCGAACCCGCTGAGCCAGGATGCATCGGCGATGCGCTCCACGGCCCTCCCCAGCATGCTGCGGGCGCTGCGCTGGAACCTGGACCGCGACCTGGTGGATGTTAGGTTCTTTGAGTTCGGGAAAACCTACCACCTGGGCGCGGACGGGTCGCCGGAAGAGCGCCGGGTTCTTACGCTCGGCTCGACGGGGCATCGCCGGCCCGCTTCGGTCTACGACAGCGAAAAACTCCTCGACTTCTTCGACTTGAAGGGCGACCTCGAGACGATCTGGGCAGGGTTCGACCTGCCGCAGTGCGACTTCCAACCCTCCGGGTGCCCATATGGCGAGAAAGGGCAGAGCGGGCGGGTGGCTTCTCAGGGTGAAGTGCTCGCCGTTTTCGGGCAGCTCCAGCAGGATGTGGCGCGCGAATACAAGTTGCGCCAAGCCGTGTGGGTAGCGGAGATTGATGTGGAACGCCTCCTGGACTTTTCCCTGCGCTCCCGGCAGTTCCGGCCGTTCTCGAAGTTTCCAGCCGTGGAGCGCGACTTCTCGCTCGTGGTGCCGGCCGAGGTGCCGTATGCCCGCCTCTCGGCAGCGGTCACGGGATTGGCGATCGAGGAGATCCGCGGCTTTCGCCCGGTCGACTCCTTCCCCGAACGGCACAGCCTTTTGCTGCGGGTCACCTTCCAAAGCCCCTCTCGCACTTTGACGAGCGCAGAAGTCGAGGGGCTCGGCGAGCGGTTGCTCGCAGCCCTTGCACCCCTGGGAGTGCGCCTCCGGAGTTAAGCTATATCTCACCACCGTCTATCTCTGGCGATTCTGCTAAACTTGGAACGAGGGGTACGGTTTCGGAGGGACGCGTGACGGATCCGAACGAGCAGTTTCAGCGCCTGGAAGAAAAACTCTTGAAGGCGATTGAGGTCTTCAAACAGGCGCAGGCGGAAAAGCGCGCTCTCGAGCAGGACTCCAACAAGCTCCGGTTGGAGATGAAGGAACGCGCCCAGCAGATGAGCACACTGGAACGAGAACTGATTGCTCTGCGCCGGGAGCGCGAGGATGTGCGGGTGCGCGTCGAGAAACTGCTGCAGCGCATCGACGTGTTGACAAGGGTGGACTCCGAGGGATAATGGCCCGCTGGCTGGACTTCTGCCTTTCACGCCGTTGGCTGGGCGGGATATCCTGAACAAGGGAGGTTTCTAACGATCGTGGCAAAGGAAACCCAGGGCATCCGAGTCGTCATCTACGACCAGGAATACTTCATGCGGGGGGACCTCAACCAGGAATACATTCAGAAGCTCGCCCAGTACCTGGACGCCAAGATGCGTTCCATTGCGGAGCGCACGCGGACCGTCGACACACTGCGCGTGGCTATCCTGGCGGCGTTCAACGTGGCCGATGAGTACCACCAGTTGAAGGCCAGGCACGAGCAAGTCACCCAGGACATGGACCAGAAAGTCGGCGAGTGTACGGAGGCGCTTGATCAGATCCTGAAGGACGCACTCTGAGGTCCGGCCACTCTCGCGCCTGGCTGGACCGGGATTGCTTCTGAGGCTCCGCCGGGGAAGACTTCTGGATTCGCCCCGCCCGCTGCGCATGCCCAGAAGAATCCATCCTTGCTGGACTGGCGGTCCGTAGTGCCGGCCCCCGGGGCCCCGCTGCAAACGCGCTCAGAACAATGCGAATTCTCTTCATCGGCGACATCTGCGGGCAACCCGGGCGGCGCATGGTCAAAGAAGCTCTGCCGCTTCTCCGGGAGGAGTTCCAACCCGACCTGGTCCTGGCCAATGCGGAAAATGCCGCGGCCGGGTTTGGGATTACCCCTCCCCTGGTCGAGGAGTTGCTCGACCTGGGTATTGCCGTTTTAACTTCCGGCAATCACATTTGGGATAAGAAAGATATCTATTCTTACCTCCGCGAGCACCTGGACGGCCGTTTGCTGCGGCCAGCCAACTACCCTGCGCAAGCTCCCGGCCAGGGCCTATACGTGGGAAAGACCCCGGCGGGGATTGGGTATGCCGTCATCAATCTGCAAGGCCGCGTCTTCATGCCGGCCATCGACTGCCCCTTTCGCAAAGCGGATTCGCTTCTCGAGATCATCCCACCCGATGTGAAAATCCGCGTGGTGGATATGCACGCCGAGGCGACCTCTGAAAAGCAAGCGTTGGGTTGGTACCTCGACGGGCGGGTGAGCGCGGTTCTGGGAACGCACACGCATGTCCCCACGGCCGACGAGATGGTGCTGCCCCAGGGAACCGCTTACCTCACGGATCTCGGGATGACCGGTCCCTACGAGTCGATCATCGGGATGGAGCGGCAGACCGTCATCCAAAAATTCCTCGACCAACTCCCGGCACGGTTTGAAGTCGCCAAGGGCGACGTTCGCCTATCCGCCGCGCTCCTGGAAGTTGACCCCCAGACAGGTCGCGCCAGCTCCATTTGCAGGATTCAGCGGAAATAGTTTCACCACACACAGGATGGATCCGGCTTTGGCCAATCCAGCCTCCAGGCCGACGGTCCTGGGTGTAACAGCAATACGGCGCGCTCGTCCGAGGACCGCTGCCGTTGCCTAACCGTCGCTGAAAAGCCGTGGAAAAGCGTTGACACCGGCCGGTGCAATCATCTAGGATGACTTCTGACAATTGAATAGTTGATTCAGTAACCCTGAATCTCATCTAGAGTGGCCGAGGGACGGGCCCGAAGACGCCACGACAACCGCCCCGACGAAGTCGGGGGTCAGGTGCCAACTCCCGCCCGGGTATGGGGAAGATGAGAGGGGGCCTTGAGATCAGTAAAGAGCCTCTTCCCAACCGGAAGAGGTTTTTTTCGTTTGTGCCTCTTCCCGCGAGCTTGTTTCTCCTTCCCTTGCCAAGCCCAGGCCATTCCGATGAAGCCGGCGTGAACGCGCCCGATTCCACACGGAATTATCACTACGATCTCGACAAGGAGGCAGCTTTGGAAAGGAAACTCGGTTTTGATTCGGTCGCATTGCACGGTGGTCAGAAACCTGACGCTTCGACCGGGGCGCGCGCCGTCCCCATTTACCAGACAACGTCGTTTGTGTTCAAGGACACAACCCACGCCGCCAATCTTTTTGGCCTGAAGGAATTCGGTAATATCTACACGCGCATTATGAATCCGACCTGGGACGTGCTGGAGCAGCGCGTCGCGGCCCTGGAGGGCGGGGTGGGGGCACTCGCCACCGCCTCGGGCCAGGCGGCCGAGACCCTGGCGATCCTGAACATCGCCAGCGCGGGTGACCAGATCGTTTCGTCGGAGAGCCTTTACGGCGGCACCTACAACCTTTTTCATTACACCCTGCCCAAAATGGGAATCGAGGCCGCTTTCGTCGATCCCCGCAATCCGCAGAACTTCAAGCGCGCCATCACCTCCAAGACGCGCCTGGTCTACGCGGAGACCCTGGGCAATCCGAAGAATGACATGCTGGATATCGAGGCTGTCGCGAAGATCGCCCACGACGCGGGCGTGCCGCTCATCATCGACAATACGGTGGCGACGCCTTACCTTTGCCGGCCGTTTGATTGGGGCGCCGACATCGTCGTTCATTCCCTGACGAAGTTTCTGGGAGGCCACGGAAACTCCCTCGGGGGTATGATCGTGGATTCGGGAAAGTTCAACTGGGCGAACGGGAAATTCCCGCAGCTCGTGGAACCCGACCCGAGTTATCACCATCTCAAGTTTGTGGAGACGTTTGGGAACCTCGCCTACATCCTGAAAACGCGAGTGCAGCTTCTCCGCGACCTCGGCCCGGCGTTGAGCCCGTTCAATGCTTTCCTGATTCTGCAAGGAGTCGAAACCCTGTCCTTGCGGGTGCAGCGGCACTGCGACAACGCCTTGAAAGTCGCGCAATTCCTGGAGGTGCACCCGGCAGTGAAGTGGGTGAATTATCCGGGGCTCGAAAGCCACCCCACGCACGCGCTGGCCAAGAAATACCTCGAGAATGGCTTCGGCGCGATTTTGGGTTTTGGAATCAAAGGCGGATTGCAGGCCGGAATCAAGTTCATCAACGCCCTGGGCCTGCTCTCGCACCTTGCCAACATCGGTGATGCAAAGTCGCTGGTCATCCACCCCGCGAGCACGACTCATCAGCAACTGAGTCCGCAGGAGCAGGTGGCGACCGGCGTGACCGAAGACTTCGTGCGGCTTTCCATCGGACTCGAAACCGTCGCGGACATCATCGCCGATATCGATCAGGCCTTGCAGACCTCACAACGTTGACGCCGGGGTGAGGAACCGCACCTTCTGCTGTCGCGTTTTTCCGCTCTGGGCGGAGACGCGGCAGCGGTGGGGCGAGAAATGGCAGATTATGGAGGAGTCGGATTCGGTAGGGATCGTCAAGACGCAGTACTTCACTTTCGCTGAGCCGCCCGGGGAGATGCTCCTGGAGTGCGGACGAAGTCTCGGCCCCATCACTTTGGCCTACGAGACCTATGGAGAGTTGAGCGCCGCCAAGGACAATGCTGTGCTCATTCTCCATGCCCTTTCCGGAAACGCCCACGCGGCCGGCTATAATCAACCCGGCGAGCGCCAGCCCGGCTGGTGGGACATCATGATTGGTCCGGGCAAAGCCTTCGACACGCGGAAATACTTCGTCATTTGCTCCAACGTCATCGGAGGCTGCAAGGGCTCGACGGGCCCCAGCTCGATCAATCCCCAGACAGGCCGTCCTTATGGGCTGACCTTTCCCATTGTCACAATGCACGACATGGTAAATACCCAGACAATGCTTATTGACCACTTGGGAATCGAGCAATTGCTGTGCGTGGTGGGCGGCTCCATGGGCGGCATGCAAGTGCTGCAATGGGTGGTGAGCTACCCGGGCAGGGTTCGCCTGGCCATTCCCATTGCCACCACCAGCAAACTTTCGGCGCAGGCGATTGCTTTCGACGAGGTGGGCCGGCAGGCCATCCAGTCCGACCCGCATTGGAAGGAAGGCGACTATTATGGAAAGCCGCTACCGCGCCGCGGTCTGGCCATCGCGCGGATGATCGGGCACATCACCTATCTTTCCGAGCGGTCGATGCACCAGAAATTCGGCCGTAAACTGCAGGATAAGACGGAGTACGGTTACAACTTCCTGGCGGATTTCCAGGTGGAAAGCTACCTGCGTTACAAGGGCGATCATTTCGTCAACCGTTTTGACGCGAATTCCTATCTCTATATTTCGAAAGCCATGGATTATTTCGATCTCGCCCAGCCCTATGGCAAACTGGAACAGGCTTTCGCAGGTGTGCTGGCGAGGTTTCTGGTGATTTCGTTTTCATCGGACTGGCTGTTTCCATCGTATCAGTCAAAAGAAATTGTCAGCGCTTTGCGGCGCGTCGGTGCGGAAGCCATCTACACGGAGATCCAAACGGATTACGGGCACGACGCTTTCCTGCTGGAGTCGGTACAACTGAGTTCTCTCATCTCAAATTTCCTGAGCCATGGGCGGAGGGGGGCTTCCTAGCGTATGGGCGGGATGGGCGAAGAAATTCGACTTGATGATGCCGGGACCGTCGTGCACCTGGCTCCTGAGCACCAGGTGATTATCGACCTCATCCCGGAAGGCTCGCGTGTTATAGATCTGGGCTGCGGCGAGGGTGACTTACTGCTGGCGCTTATGATCGGGAAGAAGGTTCGCGCCGAGGGGATTGAGCTGTCCGAGGCCTGCATTCAGGCCTGTGTCGCCAAGGGTTTGTTCAACGTACACCACGGCGATCTGGACGTGGGGCTGGCCGACTATCCCGACCGGTCCATCGATTATGTGATCCTCACGAATACCATCCAGGTTCTGCATCGTCCCATGTTCCTGATCCGGGAAATGGCCCGAGTGGCCAAGCGGTGCATCGTGAGCTTTCCGAACTTCGCGCACTGGTCCGTGCGCTGGCAGCTTTTCGCAGGAGGCCGCATGCCCAAAACCGATAAGCTGCCCTATGAGTGGTACGAGACCCTGAACATCCACCTCACTACGATCCCCGACTTCCGTGACTTCTGCCACAAGGCCGGATTGAAAGTGCTCCAGGAAATTCCTCTGCGGGCCTCCCCTGCCGGGCGGAGCACCGTGGTGCGGTTCCTGCCCAACCTTCGGGCCGATTCGGCGATTTTCGTCTTGGAAGAGGGCGACCCCCCGCCCCCCGCTTCCGACCCATCCCGCTGAAGCGCCCTGCTCCTGATCATCCCATTTCGACCATTTCGCCCGTTGCCGGGCAGAGCCTCGGTCGCGTATGATATCTTCCCTTTGTTCTGCGAGCGGACTTTCGAGATGAGTGAGCGTGTATCAGTTCGTGTGCCGGCCACCTGCGCCAACCTCGGCTGCCTGTTTGACTGCGGCGCAATGGCCTTGAGCCTTTACGTGAACATCCATGTCACCACGCGTGCGGACAAGGAGATCGTGGTCCATTACCAGGGTGTGCACGCCGACCGGGTCCGTGCTGGCGGGTTTAACCTCATCGCGCGCACTTTGCAGGAAACGTTGCGAAGCTGGGGGAAGACCAACGGCTTTGAAATGGAGATTGAGAATCAGATTCCGGTGGGGGTAGGCGTGGGTTCAAGCGCCGCCGCGATCGTCGGCGCTCTCGCCGCCGGGTATTGGCTGGCCGATCGGCCGCTGTTTGACGAGGAACTAGTGTCGCTTGCCGCGCAGCGGGAAGGCCATCCCGATAACGTCGCGGCAGCCTGGCACGGCGGATTCACGGTGGCCGCTCAAGCCGCCGACCAGGTCCTGGCCTATTCGTGCCCGGTTCCTGAGCCCCTGGGGCTGGTTCTGGTTGTGCCGGATTACGCCTTGCCGACCGAAAGAGCCCGCCAGGTTCTGCCCGGCGAATATTCCCGGGCGGATGCCGTCCACAATTTGCAGCGCGCCGCGGTGATGACCGCGCAGTTTTTTTCCGGCAAGGCGGAATTTCATCGCAGCTTCTTCGATGACCGCTGGCATCAATCCTACCGTGCTCCGTTAGTGCCCGGCCTGCCGGAAGTGCTCGCGTTAAGGCACCCGGACCTGCTGGGCGTTTGTCTGAGCGGCGCCGGCCCTTCCATTCTGGGCTTTGTGCGAGGGAACACGGCTGCCGTCGGCGAACTGATCCAAGCAACTCTCGCCGAAAAGCAGGTGCGGGCCGAGGTCCACTTGCTTGCGGCGGACAATCGCGGGGCTAAAGGATGGAGTCTGCCCGTCTGAGATGGCGTGTCTTGCCCGGCATTTCCACGAACGTCGCAGTGGCGTTATCAGGTGATTCCGTCTAGAATAACCGCACTATGGAAGAGCGCGATTTCTTTACCGAGAGCGAGACTCGGAAACCTGCAACCCTCTCGTGCCAGTATTGCCACCAAACCGATACCTACGAGATTCGCTGGCTGGAGCGAACGAAGAAGCCCGCTCTCCGGGGTCCCGCGGATGAGCGCGACCGGGCACGCTTTGCCAAGGCCCGTTCTTACATGTTGCGCCGGGACGACTTCATGCAATGCAAGAATCCGCGCTGCCGCAAGCGCTTCGAGATTTCCGGGGTACAGTCGGTAGTGTTCTCCTGAGTCCTTGTTCTTGAGGCAGGAGGCGTTGGGGCGGTCCCCCGCAGGCAGCGGGCCGCCTCACCCCGGTTTGGGGAGACCGCGGACTAAGCTCGCGGCCCGTATTCGCGCCGGGGCAACTCCGGACCCCCATCATAGCGGGAGGGCGGCTCCACTTCGTCGCGGTTGAAAGTCAGCGGCAATTGCAGTTGCAGCTCCAGGTTCGTTCCGCGCGGCAGAACCACGTCTTGTCCCCGCGTCGCAAAGACCCAGATTAATCCTGCGGCCGCTCCCGCCGCCGCGCCGATGCCGAGCCCCTTGAGGGGAGCTCCCCTCCCGGCTCCGACGATCGTCCCGACTTCGGCCCCCGGAATGGTGGTCCGGGCAATCTTTTCGGCGTCCTCACCTTTGGACGACTGCCCTTTGATTTTTCCTTCCTTCTGATTGAAGTCTTCCTTGCCCGTGGTTCCGAAGCCGGAGAGTGTGGCGCGCAACGGCACGGTGGTTCCGTTGGGAAGCACCAGTTGTTCAAACCGCAAGCCGACCTGCGCCCGGCCCTTGACGCGGCCGGGCCGGATCACCTGCGTGACCGCACCCTTCACGGAACTTCCCACCGGGATCACCATGCGGTTGCCAACCGTGATGGGGTAGATCGTCTCGCAGTAGATGGGCTGGCCCACGTAGGCAGTGCGTGAATTGACGGTGCTGCTTAGGATCAGAGGAATATTTGTTTCGGCAGGCACTACGAGCTTCGAATTGTCAGGCGGCGCCGGTGCTGCGGCCGCTGGCGGCGTGCCCGGGGCCGGAGCTTGCGGCTGTGCCGTGGGCTGAGGCTGCTCGGTGGCACCAGCCGGGACCGGCGGTGATTGGGCTAAAGCCGGAAGCGTCAGCGCCACCACCAGGAGGAAGAGGGTGGTTGCTTTCATGGTGCGTCATCCTTTGCTGCTGGGTCGTTTCAGGGCGGTTGGATGAAACCCACCGTTACAGGGTTGCTAAGATGCCAACCCCGTAACCCGTCCGCGTCTGAGGTCAGCGCAGTCAGGGCGTCGATGGCTTGACGCGAAGCTGCAATTCGGCATTCTCCTTCTCGAGCTGTTTCAGCCGTTCTTCCTTCTCGGCGGCAAGGGAAAGCAGATAGTTGGCAAGCAGGTCCTTGTTATGCTCCATGGTTTGCCGGGCCGCCGCCAGCCGCCTGCCCAGCTCCTCCCGGTCGTTATCATAGGCCACCTGTGCCAGGTCAAAAAGGTCGTCGGCTAACTCTTCCGTCTGGAAGACAATCTTCATCACGCTCACCAGGCTTTGCGGATGGGCCGCGACTTCGGGGGAACTCTGGCGTAGCGCGGAGATCACGCCGCGGCGGTCTTCGAGGGGCCGCCGGCCGAGCGGTTGGCCCTGCGTATCGCGCAGGGGCAGGTTCTCCTTGGCGAGATCCGTGTAGGCCTCCTCCACAAAGGAGAAGTTCTGCTCAAATCGGGAGAGAAAGTCCGGCAGGTTGGCGGAGGTCAGCGCTTCCTGCGCGTGCAGTTGGGCGGAAGGGAAAACGAAAACCAGAAAGGTGGGCAAAAGCAGAGCCGTCCGCATGTCAGCCTCCCCCCCCGGCGCGTCTCTGGCGCGCTGCGGGCTTCACAGGCTGCGGAAAACCGCTTCCCTGCTGTCATCCTGAGCCCTTCGCTGTCATCCTGAGCGGAGCGAAGGATCGCGCTCTGCCTGCTGGCTCAGGGTAGACTCCGCGAAGGATCTCGCTCTGCGCATTTTCATGGCAATGCGAGATTCTTCCTTCGCTATGCTCAGGACCGCCTGCGGCTCCTCAGAATGACAGTCCCGACGGGTTTTTCCGCAGCCTGTTCAACCGAATCGACTACGGGCCTACGCGCAGCCCCAGCGCGGAGTCGATGGCTCCGGCAATGCGCGCGGTGTGATTCCGCACGGCTTCCGCCTCCTCGGCTTCCACCATCACGCGCGCCAGGGGCTCTGTGCCGGAGTAGCGCACGACCACGCGGCCCCGCTCACCCAGCTCGCCTTGGCATTGCTCGATCGCCCGCGCGATGCCAGGAATGGACTCGAGCGGCGGCTTCTCCCGGACGCGCACGTTGCGGATCAATTGGGGAAAAGGCTTGAGGCCCTGCAGCAGCGAACCGAGGGGCTCCCCAGTTTCGGCAAGCAGTCGCAGGACTTCCAGCAGCGTGATCAGGCCGTCGCCGGCCAGCGAGAGGTCAGCAAATATGATATGCCCGGAAGGCTCGCCGCCCAGCGAGATTCCGGAGCGCAGCATTTCCTCGAGCACGAACTTGTCACCGACCGCGGTACGCCGCAGCCCGATGCCCTGGCGGGCCAGGGCCAATTCCAGCGCGAGGTTCGTCATCAACGTGCCGACCACCGCACGCCCCTTGAGATTCCCGTGTCGATCGAGGAAGGGAGCCATCGCGTAGAGCACGTGGTCGCCGTCAGCCAAGCGGCCATCGGGGGTCGAGAAGATGGCACGATCGGCGTCCCCGTCCAAGGCAACCCCCAGGTCAGCACCCAGGGCCTTGGTTGCCTCGGCCATCGACTCGGGATGGAGCGAACCGCAACGCAGATTGATATTGCGGCCGTTGGGTTCCATGTTCAGCGTGTGCGCGGTCATCCCCAAACGATCCAATAACAAGGGCGCCACGCGGCTCGCGGCGCCGTGGGCGCAGTCCACAACCACCCGGTACTGTGCAACCGGCAATCCCGCTGGAACCAGGCTTGCCAGGTATTCCACGTAATCGTGGACGAGGCCGGGAGAAAACTGTACGGCACTCTCCGGGGCAGGTGGCAACTCGGGCAGAGTTGCGAGCCGGCGCTCGATTTCAAGTTCCTCCGCCTCCGCGAACTTCGTTCCCCCACTTGAGAGAATCTTGATGCCGTTGTCTTTGTAGGGATTGTGAGAGGCCGAGACCACCACCCCGGCGGAAAACCCGTGGTGACGGGTCAGGAAGGCCACCCCCGGTGTGGTGATTACCCCAGCGTCAACCACCTGCGTGCCGGCCGCGGCCAGCCCGCTGGCCAGAGCGAGGGAAATCCATTCGCTCGATTCGCGCGTGTCTTTGCCCACCACGACACGCGGCAGACCCGCAGCTTCCTTGAGGACGGCCCCCAGGGCGCTGCCGATCCTGCGCACCGTGGCCTGGTCCAGGGGATATTGGCCTGCCACACCGCGAATGCCATCGGTGCCGAAGAGTTCAGGCTTGTTGGGCATAGGCGAATTGATTGTAGCAGAGTTTCGGTTTTCAGAAGCCTTGCCACTTGGAGCGAGCGTCTTCGGTCGGATGTTCGCCACAGAGGTAGGTCCGGGCACGGCTTCACAGGCTGCGGAAAAACGCCTCCCGGCTGTCATTCTGAGCCCGCTCTTTGGGCGAAGAACCCCGGAAGTTGTTCTTTTACTTGCACTATCTGACCAGCGGCCCGTATCGTCGCGCGCGCCGGTTTGACTTCGAGCGTTTGAACGAAAGAGCCCTGGGCCGTGTCATCCTGAGCCCGTTCGCTGTCATCCTGAGCGGAGCGAAGGACCTCAGCAGTTCGCTCGGCGCTTAGACACCCGGACATTGTATCGTCCTTGGGCCGCATACATCCCGGCCAAAACCGTCGGGACGTATGCGCCACCCGTGGGAATGCCCATTTTTTTCGAAAGAAATCCCATCCCAAATGACACCTGCACTCGATCTCGCGACTATCTCCTTTCCTTTCAACAACATTCTGGCTTCGTCCCGATTATCGATTAACCTGTGTGTTTTCATCAACATCCCCGGATCGATCGTTTTTCATTTTCTCTGTTCCTTTGTTTTCATACATATAGTCGGATCGACCTTCATTTTTAACATCTTTTTGTTGGGACAGCTCCCGCCTCACCTTGAACGGCACATAGGTAAGCCGCCGCGGTGGGCGTAGGCTGAAATCTTCCATTCTTCGCGTGAACATCGCGTTTTCGTCGTTCGAGGCCATCAGGATGGTGTGATTCTCGGGTGATCAATTGACCGGGACGCGCCTCAGGCCGAGCCCCGATAGCGCGTTCTCTCCAAATTGACCATCGGGGCCGAGCCCCGGTAGCGAGTTTTTTCCAAATTGACCATCCGGGCCGAGCCCTGTTCGGCCACAGGACTTACCCCTGCAGGCTAGCACCGCACCCGTGGATTGTCAATAGAGTTATTACCTGAGTTACCCACCGTTAGGCAGAATCTTTTTGAAATGCGCCTAATTGTCCGAATTGCGTCCAGCCCGCAAGGTTGAAGCGCCGGCCTGTGGCGTAGGGCTGACAGCCGACAGCTCACAGTAGCGCCGGCCAGAACCTGTCCCGACATGGTCGGGAGGTCGGCATGGCTGCGGTGTCATCTCGTGCCGACCTTACAGGTTGATGAGAAGGCCTGTCATGCTGTCGCGCTGTCATTCTGAGCCCGTTCGCTGTCATCCTGAGCGCAGCGAAGGATCCTTTTCATTTGACTCAGGATTTACTCTGCGAAGAACCCCGGCAGTTTGTTCTTCTGCTTACCCGAGCGAACTGCTGAGGCCTTCGCGAAGTTTACCCTGAGCGCGGCGAATGGGCTCAGGATGACTGCGAAGGGGTCTGCAGGAACTCGACGCGTAAGTCATTCAGATTCAGCATCGCTTGCGCTGTCACCCTGAGTCCGTTCTTTGGACGAAGGGTCCTTTTCATTTACAAATGCGGGGGCTTCGCGGAGTCAACTGAAAAGGATCCTTCGCTGCGCTCAGGATGACAGACGAAGGACTCAGGATGACAGCAAGGGGCATTGGTTCTCCTTGTCGAGTTTGTGCCCATTATGGGCAGCCGAAAGGCTGTCAATGCTCAGGATGACATGTGCGTGGCTTTTTCGTCAGCCGCCCAGCACGATTCACCAGCCCTCTCCCCTCGCGCGAGGGAGGGGGCCCCGAGCGCCGGGGGTGAGGGGGTGTTCCGGCGCGTGCGCCGATACGTGCGGGTGATCAAATAATGCAGATGATTGAGGCCGTAATAGTGCTTTAGCTTAGACACCCGAACATTATATCGTCCCTGGGTCGCATACATCCCGACAAAAGCCGTCGGGACGTATGCGCCACCCGCGGCTTTTCACTTTTGCCCTTTGCCATTTGCCTTTTGATTTTCTTTTAGGGCTCCGCCGCGCTGCGCTACCCCCTTTCGACCGCCACCTTGCGACTGGCTGCAAACAAAGGGGGCCGTCCTCGGAAGGAACGGCCCTGGAAGGTTGGGTGAGGGCTGGACTACAGGTTCTTGAGAATGGTTTTGTAGCGGTCTTGAAGCTTTTTGATTTCCTTATCCTTGTCTTTGTCGGGGTGGTCTTTCAAGAGCCCCAGAGCTGCTTTGATGGTTGCATCGCCCTCGGTGCAGAGGGTCTTCAACTTCATCGAGTCGCGACTGTGCTTCTTGTCAAAGATGGTGGCGCCTTCCGCCAGTTGTTTTCCGAGGAAGAGCGCGACATCGACGCCTGCGAGCTTGGTCGAGCCATTGGCCAGAGCGTTGCGGGCCTTGGAGCGGTCTCCGGATACCGCATCCGCGAGAGCGTCATCGATGCCCTTGCGGAGAGAATCGAGGGCCGCACTATCCTGCTGGTCGGGCTCGATCCAGCCCCCTTCCTCGACGTGCTTCAGCTCTTTCACTTCCAGCGGGCCTTCGGTCGTGGGGAAGCTGGCTTCCAGGACCAATTCATTGGCAATGACCCCGTCGGAAACGAGTTGGTGTGCGGTCTCGGCCAAGCCCAGTGCGGCTTTGGCTGCGTACTCGAGATTGTCGTGCCGCAGCCGTCCATACTCGGCCATGAAGTGCGGGTTCTTGGTCTGATCGGCCCCTTTGCTGTAAGCCTCGGCGAGCTCCTTGGCGCTCTTGAGTTGGCCCGTAAAGATCACGGCGCGCAGCACCCGCGCGCGCTCGGTGAACTTGGTGGGCGGCGTGGAGGTGGCCAACCCATCGGTGAATTCCAGGGCGCGATCAAAGCGACCACGCTTGAACATATCTTTTGCGTCGTCATAGTCGCCGGCCGGACCGGTGGGCCTCTCAACCGGGGGTGAGCAGCTCAGGATCAGAGCACAGGCAAGAGCGATCCAAATCAGCCAGCGAGAACTTCGGGAGAAGGAAGGCAAGGAATACAACATAAGAACTCCTCCTGGGGAGGGTGGCATGGCGGGTCATATCACTACAGAGGAATCGGCGCGACATAACCCGCGCCTCTCAGATTGCCAGGGCTGCCGCTCTCACCCTGAGGGATGCTCCGGGCAGAGCAGCATGGCTCGGCTGCGTTGCGCCGCCACTATATGTCAAGCATCGAACGAATTCAATAGCAAGCTGAGCGGCTTTCGTCGAGATCTTCCGGTTGTTGGGGGAGCAACAAAAGACCCCGCGATCCTGCACCATCCTTGGTGACAGGGGACGAAGACCCTCTCCTGCAAGGGAACAACAAAGCCGCCCGCCCTCCGCCTGGAGTGTGCCGGGACGTCGGGCCAGCGTCTGGCAGCCTCATGCGCCGCCAGTTCGCACACTTGGCCCTGGCCTTGGAATGTGCATCCCGCATGCCACGTTAATGGCGTGCTCAACGTGCCTTGATTTCGGTCCAGTACTGGTCGTACAGAGCGATGACGGGTCCGACATCACGCATGAACTCACAATGGACAAGCCAGGCAGGATCGGGAAACACGGCGGGATTGGCCAGAAGCCAGGGGTCAATCTCCTGCCGATCGTACCGGTTGGGTGTGTTGAATCCGGAATCATTCACGAAAACGGCGGCGACTTCCGGCCGGTGGAAGTAATTGATGAATGCTTCCGCCAGTTCCTTGTGCGGAGCGTGGCGAGGCAGGCAAGCGCAATCGACGGAGATCGTGCAGCCTTCCTTGGGAATGACATAACGAATACGCGGCTCGTCGCGCATCACGAAGGGCAGGTTTCCGTTGAAGGCCTGGGCGAACCAGGCGTCGCCGCCCGCCAGATCCTGCTCGAAATTGGAGCTGTTGTAACCTTTCACCAACGGCTTCTCGAGCAGCAGCAAGTTGCGCGCCTGCCGAAGCTCGACCGGGTCGGTGGAATTCAGCGAGTAACCCAGCTTCTTGAGCGCCATCCCAAACACCTCGCGCGTGTCGTCGAGAAGCAGGATGTGGCCCGCGAAGCGAGGATCAAACAGCACGGACCAGCTATCCACATTCTCGTGCACCAAGTCGGCGCGATACGCAAGCCCGGTGGTGCCCCAGGCGTAAGGCACCGAGTAGTCGTTGTGGGGATCGAAGGGAAGCCCCAGGAAACGCGGGTCGGTGTTCGCCCAGGCGTTGGGTAGCCGCGACTTGTCCAGGGGGGCCAGCAACCCCTGCCGGATGAGGATTTCCACCATGTAATCGCTCGGGACCACCAGGTCGTAATCCACGTTGCCGGCCTGCAATTTCGTCAGCAAAGCTTCATTCGAATCATAAAGGTCGTAATTCACCTTGCAGTGAAACTCGCGCTCGAAGCCGTGAATGATGCGCGGGGAGAGGTAGGTGGACCAGATGTAAATGTTCAATTGCGGAAGCTGGCCGCCCGCCGGCCAGGTGCGCGCCACGACCGGGGCCACCATCAGCAGGAAGACCGCGCAAGCGCTCGTGACCGCGGTGCGCAGCTTCATGGAACCGCGCTCCAGCCTCTGGGCAACCAGAACCAGCGGAATCGTGGCGGCCAGGATGATGGTGGAGATGGCATTGATCTCCGGCGTAATTCCACGCTTAAGACGCGAATAGATCTCAAGCGGCAAGGTCGTGGAGCGAACCCCCGCGACGAAGGAGGTAATAAGGTAGTCATCGAACGAGGTGGTGAAAACCAGCAGGGCGGCGGCCAGAATCGCCGGAGCGGCCATGGGCAAGGTGACGCGAAAGAAGGTGGCCCACTCGTTGGCGCCCAGATCCAGCGCCGCTTCCTGGATGGAGCGGTCCATCCCGGCCAGCCGCGCCCCCACCACGATGATGACGTAGGAGACGCAGAACGTGATGTGCGCAATGACAATGGTCCACAAACTCAGCTTCAGGCTCAGCAGGCTGAAGAAGATGACCGTGGCCACGGCGATCACGATCTCCGGGATGACCAGGGGAAGATAGACGACGCCGTCGAGCAGCGCTTTTCCGCGCAGGCGCGGCCGCGAAAACACCAGCGCGGACATGGTTCCGAACACCACGCAGGCCAGAGTCACTCCGGCCGCCACCACCAGGCTGTTCACCAGGGATTGGAAAATCTGCTCGTCGCGCCAGAGGACGGCATACCACTCACCCGTGAATCCCAGCCAGTGAGCCGAGAGGCGGGAGCGGTTGAAGGAGTAAATCATCAGGACGAAGATGGGCGCGTAGAGAAAAAGGTAGACGGCGGTCGTGGAGATGGAAAGTCCCCAGCCCCCGCGCCGCTTCCCCGTCATCAGAGAATCTCCTGGGTTGCCTGCTCGCCTTTGCGCAGACCCACCCCCACCAGCACCAGGACCAGAAACGTCAGCAGGAAAGCCACCGCGGAGCCGAAAGGATGATCGCGTGCCACGGCAAACTGGTTCTGGATGAGGTTCCCCACCATCATGGTTCGCGCGCCGCCCAGCAGGTCAGGCGTAACGAAGGCTCCCACCGAAGCGATGAAGACCAGAATGGATCCGGCCACCAGGCCCGGCGCGGAAAGCGGCAAAGTGACTCGCAAGAAGGTGGACCAGCGGCTGGCGCCCAGGTCCTGGGCGGCTTCCAGAAGCGTGGGATCAAATTTCTGCAGCACCGCGTAAAGGGGCAGGATCATGAACGGCAATTCTCCGTAAACCAACCCGATCATGACCGCCAGCGGTGTATAGAGCAGGCGCAAAGGTTCGTGGATGACGTGCAGCGCCAGCAAGAGGTTGTTGATCACACCTTCGCTGCGCAGGATAACCATCCAGGCGTAGGTGCGAATGAGGAAACTGGTCCAGAAGGGGACGACGACCAGCATCAGCAGCACGGTTTTCCAGCGCTTCGAAACGCGCAGGGCCAGGGTGTAGGCGACCGGATAACCGAGCAAGGCGCAGGACGAGGTCGTGATGAGGGCCATCCAGAAAGAACGCCAGTAGACCTCCAGGTAGAGGGGCTGGAAGGCTCGCACATAATTGGCCACCCCCAGTGTCCAGTCAATCGTCCCATAAGGCGAGCGGTGTGCGAAGCTCACCGCCAACAGGTAAGCCAGAGGGAGAAGAAAAAAACCCACCAGCCAGATCAGGCTCCCGGAAAGGAGGGTTGCCGTTCGGTATTCGGGACGACGACGGAAGAATTGGAGGACGGTCTCCATGCCGGTGTATGGCCCCTTGCGCGGTCGGATGGGCCGCTGAAAAACAGCATCTGTCATGCTGAGCGCAGCGAAGCATCTCGCCTTGGTTCGGCCCTTTCACGCAAAAACCCAGAGCCAGATCCTTCGCGGAGTTTACCCTGAGCCAGCAGAGCGAGATCCTTCGCTTCGCTCAGGATGACAGCGAAGGGCCCAGGGTGACAGCGGGCGCGCTTACCTTGTCATTCTGAGCGAGCGCAGCGAGCGAAGAACCCCCGTAGTTTGTCCTTTTCACTCACCCAGGCCAACTGCCGAGGTCCTTCGCTCCGCTCAGGATGACAGTCTTGGCGGTCTTTCAGCAGCCTACCGAGCAACCGAGCGCCCGCCGCGGCGGAAGCTGCCGACTTCCCCAAAATCGCGCGAGCAGCAGTGTAGCGCACACTGGTTGTTTACGTCTGCGGCTTTTTCTTTCTCACCGCGGACCTCCGGGGCCTTCGGGGCACCGCAGCGCCTGAAAATGCGCGGCTCGGCCCTGAGCCGATTCGGATGGTTGGGTGTATGCTATTCCCATGGGGCCAGGGGGCACTGTTATGCGCCGGCGATGGGGGTGGAGAGTTGGTCTCCTCCTGGGCGTGTGGCTCTCGTCTCTCCTGCCCGCGGCTGGGCAAGCTGCGCCGCAGCAAGCCACCGGGCCGAATCAGAGCGCGCCGCCGCTGGCTCTACCCACAACTGCAGACGAGTTCTTCAAACAAGGCAACGAGTCCGCGCGCCAGGGCAAGTGGGACGAAGCCATTGGCGCTTACCAGAAGGCCCTGGGCCTCAGGCCGGACTATCCGGAAGCGCATTACAATCTCGGGAACGCCTACGCCGCCCAACAAAAAACCAGCGAGTCCCTGCGCGAGTATCGGGAAGTGCTCCGCCTGCGGCCGGACTTCCCGGGCGTCCACTTGAATGTGGGCGCGCTGGAAGAAGCCGCCGGGAGGCTTCCTGAGGCCATCGCAGAGTATCGCGCCGAGATTCGGTTGCGCCCTTCGAATGCCGATGCCCACCTGGACTTGGCCAACGCGCTCGCCGCCAGCCGGGCCTTCAGTGCAGCGGTCGAAGAGTACCGCACCGCCCTGGCGCTCGCGCCGCGCGATGCGGAAGTTCGCCTGGGGTTGGCGGGCGCGCTGCTGCAATCGGGGGATGCCAAGGCTGCGGTCGAGGAATATCGTCATGCCCTCGAACTGGATTCCCACAGCCCCGACGCCCATGCCGGTCTCGCCGTGGCGCTGACCCAGGCCGGGAACATTGCCGAAGGCATCGAGGAGTATCGCGCGGCGTCGCGCCTCCGCCCCAACGACCCCGAGCTCCACCTGAGTCTGGCCGGAGCCCTGCGCGCCGCCGGCGACATGATTCACGCCATCGCGGAATACCGCCAGGCGGTACAGCTTCGCCCCGAACAAGCGGACTATGATTTCGCTCTGGCGCTCGCCTTGCGGGAGGCCGGCGATTACGGCGGCGCCATCAAAGAGTTGCAGCGTGTCATCCGCCTGCGGCCGGACTACGCCGGAGCGCATGCGGAGCTCGCCGCCGCCCACCTCTCCACGGGGAACCACGCGGCGGCCGTCAGCGAATACCACGAGGCCCTGCGCCTGCGGCCCGCCGATCCGGCGCTGCACGAAGCTCTGGGCCTGGTCCTCCGCAAGACCGGCGACCTGACGGAGTCGGTTCGCGAACTGCGCAAAGCCATCGAACTGGCTCACGACGAAGCGGACTACCATCGCAACCTGGGAGAGGCTCTGCAGGCCTCCGGTGACGTGGCGGGCTTCGTGCAGGAATACCGGGAAGAGGTTCGCCTGCGCCCCGATGACCCCGACGCCCACGCCCACCTGGCCAACGCTTACCAGGCCGCTGGCGACCTCCCGAACTCGCTCGGAGAGTATCAAGTGGCGTTGAAGCTTCGGCCACTGATTCCCGAATTCCATTTTCGGGCCGCGCTGGTCCTGGAAGCGCTGGGGAGGGGGCCGGAAAGCCGAGCGCAGCTTGAACAAGCGGTTCACCTGCGGCCGGACTACGCTGAAGCCCTCGTGGCTTTGGGTGATTCACTCGCCCGGGAGAAACAGTTCGCGCTGGCCGTGCCGACTTACCGCGACGCGCTGCGCTTGCGGTCGGATGATCCCAGCCTGCATGTGAGTCTGGCGGCAGCCTTGCGCGAGAATGGTGACCGGGAGGGCGCGCTCGCCGAGGCGCGGGAAGCCGTGCGCCTTAATCCCAGCAATCCTGACTATCAGCGCGAGCTGGGAAATGCACTCTTCACCCGCGGCGATTTCCAGGGAGCCGCCGAAGCCTATCGCGCCAGCCTGGGGCAGCACGAAGACGCGCAGACAGAGGAAAACCTGGGGCTCGCGCTCGGCCAGTCGGGGGATTGGCAAAACGCGGCTGAGGCCTTTCGCGCCGCGCTGAAGGCCCGGCCGGAGTGGTCCGAAGCCCACCTGAATCTTGCGAACGCCCTTACTCACCTGAACAATCCCGCCGGCGCGGCGGCAGAAGCGCAGGCAGCCCTGCGCGTGACACCCAATCTCCCCGAAGCGCATTTCAGTCTCGGCAATTCTTGGTTGCGCTTGGCCAGGACGGAGGAGGCTGTCCGGGAATATCGGGAGGCTTTGCGCTCCAAGCCGGACTACGCCGACGCCCGCCTGGCGCTGGCCAGCGCCCTGCGCCAGCAGGGCAGCGTCGTGGAAGCCATCTCGAACTACCGCGAATACCTGCAAATGCGGCCCCAGGAGGTCAGTGCCCGCATGGCCCTGGCCAGTGCCTTCGAGAGCCAGAACGATCTTGCCGGCGCCGTTCACGAATACGAGGAAGCCATCCGCCTGCGCCCGGACTATCCCAATGCGCATTACAACCTCGCGGTGACGCTCGAGGGCGCGGGCCAGTTCACGCGCGCCCGCCAGGAGTATGAGGCCTACCTCCAACTGGCTCCCGGCGCTCCCGATGCCCAGCAGGTGTCCAAGCACTTGAAGGAAGTTGGTTCATCGCGTAATCAGAAGTAGGCTCAGGGGACCGGCCTGAGCTTCCCACCTTAGCTATTGACCGGCAGGCCCTAATTCCATAGCCTGTAGTACGGAGTTACACTTTGGCGCCGCCTTACTGCTGCGCCACCCAGGAGCTTTCATGCGCAATCAGCCAGAATCTGCTTTGCAAATACTTTTCCGTGAGATTGCGGTACCCGGCAGGATACCCCTCCAGCAACTGGCCCGGAACCTTGGTGTGAAGCCCTCGTCGTTGTTCGCGAAAATCAGTCCCCTCGTCCGCAAAAGTCTCGTCTGCTATAAGAGCCAACGCAAGAGCATCGGGGTCAACCCTGACTTCGGCTATGTGTTGGGCATCGACCTGGGCGGGAGTCATCTCCACTTTGCCTTGGCGGATTTTTCCGGGGAGATCCTCGAGGACACCACGGTGAAGATCCGGCCGGAAGATGGGCCGCGCAAGATGATCGCTCAGATCAAGGAGACCGCCCGTTCCCTGGCTCAAAAAGGGGCCCAGGGCCGGCTTCTGGCGATTGCCGTCGGCGTCCCCAGTTCCGTGGACGCCCAGCAGGGAGTCGTGACGTTCGCCAACAACCTTCCGGGCTGGAAGGGCATTCACCTTTCTCACGAGCTGGAACGGGAGTTCCGGGTCCCGGTCTTCATGGAAAATGACGCCAACATGGCGGCCATTGGTGAGCATTGGAAGGGCGTGGCGCGCGGCGTGGACAACTTCGTTTTCATTGCGCTGGGAACGGGCGTCGGCTCCGGCGTGTTCATCGACGGGAAACTCCATCGCGGGCGGAACGGCGCGGCCGGTGAGATGTTCAAGATGAACATCGACTGGCGGACCTGGGACGACGATTTCCCGGACACCGGCCAGTTTGAGAGCTTCGTTTCGGGCATGGGCATCGCCGCGGAAGGACACAAGGCGCTCGCTCTTTCTTCCCGGCCGGAAACCGCCGGCCTCGCCGAGGAGCGTGACGCCTACTTTGTTTTCGAGGCCTTCCGGCAGGGCAACCCCGAAGCGCGCGCGGTGCTCGAGAAAATCTTCATCATGCTGGGAGTGGGCATGGCGTGTATGGTGGGGATTCTCGACCCGGACCTCTTCGTGTTGGGCGGGGGAATTGCCAAGGGCGCGCCCGAGTTCATGCTTTCCATCGTGGAGAAAGTGATCCAGCGCATCCAGCCGACCCCACCCCCCATCAAATTCAGTTCACTCGAGGACAAGGCGCAGACCTACGGCGCCATCTCGTCCGCGCTCGGTGTTGCGCACGAGGCGATCATCCGGAGCCTGCACGTGTGAGGCGGGAATCGCCGCTCCCGCCGGCGAGAGGAGCATGGGAATAATCAGGAAAGCCTTATAACGGCGGGGCTAAACAGGCTGCGGGAAAACGCTTCCCTGCTGTCATTCTGAGCGAAGCGAAGAATCTCGCCCTGCGCATTGTCATGAACATACGAGATTCTTCGTCGCCTGCGGCTCCTCAGAATGACCCCGCCTACGAGTTTTCCCG
>Ga0187873_1000223_pt1 | contig 66093 bp, 81 predicted proteins | sample June2016WEW_16_1_2_FD_133012 | JGI IMG/M metagenome (GOLD analysis project Ga0187873, IMG submission 133012) | Peatland microbial communities from SPRUCE experiment site at the Marcell Experimental Forest, Minnesota, USA - June2016WEW_16_100 | ecosystem: Environmental > Terrestrial > Soil >...
CGTTTTAAAAGAGTTATGTTATTCATTTCAATTATGAATAAAGAGGGCTTTTGGAATCCTCACCGTTCTTAGTCCTGTCCTGCCACACTCCCTTGCACACTCTTCTGCATAGGCACCATCAGCAGACACATGATTGTGTTTGAATCCCACTTTTTTTGCCACATCCATCCTGACAATAAAAGAACCCATGTCAATCTTATTTTCTTTTATCTCCGTGTATAGTATTTCATATTGAAGGTAATTGTGAATCGTATTACAATAGACCATACCTACATCAGCCATGCATTCTCCCAAAAAATACTCCACAAACCTTGCCACATACTGATTGTCGTCATTTGTCATAAGAACATAATCGTCATATTGTCCTTCTATTTTTTCAAGCATCATCTTGCGATTAGAGTGCCCGAATCCCCCAATCCTCTCGCTTGTCTCATGGTAATCCACCTTCCCTGTTTCTGAATATAATGAGATTACTTTTTTTATTTCTTCCGATGCAGGACCGTCATGTATCACGTGGACAAGCCATCGTGCGTCTGTCTGTCTCATAAAAGAATCTATAAGCATCCTTAGCTCAATAGGTTTCTCGTATGCAACACAGATGACATGTAACATATCAATTATGAATAAAGAGGCATTTAGGGATATAGGCTACTTCAAGGTTATTTGCCCTGCAGTAATTGGCGCACTCCTCTGCATACATGCCATCGCCATTAAACTCAAAATGATTAAATCCTATCTTCCTTGCCACGTCAGACCGCACCATGAATGAACCAACGTCTATCCTGTCCACTTTTATCTCTGTCCGGAGTATGTCGTATTGAAAATGACTATGAACGGCATCACAATAAACGAATCCAGTCCTGTCATTACATACTTTAAGCATCAGCTCAACAAAAACAGGGACATAATAATTATCATCATTCGTCATCAATATAAAGTCCTGAACGTCCCCGTCTATACTGTCCAGATAGGCTTTTCGCATGGGATGGCCGAATTGCTGCATCCTGTATGGTGTCTCATAGAAATTAACCCTTAAATCATTATACAGACCAACAACCTCATGTATTTTGTCACTTCCAATACCATCATGCATTATGATGAGGTCCCATCGGGGGTCTGTCTGGACTAACAGACAGTCAATAAGGGTGCGCATTGATACTGGCCGCTCATAGGCGACTGACATAAAGTGTATTTTCATAATTCTTTTTTTAATGCTTTATTTATAGCTCTCTTAACGACTTCTGCATAATCGGAATATTCAAGTGCCGTCTTGTAATTCCAGTCTATCGTGTTCAGCTTCCCGTAATAGATATGAGGAGTCAGATTATTACAGACTTCAATAATCTCATCAACGCTATTAACCCTAATGATACTGTCGACATCAAAAAACTTTGATATGTTTTTTGCACCCCAATAAATAGGATAAACCATTGAAATCAGAGGATCAATCAGTTTCTCGGTAAATAAATTATCTTTCTTAAAACAGTCTATCACGATATGAAACATATAATCCATCACAACCTTTTTCCCAAAATGATCCGGCGGTAGCGTTAGAACCTTACTCATATCCACTCCCTCAAGGGGCATACGAGAGCCCACGTAGAAGAATCGTGGTATCTTTATCTCTTCCTGCCTTCTCCATAATTCATGTCTCAAGGCGTGTCCGGGGAAACAATTACGTGCAGAGAAGACGGACGATACTCCAAACGTCTTATTCGTTGAATCATTGGGTGGTACCCATGCAGGATAGCCGGGCATAAATATTGCCTGTGGCAGATGAAGTAAATCCGGCTCTGCCGTCAATAGGTAATTAAAACAATCCTGATGGTTATTTATGAAATCAATGAACCTGCCATCGGGTTCTATCGTAGCAAATATGCGAATAGTGTCTTCCGGAATCGGCTTTTGAAAATTAATGAACTCATCTTCATAAACCAATTCTATCTCCTTATCCGTGTCAATCTCAATCACGGCATCCCTGATCTCATAGAAATCGGCATATACTTTTACTCTTCCCATACAATATCAAATAATGGTTTTGCAAGGTTACAACCAAAAACAAATATATCGTGATGTGCTTGCATACTCATCAGATAATGCCCACCCCATCCCCTTTCTTTGTTTATATCCGACATGCGGGTTTGATATTCCTCCATGCGCTTCATGTAATAGTCAAGATTCCAGAATTTGTAATGCAATAATTTGTATTCTATGTTATTCAGGATGCGTATCCCATCCTTACTGCCATTTATATCCAAGGGATTTGACACGTGCGCCCCAGCCTGATAACGCATCTCCCCAACCTGATCCGGACGAAAACAACACATCTTCCTTTCCGGATTATGAACTGCCCCTTTTTGTGAGTATTCAAAAGGATGCCCATCGGCATACAGGGGAGCTTCAAGGGAGCTCATATTATAACCATACGGATAAATGACATTCCATCCATTCATATACACATCTGTCAGGTCAAGATCAAATACTGCAATGCCATTAATCATCCGCGCCCGGGTGAATATCTCATCGAAGTCAATGACGATAACCCAATCAGCCTGCCCCCGCGCCTCCTTCCAACAATTATCTTTTATCTTTACATACAGGTCATCGCGAATCTGATTACCTGAATCATTTTCTCTTATCTCCACCCGGGAGTCCTTGCATAATAACTCCCTGCAACCATCAGTAGATTGATTGTCATAGATAACTATTCTTTCAGCCTCCTTATAAGCTGTGAGAAAGTGTTTGACAAATGGTGCCTCATTATAACAGAGGGCATATACCCAAATCCTGTTGCGATATATCATTTTATTTTGTATTAACTCCATCAATTTGCTGTCCCCATCCAATGTGCTTGACATAACCTCCCATCAGTATTGCCGCACGAAAACCCATCTCGAAATACTTTCGTCCTATGTGGCATTCCGTTAGTGCATTGAAATCCCCTTCCGCAATAAACTGTGCAAAAGGAGCAACTAACTTGTAGTCTGCCATCCTGCGTAACCCGGGATTCCATGTGAAGCCATGCCATGCACCTCCAAGCGCATTTAATGACATCAGTTGGTACATCACATCACCGACAGAATAAACCTCCGGGTCAATCGGATGAGTATTGGTATCATAATGTTCCCTAAGCCATACTTGCATTATTTTGGGATTACTCTCAAGAATCTTTAATGACTGCTCCATAAATCCTTCCCGGTAGAACTCCCAATCGTCCTCAAGATGAAAGGCGAATGGTGTTTTAACTTCTGCATAAGCCTTGTCAATACTCGCTATCTCTCCGATATTATTCTCATTGACAATAAATGTCAGCTTGTCTTTTTCAATGTTTGCCTCGCAGAGATTTCTAATATCATCTATGGCACACTTGCAGGCCGAATCTTCAATGACGACATAGTGTTCGATAGGATAAGTGTTGAACTTCATAAAGCTCTCTATCGTGCGTTTGAAGAGGTGTGCCCTCCCGCACGAGATTATAACTACTGTTATCATTTCATATTATTTTTAGCGTTTTCTAACATCTCCTCACGATAATCAAAATACTGTAATCTTAAATCAGAATAGCTTCCCCTTTGAAAGGCTATCATCGGATAGCATATATAGCAATTCATCTGGCTGAGCCCTTCCCTGTAATACCATTCGTCAATCAGGTTATGACTGCCGGGGTTATAATGCCCTACAATGAATTTCCTTGCCTTGCCACTGAATAATATGGCATGGGTAGTATGGACACCTCCCCTGATATGATATAGGTTTTCAGAATAACGTTCCGCGGAGGTCTTTACGTTGCCTCCAAGATAAAACATATCAAAGTCTTCGGGTAGCTGGTCTATGGCTTTATTAAGTATCTCCAAGGCATCGGGTTCAAATATGACATCATCTTCAAAGACAAACCTGAATCCATCTCCGTCAACACATGCCAGGTGTGACCTTGAAAATCCCGCATTACCATCAAGTATTCCCGGGAACCTCTTAAAGTCTGTTATTCCTATTTTTGGAAGTTCTTCCTGCACCTCATCCCATCGCTCGGGACGGGAATCGAGATTGATTACAATAGAGTCAAATGATTCAAGTCTCATGTCTGTGCTACTAATATGTCATTTGGAGCAAACCCATCCTCAAATGTTATTTTATATTTTGAGTTGATCTCCATTAACTTCTGTTTCACCGATTCAATAGATATTCCCCAATTCTCCCATATACGTATATCATCCATCAGTATTGTATGGGTCTTTACCGGATGCTGTTTTATGGCATCTAATTCTTGCAATAAAGATGAATGATGTTCACCTATCGCCGTATCATCACCCGAATAATGAGCATCAAGCCAAAAGGTAACTGGCTCGTTAATGTCTTTTAATATTTCTGGCAATACTTCCGATGCATCCCCCTTATACAACCTTACTTGTAGTTCATCCTCAAATCTAAGACAGCAATTCTTATAAAATTTATAAGACAGTTCAATGGAATAAATATTTTTAAATCCGGCATCAAGTGCCCGTCTAATCCCATTGCCCACATGAGATCCTGTCTCAATAAAGATTGGATGCAGATACTTGCGGAATATTTCTATGGTTGCCGCCATATTACGTCTTTAAAAAACACATTCCATTGAAATAAAAATTGGCACAAGGTTGATGAAACCAGTAATCCGGTGCTATCACAATCTTGTTTTTGTTTTCATTCAGATATGAAGCCCACCACGAATAGGTGCTATTTGCTATGATATTATGTTCACAAAGGGACATCATAAAGAAGTCCTCATAGTCAATTCCGAAATCCATGAATACAATCCTTGGGTCTTTCAGGTTCTCATGGCACCACGGCAGGTCGTCAGAGAACACATAGATATGATTTATCTCCACCACATTATCTAAAAAGGCAATAGCCTGATTATAATAATCCGCAGACGGGAGCGTACCGATGGGATTCCAGTTAAGAAAATCCCCATGCCGGACATGGATGGATGCACTGTTTTCCCATGAATACCAATCGTGAATACGGGCTATGGCTTCCCTATTTGTAAAACAATACTTAATCTCATCAGAGTGGTTTTTGAAATATCTTTCATTCTGAAAATATCCTTCCAGACGCATCTCATCTCCAAACTTAATGGGCTGATATTCGCCAAAGACTTCTTTCCATATTAACTGCGGCTTCCATTCTTCGGGTAATGCAGGGATGTCTTTGCAAAAAATCTCACGCCAGGGAAACTCGCTATAATCCAACCGGAGTTCAGTATTGTTATCCAATGCCAAGGAATATGCTGCAGCAATCTGAAATAAGTTATTTCCTATCCCTCCCTCTATTTTGGCAGTAATCATTGGAAGATATAATTTAAGTCATTACAGAGATAGTTCTGGGAAGACATGATATCATCCCGAAACTCATGCAACCGTTCTCCTTCGCGGATGCTCGTTATCTTAATCTCCGACTCTTCATTCCCATACCTGTTGATAAATTCCATTGCAATATCATAAAGACGGAATGACTTCATTGGTATGGTATGTACTCCCGGAACTCCCTGCCTGTTGATGATAAATTGCACAAGGTCTTTTTGTGAAATAAAAAACCGCGTCATCTCTTTCGAGGTAAGACTGATGAGATTAGAAGTCTCAAGCTGTCGTTTCCATATCGGCAGAACACTCCCTGATGACCATAACACATTACCGCTTCGTATTGCAGTAAATCCCGCCCTAACAACCATGTCCTCCCCAATTCGTTTTGTCAGACCATAGGTATTACAGGGATTGATTGCCTTGTCTGAGCTCATACTCACAAGCCCACACCTGTTCCTTTCACATGCGCGGACTACATTCAATGTGCCAATAACATTAGTCTTTACGGCTTCCTGTGGCTGGTCTTCGCATATATCAACATGTTTTACGGCTGCAAGATGAAACACCTGATTCACTCCCACCGTGGCTTTGAGAATATCATCATAATCCCTAACATCCCCGATAATATAATCCGCATTCGGATATTCCTGTTTCATCAACACCTGCGCGTATTCATTACGTGAGAAGATAATAACATCCTGTCCGGTTAGTTGCCGGACAAGTTCTTTTCCTATTGTTCCTGTACCTCCGGTAATTAAGACTCTCATTTTTTTATTCTTTTATAGTAAGCGTCGCCCCAATGAACCGACTCATGCTTGGTTGCCATAATCTTATCAAAGCCTAAATCAAAAAGGTATTTATCAAAGTCATCAACAAGCATACAGTCTTCGTATAACTCTTTGTAGTTTATCTCGGCAATAATGTAATCTATCTTGTTTATGTTCTTCTCAAAGCCCTTTAATGCATAATATTCTGTCCCCTGTAAGTCCATAAAAAGGAAGTTATATCTGGACATGTCTATCATGCCTTCTTCTATAAGCGTATCCATCTTTCTTCCCTTAACTGTTATTCTGTCTGTGATGAGTACAGTAGGATAAACTTCAGAATGTAATTTAAAAGGAAGTAATGAGCTGCTTTGCCCTTCATTATTCGTCAGTATAAAAGGGAACTCCCCGTCCTGATCGCAGATTGCGACATTTATCGTAACGTCCTCTGCCGGGACGTTCGCCCGTAATCTATGATACGTTATGGGATTAGCCTCAATCCAACACCTGTTTTTTACTCCATACTTATCATATAACTGCCATGAGTTGCCGATCCATGCCCCAATCTCAATAATACCATGGGGTTTTGCATCTTGCAAAATCTCATCCATATCCAAATCCTGATTTAATAAAATATCTTTAATCATTTTGTCTTTTCATATCTGATTTTAAAAGGCGTATTTGTCGCTTCGAGAAACTCATTGGAATACTGGCCTCCCTCACACATACATATCCATTGTTCGGCCTTCCATCTCTCTGTGTGATCAAGGGTGTCGAGCCTCGGGAGCCTGTCTACATATCTCCTGTTAAACCACCAAAAGTTGCCATTATAATGAGCCGGAGAATGCATCCTGTTCACTGATGATGCTCCCCATGCGTGTTCCACCATGTGTCTATGCCCCTTCCATCTGTTAAGGATTGACTCATTAAGCCATGCACGGAGATTATTTTGTGCCACATCATCAGGTCTTGTGACGGCCTTCGTGTGAAAATAAAACCCCACATAGTCTGACTTATCTTCCTCAATAAGTCTCAGGGTCAGAAACTCATATTCAAGAGGGTCTTCAGAATAGGCTTCTATTCGTAACTTTGGATATATGTCAACAAAAAACTTTTGAAGGAGATTAGTTTGTAATGGAGTGCCAATACATCCAATGTTTATCTCATCACATTCATCATAAAGCCCTGATGTAAGGAGTATGCGAATCTGATCGGTAACTATTGAGAACCAATGATTGATCATGTAAATATGCCAAAAACCCTTAACTATCATATAGGTTTTTCTCCGTTTTGAATCTTCCTCGCAATATCCTCCGGCCTCAACTGCAACCTCTCATCCTCGAGATATTTTAACATAGTGTCTTTTACATAAGAGTTATTATCCTGTCCTAAAAGCTCCATGAGGTTATTTTCAAGTTCATCCCTGAGCTCTGCTAGTTTTGCAAGGCTCTTTGAGTCCGTAACTCCCGACTGTACCTCAAGCATGAGATTAAAATAAGCACTCTCAATGCTTATCTGATAACTATACTTATACGACCTGTGAAGCATCACATACTGGACAATCTTCCTATTCACAATCTCATTCTTGCCCTTTAAAAAGTCTTCTACCACGGAATCAAAGACACCTCCCTCTCCTGTCTTAAACTCGCAGTCATGGGCTACCTCAATCTTTCTCTTGAGGACATCAGTGAATTTTGTCCTATAAGGCGAATGGGCATCGTACATACACATCACGTATTGCATGACCTTCGTGTTATCAAGATCCTCCCCGGGATTTGCCCTGAACTCTTTTATCTTGCCGAGATCTTTGTAAAATTTTAAAATATCTTCTCCGCCCTGAACCTTTGTGGGATCAAAGCGCATCTGAATGTATTCCTTTGCATGAAACGATAAAATCATAATGAAAGTTGTAATTGTGAAATATGATTTTTAAATCGCTTTTCTTGTGACTCAAAGTAATCCTTGTCAATCTCATATCCCCAAAAGTCAAAGCCACCGTCATAACAGGCTATCCGACTACTGCCACTTCCCAAATGAGTGTCAAGAATCTTATCGCCTGCTTTGGCATAGTTCTTTAAAAGCCACTTGTAAAGTTTAATAGACTTTTGAGTAGGATGTATTTTTAATTCATTTGTGCGAGTTGTTGCTTCTTTATATATTCTTGATGTGGTTTGAAAAGATGTCCAACAATATTCAAAAGCAGAAAAATTATCAAACGGCTGGTCTTTATCCCATATACAAATTCCTCTCGTAGCGGGAAGTTCAAAATAATTGCCGCCCCATATACATTGATTTTTGCTTACCCTAAATAATTCAATAAAATATTTATCCGTAGGTTTAACATCCCAATCAGTATTCATAGAATTTAATACTCTGTTTTTTAATTTTCCTCTTCCATGAACAGAATCATCGGGCAAACCATACGGCGGGTCAACGATAGCCAAGTCAAAGAAGTTATCAGGGAACTTCGCAATCCCGACCATACAATCAATATTCTCAACAAAACTTATCATAATTTTCCAAGTATATTTCTTCGTTGAACCCTCCAAAAGAGTTTTCCTCCGTCAATCTTGCTATGCAGGGGATATTGAAGCGGAATGTCATTAATCTTTTTCAGCATTATAAGGTCACAATCTGTTACCTTAACACCCTCGTCAGTATATTCCGGATCGCAGTAACCCCTATTTGGATTCCCGACATATCTCACGATGCCATAACTCACTTTTGTGTTCGACTGGGTATTCAACACCACCCTCTCCAATCCAACCTTTTTCATCCTTTCTTTTTCCAACTGAATAGCCGGGTCTTCTGATGGCTCTACAAGGATATAACCATTGATAGGAGTTATGAAGTCATCGCCATATTTGCAATAGATGTTCTCATAGGAGACAAAAACATATCTCTCGCCATCCTCAATGATATATTTTCTAAACTGCGGATTAAGGGCATTGACAACTGCCAGGTAATACACCACCACATGATCTCCTAACTCCACCTCCATATCGCAATCCCATGGCATCCCTTTATTTGGAACTCCCGTATATCTCAGGTATGAGGGCAATCCATAAACTATCCCCGTGACGGTTATGTTCCTCTCCCTCTCATAAGTGTCATCCACATAAAGGGTGAATCCATTTTTTAGCTTGATAGAGGTATTCTCCGCATCAAGTTTTATCATAACCGTATTTGGGAGTGTTCGCTTATAATTCATTACTTTCTTTTTTTTCTTTTTGAAGATAATAACTATAAAACATAGCATTGCACATTATATGCCCAATATGATGCAATCCGCTTTCCTGATCTATTTCCTCACCGTCAAATAACTTTGCCAGATGCCTTTGAAGTGATTCAAGAATTTCTGATTTATCAAGTCCTTTTTGCCAGTTCTTTGGTTCATATTTCTTTGCACCATATTCCAGAACTTCAATCATTGGTTCAAGAGATTCAAAATGAACCAATGACCATTTTCGTTTTCCGGCATTATACCTTAAACCCTTGTTCTCTGGCATATAAAATAAGTTTGGTTAAATCAAAAAATACAGGAATATTAAGCTTATTAGCTTCTTCTATTTCTTCCTGCGTACCATGTGATTTCTGCCAGTTACCCTGAACTAAAACAGCATCGGAAGCCCTCAACCATGCCATTGAATAATCATAAAAATCCTGAACTGTCAAATCATTGGTATGATCTTCAAGTACAAAATGATAATCAAGCCACGGGCTAAAAGGTGCAAATCCCTGATGCAATAATTGATAAGCCACATGGTTTCCTTTGCGGATATTAGAAAGAACGCCTAAAACATTGTCCGAACTATATGGTCCGGCAACATAAACTCTCATTCTTGATCTATTTATCATAATGACTTTGTTTAGTTATATTCTTTTCTTTTCAGGTAATCAAGGTTTCTCACGCAGACAGTCTTGCCGTCTATCTTAATAAATTTAACCAATCCTTTTTTTTCAAGATTTTTGAATCGCAATGCCATTGCCCTCTTGTCCCCTCTTGACATCCCTGCAAAGGCTGGCAGTTCGCTTTTTTTAAGATTTATCTTCTGATGATGATAGACGACAATCACATAGTCATTGACGACATCGGTTGCCATGGGACGCTTGTTGTTTATCCTGTGAAGCCATCCCCTGAGCCTTTCTATTGCCGATATTAACCGCCTGAACATAACGCTTACAAAATTAAACTAATTTCCTTAAAATGCAAAACCCCTCCCATACTGAAACGAGAAGGGTGCTATGCAAGAAAAGCAGATGTACCATATCGGCAATATGGCATGACAAAGGTAATAAATATTTTGAATTACATTTCATGTCCTATTGTTTCTTCTTTATATTCAAATGCCTTTTTAAATAATTTATATAAGGTTTTATTAATTAATTTATTTCCAAACGGAAGAGAATAAAGGAGTTCCATGTTATCATATTCTTTAAAAGTAAGCGTGTGTCCATGCAGTATAAAAATAAATCTTATTTTCGATTTGGGATTGGGATCGGATTTTTTAAAAGTAATAATATTTTTAAAAGGTGTTTTGTCTCCTTCCTTTTTTAATGTTTCAATTTCAAAATGACAATGTTCACATAATGTCACCATTTCATTATCATTATATTCCCATGGTTTTAATCCATCTCTGTATTCAATATGATGAACATGAAGGGTTGTTTCTTCATCTGAACATTTTTTACATTTAAAATTATCTCTTTGCATAATTTCCAATCTCTTCCTTTGCCATTTAGGATGATTTAAAAGTTCCGAATAAGTTTTTGTTTCCATAATCAATCTTCTTCAAGTGTATTGTCTTTTTTTTCATATTCCCCAATTTCAAAAAATTCTCTATTTTTTCTTTCGTTTTCTATTATCCATTTTTCATAAGTCAAAATTTCTTCTTTATTTTCTTCTTTAAGAACATTATTATCTTTATTATCCTTATTGTTTGTGTTACTTGGTAGCTCCTTGGTTGTCACTTGGTTGTTACTTGGTTGTTCTTTTTCTGTTTTTACTATTTGGTATCTCCCCCAATTATTGACAGTTACGATGGAATATTGGTTGTTACTTTCTATTGAAATCATATCAAATTCCGGACTTGCGAATTTTTGCATCCATTTATATATGGTTGAGCCGTCAATATTGAGTTCTTCTTCTGCCTTAAATCTCCCAAAAAGGAATTGTCCTGGCAGTATCTTTACAGTTGTTTCTCCCCTTCCTATTTTAATCGGAACAAATCTTTCCTTATAGCTCGTTCTGCACAGACACCATATCCATATTTTTAATGCTGTCTGATTTGTAAACACCTGACTGTTTATTATACTTCTGAATAATCTCAATGATCCTTCTTCAATCATTTCAATAAAATAAAAAAGCCGGTCTCAAACAATAAGCCCACTCAAGGAAGGGATCAGCCAAAACCTCTTGTGGGTGTTGCTTGCCGAGACCGGCAATATTTTTAATTGAATAAATTTTATTTATCATCTGATCCCTATTACAATGCAAATATAATTAATTTTCTTTACCCACAGTACAAGTATTTAATTATTTTTAAAGAATTATTAAAAAATAACTATCGTATCAACGGCTACCCATTGCGTTCCGTCCCAATGACATCGGCAGTATTTATATTAGCGAGGATGAAACTATTTGGATTTTTTGGATCTATCCTTACAAGCGTTCCTGGCTGAACTGATTGTCCTGAATTATTTCTTAACCACAATGTATTCATAAAACTATTTTTAAAGAAGTGATCCCGGCGATATTGGAAAATATGAAAACTAAACCTTAACTAACCTATGAAAAAATCACTCCTGATGTCTAACCTGAAAAGAACGGACCGGGATCACCCTTGAGCTTCCGGACGGAATCGAACCGCCAACCAAGTGATTACAGATCACTCGTTCTTCCAGTTGAACTACGGAAGCATGTTTGCGGAGTTAAAACGTCATCCTCCGCTGATGCCAGCCAACGATCTGGTCAATAAGTGGCAGATATTTAATCTGACTTTTTCACGCTTCGATCCATAACCCATGCATAGGTATTTGGCCACATATCTTTAAAGAACTTTATTTTGTTGTTAAAATCCACAACAAAGATATATAAAAATATTATATTTTCATTAATTCAAACGACTTTCTGCACTGTTTTACATTTTATCAAAGGAGATGGTATCACAAATTGTGACACCAAAATTGAAACTTATCCATTACAAACAAAAATGTTTCATCAGTCCCTATAGACTTTTCCTTTATGAATCCTGAGGTTTTCCACATTAAACTCCCTGCCGTCAATGTCAAGATAAGCAAACCCATGGTTCCAGTTATTAAGAAGAGCCCATTCCGGGTGAAGGCCACAGAGACACCCTATAGACCATGTGCCCATCAGCTTCTCGTTAATATCTTTTTCTGAATGGGAGCTTGACCTATGATAGTGCGATACAAGAGCAGATGACAGGGCTTTAAGAAACAATCCCCTCGCAGCATTCACGGCAGTAATCACCCTTGACTGAAATTCGTGGCCATGGATAATAGGGAGCCGTCCGGCATAGATGATCTGTTTCTCTACAATGGTTACGTTATTAATTCCCCTCATCTTGATTATGTTGCCGAGCTTAAACTCTTCCATATCGAGGAGCTCAGGTGCTTTTACCCTGAGATATGCCTCAAGGCGCTCTTCATGGTTTCCGAGCTTCCAGTATATCTTTGTCCCCGGGAATGTCTTTTGAAGGAGCTCAAGGAATCCCACCCATAGCCATAGTTCATCATTAAGAGACCGCTTGCGTGGATCTCTTTTAAATTTTGATAGCTGGTAGTAATCGAGTCCATCACCATTGATGAGGATGAAATTCAGTTTTCTGTTGACGGCATGGTTTATCATAGCCTCCACCGCTATCTTATCATGGTATGGCGCATGGGTATCGGAAAAAAGAAGCCCATGCGTCTCTGATATATGGACGGGTTTCCAGATGTCGCATTCCGATTCAGGGACGCTAAAGACATTGGGCTTTCCTGCAGGACGGTAGAACTTCGTATTTGTTACTTTATCCCTGTTTTTATTGCCGTTCTGCCCTATATAATCCCTTATTATGCCCCTTACATGTTCCGTATTATGAAACAGTTCGGAATTTTCAGCGTATATTTTTTTTGCCAGCGAGCGAGCCGCGGCATCGGGGAATCTTTCAAGATACTGCAATACTACTTCTCCGGTTAGTTTTGCACTGCTTTTCTTCTTCATATATTATTCTTTTTACAAAAGTCATCTATCCTTTTATACAACTCAATATTCCTTTCTATCATCCTCAGCCTTACAAATGACATCACATCAATCTGTTTCTTGAGTGTGCCCCATAGGTGAGTATAACGATATTTGGACTCTATGTCCATGGCGTCCTTACAGAGTATTTTAACCTTATCCCTTAGATTATTCTTCTTTATCAGGCATGCCCCGAAGTATTGCTCCGACCATAAGTTATGATGGATGAGGAGATGCTTATAATCTTCAAAGATAACCTTATGGTTCTCTAGTGCAAAGATATATTCCCTGCTGACAGCGAGCCATTCCTTAAAGAAATCAAGATTATGACCCCCGCATATCCCGCAGTTATAGGCAAAGTCATTTACCTCATTATCCGTTATGGATTTGGGTCTTAAAGGAGCATTATTCCAGCACTCTCGAAGTATGTTATAATATTGATAGCCCTCTTCATTAAAGGGTTCCTGGCTCTGAAAGCAAAGGCGTGCATTGAGTATCTTTGGAGGTAATGGTCCCCATAGGAGCACATCGTTATCTAGATGAATAAAAGGTTTATCCTGCATGGCATAGGCGAGCATCTTCCCGTATGCCCAGAAATACCTTACGACATCTTTTACACCGGATAACTCATTTAGCTTATTAGAATAGTCTGTTATGGGAAGATCGAATTGTCTGAAGAGGTCAATGCCCCAGTCATTAGATACAAACTGCACCTCCTTAAAGTGACGGGAGGCGCAGCGTATTGCAAGAGCCGTAGTGAATATAAGATCACTAAACTTGACGAATCCCCCTGTGTTGCCGAATGACTCGTCTGGGTTGTAGTAAGAAAACACCGCTTTTCTTATCATAGCCGGAGATTAGACGTCTGAATCGTCATCAGCCCCCGCATAGGCCAGCCAGTAGTAGCCGATAGCACCGGCATAGGTTGTGCCATAAGGAGCTGTACCTCCACAGAGGACTTGCATTGCTGTGTCGTGCCTCCACTTCCACTCATTCAGATCTATTACCTTGGTGGTGCAATGATGAATATTGAACCACTGCGCTCCCGAATACGGGCCTCCTGTCTGTAATCCCTGGGATGATGTCCCTGTGGAATTAACGACATGAACCCTGGCTTTAAGGAGCACACGAGCTCTGACATTTGTTGCCATGATTGAAAAGAATTAAATTAAACAATAGAACGATAACTATATTAAAGCGTGGTAAACGATTTAACGACTCCGTACTGCGTATTACCCGTAGCAGTGTATTGGGCAAAGCATCTGTAGTAATACTTCGTCTTCGTGGTGAGCCCGGCCCATGCATAAGTCATCGGCAGAACAGTAGCCGTAGCTCCCGTAGGACTCCCTGTAGCCACAACGGTTCCTGAGGCAAGCGTCCTGTCCGTCCCTAACTGGAATCCTGTGGTACATCCTGCCCCAGTGACTTTACCATTAAGCGTAGCCGATATAGCCGTTATAGACGATGCGGCATCTGTCTCCACTACCGGTGGCACATCGGATGTGTTTGTCAACACCCCGTAATAAAAACAACTCATCATATCTGCGATACGGGTTGCCAGTTCAGTGGAAGGGACAATTATAGCCGGGTAATCGCTGTAGTTCTCCAAAACATATTTCTTCTGTCCCGAGTTCTTCTTCGGAGCTTTTGAAGTGTAGTCCTGGTCAAGAAGCTCTGTCTCCTCGAGAACCACCTTCATCCTTACCTTTACATCGTGTATGACTGCCATGACATTATGATTTTAATTTGACAATAATTACAGTGAGCAAAATTAAACTATTTTATCCACAACTGCAAATTCAATAATTATTATCCCTTCTTGTATATCTCAGAAAACCCTCCATACCTCCCTTACCCCTCCTCTTAAAGCTCTGCCCTCCCTTCTCTATATCCGTGACATGCAGCTTCATTATAACCACATCCCCATTCTCATAATAACACTTCCCCTTCCTCGTGAATACCCACATCAGCTTACCATACCCGATCCCCGTCCTCTTACTGAGCACCCTCTTATTGGTACACCCTCCCGCATGCACCCCCTCCAACCCCTTAAAATAGTACACGAATAACTCCCTGCTCGTTAACCTCACCGATACCATATATACCCTTTTTAATTATCTGAAAACTATTCTATGTACACAGAATAGCATACCCTTAAAAATATTACAGTTCTTATGTGCAGCAAATATACACCCTATAATTCTAATAAACAAATAAAAAATAGGAAATAACCATGGTGAGTCTATGCCGGTAGCGACTAATCATCCATGCGCGGTTCGTCTGAAATGAAAAACCGTTTTCCGCATCCCACCCCCTCCAAATCAGCGCCCGCGAATGAATTTGACCGCAAAATAAAGCGGTTTGATGCCTGGATCAGATTATATTAAAGCGTTCTGGCTGTCAAATGAATAGGGGAGGGGCAAGCCTGAAAAATAAATTTAAGCATGCCTGTTTTTAATTCTATTTTACATAATAATAATTATAGGACAGATTGGGGCACATCTGTCTGCATGGATTTATGAGCTCTTGCGAACTTGCCCGGAATTTCTATTTTACATAATATTTGCCGGTTTATTGACTTCGGCAAGCACTGAATACATATAATAATGAGTTAATTAGTGCAATCAATATTAAATTTGTTTATATATTTGTGTTTTAAAATGGTTTAAAATTTGAATATGGAAGATATAAAAGAAAAAATTGCAGATATTCCGGCCTTCGGCCCTGAATTACCTTCCCTTTCTCCTGAACTAAGTGAAATATATCAGAACATGAATGATTTTAATAGAAGGTCATTTATTAAAATGTTTCGCTATTTATGGGGTGTTGTGGCTCCTGCTTCCCGGTTTACGGGGTTTGGCGGCCTGTTATATTCTTATTATGCTGTGGATCTTCTCCGGCTTCGGCTTGATCTTTCCCCCTCTGAACTGTCTATGCTTTCATTTTTATATAAGGTTACGGACAAAGGCCGCCAAATAATCCACTCATCAAAGGTTTATGCGGCTGATTTATTGCCAAATTTGACGCTACCGGGTAAAAAATGGCTTCTTTTGGATTTAAAATATAAAGGTTATATAACCAGGACGACACGGGATCCCCGCCCACATTACAAGAAATATCATGCTCCTGTTTTTATGTCCCTTTCTCCTGCAGGAGTTCGACTAATAGAAGACTTTGAAACGGACCTTTATAAAATTCTTGTCAATAACTGCCTGAATGATCTGAAGGGTACGACAAAAAAACCACGCCTGTCTAGACGTGGCAAAATCAGTTAAAAACCTTCCGGTTAATTGATTTTATTTAATTATTAATGGGTGTCTGCTGACTCAACCATAAATTTTTTGTTTCCCTGCATTGTTTTAAGGTATTGCCGATGCATGAAAAAAGCCTTCCGTCTGTATGCCGGTAATCATATTGGATAAATTTTTTATGCCGATATTCAAAACTTTCATAATGTTCTGTCCCGGCTTCTGTTGTACTACATCCTTTTACATCTGTTTTCATTGTCTTGTTTTTTACCATTCATTAAAATAATACCTGTTTTCCTCCTCGTACACTGCCCGTTCCTCGTCTAGTTCCGCGCACATTGGGCAAATATTTATATCAAGAGGGCTAATTATTTCCTCTTCAATCAGTTTTTCAAGCTCCCTGGTGATCGGGAACCATGTTCCGCATTGTTTACATTGTGCTTTCATACCTTCAAATATTTATCTACGTTTGTTAATCCGAGGATCCCGACAGTATAAAAACAGCCGTCTGGACTCTGATATAATGGCGTTATTCCGCCAAAACTTTCTACCCGTTTAAAATATTCGGTTCTTTTCTCGCCTGTCATCAAGTTTTCAATATCGACAGTCAAACCCCAATTTTTAATTTCTTTTGTCTCCATACCTCTATTATTATAGGGTGAAGGCCGTTAATACTGCCAGGATGATAAACCCGGCAATCATCAGAACCGCAAATTTAATTAATTGCGCTCTGTCTTCTGATCTTGTTGTTTGTGTGTTTTTCATTGTCTTAAAGTTTAGTTAAACATCAATAATACATTAATAACAGACCAAAATTAAAACTAATATTTGAATTGACAAAATATTTTAACATTTATTTTTAATAATTATTTTTAATATTTTCTTGTTTTATTCATTTATTCATTTTATCTTTGATGCAATTAGTTGAATTATTAATTTAAAATTCTGCGTTATGAAAACTTTGAAAGTAAAAGTAGAACAATTTAGCGGGAGCAATGGCCCGGTAAAAAACCAAATGATTATCAGGACGGATAAAGGCACGTTTTTCCAGTCCTACAATTCTGTAATTGTATTTGAACCCAGGTCCGGCAAAACACAGCTTGATAAAAATTTTTGGGATTATTCCAAAACTACGGGCAAATATAGAAATCAGTTTTTAGGCGAAGACAAGAAAGAAACTGAAGCCAAAATCAAGAACGGGACATATTTATTAACTGATCTTAATAAATAAGATTATGACAATTTACGAAATCAAAGAAAGAACCCAGGGCACAGCCCCGTATTTTTTCACCTCCAAAACATTAAAATTTTTTGGGCAAACAATGAGATCATTCGGAATTAAAAAGCAACCTGACGGCAGATATTATATTTTTGCCAGTATGTACGATTATTCGGGCAATTTTGTTGGAAAAACTGAAAGGTATTTTAATCCCGTAACAAACGAACTTGAAAGGGAATAATTTTCAGCCGTTGTGGTGTTAATCCGGGTTCGATCCCCGGAGCGGCACAAACCAGGACAAGCCGAAAACCTGTAAAAGAGTAGGCAAAATTTAAAACACACGACAATGGAAAACGTAAAACTTGAAAAGAAGGAAAATGTTTTAACGGTAACTATTGACCTATCAAAGACCGGGACCCCCTCCGCCTCTGGTAAAACTATGGTAATAGCTTCAACCAAGGGTAATGTAAGGATCGAAGCCGGGAAGGATATTTTTATAGGGGTGAATGTTTACCGGACAAGGTAGCAAGCCGGCAGGGTACAAACCGGAGGCCAGAAAGACCTCCGGGGAGCCCTTCCCGATACTGATAACACGATACAAACAATTAAAAGGTATCAGACACTATCAGGGGGCAAAAGTGCCTTAAAAGGGCTTATTTAAGTCCGGTAACTCGATACGAAAGAATTATTTTTAATCAAAATCTTAAAAAAATGAAAATTATGAAAACAAAAATTCAAATCAATTCCATTTGGGGTAATCTTTTATTTGAGTTTGAAAAGGAAAATAATTCAATAAAAGATACTTTAATCGAAGCCTATCTTCGGGGAGCCGATCTCCAGGGAGCCGATCTTCGGGGAGCCGATCTCCAGGGAGCCTATCTCCAGGGAGCCTATCTCGAGGGAGCCGATCTTCGGGGAGCCTATCTCGAGGGAGCCGATCTTCGGGGAGCCGATCTCCAGGGAGCCTATCTCGAGGGAGCCGATCTCCAGGGAGCCTATCTTCGGGGAGCCTATCTTCGGGGAGCCGATCTCCAGGGAGCCGATCTTCGGGGAGCCGATCTCCAGGGAGCCTATCTCGAGGGAGCCGATCTCCAGGGAGCCTATCTCCAGGGAGCCTATCTCGAGGGAGCCGATCTCCAGGGAGCCTATCTTCGGGGAGCCGATCTCCAGGGAGCCGATCTTCGGGGAGCCGATCTCCAGGGAGCCTATCTCGAGGGAGCCGATCTCCAGGGAGCCGATCTCGAGGGAGCCGATCTTCGGGGAGCCTATCTTCGGGGAGCCTATCTCCAGGGAGCCGATCTTCGGGGAGCCTATCTCCAGGGAGCCGATCTTAAAAAAACATATTCACAAAATACCATTATGCCAGATGGTGAATTGATTATCTGGAAAAAATTGCAAGATAATTTAATAGCCAAACTTCTTATTCCACTTAAAGCAAAGAGAGTAAACGCCATTGGTTCAAGAAAATGCCGTTTTGAATTTGCCAAAGTTATTGCTATTTATGACGGCAAAAAGAAAGTTGAAGAGGGAAGGGGATTGTATAATAAAGATTTGATTTATAAGGTTGGAGAAATGGTTTATCCCGATTCTTTTGATGATTCTCCACTTATTGAATGTTCTCACGGCATTCATGGATTTATTACAAGAATGGAGGCTGAAAACTTTGATATGTAAAATCGTTTTTTCAAATGGAAGATATAAGAATCTTTTTTATTACCTGTCGCTGGTGGCTGTTCGCCGGGATAATTGTAGCCTGTGCGATTGGAATTATTTACAGTTTTATTCAGGATGCTATTTATCAGAGGGACCCGAAGACGAAAACGCGAGCCAAAATAATTACCGCCCTTATCGTCATCCCGATATTTATTATTGTAGCCTATACGCATAGCAACCATAACAGGGTTGAGCACATGAACGAGAACACTCTTTATATCGCCCCTGACCCGGAGAACTTTTCAAAGTGATTTTAAGAAAATGAGTATCTTTGCATTTATGGATAAGCCTGGGATGATAATAAAAAGCTCATTGAGTCCTATTCATATCATAGCAAACGATGATATGGAGATAATTGACTTCCTCTCCGATATGATGGACCGCGAGCCTATCCACATGCTCCAACGCTTCGTGGACTTCAGCATGAGGGAAAGCATATCCCTTATTCATAAATCCGATATGGATGATATAACGACAATTATATTTTATAAGGCTCCTCTGGGCATAAACTACAAGCAGAACAGATTGATGCTTTTTGAATTTTCAGATACAAGGTGGCTGCGGTGGCTCTCAAGCTACTTTCAGCAGTGGCTCGATACCGTGTCCCCAAAACAGAATAAAGCTCTCTACGGCTTCCTGGATGCTCTTACAGGGCAACTGATATATGAATGGACGCAGGAGGACGAGAAAAACACCCTGCAAGACTTCAGGGGTTGATGGGATCGGGGAGGTTTTGTGTGTTATCCTTCCCGATTCCTTTTTTTGAGACAAAAACACAAAGTATTTACGAATCTTTTAATTATGAAAAAGATGACGATTTTTTTAATTCTGGCACTGATTACACTCCGGCTCTCCGCACCCTCTTCTCAATGCTTATATATTGAGAAAAGCACGCAGATTAAAACCATAGATTTAAAATTACTTGCTTTTTATAAGGTAGAAAGCGACTTTCGGACAAAGGTTATCAATTCGCTCGGCTACCGGGGGATCCTTCAGGAAGGGCAGGAGATAGTCAATGAGGCCAATAAGATCAACGCCAGAAACGGCAACTCGATACGATATACTATTAATGATTGCCTCGACAGCGCAAAGGCTACAAGCATCTGGTATATAATCCAGGGATATTGGAACCCAGAATATAACCTCCGTAAGGCTGCGAAGATATGGAACCCATTGGCAAGCCCGGAATATTACAGACGGATACTCAAGTATTATTATAAACTTAAAAACTCCTGATTATGGTACATTGTCCTTATGAAAAGAATGTAGTTTGCAGTTACCTCGAGAATGACGAGGAAAACATTGTCTATTGTTGCGAGAAATGCCCTTACTACAAGCCTCGCAAGCAGCTTATCCCTCCCGATCCCCCCGAAGGGGGTCTGTGCTGTGTTATCGTAGCCATGTTTCTTGTATGGTGTATCGTAATCTTATTTTTAGGCATCTTCCATCATTATAAAAGCCATGAAGCATCATCGCATATTAAAGCAAGACAAGAGATTGTTAAGTAAGAAGAAGTCTGTCAGGATTGACGGCAGGACTGTTATCTTGGCAGATGCGAACCTGTCCGATGCAGAGGTGCGGGAGAACTACGCATTAAAGAGAATGTCGTATCTCGCCTTCCGCCCCGGAGCCTCTAATCAACCTGTTAAGCAGGAGTTCAAGGAAGTGCCGGTGGGAGATGTTATGGATCTCGAAGCTATACTTGATAAAGATAATTTACCTGATGAAAATTAAGACTATGAAACTAAAAGCTATTTTTGAATGGATTAAGAAGGCTACTCATAAGCCGGATAAAGAGGAACGCCCCATTGACAAAGAAGATCCCTATGCTATAATAAAGCATAAAACCAAAAGCCTGGGGTTTCGTCTGAGGGCGCAGCATAATAACCGCAAAAGAACAAGAGGGCGGAATATCCAGTATGTCCAGGTCGGGGATTCAACAAAACCAATATATCACGGAGCACGATAAAAATCCATGATTGTTGAACAGAAAGGGACCCAATTACGAGTCCCTTTTCCATAATATCTATATTTGATTGTCATTTGATTAAACCATCTCTCATGGCTTTAGCACCCTGAACTAATCCTTCATATAAAATTTTATTAAAATTCATATCACCATCTTCAGAAGGAAATGCACATTCATTATAAGCCCATTTCTCAATCATTTCATCTGTTATCTTTTCCGGGGCTTTACCAAATGGAGTATGAAGTAATTCATCAGAGACATTGTTCATATTCTTAATTATTTCTTCTGCACTCTTTTCCATGGCTTCAGATTTGAGTGAGGCAAGCTGGCAAACTGATATGTCAAGATAATATTGTTCATCTTCATATCTCACCCATTCTCCCCTTTTATTCCCTCTATTAAAGTCTATTACATAAGAATGTCTATTCCCCGGTAAAATAGTATAGTCAACTCCGCCTTCGGGCATAACAACAGTATGACCAAGTAAATAACATTGAAACTCCATTATCATATCCTGTTCGCTTTTCAAATCATCTGACCATGGAATTGCAACCAAATCCAAATCCCTATTCAAACTGCCATGCAAAAGAATAACGCATACATAGCTGGTTTGACATGGATAGGCTTTGAAGATTCATCCTGCTTTTCTATTATTTTATCACGAGTGTCCATAGTGATTCAGTAAATTATAGCCATATTCCTTGGCTATTTCCTTGAGTTCATATAAGAATTAAGTTTTTTAGAACCTTTAGGTGGGTTAAGAATGATGTTTTTTGTTTCCTCGCTACATTCAATTAATTCGTCCTCTCTATATTTTCTCCATCCAGTTGAATTGTCATCTTTACTTATATCGTGTCCGACAATCCATTCAAAGGAAGTTTCTTTAGTTTCATAATTAAACCTCCCCTCTTTTCTCATTGCCACTATCCGCTTCGTATAATAAAATATTTGCGAAGTAGTGTAGCAAATCTGAATATAGATTTCCATGATTTTTAATGCTTGTCTTGCATCATCGGGGTCGTGGTCGTATATACAACTCACAAGATCTCCGACATTGAATTTAGTTTCTGCTTTCATCTTTCGTTATATTAGTTATTACTCTTACATAATTAAAATCTATCTTTATCATGTTCTTCAATAAATCTTTTCATGGCAGTAGTAAAGTCTTTTTTATACTCACCAGATTGAAGATATTCATTATACCTGTCGGCAAGAATTTTATGCTTTAAATGTCTTGCTCTTTTGCGTTTGCGATATGTAAATTGATTACTCATCTTTCTTGTCTGATAGGGATATAAAAAGTTCTCCTGAAATAACTTGAGTATATGGAAGTCCTGTAATATCAGATTTGATTTGTTGAATTGCCACATCTCCCTGTGATACTCTTAACATTTGAAGATATTTTTTAAGAGGAAATCTTTTATCTGAATCTTTGCTCGGCTGAAACTGCGAGGAGTTATCATTCAGTTCTGTAAATACTGTCTTGCCACAATGCGGGCAGATAGTTGCTTTAAGATTTGGCTCTTTTTTATTCATTGTCTCTTGGTTTTAAATAGTTATTTCATTTTGCCACACTTACCACAAAAAACATATCCATCGGCTTCTGTGTCGGGGTATTGTTCAGAAGAATTGACAGGAAGAAGATACCAGTCAACACATAATAACCAATGGAATGAGTTATCTCCAAAATAAATCGCAACTGTTAATTCTTTATACCCTCTATTTGGATCAGTTGTATTATTTTTATTCTCACAAACAAAATATTCACCATTTTCTTTTGGTAAATCATCTTTTGACTTGATAAAAACCTGTTTAAACATTTGCTCTTTCATAATTTATATTTTTTATAAGCCTTCAATACTTCTTTTGTTAGATATTCCCTGCAAATATTTGCTGTCGCTAATTGATTAGTCTTTTTTGCAGCAGCATCAGCAGCAGCATCAGCATCAGCAGCAGCAGCATAAGCAGCAGCAGCAGCATAAGCAGCATAAGCAGCATAAGCAGCAGCATTCCTTAATTGTTCATCATTGATATTACCTTCCCCATAATCAATGGCAGCCTTAACTGCATCTTTACTTCTCTGATCTTTCATCAGATGCAATACTGTTTCTGCACATTTCCCTTTTGCAAGAGTTAAAAGCCTTTTGTCGATTTTAAGTTTTGATGCTATCCAGAGCATCCAATCGCCACGAGGACAGTGCCGCCATGCCAAAATAGCAGATTCTTGAGTTTTTACATACTCTACTGCCTCACGGCAAGAATTAAATTTTTCAAGTTTTGTGGTTTTCATAATGATTTACTTTTTTAATTTATTATAGGCATTCAGAACTTCTTCTGTGAGATATTCCCTGCAAATATCTGACGATTTCTTCAAGGAGTTTATTCGAGCAGCAGCATCAGCATCAGCATAAGCATAAGCAGCAGCAGCAGCAACATCAGCAGCAGCAGCATCAGCATCAGCATCAGCAGCAGCAGCAGCAGCATCAGCATAAGCATAAACAGCAGCAGCAGCATAAGCAGCAGCAGCAGCAGCAGCAGCAGCATAAGCAGCAGCAGCATCAGCATCAGCATAAGCATAAGCAGCAGCATCAGCAGCAGCAGCATAAGCATAAGCAGCAGCAGCATCAGCATCAGCATAAGCATAAGCAGCAGCAGCATCAGCATAAGCAGCAGCAGCAGCAGCAACATTTAATTCCTCTCTGGTTATCTCACCATTTACATATCTCAAACAAGCTACTAATGCATCTTTACTTCTCTGATCTTTCATCAGATGTTCAACTTGTTTGGCACACATGACTTTTGCTAATGTTAGTTTTTTATCATCAACATTAAGTCTTTTCGCTATCCAGAGCATCCAGTCTCCTCTTTCACAGTTCTGCCATGCTGAAAGAGCAGATTCTTGAGTCTTCACATACTCAATAGCTTCATTACAAGCATTTAATTTTTCAAGTTTGTCTGTTTTCATATTATTGAGATTTTAATTGTCATGGTAATAAGTTCTTTTCTTTGAATTTCCGGTATTCTTCTTTCATCAGTAGTACATCGGCGTCCCACTGATCAAACTTCCAGTCCGGATGATTTGTCCTGTCCTTCATCGTCCCCTGATCCACAATCCTGTGAAATAATGGATATACTATGCGGATATTCGCCGGATTAAACTTGAAATACGGGTACCTGCCTTTCGGGAGGATATGTGAAAAACAGCTATAAAAACTGTCTTTTGACCTCAGATGGGTGACATCCTCCCCGGTATAAGGGCATACCACCTTCTTATTCTTGTAGTATTCTTTGTGCCAGAGGTCAAGAAACATCCCCAACTCCCACTCATACCCAAAGCTGAACTCCGGGGGGATGCTTTTTTTAAATATCATTTTCTTCTTTTTTTTGTCCGTCCTCATAAACTGGTGATACCGGCAAAAACCTTTACCGGTTATCTTGTCAGTACCAAATACTGCATTTAAACAATGTTCTGCATTACACCTTCTCATTTTTCATTCAGGTTAAAAAGAGGACATTCCAACCATCCCGGCTATCCTGCCCTCTTTATTTCTTGTGACAATAATACAAGAGTTTGGATACAAAGATAAATCTTTTATTTATTATTTGCCTTAACTTGATTAATTATTGGTGGCTTATTCATCCTTGTTGCTTCCAATATGGGCAAGTTTGTTTCAGTAGGAATATAAACAACCGTCTTTTCTACATTGGTTCCAGCAACCTCAGTAATCCATAGCCATCTTAAATAATCTTCATTTTCTCTTAAACTTGTCCCAATTATTTTATTGGCAATAGCTACGCCAACCGCCCTTGTACTATCAGCTAATTTAATATAATGGGCAGACTCATACTTTGCTTGAGCTTCCTGAACTGCAATTTGCCGATTCTGAGTGGCCTTGGCTAATTCAGCCTTGCCTTCCAAGTTTTGCTGATATACCTTATATCGCGGACATCCTATCATTCCTGCTAAAATAAGAATGATAAGAAAAAATCCACCTAATACTGACCATTTAATAGTCAATCTTGTTTCTTTTAAATCTTCACTTTCCATAATTTTGTTTTTAAAGGTTAATACTAATTTCCATCAATTAATTTATTGATTTCATCCGTTGTCGCAAACTTTATAAAAGTCTCCTTATCCTGATACTTCTGCGATAACCCTGCCTTTCTTGCCAGTTCCAGCCATCTTGGATTATCTATCGGGGGATTAACGGATAGTAAAGCATTGAAAATAGCCTTGCAAGTGCTAAATTCTCTCTGATCGCCTTTGTCGTAATCCGGAATAGCCAAATTATATTTATTTCCGGCTTTCACTTCTGTTTGCGGTGGAGGAACACTCCCTTCTGGCTTTCTCTCATCATTCAGATAGGGCACAATGTATTCGGCGAGCTTTCCTTCCTGATGGGCAAAGATAATCTCCCTGAGCTTCTTGTTTGTGTTTTTCCCGGGTATTATCTCCATTGCCTCAATCATATCGGAATCCTTGTTCACTATCGCTAAAAGGTCAATGGTGGGCATGTCTTCCATTTGTTTGAGGGTTAATCCCGTTGTTGATGCTTCCTCAAAATCAGGATGAGTTATTTCCTCTTCATGGCTTTCTATTGGAGGATCATTAACGGTTTCCGGATGCGACTCATTGATTACTGTCGGAGACATGACTGTCTGCTTGATAGGAGTGACATCTGTCCCCTTTATCGCATCTACAATCTCTTCCTGTGCGAGTTTCTTTATGACCTTACCTGTTAGCTTTCCAGACCTCTCCTGACTGTGAACCTTATCCGGAATAGTGATCTTTGTTCCATCGGGGGTCTCAATGACTTCTGATACATCCGATGTCATATCTTGAGCTTCTTCTGTGATATACATATTATTCAGCACATCCCCGAATAAGTCCCTTGCCAGATAGCCGAGAGGTCTGTAATATAGCATCCGTTTCTGATACTTCCACCAGGGAGATGACTTGAATTTCCATCCATCTGTACCATTAACCTGTTGTGAGGTAATCCATAGACCGGCTCTCTTTGCATCATTGATAGAGAAGCTCTTTGACAATGTAAGGCCATTATCCTCCCGAGTTGCGGTTATAGTAACCTCCATATCCTCTCCCTCGATGCTTCCTGTTATAGATTCTTTCCATGAATCCTTGCGGAGTTTTCCTGAACTGAATATCATACTCTTTGCCAAATCCCCTTTTATGGTAAGGAGTCCATTGATAGGAATGATATTCTGCAAAGCTGTCATAGCAGGCAGATGAAGTGTTCCGATGCCATGAACCAATACTCCGGCTACCGCACCCACTTTGCCCTTTGTAAAATCCGGCTTGCCGTCTGGTAGTTTTTCGTAATAGTGATAAGGGATAATTTTGCTTTCAAGAAGGAAATTTGCTACTTGCATAGCTCCTTCCAATGTTTCAATTCCTTTTTCGACAAATGTAGTCATCCTACTGTCTGCCGATTTAATAATACTTTTGTCTGCTTCCATGATTTTTAACTTTATTTAAAGGTTCTACATAATCCGTGTTATACCGCCAGGTGCGGTTTAGCTTGCCATAAGCACCTTTTCTGCTTTCGTCCCATGAGCATTTAATCAACTTTCCCTCATGCGTAAGGTCTGTGATGGATCTCCGCACCGAAGTAAGCAATATCTGTTCGTTATAAAGATACTGTACCCAATTAGCAACTGAAATAGGAGTGAATCTCTTATCAGCATTCTCCCTGAAGAATAAAAGAATCCTTTCCTTTTGTTTCTTTGCCTTTTCCCGTGCCTTAATCAAGTCTTCCCTTGCAAGTGGCACTGTGTCGTGAAATGTACTCTCTCTTTCCATGGCTTATCCTTTTATAAGTGCGATTACTTCAAGTTTCGGATAATAGCGGGTCTTACCATCACGCTCGCTCTTTGTGGCATTTAACAGAAAGGTAACGGTTATCCAGTCGCCATCCTTGATGTCCCCAAGCATACTCATAACTTTCTGCCCGAGTTCAAAAGAAACCTCATTGATATAATTTCCCTTGAGGACTTCCATGATAATCAGCCTCGTTATCTTTGTCTGACCGTTTCGTGTTGTAAACTCCTCTGGAGGACATATCTTTAATAGCCTCCCAGAGATCGAAAATTCATTTACCTGTTTGTTTTGGCTTGCCATAATCTTAATTTTTAAATTTAAAATACTTAACAAATTCTTTAGGAGGAATGAGTATCTCCCTTTGATCAGGATTCTGGCCCGTTAATTTAATTAACCCATCTTCGAAAGATACGCAAATCCATTTACCACCTGTTTGAAGATCAATACAGACCTCCCATAGTCTCGGTAATCCTGCATCCATCCACTCTCGAATATCTTCAAATGGATTAAGGGTTCTTTTAGAAGGTTCGATTTGGGGCAAATGAAATACAAGATTTGAAATACTTAAATAAGATACTTCAGAATTTTGTTCTATACGATTTTTATTCCACCATTCGCTCAACCTATAGACTTCATCACCTGTTTCGGGGAAAATATGTAAAACATCATAATCCCCTGCTGTAATAAAATTTGCTCTCATTTTTAAATTGTTAATATTGTTATTTCTGTTCTTGGTTTCTCTGAATAGACTTTCCTTGCCCTTAATTCGCATATCAGGGAGTCGTCCCTGTAATAAATACCTATCAGGCTATCCGTAACGAATTTGATAAGATTATCAATGTCCGGACGGCTTGAATGATACTCCGGCGCAGAGTCTTTTAAGAATTGGCTGTTTTTGCCCGTTTTATAATGATTCTTCGGTCTGTGCATATAGAACACCACTTCAAGGAAGATAATGTCAGAAATGGGCTCTTTTGGGGCAGATTCCTGTAATATCCCTGCAAAGGTCTTCTTCTTCTCATTGGAGGGATCATAAGTACCGGAAAACTTGCCTCTCGTAAAATGCCTGTGCCTTGCCTGGGCTTTTGGCTCTCCTAATACTGTGAGTTCTATCTTCATTCCTTTGTCTTTTGTCCCACAATCCTAATTTGTTCGGGCAGGAAGCATTGAATCTGCCCTGTTGCCACACTTTCACAAATACCTACCGTGTAATTAACTGCCATATCGTTTATAATATCATATTTCAGACCAAAATGCAAAAGCCAGTAATTCTCCTTGGAGGTAATCAGATTACCCTCTTCGTCTATGTCACCTGCTTCTATCGTGACCTCGCAATATGTCTTCAGGAAGCTCATTCGGTTTATCGTATTTGAAATAATGTCCTTTTCTTGTCATCGCACCCGTCCTCAATGCCCTTATCATCCCGTTCTTGCTCAATCCCACGGCCTTTCTTGCATCGCTTATGCTGTCAAACCTCTCTATGACTTTATGATCCGAGTTCTCCTGTATGACGGCTTTCTCCTGGCTCTGGTTATAATCCTTCACCCTTGCATCGTATCCTATGGCGTACATCCATCCAAGATACTTCTCTGCCGTCTCCCATGATATTGCAGGTATATGATCACCGTCATAAACCATCGTGAGAATAAGCCCCTGCTCCTTCATCCATAGCTTTGCTTTCCTTATGGCGATGTCTCGTGTCATTAATAGCAATTAAGGTCTATCTTCTTAAATTCATTCAATAACTGCTCATCAGACGGCTTCTCCTTGATCTTATTAGAAGCCACACGGTTCTTTGACCCTTTCCTCTCGCCCCAAAGGAAACTGCCCAATTTACCAAAGTCTATGGCCTCTGCTCCACTATTTACAAGGTCATGGATAAGAGTATTGGCTATCTCTGACCGTGCATCATCAATGAGATTCTTAACTCCCATGAGAACTTTGTCTTTCTTGCAGAGGTCATAAAGCCTCATCGTACCCTCTATGCTCGGCCTCTCCTCCAGAAACTTCTTATTCATAAAATCCCTGTAAGCATCTGAACTATCAGGCTCCGGCTCGTATCTTGTTATCTCCGCATCCCACTTCTCAATCTCATGCACATTGCCCATCTTTTCTGCCTCTCTCTTCTTGGCAAATGCCTCCTTTGCAGGGACTACCCTTTCATACCACCATTTCTTTGAGATATTTATTAGACTATTACAGAGAGCCTCATCCCTTGTCACTTTTTCGATTATTAATTCATTTCCATCCTTTAAAATTGCTAATTCTGCATAATCAGCCTCAAGAATTATCATATAGACATGTATCTGTGCTATATATGAAGGAGGAATGCCATCTTCCCAGGATCTCGATGCATTATAAGAAAGGCATTTGCATTCAAGAATAGCCTCAGTCTTTAAGGGTTCCCCTGTCAGGAGGTTAATGCCACCCTTAATGTTCATCAACCGGTCAATAGACCCAAATAGCCATGGATATTTTGGATTGACTACAAAACCATTCAGATTCCTGCAGGAGCGAATGACCTTTTGGTTCTTGAAATTTTCGATATAACCGGTCTCGCTCCCGTCATAGTATTGCCAGAGATCGGCTATTTTTTCTTCAAGGTATCTGCCAAAAAACATTTTTGGATTATCAGGTACTTCCGTAAGTACGTCTCCTGTTTTGTTGTGAAAATGGTAAATCGTCCGATTATATTCAGGTTTTACAAGACCACAAATATCAGAAATTTCCGATCCTCCTATACCGTTCCTGCGGAAATCGAACCATTCCTTCGTATGCGAAGGAATCCTTGTTATTATTAAATCACTTCTCATATCATCATAAGTTTAATCCGTGAGGAGGCCTCATCCCTTCCAGTTGCAATGGCAATAGCTCTTTATAGAGTTCTCCCATGAGTTCGCATAAGAGGTCTGCCTGCGATCTCATCATCTCAACTTCCTGTTTTCCGTCATTGCTGATATTATTATACCAGTTGTCATAAATCTTAGACATCTTGTTTACAAGGTTTTCATGCTGCCCGACAAGATTCCTCCCTGCCTTATAGAAGTGGTTCAATGCCTCAAGCCTTGCCCTGAGCATCTTTAGCTTCTCCTGCCCGACTGCTTTCTGCTTATCGTCTTTCCATTGATAATTTGCATCGGAGCAAATCCTTTCAGCATCAAAGACCTGCTTTTCCAATTTGTCAAGCTCTTCGGATTTGTACCATTCAAGGAGCTTACTGAAGACATAATCATTTACGTTACTCATATATATACATTATTTGTGATTCCTCAATGCCATAATCGGACTTCTCCTCTGTTGATCCACATTACCTTATATCTCTGTGGCTTTCCTGAATTTATAGAAACATCCACTTCCTGCAAAAGTTTGATCTTTATTTTACTCTTCATAGCATCTCCATTAGTTTTTCTTCAAGCCATTTAACATAATCAAGATCCGGAAACTCCATCCATTTGGATTCCCCATCTCTTCCTATCATATCAAGAAAGCTATCATCTAAATCATTGCCGTCAAGAATCACATCTCCCATCCTTCCAACTCTGACATAACAGGAAATCTCAATTGGAACTTGAGATGTTTCAGCCTTATATTTCATCCGCAATTCTACTTTACTCTTCATAGATATACATTATTCGTTGTTCCTCAATACCAAAATACTCCTCACCGTCAATGGTGACAATGCTCGCAGCCTTTCGGTTGAACTGAACCCTCATGCCCGTTTTTACCTCATTACAAGCATCCCCTGCCTTTATTATCGTTCCGGTAAGGGGCAACATCTCTTTTGATGTCTCAGGCACCAAAACGCTTCCTTTTGCCTCTGGGAGCTTATCAAGCCTGATTAAAACTGAATTGCCTAATATTTCCATAAATTAAAAATTAAAATGGAAGGTCTGAATTATCTTCTTTCCCGTTAAATGTATCATCGTCATCATCTTTGGCGGCAGGATTCAGCTTGCCTACGACAGGGGCATTCTTCTTCTTTTCCTCCCACACATAAAACCTCCCCCCCTTGGCGGAATCCATCTTCAGCTTCGTCTTATCCATCTTTCCCTCCTCCTCAAACCGTATCTTCTCCGTCCTGAGTATCGTAGGCACATCTGAATCAACATAGTATTTATCATCCTCATCGGCATCATCAGGTATCTCATCATTGGGCTTCTTCCTGTTCATATAACGGTGAAGTATTATCCCCGTATCCGGCTTCTCCTTCCATGCCGAGCTCCCCTTGATGTCATAAAGGCATGGCATCCTGTAATTAATCCCCACCTTCTCAATCTTTGTCGGATGGGCAATGATTATTCCATGGACATCGTAAGCATCGTTGAAATTAATAAGATAATCCAATTGTCTGCTTATAAAGGTGCTCTCCGTCATGTTCCTTGGCTGTTCATGCTCGATCTTGTTCCACGCATCAATGACATAACCAAAGATATTCTCTGTCTTCTTCAGGTATTTGAGGTATTCCAAGATAGACTCCATGGTATTCACCTTATCGCTCTTTATCTTGCCGTTCCAGCTCTCAAAGTTCTTGCTGTTAGGCGATATTATAAAGAAATGCTTCTCTATGTATCTCATGGTCTTATCCCGAAGCTCCTTGCTCATCGAGTTCTTCCATCCCTCCCTGTAGAACTGTCCTGTCCATACCTCCGCTATTTTGGCAAACTCCCTTGCTTCAGGCACGTTCTCCGGTGTGAATAATGCAAATTTAAGGTTCAGCTTCTCATTATGCCTTATAAGTTCGCATATATACCAACGTATAAACGTTGACTTACCGGCACTTGGTAGCCCCGTAATTACAGTAAGATGCTTTGGTTTAAGAGTAAACAGTCTGTCCACTTCCGGAATGCCTATGCCAAGCCCCGGTGTGAAACCGTTCTTCACTATCATCTCCAACTCTTCCCTGCACATGGAAGGCTTTATTATTCCTCCTACGGGGAATGACGAAAGGTTCTGATAGCAGTCATCCACTCCTTCCTGATTAAGAGCCTTGAGTCCTTTCTTTTTATCCCCCGCCCATACCTCGTTGATGTCCTTATAACCTACGGGATATTGTATGTACTTGCATCTCTCCTTGCCGATAATAAGCGCCAGATGATTTTTGAGTTTGATACCTGGCGCATCATTATCGGTGGAAAACACATGTAAATCCGCATCTGCAATCTTGCTCTTTGTATAAGGATCATTGATATAATCAAACTCATGGTCAAAGTTCTTCGCATCGGGATTGGGAGCCCCTGATGGAACACTCAGTACATTCTTATATCCTGCCTGAATCCATGTCAATCTATCCACATGACCCTCTGTCCAGATGATTATCTTCTTCTCATCAGGAGGGAAATTAAGGTCTTCCAATCCCCATGGTAGCGTCCTTGATCCATCTTCTTTCTTTATGTTCCACCATTTAGGAGAGTCCTGACCTGCCTTCCACCTTATATCAAGGAATTTGGCATCTACAAGCGTATAGCCTATGTATGTAGGGAATCCAAGGATTGGCTTTGACCCTTCTGCCGACCTCCTTGAAAATTCGTAAACCTTATGCTTTAAGGGTATTTTAATGTCTATTCCCCGCGACTGCCAATACTCCCTGACTTCTTTGGAATAGGTATCTGCGATCTGCTTTGGCATCTTGGACTTCTCCTGAACCTTTGCATACTGCTCCATATCTTCAAGATTGCCACTCCATCCGCAATGGACATGGTGACACTTAAACCACCTATTCCCCGGCTCATCATTAACTGTTAAACATGGAGAATTTTTATGATGTTGGCGGGTATTATTGCAGTGAGGGCAAATAACCGAATAACGGGTTCTGCCAGAAACAGGAGTAAATTTTATTCCAAGTTCGCTAAATGTTGTTGCCACTTAATATACTTTTGGTAGATATATTATTAACCATTTGCCAATAAGAATAGATTTTGAATATCCATTTCTTTCACTTAAAGGAAGTTCATACTTTGTGATATTCCTGATCATCAATCCCCTTCCGAATATTCTGAACCACATTAATCCCCTTTCACAATAAAAACAAAATATCCTTCTGATTTTACTCATAGCTTCACATATCTTTCTGACTTATCGTTTCTTACGATGAATTTAGGTCCAGTTCCATCGGAACTTGGATGCGGATAACAGAAATCCAGCTTTAATCCGAATCTGTTAGCCGTGAATGTAGGACGCACCATATTATTAATGGTGGATACCTTCAGCCCTGAAATATCGCAGAACTGATCTATCGTCCACACATTATAACGCATCAGAAGCCTCACCTGTGACTCTTCCGTATAAGGGCATTTGCAATCCTTTGTCTCCTCTTTGAGCCTAGCAAACAGCTTCTTTATGAGCTCTGGGTCTGTCTTTACAAAGACTACCTCTATATTAAGTGCTTTGCATTCTTCTTCCATGACAAATAAAATTATGCTACAAATTTATATAATATAATAATATCAAACAAATATTTTAGGATATTTTTTATTGTTTTGTTGAAAAATATGTAAAAAAGTGCAGTAGCCCCTTATTTTTAAGGGTTCTCTGATTCGGCTTTTTTATTACGGAACGTAGCACTTGCTATATTGGTTGCCTGTTCCTCGGCTTGTCGTGCCATTTCCTTGAGCAGATTTGTTTCTTTGGGTTCTTCATCGGTAAGAGTCATGCCTCTCTGCCATGTCTGTTTCTTGGCTTTCTCAAATGCCTCTTTTGTGAGCCCTCCAGGGACAAATCCCTTTAACATATTGAGATAGTTCGTCCAATAGATGTTGGCATAGCGTTCCTTATCCTCTGCGGTCAGTGGCTTCTGTAAGTAATAATCGGGCACTTTCGGGGCTTTGAGAACTTGGTTGTTCTTTAATAGCATATATTCTTCCGGATATTTCTTTTGGAACTCCACACCATTAAGCACATTAAACCTCCTTGTCATGCCCTCTCTCATCTTTGTACCATTCTCTTTTATGAAAGGGTCATCGGGATTCCACTTGCTATACATCATCGTAAGGCTGTCTATCTCTTGATTTACGGGTATCATCTCTTTAAGCGAGTGATTTATCTCACTTGCCCTTACCCTGTCTGCAGCCTTCTCTATTCGTGTCAGGGCATCACCTGTGGCACCGTTTTCTATTGCTCTTTGAACTGTCCTGTTATAATCTCCCTCGGCATCACCCATGCTTTTTGCAAGATCGGCATATTCGCCTACGGTATATTCAAGCTGTCTCTCCATGTGAGCCTTTAACTCCGGATCATTAAACTGCTGTACTTTGATGACATTATTAAGGAGTGACTGTATTATAGTCCTCTTCCTGCCGTAATAATCAAGTTTCCCCGTCATCGCATCGTAAATATCCTCTCCTGACCGGAAGAAAGGCACCTGACTCCTTGCCGCATAATGAAGGACATTTATAATTCTACTCCATGTACTTGGATTAGGGTCTCGCCATTTATTTGATGTTGGATTTGATATTGACTGATTGCGGAAGTCCCTGTCTGCAAGAACCGCTGATCCTACAAATCCCCATGTAGCATCACCAAATACTGCGGTTGGAAACAGTTTACTTTTATCTTTCTTTTGAAACTGAAAGGGCAGGAATTTGCTTAAATCGGATAGTGTAGCACTATTATCCTCGCCTACATAGTTATACATAGGGCTCAGGTATCTTGCGGCATTTACCTCCGATTTACCCACCTTGAAACTTAATGGTATGGATAGTCCAAATGGAAGGCTTATCTGCGGAGTGCCTTTCCTGTGCTCCCTCTCTTTCTTTTGTTCCGGTGTCTCCCCTGACATATAGCTGAATGTAGCCCCTATGGCGCTTATAAGGGCGAGATTGCCTATCGTGGTAAGCGGGTTCATTGTTATGCCATTGAGCATTATCCTCTGCATGTCTGCCTGGAACTTGACGAATGTGGGGCCTATAAGTGGAGTCTTTGATGCCACGTCCCATAGCTTACCTATGTGTGCATAGTTACGGAACGAGTCATAAACCCTCCTCACAGCCTGATCATGTGTCAATCCCTGCTTCCTGCAAATCAAATAAGCCGCTCCCTTGACATTATTCTCCACATCAATATAATTCTGCCCTGCGAGCTTCTGTCCCCTGTTAAACAGCGTCCTTGCCTTGTCTATGAGGGTCTGATCACCCGTGAGGGTCTGATACATACTTGTCTTCTTTGCAAAGTCCGGTATCTTCTCCCCTGTCACTCCCGACTCCAATAACACTCCGGATTTCTCCACTGCCTTATACAGAGCCGTCCTGTTCTTTGCTTCTTTCTTCCAGTTCTCTTTCTCTACAAGTATCTCCAAGGGATTAAAGCCATTGATGGCACCAAAGAAATGCGATCCTGTATAGTTGCCTGTCTGGACAAAAGGATTAAGGCTTGTCCTCCATGCCCTGTAAAACTGATTAAACTTCTGCCTGTTATATACCTTAAAGGCATCGTACCACGTGTTTGCTGCGGTATTGGCAAAATGAAATCCTGTGAAGTCCTCCACTATGCTATGAAGGACTGCCTTATTTCTAAATGGACCCCATTTTCGGAAGTTGCCAAGTAAATCAAATCCTTTCGGCACATCTTCTCCCGGCTTCAGAGTCCTGACAAAATTAGGATGATTGTCAACTATGGAGTTCATATATTTTATACGAGCATCATTCTGAATAGTCTGTCTTACCCTTAATGCCGTAAGATAGGCAGGATCTTTTATTGCATGTTCCTGCATAGCCTCATTGACCTCCTGACGAGCCTTGTATATCCCTGTGATGATACCATTATCGCCAGTCTGTGTCAATGCCCTCATCTCTGCCGTAAGCCTATCTTCATCTTCCTGCAGGTGGGTGTCATATTCCCTTCCGAGATACTGGACTTCTCCGGTATTAGGGTCTTTGAACTTCATATAGGTCTTCGCATCAATAAATCCATTGGCGAAGGTCGTCTCATGCACCCATGTGTTCCAGTCCCTCACTGCCCAATAGAGGTTCTTCTCGGAGTTAGATAGATCGCCATATTTCTTTGGCTTTGTGGATAACTCGGGGTCAAGGACATCAAAGACATTCTCCAATGATTCCTCACTTCCTCCCACTATATCCCTGAGGTTATTCATAAGCCACTGGCTCTCATTACGGGCAAATATACCCGATGTACCTCTCATCTCCAATTCCCCCACCTGTACTTTCTTTCCCGACTCATCCGTACCAAAGGTGTCTTTCTGCGTCCTTGCAAGTCCCCTGTATGCCATCTCTGCGAACTTAGCAAGATTCCTTATTGCATTATTCTGCGATTCGAGTCCTGCCTGAAGCCTGTTTGCAATGGCATCACTTACTTTATCCCTCAATGGAGCAAAGAGATGCTTCCATAAGACTGTATTGCCCTTGCTTATCACATCAGGAGGCAATATCCGCATCTGTAGCTTATCATCCTCGTCTTTAAGATTCTTATCCGACTCATCGGCATTGGAGTTGAATTTCTTGCTTACATTCCTTGCATTGGTATCGGCTTTCCTTCTGAGGTCATCTTCCCAATTCCTGACTTTCTCAAGTAACTGTTTATGCTCATCAGGTGTGAGTTTCTTATCTATGAAGTCCTGCTGGACATCATCAATGTCTGTGTAATACTTGCCATTGAACTCCACTCCCTGATCTGCTATAGGCTTCTCTGCTGGTTTTTCTTCTGGGAATAGGTTCTGTTGCTTTTTGACTTCCCCTATCTTAGAATCTCTTTCCTTGGTTAAATCAGCAATCTCCTTGGTTAATTGTGCCGCCCTCTCATCAAACTTCTTCCCCACCGCATCAATGGTTTCAGGAGTTACCTTAAATCCCTGTTCTCCCGGCTTAATAAGATCACTTGGTTTAGCATTAGGGTCTCCGAATATCTGATTCCTGCTATCAGCCTCAAGTTTGGCTTTTTTCTTCTGGTCGGGAATCTTGTCAAGTTCCTCCTGCCTTCCCTTTATCTGATTGTTATAATATTCATATATTACTGCTACTTTTTTTTGTTGTTCTTTTGTGTATTTGGGCTTTTTTGGAGGTTTTTCAGCACCTTCTGTTTCAGCTCCTCCTTCTCCTTTAGGAGTGCCTGCAGGTATGTTATCTTCTGGCTTCTTGCCTTCTGTATCAGTTGGTTTTGGAATCTCTGTTTCATCCTTCTCTGTTTTAGGTTTTTCTTCTGTCTTAGGCGGTTCTTCTTCTCCAAGGCTATTCCCATGCTTGCCGTCTCTCATAGTGCCATCAGGGAACATCGTGGCTTCTTTCTCCGGCCCATCGGCTGTCTCCTTATAAGTAAAATGGAATCCTTCATCGGTGACATCAATACTTAATACATCCCCTCCATTTGGCTTTAACTGTTCATCATAGAATCTCCTGAGAGGTATCTCCATCTTATTGGACTGTTCATGTGCCGATCCCTGTGCGGATGAATAGAGAAGTCCTTTCTTCTCGACTTTATATTCCTCCCATATCTCATGTGCGGCGACAAACTTCTTATATTCATCGTCCACGTTATTTGCTACATGAATATCTCCATGAGGATTCCATTCAGGATAGACGGCGCTATTGCCTCCTTCCGTCCAGTTGGAATAGAAATGAGTCTTCATGTAACTGTCATCAACGCCAATGACATTACGCCCATTTTGATTCCATAAGGGTGTATCGGGGATATTATCAATATCTTCTGATGTAAACTCCTGATCGGCTATACCGAACCGTATCTTTACGCTTTCAGGAGTGTCTTTGTCTCCTTTGTCCCAGAGTCTTGCGCTTGGCTTTTCTGCTGCTCCTGATACTTCTTCTTTCGGCTTTTCTTTTTCTTGTGGTTTTGTCTTAAATGAATCCACCATCTTATCTCTTGCTTCAATCACCGCATTCTCATCACTACCTGCTTTGACTGCAAAAGAAGCATCCTTGCCATCTACTTTGACATTATACATATCAAGGGCATCACTGCCATCCGGCTCATTCCCCTCCTGCTTACCTACATATTCAATGTTATTCTTTTTGGCTATTTCTTCTGGAGACTGTTCTGTTTTTGGGATTTCAGTTTTGGCCTTAGGCTCTTTTGTTGTCTTGGGTTCTATCTTGCTTACATCAGCCTTGAACTTGCCCCATTCGGGATGAGCCTCTGCAGCATTGGCTACCTGATCACTCAGTCTTTTATTCTTGCCCGTACTTGCCTTGATGAGATTTTCTTGGAAGGTCTTCTTGTCCCAGTCCTCCCATTCTTCCTTCGGAGGCGTCTCAGCCTTCTCTTTCTCGGCCTTGGCTTTCTCCTCGGCTTCCTTTGCTTCTTTTGCCTTTTGAGCCTCTTTCTCTGCGTCCTCGGCAATCTTATTCAAATCCCTCTCTTTATTTTCAGGTTTCAGCTCATTATAGTCATCCACAGACTTTGAGAATATCTTCTCTGCATTCTTTTTCTCCTCATTGATCTTATTCTCCAATCCTGCCACCTTAGCTTCTTTCTCCGTAGGATTTAAGGATTCATCGTTTTTAGCGTCATTAAGCTCGTTTTGCATACGGTCAATGTTCTCCACCACCGGAGCTGCCTCCTTTCGCCTGGGGTCGTTTTCCTTGATTGTAGTGCGGAATTTATCAGTCCATATCTTCTTTTCTCTTGCAGATAATACAGGACTGTCGTTTATGCTCTTTAAGAAGGCATCGGGGTTTCTTAAAACAGACTGAGTGACAAAATTTATGTTAATGGCGTTGTCCACCACATTCTTTTGTGCTATGAGCTGTGATTTTTTATCAGGGTCTTTCTCATTCTGAATATCCATAAACAGCTTCATGGACTCTTCTCTTGCCTTCACAGGGTCAATATTCATTGAGTTGACCAGCCGGATATTATTATCCGTGGCGGTCATATAACTGAGCATAGCCCTTTTTGTGAGAACATCCTTGACGGCTTCTGGCGTATCGAGCATCCCAAAAGTAAATCCCTGCATCATCCCTTGGGCAAAACTGCCTCCTTGTGCCTTTTCCAATCCCCCAAAGCCAAGTGAGTTTGCCAATAGCTTTACTCCATGTGTTGTCCATACTCCGGCACCCATGTCCTTTGCAAGTTGTCCTGCCTCACCGGATAATATGCCAAGACTATTAAATAATAATCCTTGCTCTACTTGTGCCCCACTCTGACCGACAATCTCTTTTACAGGCTTACCTTCTTTCATCCCTTCCGCATAACTTTTTAATCCAAGGTATGCAGGGAATTTAAGCATATTCTCCAATCCGTATTTAACCAATAAAGGAGCTTTTGCCTCAGGGAAGAGACTCATGGAGAATAAATCCGGAAGGAACTCACCCGTGGCTTCCAATGACTTCCCAAACTCATCATGCGGTGTCTCTCCTGTCTTTTCGGCTAATGTCTTATCCAAGAAGTCGGCAGTCCTTTCATATCCCTCTTTCATCAGGCTTGCAGTATTGCCTCCATATAAACCATTATCAATAGATTCTGCAACTGCCCTTGAGTATTTCTTTAAGGTAGTATCGCCCGTTATCGCTGCTTGTGCCTTGACTCCCAATTCAAGGCTCTCAACCTTTAATTCTTTCGGATAATCAACTGCCAGATAGCCTATGTCCCTTACAAGGTTTGCAACACCCTTATAAACGCCTTTTGAGACGGCTCCTATATAAGATTCTTCCGGTTGTGGATGAGTGACTGGTATCTTATCTTCCTGCGGTATATTTATACCCGTAGTGGATACGGGCATATCCTCTCCCTTATATTGTTTGTTTTCAATATCCTTTAATGACGGCTCTCCCTTGGGTGCCATACCCTCGGGTAAATCAAGCCCTAATGTCTTTGCGTTATTGTCTTTATGAGGATTCCGACCTATCTGATCTTCCGGAATAGTGCCACTAACTTTTGATAAAACCTTTGAAAAGGCTTCTGATGTAGGCAAGCCATAATCGGTAGCATCTTTTTTTTTTAATCCGAGAGTATGGGAGAAGCTCTCATAGGTATCGGGAGTATCAAATTTATTCGCCTTGAGATAGTCGTAATACTTATGAGCATTCCCCTCATCAGATAATGTCTTTTGAAACGATTCAAAGTTATCCGGCACATCAGCCTTTGCTGACTTCAGATAGTCGTAATACTTCTGAAGATTAGTATTGTCGCTTGTTACTGCCATTTTATTCCGCTTTTAACTGTTTTTGTTTCTTTCCCCATAATAGTTTCCAATGTCGTCTGCTTGCCATCATCACCTATTATCGGGACATTTTCAATACCCTTGTCAGCAAGTTTGTCTTGCGGGATAATAAATGTTTCTTTGTCCATAATTTCTGATCCCAATGCTGGACTCTTTGCCCTAAATACAAATGCCTTCTCATTTGGGAGATAATTAATGAGTTCACAAGGAGTGTTATTGCCATTATAGACATCCCTCTCTTGATCTCCTATTACACCCTTGGTTATCCCCATATCTTGAAGATTGACATTAATGGTTGATTTAGGATTGAAGTCATAATGCTCATTATAAGTCTTGCCTCCATAAACAATGGGTTTATCTGATTTCTGGCCGGGAGCATCGAGTTTTAAATTACTTCCCCCCACGTTTATTGATATTCCTCCCTTGCTTGACGGCTTCTGAATGTATTCCTGTTTGTATTTTGGATTATATAAAGAATAAAGGTATTCATCATCAGTCATCTTAATTCCATCAGTATCCGGCTGGTCATCGGGATCACTTTGCCTTATTACCTTTATACCTTCTTTCTGCGCAGGAGTCATCGTCCTATATATATTCCTGAACTCCTTTTTATTCTTTTCCACTATATCGGGAGTCACTTCCCCTGATGTCATTGTATATTCTTTATCTCCCGTTTTTGGATTAATCGTTTCTACTTGCTTTCTTGGAGGCGGTGTAATCCTATCTTTATTCTGCTCAATAATCTTATTATAATCTGCAGGAATTGGATTATATACTATCGCATTCTGTAATAGATTTTTCCTATCCTCAATGCTATGACCCTCGAGAGCCTCTGCAAGTTTCTTCTGTGTCTCATCCCAATTCACTTTCCTTTCACTTGGCGGTAACGCATCTTCCTGTTCGTGTAATTGCTGAATCTTGTCATATACTCCTTTTTGTACTTCCCATTGATCAGCCAGATTTTTTGTCTGAGCATGGTAGTCATTGAGGTATTTGAATAGTGTCACTTCGGCATCGTTCTTTGGATTGCTCAGGTTCATTCCTTTCTTCATAGCCTCCATAGCAACTTTATAGGCGGTGTTATTCCTTTCCTGAAGCTCCTGAAACCCTTTCTGATCCTCCCATCCCTTTAAATTGGTTACGAGGTTAGACAGGTATTCTTTATTACCCGCCTCTTTTTGTTCATAGAGAGCCTTCTGGACAGCGAACTGTTTATCTTTGAGTCCCTGAACAAACTCTACAGGATTGAACTCGTCTTTTAAGACGGGCGCTCCCTGAAATAATCCTGATTGTGCTGCCATGATATTATTTATTTATGCCACCTTCGTATGATTGAAAACTATATCCTGTTGGTGAAGATATTCCACTCCCACTTCCAATTCCAATCCCGTTTCCGCCTCCCTGCCCTGACTTGCCCATTAATGTTTGGAGCCATCCCATCACATCATTCATGGTGAAATTCCCCTTGCCTCCTCCATATACTCCTCCTTTGGCAAGTGCCGAGTAAAAATCGGGAGCTGCGGCTGCTGCCCCTGCCCCTGATACTCCACTGAACATATTCTGCTGTCCCGATGCGCTTAACTTTTGTGCCTGATCCCTTGCCATGAGATACATATTCTTCTGCCAGTCCTGTTGCCTGTCCTGCGCCTGACCAAGCGTATTCTCTGCGCTGAAGTACCTGTTTGCCCCTTCCGCATTATAACTTAAATCGTTTTGTGCGAGTTTGGCTTGTTCCTGCTGTCCTGATGCAATAGCCCTGCTTATTACTCCAAGCCCTTCCGAACCAGAACTCATCTGTGATGCAGCCTGTAACCCCGCTGCCGTTGCTCCTCCTATCTGATTACGTGAGATTTGGCTTCCAGGTGCCTGTGGTGCGTTCATCTGACCCTGTGCCGTAGCTGCTGCCGTCTGATATGCGGGAGAGATGGCATTGGATGGTTGCGGTGTATTCCGGGCAATCTCATTACCTTGTCCTATCATACCTGCTCCCATAATAGTCTTGGCTAAAGAGGGGATTAGTGTTAATATTAATGCTAATGGATTCATGGCTTTATATTTTAAACATTTCTTTCTGATGGTGTTGAAAAGATGACTACCGAATCAATCCTTACCTTATCCGTATGTTCCTCGGTATGGAACTTGAGATAACAATACCTTCCTCTCATGTCCCTACCGTTTAACTTGGCATCAAAGACACTTGAGAAGACTCCCGGGGTGTTAATGTCTTTCATTATCTGTCCGAAATAAACTCCCTCCCTCTGCTCAAAGACAGGTATATTTGTCTGCATGAGCTGATGGCTCTCTGCCACCTGTTGAGGTATATAGACATATTCATCAAGGCTCTCCAATAGATGATCCGTAAATAATCCTACTGCGTTAAATACCTTATTCTTCTGCGGTTCTATATTAGATACCACTTCCAGTTCGGCATCTGTCGGTATGCCTGACCATGATAAGTAATCCTGTCCTTCGTCACTATTCATAACCCATAATGTCTGATGATATAAATGTGCGAAGAAATTTCCTAAATGAACATAGCTTTCCGTTATTTGATCTATCTCGGAGACAAACCTGCCCGTGGCTTCGCTGAATATTATCCCCTTGACATTCCCATTCATATTGAATGTGATCCATACCTCTTCATGCTCATTGTTTATCCCTATGCGCACCTGAAGAATGCTTGCCCCTCCCGATGATCTTATCCATATAAGGAGGTCTTTGAACCACCTCGACATCCTGTATTCCGGTCCTGATAATACTTTCTGACCATTGGGATCTGACCGTATAAGCATTCCTTCATTGCAGTCATAGTAATATAAGTTGCGGTTATTGGCTACTATGCTATCGGGATGCTGACAGCCATAGTTATCATCCATGGGACGCATCACCCCTAAAAACGCATCTGTAAGCGTAAATTGAGACGTTCCATCGGGATTAAAGGTCTGTACCCTGTTTACATAGATGCTCGTCTCCTTGTGCTCCTGAATGACTTTTAAGACATATCCTACCTCTCTCAATCCTGTTATTATCCCGTCTTTTTCCGGAAGGTCACGGAAATCCACATCAACAAAATGGGCAATATTATTAGTTGTGGTGCCGGTTAATAGGAATCCTCCGTTACGAATCCTCTCATCCAACTGAACCTGTTTTAATGTGAGGTCATATATGAAGGGGAACCCGCATGATGTCAGTTTGTTGTCAATGACCTGACCTACCCACCAGTCACTCGGGAATATGCTTTCTGCCCAGAATGGCTGAACACTGCCCGTATTAACACCTCCTGCAAAACTATAGTTAAGACGTGAGAACTTCCAGCAGTCATTGGCAGTATTATAGACTTGTGCGGGCGTTACTAATACCCCCGCAGCATTGAATACCTGATTTACATTTCCTGTATGATATAAGTTGCCATTACTGTCTGTGGCTATATCAAATACCATACCGCAACCATAAGCTATCACCTGTCCTAATCCTTTCTTTGGACGATAGAGTTCTACGATTACGTTCATGGGTGAAGGGAAATCCACTCCCGCTACATGTGCAGTAAAGATAATCGAATTGCCCGAATAAGTAAGGTCGATGCCAAGTGCTGATAATGCCGATATGTTCCCGGCAGTGGTGGCGAAGTTCTTTGCTGTCTGCGCCAATCCTGATGCATCCCATGTAACCGTTGCCTCATACGTCCCACAGCATATCGTTGCCGTTCCAGTTGTTCCTGTAAGTGTTAGCGTATCAACCCTTGCAGTAGGGGTGGCAGGATCATTGGGTGTTGTATGAACTACCGTTCCTGATAAGTCACCCGTAAGATTAGTTATTGCCGTTGTCCCGAGGTCGAGATCGTGCGGATGGCTCTTTGCCTGAAAGATAAGATAATCACCGGTTGTGACACTGCCGTCTTCCGTGCTTGTACCCTCCACTTCATAATCATAAAGGATGGAATATTTCGTAATTACACCTGTACCTGCATTTATCGTGCCAATAAGCCTTATCCTGTCCCCTAACTGCCATACATAAGCACCTGTCTGCCATCTGTTATTTTGAAGATACGTCCATGCAAAAGTATCATTGACATCAAGAGAATACCTATCCACACCATAATTAAGATGCCACACTCCGCTCTCCCTTATCTGCATGAAATAATCCATTGAGTTATTGCCAAAATAGACTATCTCGTATGTCTTTGCCCATGAAGGAGGCTGATGGCTTATACTGAATGTGAGATTGACAATAGAACTGAGAAGGATGCTTGCTCCATTAGGCTCAGTATAAAATGGTATATAGACCGCATCAAAAGGCATCACTGAACACTGTCTCCCTGACCGATCTTTATATACTATCCCGAAGCTATGCGATGATCCGCATTTAAGGTCGGGATATTTATTTGCAAAGCCATAGCGTAAATAATAGGCACTGTAAGTAAATCCCGAATAGACCGTATTGACATCTCCTGCCACCCATTTCGGTTCACATCCGTATTGTGCGTTTTCCGGGTACATCAAAATCTGATTTGGCACTGCCGTTGTTTGTAAGACAAAGCCATTTGTTGTCATACTGGCTATGAGTCCATTCTTTAAATCCAACCCCACATCCCCCGCCTTGACTTCATACGATGCTGTCCTGCTTGTGATTCCTTTGGATGGACATGCTATCGTCACATAATACCAATCATTTGCTATGGGATAATCAGGCAGTGTAAGTATTAAGAGTCCATAGACGGTTCTCTCTGTCGTATTTGATGATGGATTTGACCAATAATCAGTATGATCCATGAAAGGTATTATGGGAAGATTAGTCTGTCCCCCTGCCGCAGATACATCCTGATATGTTATTGCAGATGTTATATTGGGCTGTATGACATCCTCTCCTTCAGTTATCTGTCCAAACACAAGGGCATTGCCTCCCACTACCTCCATACGACCTGCCTTAATAGGTATATAGGTAAAGGGTTCAGCCATGATGTTCACATCCATGACTGCCGATACCTTGTCGTTATAGAAGGTACGAATAATGTCCGTGTTGTTTGGATATATCATATTAAGTTAAATAGATTATCCCAAGGGCATTCCACTGAATGAGGCTTGTGCCGTTATTCACTACCTGGTCTGTAAGGAAGTCAATGATTGCCCGTAGCTTATATGTTGACTGTCCTGTGCCTCCTGTAGTCGTATAAAAAGCCCCATAGCGATAGTCAATGCTCGAATTGGGGCCTATCGAGACATCTTGCGCATCGAGAAAATAGTTATTGCCATCGGCATTGGATGACAGACCGTTCATCAATATCCCTCCTGCCTTATAAGCGCCCGGAGTACCGCTATCGGTGATCTCATAAGCCACCACATCCGAGACATAATGTTGTGTTGCCGGATTAGGGGTGAATGAGTTATTAAGGAGCATGAGATACCATACTTCACCCGTCCACCCATCGGTGATCTCTTTCTTTACGTATTTCGGAATACAACTTAGATTTGCCATAATATTATTTTTTAAACTAAAGGTCCTACATAAACTATGATATAATCTCCGGAGGCAACTTGCCGTGACATCGTTACCGTCCTGCTATTTGAATACTGATTTAATAAGTCTGAAAGCGTTCCCGTCCCTGATGCTACTCCATTGGCATATATATAATAGGGCGTGCTGAATACTACCTTTGGACCGTAAAGAACATCATCAGGAGTGAATGTAACCGTTATGCTCGCTGATCCCATCGTGGCTACTCCCGAAGTATTGGAAACGGAAATCAAGTCAGGACTTCCTGCCTCTATGACAAGGGTGGGTGGTATGACCGGTGCTAACTGAGATACTGCTATATAAATGGTATCCCCCAACGAATCCTTCAAGACAACCGTCCCGCTTCTTAAAACCCCTGTATTTGCCGATGCGGGAGTAATCATAAGCGTCTGTGCGTTGTATATCGTATCCCCTGCCTTCATTGATCCATGGTAAGGCACATTGGATATTGTTATCCATGATGGGAATGACACAAGCGTTCCCTCTGTCGTGCCTCCTACTATCGTCAATACCGTCTCTGTCCCGCTATAAGAACTATCCGGCCACTGCATAGAATTGACACTTGCAGATATATAGGCATTTGTCACTCCTATTGATGGGAAGCTGAATGCGAATCCCGTATCTCCCGGGTTGACTATTGTGCCATTCTCCATATCCGGCTGTGGGAATGAGAAGCTGATTGTCAATACCGGAGCTATGATATTCTGAGATATGGCACCAGCATTCTCCTGTTCGCTGAACTTATCAATGGTGTCAATAAGAAACCATTTGGAGGGATCGCTACTGCTCCGTACCACCACCTCTATCTGCCTCACCTCCTCGCCTCCTGTATTAAGCGTTATCTCCAAGGCATTATTAAGCGATGTCATCTCATTGGCAAGCCCTGTAGCCACCTCTTCCTCGCCATTAGGCATGGCAAGTATGCTCGCAGGAGAGAACGTGCTTCTTCTCCAATCCATATAGACATACCTGTAGGCTATCTGAAAGAGCGTCTGCCTGAGGTTATTCACCTGTCGGTTGTTATCTGAGAAATACTGCACTACCGGAGGATGCTTGGGAGGCATGGCTTCAAAGTAGAAATTCTCAATATTCATCGAATAATAAGCGTCTTCTATCATGCAGAGTGGCGGTATGCCCCAATGCGTCCCGTCATCCGTCCGTGGTTCATATCCTACATTATTATAAACAAGGCTCTTATAGAAGTAATTGCCATTGGACACAATCTGTCCAAGGCTATAACTACTTGTCGCATTCCATTCCGTAGTATTCGGGAAAGCGCCATAGCCTATCTTATATGTAAACGAGTTCTTTGCCCTCTTAATATCCATCTGGTATATGGGGTTCACATTATCCGTCCATACAAGCCTCCCAAATACCACCTTCGGATTGTAAATCTTATGATTCGGGTCAAAGCCTATGTTATTATACTTGTCGTAATAGACTACCGACTGCACCCTGTTATCAACATTTATCTCAATGATCCAGGCAGAGCCGAAATAAGTATCAATATAAAAGACATATATGCACCGTGTAAGGGGATCAACACAGTTACCGCACAGAAGGACATTGGTTATATAAGATGGCTGTAATGGGTTGACGGTACCAATATCTTTAAGAAGCCGTACAGACAGACAGTCATTCTTTGGGGCAAAATCTATCGTTGCCTGTGCGGTGTTATATCCAAGAGATAATATCTTAGCTGAATTGCTCATATTATCAAATTAACACAAATCCGTGCCGCACTTGATGTCTCCCCTGCTTGCCCTATTATCGCTGTCGTATTTGCCGATCCGGTACCTACGGCTGTCCCTGTTGTTCCTATTGCGACATTTGTTATATTGCTCCATGCAGATGATACTGACTGGTCTGATGGTGCGCATTCAAGATACTGGTTGCCATTTTTATAGAATATATATCCTCCTGCTGGTCCAACATCCTGTAAGTCATAACTGAATATTGAGGTGAATGAATGTATTGCCCTTACATAAAACTGATAACTCTTGGTCTGTACACTCTGGGCTCCCGAACCGAAATTCTGATACCATGCTGAGATGGCTACAGATTCCGAAGAAGTCCAATATGTGTTTTGTGAAAAGTTTCCAAGCCCATTCAGATAAAGGACGGAATACATAAGAGCTAATTCATCTTTTGATGGCAGGTACCAATTATTAAAAGTGTTTTCATCTTTTAGCCAAAATAATCCATTTGCTCCAAGTAGTTCATATATTGTATCATATATCCCTCCCGGCAATGCCCTGAAGCCATAGTTGTCATCGGCTCCTGTATTAGGATCATTCCAGTGGTCATCGCCTACCTCTTTCAGATGTCCTCCGGCTATCATCTGTCCTCCAAGGAATGTCAATAGAATGTTAATCTCCGCCTCTGTAGGCACATGCCATCCCTCCGGACAGAAATCCACTGACATGATCTGATTCCATGAGTAAAGACCTCCGTATATAGCCCTGTTGTCTTCATCGTCATTATAGACTCTGCTCCCGGGATAAGCGTTATCCCAGTTCCTCTTCATCCACGTCTGAGATCCAATCGTCACTTCTTCCCAGCCCTCGTATAGGAATGCGCCACCGATAGCTGCACCGTAATATGTTATCTCTGCGCTTACATTTAACAAAACAGGGACTTCTCCCTGTAGCGTCTCAAGAACCCCTGCCCCATGTTGTTCACTGCTACTTGCGGTGCGCACATTTTTGGCAAAGGTAAACTCCCCCTCCTGAAGGAACTGAGGGTCTTGATCACTGTTTAGACCTAAAAATAATTTCTTTATATCTCTAAGAGTTGCCATATATTAACGTTTTGGCGACTGTCTGTAACTGCCCCAAAGAGCTCTTTTCAGTTCATCGGCTGTGAAACTGTTCTGAAATGCCCTTAGTTCTGCCACTGCCTCTTCGTGATCTTTCTTCCGTCTCTCAATCTCCGAATAAGCCATCTTAACCGCAGTCCTGCCGGTAAGGAACCCAAGCATATCACCCGAGATCATCTGCCACTCCACATACGTCCTGAGTGCAGGAACGGCTTCCCTTGGCACTAATGAACTACCATCAAGTTTTACGCCTGAACTCAGATACTCTAAAACTATACCTGTTCGCGGTATATGACCCGAGAACACTATCTGTCTCCTCTCCCTGTCTATGCGGTAATATGAACTATCAATACCTCCTGGTAAGCCAAATAATCCGCCCACGTACTGCCCATTTCTAAAGTGTGAACTGAAAAATATGGCATCCGGAATACCATGAAAATGGTCATTGTCCGCATTGCCCACTTCAAGTCCGGTGTCATCGTACGTCCGAGGTAGCAATAGATTATCATGCCTTGTTATCACCCGTAGCTTGCCGTTAATCGGAATGCCAATGCGGACATAATCTATAAAATCTGCAGGCAGAGGAACTGTTTTGGCAAGTGACATGTGCAAATATACGACCTGTAATCCCGCATCCATGTTATACATATTTAATTCAGTAAACCCCTCTAACGCTATCTGTGTCAATCGTTTATAATCTTTCATCGAGTAATTAGATAACCTATTTAATATGGACATAATTACGTAACGAATTGTCACAAATCCTTCGGTGTTGGGTAATGCATTTGACATTATGCTATTTTTTTAATTTGATTATTTATTTCTTTTTTTCTCATAATGCTCTGTTTCTGAGCAATACTTAATTTTCTTTTATGTTCATCAGAAAACGGCTTCCCTTTATGCACAAGGCTTAATTTCTTTTTTGTTTCAGAATTTGCCCTTTTTCCAAGATGTGATAATCTGTTTTTCAATTTTGATTCCGCAGAGTGTTTTCTGCCATACATGGGATTATTTGCGCCAGTAATGTCTCTTTTTATATGTTCTTTTATTATTTTTTCTTTTGGAAATGGATGTTCTCGGGCATATCTTAATCTCTTTGTTAAACTAATTTTCAATTTAGTTTCTTCTGAATGTCTATGGCCTAATAGATATTTATTCCCCTTAGACGCAAGGCCTATTTTACGTTTATGCTCTTCAGAAAATATTCGTCCTTTTAAGGAATCAGAAATGTTTTTTCTGGCTTCTGCGGATCTTGGCGATTGTTTTTTACCTTTAAGTGCTTGGCTGATTTTTATTTTAGTTTCCTCTGAAAGTTTACTGCCCAAGGTATTGCCTGCAATTTTACAGGTATTAAAATAAGGATTTAATCTATCAAGATAATATTGTTCCCTAGCGAGTAATCCAACTGGAAAGCATGGCTCGATAATAGAAAAAATCAAGTCATTTCTTCCGTATTTATTATAATGTCTTTGAAGTTTTTTAGAACAATGAACTCCCTTTTTTAAATTACAAAAATGCGTAGCCTTTCTTGTTTTTAAATCAATAGCACTCCCAATATAAATCCGTTCAGGATGCATAATGCTTTGAATTTTATATATACCCGATCTTTTCATTTTACGTTGTGGGTTCTGAATCAATAGTCGGATCAGGCTTTGGCTTATGCATCATAATGTCAATCACTCTCTGGACGATATTATCTTCCATTCCAGACGGCATAGCCACCTCATCGTAGTCTCCCATCTGTTCCATGGGTACAATCATAAGTACGTCCACAGACGTTATTTCATCCGGAGCCACTGGTAGCTTGTCAAATTTGAGTATATGGCTCGGCTCGCCATCCCCTGTGAATAGATTACTCTGTTCAAGCCTGTAAGTAGGAGTATCATCCATAGTATCCACTTCGAGCTCTGCAAACACCACATTGGCTCCTGACTCTATCGGTGCAAAGACATTGGTGTTATCCGCATTATTACACACCTGTCTTATACCATTGTCATCGGGTAATTGTACCGGAGTAAAAGGCAGGAATGCATAAGCCGATGTCCCTGACTGATTAAGAACATCAATGGTATATGTTCGGCTCCATGCATCAAGCTGGCTGAAGTCACTCTCCCTCTTCCCCCTCTCCCATGTCTCATAGATTATCTGGCGGAATACGTTTCGCAGATGACCAATGATGACCCCGGGATGATAAACGGCCTTCTGATCCCCTACAATGTCATTTGCAAAGAAGTCCTGAACCAGGTCTACTATCTCTATCACCTTCATAATCAGATGGTTAAATAATTATTTTATCTCTTTCTTTTATGTACTCTCTCGGGTAACTTTTTCCCTTTGCTTGCCCGGTCAAATTCCCTGACCGTCTTATGTGAAATCCTGCCTTGACTTTCAAGGACATGAAATTTTTTTCTCTGAGCTTCTGATTTATATGGCATTTTTAGCCCTCCTTTAATTTAGTTTCTGCATACTGAACTATTTCCTGTTCTCTCAAGTTGACCCCACAGTAACTCAGCAACATCCGGACTAATACTATGTGTTCATCAGCCGGAGCTTCGCATTCTACTGAGTTCACGGCATCGTAAGTGATATAACCATCGCCTACGATATATTTGAATACAGGGTCTTTGGGATACCTGAAGTAAGCCATATCCACCTGTGTTATGGGATACGGCACTACATCAGATACCGTATTTGGAAAGATATAGATCCCATCTGACCGAAGAACGGCAACTGGCATTCTTGTCACGGGACGCTTGGTGTAGTTCCCCTGCCTGCTTGCCAACTGCGACTCTGTGAGTACCTCCAATCCCTTAGGTAATACTGTGGGTATCTTATTTATGTTTATGGTGAAGTTATTTATTATCTCTCCGCGATGACAGTAGTCTGTAGGATAGGGTATCTTTCCATTGACTACCGGCACATTTGTCAGATAGACCTTGAATGCCTTGAGGTCATCCATGTTCTTCAGGGTTATCTCTGCATACTCTTTGGGTATGGGTCTCCCGGGTTGGTATTCCTCGGGAAGCCCATATTTATTCCTGAACCAGTCAAGATGCACCACCTTGATAAGCGATGCAAACCTGTCGGGTGTTATGACATTTCCGGAAAAATCCTTGTTTGTTACGTAGTTTACAAGGTCCCACATTTCCCAAAGGCTCACTATCTGTCCTCCTGATTAGAAGTTATATTTTAAATTAATGCCAAGTCCAAGTGGAAAATAATTGGAGTTCCATAATCCCGGCATAAAATTTAAACTGAATTGCGGACTAAAGCCCAATACATTATACAGAGCTACTCCAAGCAATATATCCAGTTTATTATCGTCAGGGACTACGGGTGTGCTTGTCGTAGGAAACCCTACTTGTAAGTTTAGGGATAGATATTCCACCGGATTACTGGCAGTTACTTTATAAAAGTTCCCACTTACGCCAACCCCTACCTTAGTGAATGCATAGGCTTCAAAGGCTTTTGTGGTTTTATTATAAAGCAATACATCGCCATCGGTACTCATAGAACCCCTTATTAGAAATATCTGATAAGTAGAGTCCTGTGAAGCTTTCAACTTTCCTGCATAGAGTTGATTATGCTGAAGAATCTTTGGATTGTTTTTTACCGGCAGAAGAAATCCACTCCATGCACTCTGTGCCTGGCAGATTACTGCCATAATCAAAAAAGCAAATAACAATAATAGTTTTTTCATCCTTTTGGTTCTTTTGTTAATAACTGATCCTGTGAATTTGTGAGGACGTTTTTGATAAGATAACCGAGCAATGCTACTACGCCCGTAATGAGAATTGGCTTTATTGTAGGCCACGTCAGACTACCACCCGTCTGTATCAACTGATAAATGCCAGTTAATACTGCGGAAAAAAAAGCTACGACTAAACCCTTAATCGCATCTTTCGCATTTAATGATAAGAATTTTGACATCTTTTATAGTTTATTTGGTGATATAAGCAAGTTCATCAAGTAATTCCGGTGTCATAAGTTCGGGAGGAATGATTGCATAAGCCTCATCCCATGTCTCATCAACCCAATCCCAAGTACCTTTTTGCTCTGCAGCCCATGTGAGGTTATTAACTGTTTGCGGGTCATAACCGGTGGTAAACATTGCATGACCTTCATTCAGAAGTGTGCCGGGAGTCCAAACGGTATGGTTATTATTAAAATCGGTAATGGCATTCGCCTGTACCTGAAATCCCATATACACACCACCAAAGAACTGTATGGCCTGCATGATATGAGTGTGATTCTTTGGGTCGAGTTCACCAAAAGCAATAATCTTCTCTCCAAGATATGAATGTTTTCTCCATTTAGTCAGGAGGTCAAGCTCATTATATCCCCTATCACGATAACATGTGAGCCTGTTATAAAGAGAAATGACATCTTTTGACGATGGAACCACTATGCCTCCCGGCGAGCTTATCGCATGATATACTGTTATCCCGTGAGCTATGCCAGCACATGTACAGTCCCCCTTTGTGTCATTGCCATCCATGGGAAACAAAACGCTTGCATCCGTAGTGCCAGCTCTTGTATAGACTTTTGTAAGGTTATCAAATGAAGGATCGGGTGCCGGTAGTGCCGACATATACTTCGCAAGTTTTATTGTCTTAAACTTGGTTTTCTTTGGATGTTTACCAAAACAACATTTCTGTGCTTCCATGTTATTTATGAATTAAATATAAATACTTTTCCATTGCCTGCATCCCGGATATCAAGGTGGCACCAATCCACTCCTGCTTCAAGTCTTATAGGATAAGGCAATATATACTGATTTGTTATGATCCACTGTCTTGTCTCTTCTGCCAACATGCCAGCTGCATCGAAATCAAATGCCTGGCCAAATGCATGAGGATCCATAAATAATACTTTATCTTGAAAAGTTTGTTGCGATAAAGCACATAACGGACATCGCAACCCACGCTGGGAGAACTGACCATTTATATTCCAGTTATTGATTATGACACTCCGATTGAGCTTTCCCCTGATGATATCTATTGTCTGAAGCAGCCGGGGATCAAAGAACTGCCAGGCTGTATCTCCATATTTATTAAATACCTCTTCACAAACAAGCTCTTCTAATTGAAAATAAGCGGGTTTCTGTATCATTTCTTTACAGTACTATGTTTTCTTAATGAATCAATCGGTTCTGCCACCACCGAATCAAATGGTACAAACATTATCTTGTACCCCGGTGGTATAGGTATCATCTCTCCCCTGCTATCCGTCACAACAGGACTCCCAAGATTCTTAACTCCATTATGAACATCCTGCGTTGTCTTGTGATTCCATACTGCCAATCCTATCACAATGAAAAAGCCTATAATAGTAAGTATCACATACCATTTGTTCTGTTTGCGTGATGCCGCAAGGTTCTTTGCTATCGTATCCCTCGATTCTCTGTCTTTTCTTTCTCTCTCAACTGCCTCATCACTAACGAGTGCTTCTTTCAATTTTTCAATGGTTTCAGTCTGTGAACATTTTGCAATGGTATGCGGGAGATTATCAGAAATTAATTGTTCATGTTTGGATACGGAACCATTCAATCTTTTGAGATGATCTTTTATTCCTTCAAGATTGGCATTAATAAGATCTTCACGGGCTATCGTGGCAGCTTCCCAACCGGATAAAACCCCGTGAATCATCTCCCTTACTTCGCTTCGTTCCTGTGCATCCATTTATTTTGTTGTTATCAAAAGATTCCGAGAACAATTAAAATCTTTTTCATTGTATCAAATTTTAAGTTTATATTAAGTTGTACTGTCAATTATCAGCCCTTTTGCAACAAGCGCAGCGATAAGACTTGTCAGAGCTGCATTCGATGCTTTTGATCCTGTCACGGTAAATGAAGTATTGGCGAGGAACGCTATCGGTATGCATTGGAGTTTTGTACCTCCATTTTTAGTGAAGGCAGCATTATCAAGGACAGAGCCGTGATTGAAGAAAAAGTTTATAGTTCCCCGCCCGTAATTATTTGTATCCACAACTCCGTAGGCAAAATCATACCATAGATTCTGTGTGAAGTTTTCAACATTCAGGCACAAGGCATTTACTGTGCTTAACCCTCCTGAAAATGTTATCTGGTTTTGGCAATAGTTACAACCGGCTTTAATGATTGTTGCCACCAGTAAATTTGGGCCCACTTCAATCCCATTGATACAGCCAAAAGAATATACATCATTCAATACCGCATGGTCTGTCATATAAAATCCGCTTGTAAGACCGCCTACTGAACAGTTCTCGATTATGTTTGATTGTTCGCAGTTTACTGCCGGAAGACATATCCCGACACAACGGTTTGTGGGGGAAGCACCATCAACCAATGTATTAGCCCAGGGGAATACCGTGCAGTTTTTAATGACATTATTGCTACCCTCCAAGCATCCTATTCCTCCCACGGAAACCTTTTTATTGCCGTCAACCGCTAATTGTATCTGGATATTTTCGATCCATACATTATTGTAATTGAAGTTTGCGTATATGCTCGTGGAATTTCCTTGTGATGCAATGACATAGGAATTGGCAGTTGATGTTGTCTGGGTTGATCTTAATATAGTTCCCTTTGTTCCCGGTACAACATAACTCTCTATGGCATTATTGATTGTTGCCGATTGTGTCATATTAGGTACTTCTTCCCCGATCAACTTAATAGTTACCCTGTTGGTGTCAAAATCATTGGTAGGAATATAAAGTTGGCTATTCATATTCGTTCCTCCGACATTTGTTTGGAATGCCCCTGCTATCTTGTATATCCCCGCAGGAAAGTAAACGGTTCCACCTCCTCCTGTCACGCAGGCACTCAGTGCTGACTGTATCGCAATTGTATCATCAGTCGAATTATCATGGACTGCTCCATAATCAGTAACATCATAACATTTTGCTATGCTATTGACGGCTGCGTAAAACTGTGCAGGAGTCATCCCTGCTGCTATTGTTCTTGCCATATTTTTTGTTTTTAACTATAATTACTAAAGAAAGTGTTCCATATCCCCTGAAAAGTATTGAACTGGTTTTGTGTCATTGTAGCCCCCATCCAGTATAATTCAAGAACGACTGTGCTTACGCACCATGCGGCAGCCCCTCCGTAATTTACAGCCAGCATATACAACTCCTGTGCCCCAGTCAGTGTTGCTGAAGCAATATTTGCATCCGTTGAATTTGAATTGACCATCTGCTGGAAACTGCCCGCCACTGCCCTTGAAAGACAGTTATATCCAGCTGCAAATGCCACAGAGCCGACTCCTGCCGTTGTCGTGTTATTCAGTCTTGTATTGTTTGTCCCGAAATAATCACCCCATTCCACATTTCCGTCCGATCCCGGGACTGCCGAGAGCATCCCGTGATAATTGCCACCATTAGTAATTGATCCCGAAACTTTAAAGCCAAAACAGGCACTATTCTGAACGAACAATACTCCGTTTGCTGCGGGATCGGGATTGTAATGGCTTCTTATATATGATTTTGTCCCATCGGAATGATCCCCTACATTATCGGTATGGGTAAGCGTCCCTCCATTGGCAACTCTCTCTCCATTGCAGGTTCCAGGGTTTATTATGTTCAACATGGAACCCCCCAGACCGTTAGACCTCGGAACAACAAGCACATCAAACTGCGTACTCCATAGGCTTGCATTCTTTAATGCCTTTATTGCCGTATCCCATGTTGCTTTTTCCGCATCAGTATATGCAACCCCATCGGCAGAGAGTTTGGCTGCAAACAGTGCAAGCGAGGCGCTGTCATAAGCTGCCGGAGTAGTGGCATTGGCCGATGCACAGTAAGCGGAATATTGATTTCCCCCATTTACTGATATATAAGCCCTAAGACGATAATAGTATTTTGATGTGCCGAAACAAATGCTATCATCAAACGAAGTTGCATTTGCAGCGAGTGTCTGGATGACAGTATAATTTGTTTCGTCAGTAAGGCTTCGTTCAAGCTTAAAACCGCTTTCATTTGAAGACATATCAGCAAATGTCCCCGATATATCAGTTGCGCTGTTTACAGTAAGTGCCAGGCTTGATGGTGCAGGAATCCAATATAATTTCTCTGCATCCCTGTTCCCTTTTGTATAGCCATGATTTGATAATACATTGCTCCACCATATAGACAGATGAAAATCATCACGCATCTTATTTTCCTTTGCGCTGCCTGAAGATTCGGTAGAGGAAAGGATCATTATGGCCGTTATAGTATAAGGAGAAACATCAAGATATTTGACTATTGTCCTTGTGAAATCATAAGCTATTAACCTGTTCCCATCTGTTGTGCTTTGTGTCCCGTCTATCTTCCACCAGCAATAATCGGTATCGGCATTCTTATAAGGAGTGGTATTCGGTGTAGTATAGACAGCATTAAGCCCCGAACCGGTTACTGTGAGATAATCCGATGAACCGTTTACCTGGTTATAGAGTTTCCCTCCAATAACTTTATTGGCAAGAAGGTCAGTCGGGTCAGAAGCAAAGAATATCACTTCAGACTGCGATTTCCAATAGCTGCTCCATGAAGCACCGGCACTACGACCAATGTTTAATTTATTGACATTTTTATTTAATATCCCAAGGCGATTCATGAATATGGGATTTCGTTACTGACCAAGGGTGGCTATCTGTGCTATGCCACCATATATTGCCACCAAGTCGCCATTACTACAGGGTTGATAGATGTCCTGCTGATCGGCAAGATAATGCCCCAATGTGGCTGATGATGTGGGATTTGATCCTATGAGGAAGTAAATTGGCCCCGTGGTGGCGACAATCCTGACCGCAGTGCCGTTGATAGCTATACTCTGCGTTGATGCGACTGTCCCATTAACACTCTGTGGATCACTCAAGGGGATTAATCCGGAAGGGGTATTATTCAAATCCGTTGCTATGTGAAATTTTCGGGCTGCCATGATATTATTATTTTAATGAACGACTACAATGAAAAACAACTTCAAAGATACAATTTCTATTTGACATAATAAAATGAGCCAGACTAGAAAATAATCTGGCTCGAAAACAAAGAATCAACTATGAAAGAGGAATTATCATTTCTCTACTGGTATCTTATTGCTTATAAGGGATGCCTGTACGTCATCACGGAAGTCCTCACTGCCCTTGTAATAGTCATATAAGGCCTCTGTATTATTGGATATGCTTGCCGGTACCTTGCATATAAAGACATCCTTTCCCCCAGGGACACTCCAATACCATGATTTATTATTTACATTAAAGGTCACGAGCTTGCGTTCTTTCGTGATCTTATATATGGATGCACGGGTCTTGATCTCGTCTTCGGCATTGATCCTGTCGAAGAACTTATCCGGCCCGTCCTTCGTGCTGAATATCTTATCAAAGAGCATAGCCTGTATCTGAACGAGTTCCTTGTCCTCTATGTCCATGAAATATCCCTTGGCTATATCCCTTTGTCTTTCTTCGGTCAGTGCCAGTTCGCCAAGAAGAAGCGAATCTACCTTCTGCTGAATTTTTCTCTTCTCCATCTTCTTCTCTGCCTCTGTCACGAGGTCTTCAAAGGTGAATTTTGCCCTTGTATTAGGCTTAAAGTTATCTCCCACAAGACAGAACCTTGATTTTCTCAAAAGGAAAAAGATTAGTTCTATATCCGTGCGTTCAAGAAATCTCGAGCCTTCTAATATAAAATGAGTGGGGAGGTATTTCTTATTCCCTCGATCATCTGTAATGATATTCTCCACATATCTCCATGTCTCGCTGCCCGTATTGGTATTAACGGTACTCCTGAGAGGAATGGCTATTGATGCGGGTTTGTCCGGTAGCCGATTATGTTTCAGTCTGCTTGGCACTATCCGGTCTGGAGGGTATTTCACCTTCACCGGGAATTTGCCATGAAAAAACTTCTCTATCGCCTCAATCTCTTTCGGGAATCGGGATAGTTCAAAGATCACATCATTCTTGTATAACATAGCTTTTTTATTTAAGGGAGGGAACTGAATCCCTCCCATGGTTTATACTTAAATTAAGCACTTTCGAGCAAGACGAACTGATTTCCGCCACGGAAATGAGCTCCTACATGGCATCTCTGATAGGTATTCACCTTATCAAATTCTGTCACCTTGAGTCCTTCGCCTGCGCCACCGACTTTCCATACTTCCATCCTTCTGGAGTATTTTCCAAGAGCCCTGTAACGTGTTCCTATGGAGTCAACCATGTTACCCGATACGGGATCTTTCTTTTTGTTGATAGGCATGAAAAGGCCAAGTTGATTGGCTACATAACCGGTGGCACCTTCAATCTGCGGGTTATTGAACGTCCCTAATGTCTTGAACAGGAATGTCCTTTCCGATTTTGTCAGATATGAGAAGTTGACTGATGCAGCCAGTGACTCATCCCTGTGGAAGAGAACATCATTGACGGCTTCTTTTGCAAAGACGATATTCGTATTTGTGAAGTAAGTCTTCAATGCGTTTTCAATGTCCTGTGTGAGAGACAATCCTGTTAACACTAATATGTAGTTTCCTGCAAAATTACGGTCAAGGGTGTTTGCCGTAGTATCGAACTCAGTGACATTGAAGTTCCCTACGGTATAGGTCTGTTCGTTACCAATTCTCCTTACATAAGGGATAGCGCCTTCGGTGAATTTAACAACTCTTCCTGTTACAGGATCGGTTATTGAACCATCACCACGTCTTCCCCATAAGAGAGCACCGTCAATCTTGAGTGCCATACGGTAGTCAATGTCTATCTGTCCTTTGAAATAAAAGGCAGGTATTGACTGTCCTTTGCTCGTCACATCAAACCAGTCCTGACTGGCCATCTCTGTACCGGTATAACCAATGCTTTCCTTTATGATCTGAGCATCGTTATCATATTCCCATGTGCCAGAGAGTGCTGAATCGGGCTGTCCTGATCCTTCCGAGAAGGCTGCCGTCCTGATTACAAGTGTCTCGCCCGCCGTTATTGCAGGAATATTGTCCATTGCATTGACGGGCTGTATTGTCAAGACGGGTGCCGTAGGCACTGTGGTCTTGTCAATAGATATGATCTGTCCCATGACTTCATTGGGGAACATAACGACATCCCATCTGCGGGGATAAAAGTTATTGTTCGCATCAAGACATGACGGATCGAGTGTTACATTCACTGTTGCTCCGGCTGCGCCTGCGGCCACAGCTCCAAGTGAAACAAAAGTTGTATGGATATGATTTTCTTCATAGTGTCCATACGTGTCTCCCATCACCGGTTCTTCAAATCCCATGGATCTGAGTAACTGGAAGAAGGAAGCGCCCTGATCACCGTACCTTGAAAAGAGTACGTTGAGTTTTTGCGGCTTGTGAATATCGAAGCCTGAAACTATATCAGAGGCATATATTTGTGCAATAGCATCTGGTCCCATTGTGTTCGGTTTTAAATGTTAATACTAATAATGCCCCTTGTTATTACTGTCTGTCAAAAAAATGCGTTACCTCTTCATTTCTGCCTCAAATGCTCTGTCGGCCTTTTCCTCATCCGATAGCTCCTTCTGTTGTGCAGGAGGCTGATCGTTGTTTTTGGATGAAGGATTGCTGTAAAGTTTAAGGTACTCCTCTTCTGTCATAGACCTTGCACGTTCAAATATGGCGTGTGCGATCTTGCCCATATTAGAAAGTATCGTATCGGCATACATCCGTGTGGCTGCATTCTTAACATTTGCCTCATTGACTTCCATCTGGTTGCCAACGACAAAATTAAGCGCATTGTCCATTAAGACCTTTTTTGCCTCCTCTGTCAATGCAAAGTTGGTTATAGGGTCTTTGCTGCCTTCCATGAGTATAGGGATAGATGAGTATTCCTTTACTATGGCTTCATTAACTTTAGTCCATCCTTCTTTCTGAGCCTTCTCAATCTCAGGCGTCCATTTTGGTTTTACTTCCGGAGGTAACTCTGTCGGAATCTCTGGCATCTTGATCTTACCCTTCAGCTCTTGAAGTCTAACCTTGGCTTTGTTCCCTTCCGAGTTCACCTCCATAAGGTTATCATCAAATTCTTCCTGGGTAAGGTCTCCAGAATCCACTTTTGAATGATCCACATTGAATTTCCTCTCGAAACTCCTTCGTACCTGTGGTTCCTTCCCTGCCAATGTAGGGTCATCAACGATACGCTGCAAGACGAGAGCATCCATGGCATCCATGTTTGCTACTTCCGTAGCGTTTAATTTATTGAATATCCCTGCATCTTTTATCCCCGTCTCACGCACAAACTCATTGTATTTGGCAATGTCATCATTCGCGAAATTATGACGTGGTTTTGCCTTTACTTGAGTCTCAAGCTCTTGGTTCTTCTGTCTCAGTGTCGCCAATTCCTGAAGTTGGCCGGGTATATTTGCATTTTTAAAATCCTCCACCGTCTTGAACTGATCTCCCCACATCTCGCGGAGCATGTCAGCCTTGATAGTCTCTGGACTTGGTACTTCTGTTTTAATGTCTTTTTTTACGGGTTCAGCCTTAATTGGCTCTTCCGTTTTTAAGGGTTCAGCCTTAATTGGTTCGCCACCTCCCCTCTTAGTCTTTATCTGTGCCGTGACTTTCTCTACGTCAATGTTATTGCCATCGAGTAAAGCGTCAATTTCATCATCTCTGCCGTCTTTTGCCATAGCTTTAAAATATTAGGTTACAAATATACAAGATATTTTTATTTCTGCAAACTCTTCTCTGCCTCTGCGTTTGCATGAGCCCTTCCTACTGTCTGAACAAGTCCCATGCTTCCCTTTAGCTGTATGAGTTCTTTCTCGCGCTCCTGCTCTGCCTGAGCATACTTCTCGTCAATCATCTTCTTCCCTTCATAAAGCCTCAACGCCTCATCGGTCTTTACTTTCTCGGTTGCCTGTAATAGTTTTTCTTTTGCCTCGGCAGCCTGATTAGCTTTATTTGCGTCCAGCTGCATATTCTCCCTCTGTAGCTGTAACTGTTTCTCCTTATTCTTTTTGCTTTTCATATTAAGGAATGCCTCTGCCCATTTAAGGTTTCCTGCCTCGCATATCCTGTCTATCATAAGGAAGTCTGCAAGGTTAATGCCTGTTGAGCCGTCTTTATCAGGGGTGAGTGCCTGCATCGCCGCCTTCATAATGACATCGCGCCTCTCATCGGTGGGCTTTGCCTCATATTTGATGTAATAATCGGCATCCACCACATCCGCACTTGCACTTATTATCCTTACTCCCATAGAGCCAAGTACGGGCATATATCCCTTATAAGCCTCTTTGTCGTGTTTTATAAGGAGTTGAATCCTGAGCGACATGTTCTTTGCCGTCCTTTCCTTGATGGTCAGATATGCTCCGTAGATAGGTCTTAAAGCGTTATTTGTTGCCGCAAGAGCCATCTTTGATCCTGTCACCGGTGCTTTCGGATCAGGACTTGATGCATCAGCCGCCTGATTTATCCCCGTTATATCCCTTATCGCACCTGCATTGAACTCCCAGATGTCAATAAATTCTTTTAATTGAGGGCCAATACCTCCGACTAATTCCTGAATAGGCCGGAAGTTTGCCGGTACATTTGCTACTCCCTTATGTGTTGTGGATTTAAAAAGCAATGTACCTGTCTGTGTCTTTATCTTTATAAGGTCAAGAGGATCAAGTTTCTTGCCTCCAAGTGCCATGTTCTGTAATGAAGTAAATTCTATTGCAAGCCCTGATGGTGCCGCCATAGCGATAGCGTTCTGTAGCTTATAGTACGCAAGGCACATCTGATGGATGAATGTCTCTGAGAGGCTCACAAGCGACCTGTAAGGCAGCTTATAGAGATGATAGGACAACTCCACTTCTTTCTTCCCCGGGCGAGGCACATCGAACTGCAGGCCGTCATCATAGATAAAGTCAGTGCCTATTATCCATTTAGCCTTATAGACGACTTTTATATCGAATTTCTGAGTCTTTTTCTTCTCCGAGTCCCTTACCTTTCCCCATTCCTCATCGAACAATATCGTTGTTCCAAACTGCGTCTTGCGTTTTGTCTTATAGGTGCTATTGACGGACATCCATTCCGCATCCATCACATCCACGAGGAAAGTATCATAATTGGCGCAATGCAGTTCTGAGTTGTAAGTATATTCCCCAAGCCTTATGTTGCCTCCAATGCCATTGTATTCCTCTGCAAGGTTCCTTAATACTTCTTCTGGCAGTTCGGGGTTGAGCTTACGGAGGTCTGAGATAAGAACCCTTATCACTTCACCACAATACTCCATATTATGACAATCCCAGAATCTTGAATACTGTCCTATGAATCGTGCCGGGTCAACATATCTTACTTTTACCTTTCGGGTGTATTGGTCGGTATAGTCTTTTGTTGCCAGGTACCCTATCTCACAGGCATCCCTGATGAGTTTCTTCTTCGTCTCTTTCCATTCGGATATATAAAAGGAATAATCGAGGGCTTCCTCTATCTCCATCTCCTTTGACAGCTTAAAGCCTCCCGCTCCGTCATATAACTCAAGTTCTTCAAGTGAATCGGGTATATACTCATCCGTCTTGTCCACCCCCATCGCATTATTGATATATCCAAGTATCTCCTTGAATTTCATGCGGTATTCCATATCCAAGCGGGCTTCCTCTTTCTCATTGGTGCTTGATGGGTCAACTGCCGTAGCCACCACCTGATGATCTGTCTGCTCAAGCATGCCTTCCACTATGCGAAGGAATTTAGGCATGATAGCCGGGACATCCCAATTAATATTCATATATCCCGTTGACTCGCCCTTGTCATCGCTCTCATCGAGTAGTATCTTCATGTATTGAAGAATATCCTGCCGTCCGGCTGCGAGATCCCTGAGTAGTTGAAACTCATCAATGAGGTCATAAGGGATGGCTGCGCGACCCTGTTTCCATGAAGCATAGATAGCTTCACACCATTTTCTCTTCCATTCCGTGTCCTTTAATTTAGGGTCTATGTCGTCCAACGGGAAGGGGCATGATGACGAACCGTATTTTAAAATGTTAAATGGCATCTCTACTTTAAATTTCCCCCAAAGTTAGTATTTATTTGGGATATTATAAGTCCTTTTCTTCAAATAATTATCAAGGGTGTATTCCTTCTCATCCAGTTTCTCCACTTCGTCATATATGTCTGCCGTGCCAAGAAGGGCATATCCCCCTGCCGTAAATAGGTCATAATTGGTCATGTCTTCCGGCCCATCAATATCCCTGCATTGCTCCAAAATCTCTATATGCGTCTCCTGTGAGGCTTCGTTCTCTATCCATGCATCAAACTCGCTGAAGATACTCTGTTTTATCTTCTCTCCCGTCTGCTCGCCGGGTGTCTTGCTGAACTCAAATGTCCTCGGGTCAATCCTGTACCTGAGATAGCCTCCGTATCCCCTCTTCTCAAAGTAATCCCATAACAGAGGCACATTTATCTCGGGGAACATCTGAACTCCATAATAAATGCACATCATAAGCATATCCTCTGCATAGATGTCTTTGTCGTATGTGCGGTATGAATAGGTACATACAAACTTGCGCTTCATGGAAAAGTCGCCGTCTTTGATCTTACCCTTGCGGATCACCGCACCGCCTCCATTGGACTTGCGGTTGCTCTTTACAATATTGAATTTAAAAGGGTCTCCCCCTGCACATCCCCATTGAGTGTTGCCTGGCATCCACGAGCCGTCTTCTTCGTTCCGGAATTTAAGATTAGCCTCGTAATCATTTAACTGATGGCTCACCCTGAACTTACCCTGCGAGTTCTCCACAAAAAGAACTTTGGTGTCTCTCTTGTTGTTCTCCCAAACAAAATTACCGGTTACTATTGCCTGTTTTGTCAATGACAGGTTATCAATATAAGTCTCCAGTTTATTCATATTGAATCCCGACGCCTTGGTGGATGTCCTGAAACACTCCGCAAATCTCAAGGGATAAAGCCTTATCTGTTCAGACAACTTATCCTGATCGGCAGTATATGATGACCGTATGTTCAGAAGATATTCTCTTGCTCCTATCTTCCTGCCAATGAACTCTGCCTGCTTCTTATCAGGAGTCCCTATGATACTCATGCCATAAGGGTCAATGAAGTCCTCCAACCCGTCATCGGCAGACATAAATAGGTTTACAAGCCCTGATTTCGTCTGTCCATTGAGGTTGCGTTCATAATAGTTGCTCATCAGGCATTGCTCCCTGAATGCCCTGCCTCCTCCTTTCTCCATCTCACCAACCGTGGATGTCTTTATGGTGAATCCTATTATGCTTCCTCCTATGGCAAGACACTCCTTTACGACTGCATGGCGAGCCCAGCAGTCAAGCCCTTTCTTTAACTTTCCCACTTCATCGTCATGGTGGAAATAGAGCTTATCACCGTCATAGGCGGAGGGGTCTGCCATCTCATAATCTATCTTGGACTCCAGTCCCATCTCTGAATTAGACAATGCTCCCCGTGATGATAGCCTTATTGCCGGAGGCGTAAATGACAGTTCTGTCTTTGGCGAAGTAGAGCCTTCATAATTAGGCTTAAAGAAGAACGGCAGTTGTTTCCATGGCCCCACAAGATGCTTTAGAAAACACTTGCGAGCCTGGACATCGTTCATAGACTGTATGCCTCCCCACGCCCCGAGTGTACGGCTTATAATTTCATAATTGATGCATTCAGCCTTATATGTGGCTCCCTCACGTCTGTGTTTGGGATAGTTGAATCCGTAGAATAGGCGATGACCGGTCTCTATCCATTCATATCTGCCCTTTGAGTCCTGTATGGCAAAGCCGTTCTCATCGCACCTGGGATACTTGGTTTCGGTATAAATCTTACGGGCAAAGAGGAAAAAACGCCTGTCCCTGTCACGGTATTTCGGCAGTCCGACATCAATATGCCACCACCCGCAATAGAAATAATGCCATCCGTCAATATATGTAGGCACACCGTTATTATAGAACCAGTAGCCGTGAAGCCTCCTGTCCCATTGCAGTTTTATGAAGGCTATCTCCTCTTCATAAATATCCGCATGCTCTTCCAGTTCGTTCCATATATCATCAAGGGTCTCATATTTGGATTGGAGTTCTTTCAACCTCCGAGGAATCTTCGGTGGATGCCACATCTGATTCTCTGCAGGCAGTCCCCAATTATCTATCAGGTGAGGCTCTGGAGGGTCGGGCAATAATATCTCTATCGGGATTAAGTCTTTATCCCCGGTATTGACCCAGATACTCTTCTCCGCATCCTGATACTGTGCGAGTATGCGGGGATCAATTTCTTTATAATATCGTTTTAAAAGAGTTATGTTATTCATTTCAATTATGAATAAAGAGGGCTTTTGGAATCCTCACCGTTCTTAGTCCTGTCCTGCCACACTCCCTTGCACACTCTTCTGCATAGGCACCATCAGC